>JAABUQ010001307.1_pt1 | contig 54442 bp, 50 predicted proteins | sample 5560001 | NCBI WGS metagenome assembly JAABUQ01 (sample SAMN10711888, study PRJNA513371) | rock metagenome | isolation source: Antarctica rocks | place: Antarctica: Victoria Land, Finger Mt nord | collected 2015-12-18
GACACGCTGCGCTACGCCGTATGGACGACTTTGAGGGCCGTCGGTCACGCGCTGAAGATCACTTTCTCGCCCTTCAAGAAGGGCAACGAAAACAGTCTAACTTAATTTGGAACAACTACTTACCTTGTGAGGTGTATATGTTTCAGATGCGCTTTAGAAATGAGCTGCCATCAGAACTTTGAATGTTCATGTTCTCCAAAAGCCAAATTTAGAACTCCAGTTGAATGCTGAATGGCGGGCGACGGTTGATAGCCGAACAAGAATTTATGCCCACCAGGATAAGCACGTTCGCCACTGGGCAACTTTCAGGCTAAGAGCCGTCAAGCAGAGCGGACACACGGCCCAAACTTCACACGGCGGGCTTGCGCCGCAGCAGGGCCAAAGCGACGGCATAGGAGGCCGCGCCGATGCCCAAATACAGCAGGCCCGAGCCGATCCAGAGGGGGCGGACGCCGTAGCCGGACATGCCGGAGACCGCGCCCAGGGTGTTGAACGACGGCTTGGGGTCGAGCGTGTCCGCGAGCTGCCAGAGGGGCACGAACGGACAGAGGAAGAGCGAGTTGACGCCCGCGCTGCGGGCGACGGCGGGCGCATCCTGGCTGGAAACGGTCGCGTAGGAGAAGAACGGCAGGGCGTTCGCCAGGATCAGGGCCAGGTACAGCAGCGTCAGGGACGACCAGCGGTTGCGGAGCAGCACGGACAGCAAAAATCCCAGGCCCGAGATGCCGGCGACGACCAGCAGCAGCAGCAGGGCACCCTGCTCGACGACGTCCCCCACCTGCGCCCCGTTGACGGCGGCCAGCGGGGCCGCGCCGACCGCCGAGATCGGCCCGCCGCGTGAGCGCATCTGCTGCACGACCGAGGGCGTGATGCTTTGGTGGGGTGCGGCCAGCGTCAGCCCCAGCACGAGGGCGGACAGCAGAAGGGCCAGCGGCAGGCCCGACGGCAATGTGGCGTCGGTGAAGACGCGGCGCGGGGACCAGGGGCGGCGCGCGCTCCCGTCGGCCCAGTCCGCGCGGTCGCCCGTCACCAGGACGGGCACGAACAGCAGCAGCAATCCCGCCGCGATCACCAGCAGGAGGAAGACCTCCCCGGCCAGCGGCAGGGCCGCAATGGGCGCGACTCCCAAGGCCATCCCATCGCCGAAGAAGAGCAGCAGGCCCCCGTACAGCAGCGTCACGACGCGCAGCGTGGCGGCCCGGCGAGAGGGAAAGTCCTCCAGCCGGTTGATGCAAGACAGGACAAGCAGTGCGGTCAGCGTCCCGTTGAGCAGCAGGGCCGGCACCCACGCGGGCAGCGTCCAGCCGAAGTAATGCTCGGGCAGGACCGCGCCCGTCACCGCCCCGACCGGGTTCAGGGCGCCCAGGCCGAACGAGGGCGCGACACCGTTGGAGAACACGACCGGCGCGGCGAACGGGCCGGTGACGACGAAAAACAAGATCAGCGTGGCATAGGACAGCACGGTCGCCGTGGCCGTATTGGCGGCGTAGGCCGACCAGCACAGGCCGATGGCGCCGAACAAGAGGGCGTCACCGACCAGCAGGACGTAGGCGAAGAAGACCTCGCCCGGCGACACGCCCCCGAGCAGGAAGCAGAGCGACAGCAGGGGCAGCGAGGACGTCAAGAGGAGCGTCACGAACGACACCGACGAGGCGAGCTTGCCCCAGACGATGGCGCGCGGGCGCAGGATCGTCCCGCGCAGCATCTCGAAGGTTTTCTGCTCGCGCTCGACCGAAATCGCGCCCGCCGTCAGCGCGGGCGTGATCAGGGCGATCATCACCGCCTGCGAATAGAACAGAATCTTGAAGAACGTCCGGCCCACGGTGAAGCCCGCCGACGCCCCGCCCGCCTCCATCGCATTCGAGTGCGAGTTCCACCAGCCGAGATAAGAGAAGAAAAGGATCAGCGAGAGGAGCAGCAGGTAGCCGAAGAGCAGCCAGTAGGTGCGCCCGCCGCGCATCCGGCCCCGCAGCTCTTTGGTGACGACGGGGTTGTCCAGGGTCCAGGTAGGCACGGTGCGTTCTCCTTCACTCGGGGGTAGAGGGAGAATACGCCGCGCGGGGGTGAGAGTCCTTCAAGGGGCTTCTTCGCCCTACCGCTCGCGCGTCAGGGCATAATCGGCGAGGGCGTGGAGCGAGGCGCGGTAGGGGGTCGGCGGCAGGGCCTGGAGCGCCTCTTGCGCTTGGGAGACGTAGCGGCGCGCGGCCTCCTGGGTGCGCGCGTAGCCGTCGTGGCGGGTGATGGCACCGAGAACGGTTGCGATCTCGTCGTCCGTCAGGGCTTCCGGCTCCTGCAAGACCTCCATGAGGCCGGCCCGCTCCTCGGGCGAAACGTCGCGCAGGGTGAGGATCAGCGGCAGGGTCATCTTGCCCTCGCGCAGGTCGCCGCACTGCGGCTTGCCGGTCTTGTGCGGGTCGCCGACATAGTCCAGCAGGTCGTCGGCGATCTGGAACGCCAGGCCGCACGTCCGGCCATAAGTGACGAGGGCGGCAAGCTCGGGCGGGGTCGCACCGGCCAGCAGCCCGCCGACTTCGCAGCAGCCGGCGATGAAGCCCGCCGTTTTCTTCTCGATGATCGTCAGATAAGTCTCTTCCGACGTGTCCACGTCGCCTTTGGCCGTGAGCTGCAAGACCTCGCCCTCGCTCAGGCCGACGGTGACCTGGGAGATGACGCGGATGACATCCATGCTGCCCTCACGGGCGGCGAGAAAGATGCTCTTGGCGAGCAGGTAGTCGCCCACCAGGACGCTGATCTGGTTGCCGAACGTGGCGTTGGCCGTGGGACGGCCCCGGCGCTCGGCAGACCCGTCTACGACGTCGTCGTGGATCAGCGAGGCCATGTGGATCAGCTCGGCGGCGGCGGCGGAGGCGTGGACGGTCCGGGTCGGGAACCCACGCCCGGCGGCGCGCGCGGCCAGGGTGACAAGGGCGGGGCGCAGGCGCTTCCCGCCTGCCGTGAGCGTGTGGCCCGAGATGGCGTAGGCGGCGCGGACGTCGGAGCGGATTTCATCGCCGAGCAGCAGCTCGACGGCGGCCAGGTCATCGTGGACACAGTCCAAGAACGAAACCGGACGGGCGACGACTTCTTCGACGACGCCCTCTTCGTCAAAAGCATTCTCGGCGGGAACGGTCGCGCTGGCTGCCATTTTCTTCTTCCCCTCTCCGCTCTACGAGCTGACCGACGGCTTGCTGCCGACATGGACGCACACGAGTCCGAAAGTCAGGTCCACCCACCGCACGTCCTGGAGACCGGCCCCGCGCATCCGCTCGGCAAGCCGCTCCCGGTCGTCGAACCGCTCCACCGACGCGGGCAGGTAGGTGTAGGCATCGGGCCTGCCGCTGACCGCCCCGCCCAGGCGGGGCATGACGTGGCGCGCGTGCCACTGGTAGGCGGTGCGGAACGGGCCGGGCGGCGGCTGCGAGAACTCCAAGCAAACGACCCTCCCGCCGGGGCGTGTCACGCGCGCCATCTCGCGGAAACCGGCGTCGCGGTCGGCCACGTTGCGGATGCCGAAGGCGACCGTCACGGCATTGAAGCTCTCGGACGCGAAAGGCAGCCGCGTCGCGTCCCCCTGCACTTCGCTTGCATCGTTGCCGGCGAACCGGCCCGCCCCGTGCCGCAGCATCGGCAGCGAGAAGTCAGCGGCGGCGACGAAGCCCTCCGGCCCGACGGCCCGGCGCAGCGGGGCCGCCCATTCGCCGGTGCCCGCGCAGACATCGAGGACGCTGTCGCCGGGCTGGAGACAGGCACACCGGGTCGCAAAAGGCCGCCACCCCAGATGAACGCCCGCCGATAGCAACGTATTCAGCAGATCATAGCGCGGCGCGATGTCGTCGAACATCCGCCGGACGTAATCCGCCTTCTGCGCGTCCGTCACCGGCTCGTCTAGGACAATAACTCCGCTCGGCGGCTGTGGGGTTCCCTGGGACATTGTGAAAAATATCGCAATCTAATCAAGGGGATTATACCCACCCATTCAGGCACTGTCAACGCTGATACCCAGAACGTGCATAAGATTTTGTGGCGTGATGTGCTATCATAATGCTAACGACGCACAGGAGGCAGATGAATGGCGCAGGTACTCGTCCGTGATCTCGAAAACGATGTGGTGGATAAGCTGAAAGAGCGCGCTAAATCGTGTGGCCGCTCCCTAGAAGCCGAGCTACGCCTCATCCTGGAACAGGCCGCTCAGGATAGCCGGGCCGCCGGGCTGCTGGAACTGGAACAGATACGCGCCCGGCTCGCCGGGCGCACCTTCAGTGACAGTTTGGAGATGCTCCGTGAGGATCGCGCGCGTTGAACCCTGCCTCACTAGGAGCGCCAGTCCCGGAGCGGCCCGTCATTGACGCCAGCGTCGCGGTCAAGTGGTTCCTTACCGCCGAGGACAATGCGGAACAGGCGGGCCGTTTGCTGCGGAACGAGCGGCCGCTGCTCGTCCCGGACTTAATCTTCCCGGAGGTCGGCAACATCGCCTGGAAGCAGGTCCGTAAAGGGGAACTGTCCCAGGCCGAAGCCGTAGCAATCGCTGGCAACCTCGGACGCCTGGGGCTGACCGTCTTCCCCGCGTCGCCGCTCATCGCGTCCGCAATCGCCGTGGCCTGCGCAACGGGCCGCACCGCCTACGACAGCCTATATGTCGCCCTAGCGCTCCAGGAAAGAACCGTCTTGGTCACGGCGGATGAAAAACTTTTCAATGCTCTCCAAGGCACCGAATACGCGCCGCTCCTTTTCCGGGTTGAAGACATAATTTAGGGCAAGAGAGACACAATGAACATCACCATGCATGCAACCACCATCGTCGGCGTCCGAAAGAACGGCAAGGTCGCCATCGCGGGCGACGGTCAGGTGACGCTGGACAAGACCGTGATGAAGAACACGGCCAAGAAGATCCGGCGGCTGTACCAGGGCAAAGTCCTGGCGGGCTTCGCGGGCAGCGCTGCCGACGCCATGGCCCTCGCGGACCGCTTCGAGGCTAAATTGGAGGCGTCGAACGGCAACTTGCAGCGGGCCGTGATTGACTTCGCCAAAGAATGGCGCTCGGACCGCGTTTTGCGCCGCTTCGAGGCGCTGATGATCGTCGCCGACCCCGACTACCTGCTGGTGGTCTCGGGCGACGGCAACGTGCTCGACACCGACGACGGCATCGCGGCCATCGGCAGCGGCGGCCCCTACGCGCAGGCGGCGGCCAAGGCCCTGGTGGAGAACACCGATCTCAGCGCCCGCGAGATCGTGGAAAAGGCCATGCAGGTCGCCTCCCAGATCTGCATCTACACCAACGCCAACATCACGGTGGATGAGTTATGAAAGCCATGACGCTCGCTACGCTGCTTGTCCTGAGCGTCTGCCCGATGCCCACCTCTGCCGGCCAGGGGCCTCCAGCAGCCCAGGGGACGCAAACCGGCCAGGCGGCAGACGTCGCACCCCCCGGTCAGCGGCGGGCGTTCGCCCTGGGCTACGCCCTGCGGGCGGCGGAAGACAGCCCGACGGCCCTGCTGGACGCCGTCAAGAAGCTGAAGGACATGGACGACGACAAGCTGGCGGGCATGGACGTCTCGCGCCTGAGCCGGGACGTGCCCGACTCGCGGCAACGCCAGCAGGCTGCATACCATGCGCTTGCCCTGCTGCTGGCCGGCATGGGGGCACCGACGACGCTGCGCGACTGGGCGGCAGGGACGGCGGCGGGGCTGACGGCCCCGCCGGCCTTTTCGCGCGAGGAGGCCGCGCTGGCAAAGACCGAACCGGACACCGCGCTGCTCCTGGCACGCCTCGATGAGGTCCGGGCCGTCCGGGCTACGACCGAGGCGCGGAAGCCGCTGCTGTCGGCGTGGCTCAAGCTTTCGGGCGGCGGCATCGCACTCTGGACGGCGGACACCGGGCGCTACGCCTACGATCTTTACATGGACACCGCCGCCTATGGGAACAGCAGCCGGACCGTCAGTGGTGCGCGCCTGCTGCTGGCGCGTGCCCCGCTCGATTCGCCGGCCGGCGTCCGGGAAGCCCTGGCGGCACTGGTCCCGCGCGGCGGCAACCTGCAAAACCTCGCCACGGTCCCGGCAGAGGGGCTGAACGCCGAGCAGCGCGCGAGCTCCCTGGGGTTAATCTTAGGCACCTACAACGCCGACCCGTTGAGCAAAAAACTGGACGCCCCCCGGTGATAGGGCGGCTAGGGGGTGATGGGTATAATGCGGGCATGGATGTGCCAATGGAAGACATGACGCCGCGCGAGATCGTCGCGGAGCTGGACAAGTACATCGTCGGGCAGCAGGCGGCCAAGCGCGCCGTCGCCATCGCCCTCCGAAACCGCTACCGGCGGCGGCGGCTGGCTGACGACCTGCGCGACGAGGTCATCCCCAAGAACATTTTGATGATCGGGCCGACCGGCGTGGGCAAGACCGAGATCGCCCGCCGCCTGGCGACCCTGGCCCGCGCCCCGTTCGTTAAAGTCGAAGCGACCAAGTTCACCGAGGTCGGCTACGTCGGGCGCGACGTGGACTCGATGGTGCGCGACCTGGTGCAGGCGGCCCTGCGGATCGTCGAGCACGAGAAGCTGGACGAGGTGCGCGCGCAGGCCGCGGAGCGGGCCATAGACCGCATCGTGGACATCTTGCAGCCGCGCCGCGAGGCGAAGCCGGGCCGCATCCGTATGCCCAAGCCCGGCAGCGGCGAGAACCCCTTTGAAGCCCTGCAACAGCTCTTCGCGTCCGGCGGTCAGCCTCCCGTGGCCGAGGCCCCCGAGCCGGAGCCGGACGAGGCAGTCGATGAAAGTGCACGGCGGCGCGGCGAGCAGGAGGCGCGTGTCCGGGACCGCCTGCGGGCGCAGATCGTGTCGGGCGTCAAGGACACGGACAGCGTTGAAGTCGAGGTCGAGGAGACCGGCCCGGCCCCGTTCATGCAGGTGCTGTCGCCGCAGGGCATGGAAGATGGCGGCATGGATATGCAGGGGCTGTTCGGCTCGATGCTGCCCAAGAAGCGCAAGAAGCGGACCATGACCATCGCCGAGGCCCGCGAGCACTATACGGGCGAGGAGGCCCGCGCGCTCATAGACCAGGATGCCCTAACCCGCGAGGCCGTCCTGCGGGCCGAGCAGAGCGGGATCATCTTCGTGGACGAGATGGACAAGATCGCCGGGCGCGGCGGGGGCGGCGGCAGCGGGCCGGACGTCTCGCGCGAGGGCGTCCAGCGCGACATCCTGCCGATCATCGAGGGCAGCACGGTCCAGACCAAGTACGGGCCGGTCAAGACCGACTTCGTGCTGTTCATCGCGGCGGGCGCTTTCCACTTGTCCAAGCCTTCGGACCTGATCCCCGAATTGCAGGGCCGTCTGCCCATCCGCGTTGAACTCGAAAACCTCACACGCCAGGACTTCGAGCGCATCCTGACCGAGCCGCGCAACGCCCTCATCAAGCAGTACGTCGCCTTGCTCGCGACCGAGGGCCTGACGGTCGAGTTCACCGGCGATGCGGTCTCGGAGATCGCCCGCCTGGCCGCCGACGTCAACGCCCAGATGGAGAACATCGGCGCGCGCCGCCTGCACACGCTCTTGGAGCGCCTGCTCGACGACCTCTCGTTCGACGCCCCGGACTTGGAGGACAAGTTCAAACGCATTGACGGTGCCTATGTCCGCGAGAAGCTGGACGACATCGTCAAGGACGAGGACCTGAGCCGCTATATCTTATGAGCACGTCTTATGGGAGCGCCCGTTCGGGTATTATCAGCTTATGATCACGGTGCGGCTGCTGTTTTTTGCCCACTTGCAGGACGTCGCCGGGGCGCGTGAGTCGCGGCTGTCATTGCCGGAGGGGGCGACGGTGCGGGCGGCGGCGGCGGCTCTGGAACACGAGAGGCCGGCCTTCCAGGGCCAGTTGGATTCAGTCCGGGTCGCCGTCAACGCCGAGTTCGCCGATAGGGACGCACCCCTGGCCGACGGCGACGAGGTGGCCTGGATGCCGCCCATGAGCGGGGGGCTTGATGTCTGAGGTGCCCCCCCAAACTCTGGCGCTGCTGACGCGCGACGTGCTGGACCTGGCCGCCCTGGCCCGCTCGGTCGAGGGGCCGGAGCACGGCGCGGTCGTGCTGTTCGCGGGCAACGTGCGGGACAACGCCCGCGGCAACCGGGTACTGTATTTGGAATACGAGGGCTACGAGCCGCTGGCGGCCAGGCAGCTCGCCGCCCTGGTCGGGGAGGCCGACCGGCGGTGGGGTGTCCGGGCCGCCGCGCAGCACCGCCTGGGGCGGCTGGAGATCGGCGAGTGCAGCGTCGCCGTCGCCGTCGCCTCGCCGCACCGGGCCGAAGCGTTCGAGGCCTGCCGCTGGCTGATGGACACGCTCAAGGAGACCGTCCCGATCTGGAAGCGCGAACATTTCGAGGGCGGCGCGCACTGGGTGGAGGGTCCACACACGGTCGGCACCGAGCCGCCCCCGCTGCCCGACTACTGGCAGGAACCCGGCCTGTGAGAACGACGCAGAAGTACCGTTCATGACCGAACCATTCACCGAGCCGGTTGCCGGAACACCCCCCACTCTGCCTCCGCCGCCGCCTCTTCTCGCCGTCACGCTGCGCCCGATGCGCCTGGAAGACATCGAGCACGTCTCGCGGCTCGAACGCCGCTGCTATACGCTCCCGTGGAGTTCCAGCGCCTATGCCACCGAGGTCGGCAACCCGTCCGCCTACTACGTCGTCGCCACCGACCCGGACGGCACGATTACGGGCTATGCCGGGATGTGGGTGATCATGGACGAGCTGCACATCACGACCATCGCCGTGGACCCCGTGCAGCGGGGCCGCCGGATCGGCGAGCGGCTGCTGCTGAGTTTGATCGAGGAGGGCATGGTGCGGGGCGCGGAGCGGGCGACGCTGGAAGTCCGCGAGCGCAACACCGTCGCCCATAATTTGTACCTTAAGTACGGCTTCGAGGACGTGGCCGTGCGTAAAAACTACTACAGCGACAACCACGAGAACGCCCTGATCATGTGGGCCAACGACATGCTCTCGGCGGGCTACCAGGACATGCTGCGCGACTACAAAGCGCGGCTGGCCGAGTTGGGCTGACAGACAGGCCGCAGCAATACACGCCCTTCAACATTTCATCTCCGACCCCGAGACGTGTCAATACTTGCCCGACAGACAGGCGACGCAGGAGTACGTCCGGGTGGCCCAACTCGCGCCCGCTGAGTACGAGGCCTTGATGAACCGGGGCTGGCGCAAGTTCGGCCCGATGCTGTTCCGCCCTGTCTGCCAAGCGTGCGACGAGTGCCGCCCGATCCGCATCCCCATTGACGGCTTCGTACCCGACCGCAGCCAGCGGCGGACCTGGGCACGGAACGCAGACCTGTCCGTCCGCTGCGAGGCCCCGACCCTCGACGACGCGCGGCTGGATTTGTACCGGCGCTACCAATCGTCGCAGAGCGACCTGAAAAACTGGCCGGAGGCGGAGCGGACGGCGCGCGGCTATAAGCTCCAATTCCTCCAGAACCCCCTGCCTGCCGTCGAGATCAGCGTCTGGGAGGGCAACGTGCTGCGGGCCGTCGGCTTGGCCGATGTCACGCCCAATGTGGTCTCAGGCGTGTACCACTTCCACGACCCGGACTGCCGCGAGCGCGGACTGGGGACACTGGTCATGCTGCACACCCTCGCGCTGGCGCGGCGGCTGGGCAAGACGTGGGCCTACTTCGGCTTCTACGTCGCCGGCTGCCCGAGCATGGCCTACAAGGCGCGCTTCCGGCCCTGCGAGATTCTCGGCCCGGACGGCGTCTGGCGGGGGCATTCTTCCACCACTCATTCCGCAGCCACCGGGGTATAATCCATCCATAATATTACACGGAAGACAGGACACCACCATGCCAAGAGGGATTGATCTGATGCCCGCCGTGCTGCCCGACGAGCGCACCCTGGATTTGCCCGACGAGCGGACGCAGCGCACGCCGCCCGGCTCCGACGGGCCGTACATGGTGATTTTGTACAACTGCGACTGCCACACGTTCGAGCAGGTCGAGCAGCAGCTTCAGAAGGCGACCGGGTGCAACCAGGAGAAGGCCGAGGCGTTCGCGATGGAGGTCCACACCCAGGGCCGCTCCGTCGTCTACTCCGGGTCGGACGAGGAATGCGAGAAGGTGGCAAACGTCCTGCGCCTGATCAAGCTCCAGGTCGAGACCGACAAGTCGACATGAGCCATGACGGCATGAGCGACGACGGCGTGAAAGCCGATGGGCTGCCCCGCGTCGTCACGGCTGTCCCCGGCCCGCGCTCGCGCGCTCTGGCGCGGGACCTGCGTCGGGTCGAAAGCCCCAACGTCACCTATATCGCGCCGGACTTTCCCGTGTTCTGGGAGCGGGCGTCGGGGTGCCTGGTCTGGGACGTGGACGGCAATTGCTTCCTGGACATGACGGCGGCCTTCGGCGTTGCCTCGGTCGGGCACAGTCACCCTCACGTCGTCGCCGCCGTCCGGGCACAGGCCGAAAAGCTGCTGCACGGCATGGGCGATGTCCACCCCTCCGAGGTCAAGGTCCGGCTCTGCGAGCGCGTGGCATCCCTCGTCCCCCTCCCCCAAGCCCAGGTGATTCTCGGTCAGAACGGCGGCGACGCCGTTGAGGCCGCTCTGAAGACGGCCCTCCTGGCGACCGGACGCCCCGGCGTCCTTGCATTCGCGGGCGGCTACCACGGGCTGACCTACGGCGCGCTGGAAGTAACCGCCCGCGACGACTTCCGCGCCCCGTTCACCGCCCAGCGGGGCGGCTTCGCCCGCCACCTGCCTTACGGCTGCGCGCTTGACGTCATCCGCGAGCATCTCCAGACCCACCGCCCAGGCGCGGTCCTGGCCGAGCCGATCCAGGGGCGCGGCGGCATCGTCGTCCCGCCCCCCGGCTGGCTGCGCGGCCTGCGTGCCCTCTGCACCGAGACGGACACGCTGCTGATCTTGGACGAGATATTCACAGGCTGGGGCCGGACGGGGGACTGGTTTGCCTGCCAGTACGAGGACGTGACGCCGGACCTCTTGTGCGTCGGCAAGGCGATGGCCGGCGGCCTGCCGCTCTCGGCCTGCGTCGCCTCGGCGGGCCTGATGGCCGTCTGGGGCGAGTCGCGGGGCGAGGCCCTGCACACCAGCACGTTCTTAGGAAACCCCCTCGCCTGCGCCGCCGCACTGGCCGCGCTGGCTGTCTTGGAAGAGGAAGCCCTGCCCGCGCGGGCCGGGGCGGTCGGGGCGACGCTGAAGGCCCGCCTGTGCGCGCTCCAGTCCGAGTTCCCCAACCAAATCCAAGAGGTGCGCGGGCGTGGCTTGATGCTCGGGCTGGCGCTTGCCTCCCCCGCTCTCGCCCTGCCTCTGGTCCCTGCCGCTCTGCGGCTGGGGCTGATCCTGCTCCCGGCGGGGGACGGCAGCGTGTTGGAGTTCGTCCCGCCGCTGACGATCACCGAGTCGCAGATCGCCTGGTGCCTGGCGGCGATGCGCCGCCTGCTGGCGGGCGCGGCCTGAGCGAGATTGATTCGCAGGGCCTGTTCGTGCTACAATGCGGCGGCCCGTGCGTCCCAGGCCGCCGCAGTCCATACACCCGCGCCGCCCAATCCAGACAGATGTAAGAAAGACGCTTTTATGACACACCGCGCCCGTGCCCTGGCCTGCGCCCTGTTCGGCGCGCTGGCACCGCTGACTCTTTCCCTGCCAGCCACCGCCCAGGCCACGGTCGCGCCGCCCGGACACGGGCTGGACCTGACCGCCATGGACACGAGCGTCAAGCCCTGCGACGACTTCTACCGGTACGCCAACGGCGGGTGGCTGGCGCGCACGACCATCCCCGCCGAGTACCCCGACTGGAACAGCGGCGGCATCGTCTACGAGCACAACCTGGCCGTCGAGCGGTCCCTGGTGGACCGCGCCGCCGGGGACAAAGGCGCGGACCCGAACAGCCCCGAGGGCAAAGTCGGCAGCTTCTACCGGGCCGCCTCCGACGAGGCCCGCATCCAGGCCGACGGCATTTCGCCGCTCGCGCCCGAACTCGCCCGCATCGACGCCGTCCGCGACGTGCCCGGTCTGCTGGCGGCGGTCGGGCACCTGCACCGCGTCGGGGTCGGCGCGGGCTGGGGCTTCGGCGTCGGCCAGGACGACAAGGACAGCACCCAGGAGATCACGCAGTTGGGCCAGGGCGGCATCAGTCTGCCCGAGCCTGGCTACTACACCCGCGCCGACAAGGAGACGCAGGCCACCCGCGCCGCCTTCGTCGCCCACGTCACCCGGACGCTCGCGCTGGCGGGCGAGACGCCCGAAAAAGCCGCCGCCGACGCCCAGACGGTCATGGCGACCGAGACCCGGCTCGCCCTGGCCTCCAAGGCACCCGCCGATTTGCGCGACCCGCAAGCCAACTACCACAAGATGACGCTGTCGGACCTGAACGCGCTCACGCCCGGCGTGGACTGGCGGCCCTACTTCGCCGCCCTGGGCCTACGCGATCCGAGCGGGATGGACGTCGACCAGCCCCAGTTCTTCACGGCCGTCGGGCAGATGCTCCGAACCGTGCCGCTCTCGGATTGGAAGACCTACCTGCACTGGCAGCTCGTGGACACCGAGGCGGGCCGCCTGAGCAGGCCACTCGACCAGGAGCACTTCGCCTTCTACGGCACGACCCTGAGCGGCACCAAAAAGCAGCAGCCGCGCTGGAAGCGCGCTCTGAACGCGACTGACGCCGCCGTGGGCGAGGCGCTGGGCCAGCTCTACGTCGCCCAGGCGTTCCCTCCCGGCACCAAGGCGCGCGCCCTGGCCCTGGTCCAGAACTTAAAGAGCGTCCTGCGCGGCGACCTGGCGACCTTGCCCTGGATGGGGCCGGCCACGCGCGCCCAGACCCTGGCGAAGATCGACGCGATGGCGATCAAGATCGGCTACCCGGATAAGTGGCGGGATTACTCCAAGCTGGACGTCTCCAGCCCGTCGTATGTCGTGGACACCATGCGGGCCGATGAGTTCGAGTTCCAGCGCAGCCTGAACAAGATCGGCCGCCCCGTGGACCGCAAAGAGTGGGGCATGACGCCGCCCACAGTCGACGCCTACTACAGCCCGGAGATGAACGACATCAACTTCCCCGCCGGCATCTTGCAGCCGCCGTTCTTCAATGCGGACGCCGACGACGCCGTAAACTACGGGGCCATCGGGTCGGTCATCGGGCACGAGATGACGCACGGCTTCGACGACCAGGGCCGGCAGTACGACGCCCAGGGCAACCTGCACGACTGGTGGACGGCCAGCGACAAAAAGAACTTCACGCAGCGCGCCCAGGGCATCATCGCCCAGTATTCGGCCTACGAGCCGCTGCCGGGCGCGCACATCGACGGCGCGCTGACGACCGGGGAGAACATCGCCGACATCGGCGGGCTGAAGATCGCGTACCTGGCCCTGCAAAGGTCGCTCGCGGGCAAGCCCCGGACGCTCATCGACGGGTTCACGCCCGAACAGCGCTTCTTCCTATCGTTCGCCCAGATGTGGCGCGACGAGCGACGGCCCGGCTATGCCAAGGTGGGGCTGGCGACGGACCCGCACTCGCCGGACCGCTACCGGGTCATCGGCGCGCTGGCCGACACGCCGGAGTTCCGGCAGGCTTTCGGCTGCCCCCCCGACCCCAAGGCCAGCCCGACCACTCTCTGGTGACGCCGGCCTTGCAGTGAAGACGAAAGGCCGCGCATGAGCGAGACTCAGGCAGTCAGGATTGACGGGTCGCACGGCGAGGGCGGCGGGCAGACCCTGCGGACCAGCCTGTCGCTCTCGGTGCTCACCGGCAGGCCCGTCGAGATCAGCAGCATCCGGGCAGGGCGCAGCAAGCCCGGCCTCCAGCCGCAGCACCTGGCCGCCGTGCGGGCGGCGGCGGCCATCAGCGCGGCCCGCACGGAAGGGGTCGAACCCGGCTCAACGCGCCTGCTCTTCGCGCCCCAGTCGCCCGCCGCGCCGGGCGTCTACCACTTCGAGATCGGCACGGCGGGCGCGGCCACGCTGGTCGCCCAGACCGTCCTACTGCCCCTCGCGCGAGCGGGCGCATCGTCGCGCGTGGCCGTCGTCGGGGGGACACACGTCCCCCACGCGCCATCGGCGGACTACTTGAGCGAGATTTACGTCCCGACGCTGTCAGACCACGGCCTCCAAATGGACATCACAGTCCCCGCTGTGGGCTTCCTGCCGCGCGGCGGCGGCAGGCTGGAGATGAACATCCGCCCATCGCCCCAAGGAACGCCGGTCGAACTGACCGGGCGCGGCCCCCTTCGATCCGTGACCGCGACCGTGCTGGCGGCGGGCCTGCCGCCGGACGTGGCGATGCGGGGGACAGCGGCGCTGCGGGAAAAGTTGGGGAAAGTCAAAGCCGACATCCGAGTGACGCACCGCGAGGCGTATTCCCTCGGCCCCGGAGCCGCCGTGTTCCTGACGGCGGAGGACGAGACGGGATGGAGGACAGGCTTCTCCGCCCTGGGCGCGCGGGGCAAGCCCATCGAGGCCGTGGCGGGGGAGGCCGTCGCGGCGTTCGACCGCTGGCACCAAACGGGGGCCGCCTGCGAGGAGCACCTCGCGGACCAGCTCGTCCTGCCGATGGCGCTGACATCAGGCCGGAGCCGCTGGACGACGTCCGAAGTGACGGAGCACCTGCGGACAGTGCTGTGGGTCGTGCCGCAATTCTTGGACGTTAGCGTTTTGCTGGAAGAGAACGCCGACGGGTCGGGGACGGTGATCCTGCGCGGTGTTTCCTTGTGAACAATCAGTTTCCCTACCGCTGAAGCGACAGGCTGAACGGACGGAACCCGCTTCGCGGCTACAGAAAGACTGTCTTCCGGTTTCTCTTCCAGCCCCGGAGGAGGTTCCGTCCGTTTAGCCATGCCCTTGAGGGCGCGGCGTAGACCGGGATCGCGCAACTGAAGTCACTACCGACGGGAAAGCCCCGCGCCTCTCGTGCGAGAGGCGCGGGGCTTTTCTGAGTGCCCCCAGTAGGGATCGAACCTACGACAACCCACTTAAGAGGCGGGTGCTCTAACCAGCTGAGCTATGGAGGCAGACATGGTGCCCGGTACTTGGCCGGGCCGATTGCTATTATACTTCGCCGCGCCGCAAAAAACAACCCGTGCGGACACGAACCGCGAGTTTTTTGCGGCGCAGGAAGTCGCGCCGGTCGCGGCGAACTTTGTCGGCATGAGTGAGATGATCTTTGACCCCGCGCCGCTGCGCGCGCAGTTCCCCGCGCTGTCCCAGACGTGGGACGGGCGGCCCGCCGTGTTCTTCGACAACCCCGGCGGGACGCAGGTGCCGCAATCCGTCATCGATGCCGTCGCGGGCTACTACCGCCTGAGCAACGCCAATGTCGGCGGGGCGTTCGCGACGAGCCGGCGCACAGACGCGGTGGTGGCCGGGGCGCGGGCGGCGATGACCGACCTGCTCCACGCACCCGGCCCCGAGAACATCGTGTTCGGCCCGAGCATGACCGCGCTGACCTTTCACCTGGCCCGGTCGCTGATGGAGGCGGTCAAGCCGGGCGACGAGGTCATCGTCACGAATCTGGACCACGACGCCAACGTCACCCCCTGGACCGATTTCGAGGCGGCAGGCGCGGTTGTGCGTGTCGCGGACATCCGCCCCTCGGACGGGACGCTGGACCTAGACGGCCTGGAGGCGCTGCTGTGTCCCCGGACTCGACTGGTCGCCGTTTCCCATGCCTCCAACGCCGTCGGCACGATCCCGGACGTCAGGCGCGTCGTCGATGCCGCCCACCGGGCGGGGGCGCTGGTGTTCGTGGACGCCGTGCAGTACGCGCCGCACGCCCCGCTCGACGTGCAGGCCCTGGACTGCGACTTTTTGGCCTGCTCGGCTTACAAATTTTTCGGCCCACACATGGGCGTGTTGTACGGCAAGGCCGAGCACCTGGCACGGCTGACGCCGCACAAGGTCAAGCCGTCGAAAGACACCCTTCCCTACCGCTGGGAGCAGGGCACGCTGAACCACGAGGGCCTGGCCGGAGTCACGGCGGCGGTCGATCACCTGGCCGCCATCGGTGCGGGTGGGGGCGTCAGCCGCCGTCAGGCGCTCCAATCGGCCATGCAGACGATCCAGGCCTATGAGCAGGGCTTGTCGCACCGACTTTTGGACGGCCTGCGCGCGCTGGACGACGTCCGAATTTATGGGCTGACCGACACGGCCCGGCGGGGCGAGCGGGTGCCCACCGTCGCGTTCACCTGGCCGCGCCTGTCCCCGCGCGCCACGGCGGAGTATTTAGCGTCTCAGGGCATCGCCTGCTGGAGCGGCGACTACTACGCCCAGCGGCTGATGCGCCGGCTGTCCCTCGATGGGGCGGGCGGCGCAGTGCGGGTCGGCCTGGCGCACTACAACACGGCGGAAGAGGTAGACCGCCTGATCGGCGTACTCGCCGACGTGCCGATGGCCGGGGCCTAACCTTCCGCGCCGATGCTGCCGATAATCCCCGTAAACTTGCCGGCAGGACGGGGAGACAGGAACATGATCACTATGGAAGACTTGCGTGATGTGGGCGGGGACGTAGACACCGACGACGTGGACATCGAGGACGTCTTCCGGCGTCAGGACGAGGCGATGGCGCTGCTGGAGCGACTGCGGATCGCCGAGCCGACGGGCACGGCCCCGGACGCCTACGCGGGCGGCGGGCGGCGCGAAGGCCGCCGCTGGCCCGCGCCCGAGGGCGTCCGCGTGGAGCTGCACGACGGCGATGCCTGGCAGGAAGTGGATTGCAGCGACCTGGGCATCGGCGGCGTCCGCATGGCGACCCTGCCGCCCTGGCTGAACGGGCCGGTCCCCGTCCGCCTGCGCGGGCAGACCGGACCCGCCGTGCTGGCCCTGGGCGATTTGATGTGGCGCGACGGGGACGGCGCGGCGGGCCTGCGCTTCGAGTTCAACGACTCGGAGGACCACGACCGCTGGACTGTCCTGCTGATCGACGCCCTGCTGGCCCGCTACGCTCTGGCTTGATGGCCCGGCCTTCGCGTTAGCCGTCGCGCCGGGCTTCCAGCTCCTCCCAGCGGACGTACAACGCCGTGGAACGCTCCTGGGCGGCGGGCAGGGCGCTCCAGACCTCTTGCAGCTTGACGGCATCCGAAGCAACAACGGGGTCTTCCATCCGCCGCTGCAAGTCACCCAGCTCCTGCTCGGCGGCTTCGATCTTTTCCTCGATCTGCGCCAGTTCGCGCCGCTCCGAGGTGCTCAAGCGGCCTGCGGCCGGCTTGGGCGCGGCCTTCGCCGTTGCTACAGGTTTGGCAGGGGCTATGATGGGCGGCGGGGACTGGGCAGCCTCCCACTGGTCCAGGCTGGCGAAGTGACGCGCCCCGCCCCGCCCGTCCAGGGCCAATAAATCCGTCGAGACCCGCTCCAAGAGGTAACGGTCGTGGGTCACGAGCACCAACGCACCGGGGAACGACAGCAGGCTTTCTTCCAGCACTTCCAATGTCGGGATGTCCAAGTCGTTCGTCGGCTCGTCTAAGATCAAGACGTCGGCGGGCTGGAGCATTAGGTTCGCAATCAAGATGCGGGCCTGCTCGCCGCCGGACAGGTGCCGGATGGGGATCGAAAGCTGGTCCGACTTGAACAAAAACCGCTTGGCCCAGCCCGACACGTGGACCGGGTTGTCGCGGTAGATGACGGTCTCGCCGTTGGGGCTGAGGGCCTCGCGCAGCGTTTGCTTCTTGTCGAGCTGCTGCCGGTTCTGGTCGAACAGGACCACGCGCAGGCCGTCCGCTCGCTTGATCGTGCCCGCATCGGGCGTGGTCTCCCCCGTCAGCAAACGAATCAGAGTCGTCTTACCGCTGCCGTTCGGTCCGAGCAGGCCAAGCCGGACGCGCGGCGCGAGTGTCACGTCCAGGCCGCGGAAGAGCGTCCGCCCCGCCAGGCTCTTTTCCAGGCCCCTCCCGACGATCAATTCGCGCGTCTGCCGGCCCGAGGCCGTGAAGTCCACGCCGGCCTTCTTGGTCTGGCCGTTGCGGAACTTAAGCTCGGCCAGGTCGTCGATCTTCTGCCCCGCCGACTGGATGCGCCCCTGCGCCTTCGTGGACCGCGCCTGCGCGCCCCGCTGGAGCCACTCGACCTCGCGCTTGACCTGCGTTTCCAGCGCGTCCTGCCGCGACGCCTGGGCCGACAGGTAATCCTCCCGCTGAATCAAGAAGTCGCTGTACGTGCCGTTGACGCTCAGAAACCCCTCGGCGTACTGCGGGTGCAGCTCGACGACGCGCTTGGCGACGTTCTCCAGGAAGACGCGGTCGTGGCTGATCAGCACGAAGGCGAACGACGCCTCTTGCAGCAGCCCTTCCAGCCACAGCACGCCTTCCAGATCGAGGTGGTTGGTCGGCTCGTCGATCAGCAGCAGCTCGGCCTCGCGCACCAGGGCGCGCGCCAGCGACAGCCGCTTGCGCCAGCCGCCCGAAAGCGTGTCCACAGCCTGCGTCCGATCCGCGAAATCCGTCCGGGCCAGGGCAATCTCAATCCGTACCTCCCGCTCGGTCTGGTCCAGGGACTCGCCGGCCAGTGCGGCGACCAGGACGCTCTCGACGGTCGCATTGGCAGGGAACACGTCCTCCTGCGCGATATACGCCGTGCGGAGGCCGCGCCGGGGCGAGAGCGTCCCGCCGTCCTGTTTCTCCTCGCCCGCAAAGATCCGCAGCAGCGTGGACTTGCCCGCGCCGTTCGGCCCGATCAGGCCCAGGCGCTCGCCGTCGCCGATGCCCAGCGAGATGTCGCGGAACAGCGGGCGCGCGCCGTAGGATTTGGTGAGTGCTTGACAGCTTAAAAGAACGGCCATAGGATCAGGTAATCGGCGGGCAAACAAAAGCGACCCGCGCCGCCGACGGTGCACAGGTCGCAAGACTTCCGACAGAGCTTTCCAACAAAACAACAATGCACCCGGAGCGATTCGAACGCCCGACCGATCGCTCCGAAGGCGATTGCTCTATCCACTGAGCTACGAGTGCAGGGGCTGTGTGAGTATACCCGAGCCGGAGCGACGCCGGCAAGCCCCGCTCACGCCACCACGGGTTTGGCGGCGGGGGTGACGTCCATGTCGCGCAGGCCGCCGGGGCGGAAGGCGACGTACAGGGTCGTCAGCAGCGAGATCACCGCGCAGACGACGATGGTGGGGGGGGCACCGATGAACTTGGCGAGCCAGCCGGCGAACAGCGAGCCGAACGGGATGGTGCCGATGAACATCAGCGTGTAGATGCTCATCACCCGCCCGCGCAGGCGATCCGGGACGTGAAGCTGCATCAGGGTGTTGCTGGTCGCAAAGCAGAGCACGAAGCCGTAGGAGACAACAGCCATCGTCGCGTAAGCCAGCCACAGAGTACGCGAGAAGCCGAACACGACCAGCACGACGGTCGCCAGCAGGCTGCCGATCAGGAGCATGTTGCGCTGCCGGCGCGGGTTGCCCAGTAGGGCCACTGTCAGCGCGCCGCCCAGGGCACCCACCCCGCGCACCGTCTCCATGAAGCCAAACGCCGCCACCTGCGTCTTGTCCGTCGCGTCGCGCAGCAGCGTGAAGCGGACGAAGACGGGGATCAGCACGTTGAACGAGAAGGCGAACAGGCCGAACGAGCCGACCAGGATGACCAGGTTACGCACCGTCGGCGTGTCACGGACGTACCGGAATCCTTCGCGGGTGCTCTCCCAGACGCCGCGCAGGGTGTTGTCCGCGCCCTTGGCCGGGGCGCGCGGGGGAGTGCGGATCAGCAGCAGGCTGCCGATCACGGCCAGCGACAGGACGGCGTTGCCGATAAAAGCCGCCGCCAGGCTGACGCCGACTCGGAGCAGCAGGCCGGCCACGGCGGGACCCAGGGCACGGGCGGCGTTGAAGATGCTGGAGTTCAGGGCGACCGCGCTCGGCAGGTCTTCTTTGGGCACCATCTCGGCGATGAACGACTGGCGCGTCGGCATGTCGAACGCGGCGAACAGGCCGGACAGAGCGGCGAAGAACAGCACGTGCCAGATCCGCACCGTGCCGCTGGCGATCAGCAGACCCAGGCCCAGCGCGCTCAGAATCAGCCCGCTCTGCGTCACCAGAAGCAACCTGCGCTTGTCCACGCGGTCGGCGATGACTCCGGCCAGCAGCGTCAGGAAGAAGATCGGCAGCCCCTGCGCGAAGTTGACCCAGCCGGAGTAAAAGTTCGCGGCGGCCTCGACCGCGGCGGACGGATGCCCTTGCGCGCCCGAAACGGCGATGCCCCGGTGCAGCAGGGCCGCGGCGGCGGGGTCCACGAGCAGGACGATCAGCCAGCCCTGCGCCAGGCTCTGCGCCCAGGTGCCGATCAGCGAGACGAGCTGGCCGCCCCAGAAGAGGCGGAAGTTGCGGACGCGCAGCGCGCGGAACGCGCCCGGCTTGCGGCCCGGCTGCAAGACACCGTGTTCGACCGCATTCGCCTTTTCCGGCGGGTGCCCCGGTGCGGCCCGCCGTTGTTCTTCCGAGCGCTCGTCCTCGAACGTCCCGGTCCCCAGTCGCGTGTTCCCCATGCGTCTCTTTCCGCGTGTCCTTCTGCGGGAAGTATACCTGATGCGCGGCGCACGGGGCCTGAAGTTTCTGGGGGAACGCGCCGAAACTAAAGGAACCATTTTCACCCGCGGTTGCCAACAGGAAGTCATGCGAACAACCGACCCGTCATTCATCGCGCTCTTTCAGCACAGCCCACAGCCGATGGCGCTGCTGGATGCCGATGCCGCCCGTTTTTTGGCCGTGAACGACGCCCTCCTGCATCGCTTCGGGGTCGCGGTGGAAGCGCTTCTGGCGCGGCCCTGCGACCACCTGCCGTGGCCCGAGGGCCTGGCCGTGCTGTGCCGCTCGCCCCTGGCGACTCTGGACGGCCACCCGGCCAGACTTATCCTCTGCCACGAGGTCGCGGCACAACAGCAGGCGGACGAGGCGCGGCAGGAGGTCGCCGCGCACTTCCAGCGCATCGCGCTCAACCTGCCCGGCATGGTGTACCAGTGCGTGATCTTCCCGGACGGGACGATGACGTTCCCCTACGTCAGCGACGGCTGCCGGGCGATCTACGGCCTCTCCGCAGCCCAGATCATGGCCCGGCCCGCGCTGATCCTCGGAGCCATCCACCCCCAAGACAAAGACGCCTTCATCCGCTCGGGGACCGAGGCTATCGAGACGGGACAGCCCTGGCACTGGGAGGGCCGCATCGTCACCCCGGAGGGCGACGCGCGGTGGGTGCGGGGCGACGCGCACGTCGAGCGGCAGCCCAATGGGGAGGTCGTCAGTGAAGGGCAGTTCCGCGATGTCACCGAGCAGCGGCAGGCGCAGGAAGTGCTCGGGGACGCCGAGCAGGGCTATCGCGGCATCTTCGAGAACGCCCTGGAAGGCGTCTTCCAGACCACCCCAGGGGGGCAATACATCCGCGCCAACGCCGCGCTGGCGCGTATCTACGGGTACGGGACGCCCCGCGAGCTGGTCGCCAGTCTTCGCGACATCGGCCGGGCTTTGTACGTGGACCCCACCCGACGCGGCGAATTCGTGCGGCTGATGCGGGAGGAGGGGGAGGTCTCCGGGTTCGAGGCACAGGTCCGCCGCAAGGACGGGGCCGTCATCTGGATCTCCGAGCACGCCCACGCGGTCCGGGACGACCGGGGCCAGATTCTTTACTATGAAGGCACCGTGCAGGACATCACCGAGCGGCGCGAGGCGGAGGAGGCCCTGCGGCGGGCCGAGGCGGGCTACCGGAGCATCTTCGAGCACGCGGTCGAGGGCATCTACCGGGCGACGTCGGAGGGCCGGCTGGTCGCGGCAAACCCCGCACTGACCCGGATGATGGGCTACGAATCGGCCCACGAGCTGATGACGGACCTTGCGCGCGAGACGAAGAACTACGTGGACCCCGCTCGGCAGGACGAGTTCCGGCGGCTGATGCAAGAAGGGGACAGTGTCGTCGGCTTCGAGTACCAAGTGTACTGCAAAGACGGCAGCGTCATCTGGCTCTCCGAGAACGCGCGCGCCAGGCGCGACGACGCGGGGCAGCTCCTCCACTACGAGGGAACGGTCGAGGACATCACCACGCGCAAGGCATTGGAGGCAGAGCGGGAGCGGCTGCTCGCCGAGGCCCTGGAGCGGGCCGACCACGACCCCCTGACCGGGCTGCTCAACCACCGGGCGTTCCACAAGCGCTACGGTGAGGAGCTGGCCCGCGCCGACCGCGACGGCACGTTCCTGGCCGTGGCCGTGCTGGACCTGGACAACTTCAAGTTCTTCAACGACTCCTACGGGCACGCGGCGGGCGACGACGTGCTGCGGCGGGTGGCGGGTGCCCTGCGCGGCTGCTGTCGGCCCTACGACGTCCTGGCGCGCTTCGGCGGCGACGAGTTCGCCCTGCTGATGCCCGGCTCGGACCTGTCCACGGCGTCGTCGCTGTCCGCCCGCCTCCAGGCGACACTGGCCGCATTGGGCTACCGGCCCGAGGGGGCCGAGTCAGCGATCCCGCTCAGCCTGTCGGTGGGCCTGGCCGTCTACCCCGAGGAAGGCCGGGACCAGCAGGGCGTACTGGAAGCCGCGGACGCGCGCCTGCTGCGGACCAAAACCGGCGGGAGCGACGACGGCGAGATCGAGAGCCTGCGGACCCTGCTGCGCGAGTCGTTCGAGGGCTTCTCGATGCTGGACGCGCTGGTCACGGCCGTGGACAACAAAGACCGCTACACGCGCCGTCATTCCGAGGACGTCATGCGCCACGCGCTCCAGATGGCGGGCGCGCTGGGCCTGGATGCCCCGCAGCGGCGCACCCTCCAGACAGCAGCCCTGCTGCACGACGTGGGCAAGATCGGCGTCCCCGACCGCATCCTGCGGAAGCCGGGCCGGCTGAGCGAGGACGAGTTCGAGGCCGTGCGGCAGCACCCCATGATGGGCGCGGTGATGGTGGGGGCCGTGCCGGGCTTCGAGGACACGCTGGCCGCGATCCGCCACCACCACGAGCGCTGGGACGGCGGCGGCTACCCCAGCGGGCTGGGCGGGCGCGACATCCCGCTGATGGCGCGCATCATGGCCGTGGCGGACGCCTTCAGCGCCATGACCACGGACCGGCCCTACCGCAAGGGCCTCGCCCCGGCCCACGCCCTGGCCCTGCTGGAAGAGGGCGCGGGCATCCAGTGGGACGCCGCCTGCGTTGCCGCCTTCGCACGCGCCGCTAGGCCGCCCGAGGCGGAGCAGGCAGGGCGACGCAGGCCAGACCCCGCACTCGCAGCTCCCTGAGCAGGCCCGGCAGCGCGTCCGCCGTGGCCGCGTTCTCCGGCCCGTCATGCAGCAGGATGATCGCGCCGGGGCGGACCGCGTCCAGGACGCGACTCCGCAGACGTGCCGGCTCGGTCCGGCGGTAGTCCCGCGCATCGAGGCTCCACGCTGCCACGTGTCCCCCTGCCCGCCGAACCGCCCACAGGACACCCGGCGATTTGAAGCCGTGTGGCGGACGCAGCCAGGGCGAGAGCATGATGGCGGGACACGCGCGCCGCACCGCCTCCCGCGTTTCTTCAATCTCCCGCGCGATCTCCCCGTCCGAAAGCAGAACAAAGGGCCGGTGCCGGTAGGCGTGGACGCCGACGGCGTGGCCCTCGGCGACGACGCGGCGCAGCAGGTCGGGGTACCGGACTACGGCCTCGCCCAGCACGAAAAACGTGGCATAGACGCCCCCGTCCCGCAGGGCGTCCAGCACGAATGGCGTCGTCTCCGGGGTAGGACCGTCGTCAAAGGTCAGCGCGACGGCGGCACTGCTCCCCTCCCCCCGCAGCCGGGTGAGGATGGGCAATCCCCAGGACCAGGGCGCGACGAACACGAACACGAAGTAGGCGCACAGGGCGGGCGTCAGGAACAGGCCCAGGGCGTGCGGCCCGGTCAGCGGCCAGCCGCCCAACCAGTGCAGGGCCAGCGCCAGCAGGCTCGCCTGAAGGGTCCGCACGGCGATGATCTTGTAGGCGGGGTTTGTGGAGACGGGGTTTGTGGAGACGGGGGTAGGAATTTTCACGGGGTCTACGGCTGCTCCACGATGCGCGCCTTCATCGCCGACGCGACCAGCGGCCAGGCCATGACGCGGGGCCGCAGGTACTCGCCGATTCCGCGCCCGCCCTCGATCCGCCCGTCCGCGCCCCGGACCGCCACCGTGCCCAGCGCGCGGACGTAAAACGGTGCGCTGTCCAGCCGCCCGTTCAGGTCAAAAGTCGCCGTCAGGCCGCCGCTTTCGGCGGTCAGCCGGCCCGCGTAGAGCGTCCCGAAGGCGTTCACCTGGGGCCGCGACAGCGACACCTGCGGGGCCGCGTCGTGCCGCACGACCCGCCCCCGGTCGAAGACGAGCAGATGGCTGGTCGCCTGGGCACCGCGCCGGGGGCGGACGTGGTACAGGACGACGGCCCGTTCGTCGCCCAAGGCGGCCCGCGCCCAGTACCAGTCCTGGATGTCCGCGGCGAACGGCAGCCGGCCCCAGTTGTGGTCGTGGTAGCCGGCCCCCCGGAACGCAATGACTTCCTCCCCGGCGCTCTGCGGGGCGCGCAGCCCGATCCGCGCCCGCACCCGGCAGGCCGGTGCGGCGGGCAGCCAGGAGTGGGCTACGTCCCGCCCGCCGTCTTCCTGCACTCCCCCTCCCTCGACGGGGGGCACGAGCGGCCACCCCTCAAACGTCACCGCCGCCACCATCCGCCGCCCGTTGCCGTTCAAGTCGGAAAGCGAGAGCGTCCACAGGCCGCCCGCCCCGAATTGCAGTCGGTTGTCCCCGAATGTCATCTCGCCCGGCAGCGAGCGGGGCGGCTGGACCTGGTCGCGCGGGAAGCGGGAGAAGTGGTAGGCGTGGAGCCGCCCGTTCTCGTACAGGGCGAAGAAGAGGGCGTTGTGGTCGAGCGGGTCGGCGGACCGCCCCGACGCCGACAGGCGGTAATAGGGCGAGAACGGGTTGCCCAGAAACCAGATGCAGGCCAGCGCCCACCGGCCGTCGTCGGAGAGGGCGTCAAAGTACCACCACTCGTAGGCACCGGCCATTTCCAGGAGCCATTCGGTGTGCGCGGCCTCTTCGGCGGGGTCCAGAACAAGGCGCATGGGGCTAGTATACCCGGCGCACCGCCGCCTCTTCTAATACGGCGCGGGCGGGTATACTGACGGCGCAATGGGGCTTCTGTATCTGTATCAGGCGGCGGTGGCCGCGCTGGCGCTGGCCCTGGCGGGGACGGCGCTGCTGAACTTCTGGCTGTTCCGCAAGCCGCGCGCCCTCGTCGCGCGCACCGGTGCGGCGGACCTGCCCTTGATCTCCGTGCTGGTGCCCGCACGGGACGAGGCCGAGAACATCGAAAGCTGTGTCCGATCCCTCCTCTCCCTCAACTACCCCAACTTCGAGGTGCTGGTGCTGGACGATCACTCGTCGGACGACACCTACGCCATCCTGTGCCGGCTGCGGGACCAGGACGGGCGGCTGCGCGTCCTGATCGGGGCCGAGCTTCCCGCCGACTGGTACGGCAAGCCGTTCGCCTGCTGGCAGCTCGCCCAGGCCGCCCGCGGCGAGATGCTGCTGCTGACAGATGCCGACTGCGAGTTCAGCCCGGACGCCCTGCTGCTGGCCCTGGGGGCACAGCGGGGGCAGCGGGCCGACATGGTCTCGCTCGTGCCGGATCTGCGCTGCGAGGGCTTCTGGGAGAGCCTGCTGATCCCGCTGCAATACTTCGTCATCTTCGCGTTCCTGCCCACGTGGCTGATCCGCCCCACGCCGTTCCCCTGGTTCGCGGCGGCAAACGGCGCGTTTCTGTTTCTGAGCCGCGAGACGTATTTCGCCGTGGACGGGCACCGGGCGGTCCGGGCGCAGTTGGCCGAGGACGTCAAGTTCGCCCAGCACGTCAAGCGGTCCGGCAAGTCGCTGTGGTACGGGGACGGATCGCGCACCTACCGTGTGCGGATGTATGAAGGCCTGCCCGCCGTCTGGCACGGCTTCGCCAAGAACCTGTTCCCGGCGTTCTCCAAGAACCTGCCGCTGCTGCTCGGCGTCGTCTTTTTCCTGCTCAACGTCCTCGTCCTGCCCCCCCTGTGGCTGCTGGCGGGCTGGGCGTCCGGCGCGGCCTGGGCCTGGCTGCCGCTGCTGGCTTTCGCCCTGCCCGCCCTCGTCCGGCTGGGCCTGACGCTGCGCTTCGGGCGGGACACGGGCGGCTACGCCCTTCTCAACCCCCTGGCGTGGGCGGTCGTCATCGGGATCGCGCTGACGTCGGCCTACCAGGGCGTGTGGGGGGGCGGCAACGCCTGGAAGGGCCGCGTCTACGGGCGCGGCCCGTCGGACGGTTAGGCGGGCACGGGCGGCGGGTATAAGCGCGTTGTCAGACTTTTGCGACCACATCCACCCACACAGACGAACGGAGATAAACACATGGCAGAGACCGTCAAGGAGCAGATGCTCCGCTACCTGAACGACGCCTACGCCGCCGAAGTCGGCGGCATGGCCTCCCTCAAGGACCTGGAAGCGTCGGCGACCGACGCCGACCTCAAGCAGGTCGTCGCCGACCACATCGTCGTGACGCAGTCGCAGGCGGACCGGGTCCAGGCGCGCATCCTGGCCCTGGGCGGCGACAAGTCCGAGCCGAAGGGCATCGTGAACGAGGTGATCGGCAAGGCCAGCCACCTGGTCAACGCCTTCCACAGCCACGAGGACAAGCAGACCCAGGACACGATCAAAGCCTACTCGCTGGAGCACTTCGAGGTCGGCGCGTACCTGTCTATGGAAGCTTTTGCGAACGCCATCGGGGACTCCGAGACCGCGCAGCTTGCCAAGACCATCATCGGCGAGGAGCAGATGGCGGGCGAGCGCTTGCAGCGCCTGATCCCGCAGCTCGCGGTCAAGTCCATCGGGAACGCGAAGACCGCCTAGCGCCGCGCGGGCACGTTCGGAAAGACGCGGGAGAGGCGGGAACAAGACCCTGCCCCTCCCGCGTCTCTCTGTGTGAGGCATCGTCGCGGGGCAGCCACCCCTCGCACTACACGACGAAAGGATACGTTTTTGACACATCGCACATCGCGCGGCCTGCGCGCCCCCCTGCTGCTCGCACTGACCCTGCTCGCGGCCCCGCTTGCCGTCCGGGCGCAGTCGGATCTGAGTGCAGGCCAGCAGGCACAGGCGCGGGCGCGTCAGGGCCGGTTCCAGGCAGACGTCGCCGCGCTCCGGGCGGACCCCAAGATGACGAACCCGCAGAAGCAGGCCCGTTACCAGACGCTTTACCAGGCGATGGATAAAGACATGCTGGCGATCCTGTCCCCCGACCAGCGCGCCGTCGTGCTCAAGCAGAGGCAGATCAATCTCCGCTTCCAGCAGCAGGTGGCCGCCCTGCGCGCGGACACGAAGATGCCCGAAGCGCAGAAAAAGCAGCGCTACCTCGCGCTGCTCCAAGCTACCGATCAGCAGTCACTCGCGACGCTCACGCCCACCCAGCGGGCGCATGTGCTGGCGCGCCGCCAGGCCCAGGAAGAGGCGCAAAAACTGGACGCGGACCTGCGCCAGTCGCAGACGCCCGACCAAAAGAAGAAGATCGACGCCATCGCCCGCGCGGCGGGGATCGAGATTCAAGCGGTGATTGCGGACAAGTCTCTGGCGCAGCCGGCCAAAGTGGCGAAGATCGACGATCTGCAAAAGCAGGCCGCGAAGCGCATCAGCGCCCTGCTCACGCCCGAGCAGCGCACGAAGTACGCGCGGGTCCAGAAGCTCGTCGGTGTCCAGCGCGGGCGGTGAGGGGTTAAAGCAGAGAAGGCCCGGCACTCCAGTGCCGGGCCTTCTTTCTATGGTCTTAGCCTGCCTGTGCCTTGCGCGCAGGAGCATTGCCCCCAGACCCAGACGGGCGAACCCCATGCCCGCAAGCAGGGGCGGTCAGGGGGCAGCGACGGCACTGCTGACGGCAAGGTTGTCAATCTCGAAGCTGGGGGCGGTGTCGCTCAGGCTCAGGGCGTTAAAGGACACGCCTCCAAAGTTGATTACGCCGCTGCCGCCGCTGGCGGTCGCGGTGCCGACCACCTGCCCGTTCAAAAGCTCCTGCACGGTGAACGTCCCGTCGCTGGTGCTGGAAGCGAAGGCGACCGAGCCGGTGAACAGCGTGTGGTCGAAGCCAACCTGGAGCGGCTGGTTGATACGGCTCTGAGACTCCCGCAGCACATTACCGCTGAGGCCGGGAGGGGGTGCCCCACCCGCATCGGCAGGATTCTGAACCTGGAAGGCACCAACGGCGGCTTCATCATTGGCCGCGCTGAACTTCGCGCTGATGCCGCCGTTAGCGTCGGTGAAGGTGGTGTACTGGCCGGACGTGTTGCTCTCGAAGTCGAACAGGCCGCTGATGGTGAGGGCCGGGGGCGGCACGGGGGCGGAGAACGTGTTTACGGGAGCGAGGGTCGAGTTGTGGCCGTTGACGGTCTGGAACGAGCCAGCGCTGGTCCGCCCCGGCTCGTTCGAGAGGTTGCCGGAGGTGATGACGTCGGGGCCGGTGGTGCCGGCGGCATGGCCGGGCCGGGCGGCGGAGCCGAGCAGGAGGAGGGCGGCCAGGCCAAGCCCGGCGGCGCGCGAGCGGTGCGTCATACGTGTGTCTTTCTGGTGAGCAGCGACCGAGAGGGCCAGTCAGGGAGCAAGAAAAAGCGTCGTCCAGGTGTGCTTGCCTGCACAGTATACAGCAAAAGCCGTGCCGAATACAAGGAGTGGGGAGATTGGGGGAATAGTCTGGGCTGCACGGCGTGTGTGGGGAGTGGCCCGCGCGACGGCTGCTCTCCCAGACGGGCCGTTTACCGGCCCACCCGGCGCTTTCCCTGCGCCGGGCTTCTTGTGCCCTCACTCAGCCCTTGGCCTAGCCCGCCTGGGCCTTGCGGCGGCGGGCGCGCAGGAGCAGCGCGCCCAGGCCCAGGGCGGTGAAGCCCATGCCCGCAAGCTGGGACGGCTCCGGGGCGGCGCTGGGGCTGTTGGTAACGGCGAGGTTGTCGATCCCGAAGGCGGGGGTGGTGAGACTCAGCGAGTCGAAGGCGACGCCGCCGAAGCTGAGCGTACCGCTGCTACTGTTGCTGGTCGCGGTGCCGACCACTACCCCGTTGAGAAGCTCCTGCACAGTGAATGCTGCCCCGCTGAAAGAGTTGTAAGCAACCGAGCCGGACAGCAGTGTTTGATCGAAGCCGATTGACAGCGGCAGGTTGTACATGCCGGGGCTGTTTTCGAGGTGGTTGCCGCTGAAGCCAGGAGGCTGTTGTCCTGTCGGCCTTAGCACAGTGAAGCCACCCCTGCTCGTCGTATCGGCAGTTGTGCTGAAGGTCGCGTTGATGCCGCCGCTGGTGTCGGTGAAGGTGGTGAACTGGCCGGGCGTGTTGCTCTCAAAATTGAACGTGCCGCTGACCAGGGACGGCGGGGAAAGCACGGTGCCGCCGGCATGGGCGAGCCGGGCGGCGGAGCCGAGCAGGAGGAGGGCGGCCAGGCCAAGCCCGGCGGCGCGCAAGCGGTGCGTCATACGTGTGTCTTTCTGGTGAGCAGCGACCGAGTGGGTCAGTCAGGGAGCACAACAGGAAGCGGTAAAAAGAGTCGTCCTGGCATGACCGCTTGCACAGTATACAGCAAAAGCCGTGCCAAATACAAGGGGCAGGAGGGTTCCTATGAGTTATTCGGGATGGGTCCCCTCCCCCTAGAACTCGTAAGCCTCTTCCAGACGCCGCAGGAAGTCCAGAAGCTCGCCGATCTCGTCGGGCAGGGGGGCGTGGAACTGAAGGCGCTTGCCCGTGCGGGGGTGATCGAAGCTGAGAAAGTAGGCGTGCAGAGCCTGGCCGTGCAGGCCGGCCAGCAAGCCGTTCAAGGTCTGTAAGGGATGGCCCCGGAGCAGGCGCGCGCTGACCTTGCGCCCGCCGCCGTAGGTGGCGTCGCCCACGACGGGGTAGCCGGCGAAGGCGCAGTGGACGCGGATCTGGTGCGTCCGGCCCGTCTGCAAGATGGCCTCGGTCCAGCTAAACTCGGCCAGGTGCTCCAAGAAGCGCAGCTCGGTGACGGCATGGCGGACGCCCTGCGGCAGGTCCGACCCGCTCAGATCGCCCTGTTCCAGAACGGTCATCCGCTTGCGGTCCTGCGGGTGCCGCCCGATGGGGGCATCTATGACCGCGTGCTTGAAGGGGACGCGGCCCCGCAGCAGGGCGTAGTACTTGCGGACGGCGGTGCGGGCCTTGATCTGGGCGGCCAGGCTCTCGTGGGCGGCGTCGGTCTTGGCGACGGCCAGCAGGCCGGTCGTGTCCCGGTCCAGGCGGTGGACGATGCCGGGCCGGAGCGGGCCGCCCACGCCGGACAGCCGTCCGCCCGTGTGGGCCAGGAGTGCGTTCACCAATGTTCCCGACTCAGAGCCGGGTGCGGGGTGGACGACCAGGTTTTTGGACTTGTTGACCACCAGCAGGTCGTCGTCCTCGTAGACGATGTCCAGCGGGATGGCCTCGGCCTCGGCAGCATCGGTCGCGCGCGGCTCGGGCACGACGATGCGCACCTCGTCGCCGATGCGGGTCCGGTCGCTGGCCTTGGCCGGCGTGTCGTTGACGGTCACGGCCTGAATCCCGATCAGCCGCTGCAAGCGGGCGCGCGAGATGTCCGGCAGACGCCCGCTCAGGAAGATGTCCAGCCGCTGGTTTCCCTCGTCATCCTCCACGCGTAGGTCAATCACCGGAGGGCGGCCTCCAGCGGGAGGGGGGAGGGCGGCACAGTCGGGGGCGGCACGGGGAACCGACGCCGGAAGACCGCCATGCCGGTCAGGGCGACGGTCGCCATGACCAGGCAGAGCCACTGCACGTCGGTCAGCCCCAGCGCGACGACCGTGGACGTGGTCCCGGCCCGCCAGATCTCCATCAGGAACCGCTCCACCGAGGCCCCCAGCAGATACCAGCAGATGATCTGGCCGCGATACGTCTGCCGCCGCTCCAGCCAGACCAAGCCGGCGAAGAAGACCAGGCTCAGGGCCGACGCATAAAGCTGGGTCGGGTGGCTCGGCGGCGTGACGATGCCGTCGTCGTGGAAGCGGATTCCCCAGGGCATGGTCGTCGGTGCCCCGTAGCAGCAGCCGTTGAGGAAGCAGCCGACGCGCCCGATGACGTAGGCCAGCATGACCGAGGGCGCGAACAGGTCGGCCACACGCAGGATGGACAGGCGCTTGATCAGGCAGTAGCCGACCAGGGCGGCGATGCCCGCAAACAGCCCGCCGTGGAACGACAGGCCGCCCTCCCAGACCTTGAAGATGTTGGCCGGGAAGTCCGGGGCATGGGAATAGTCACGCCAGCCGACGGCGACAAACAGCAGGCGCGCGCCCACTGTCCCGATCACGATCATCCAGATGCCGACGTCAAGAATGCTGTCCGGCGGCAGACTAGGGTCAGCGCGCCGCTTCGCCACGGTGTAGGCTCGCCCCAGGGCGGCCAGGAACGCCAGCATCAGCACGACGCCGTAGGTATGGACGGTCAGCGAGCCGGCGTGGAACAAGACAGGGAACATCAAGCTTCTTCTTTCAGGCTTCTTCTTTGAGAATGGCCACATCCCGGGTGGGGGCGGGCTGCCGCCCGTGGTAGAGCGCGAGCAGACCGACGCCGACGCAGATGGCCGCGTCGGCGAGGTTGAAGATCGGGAACTGCCAGCGCGGGTCCGGGCCGGCATGCACGTTCAGGAAGTCCACCACGTAGCCCAGGCGGACGCGGTCCAGCAGGTTCCCCAGCGCCCCGCCCAGGGGCAGGGCCAGCGCGAACCCGAGCACCCGCGGCAGCGGCATGGGCGCGCGCAGGGTGTACGTGACGATGGCGACGGCGGCGACGGCGGCGGCCAGGGCCAGCAGCAGCGTCCCGTGCGGCAGGATGCCGAACGCCCCGCCCGTGTTCCCGCTGAAGGTCAGCGCGAAGAAGCCTGGTATGAGATCATGGTCCCCGTTCGTCCAGGCGGGGTGCGCCCGGACCACGGCGGCCTTGGCGAGCTGGTCCGCCAACAGGACGAGCAGAGCCAGCCCGTACAGCACCGGGCGGCTCAAATCGCGGCTTCTTCCTGCTCCACGGTCGTGACGGCATAGGGCAGCGCTTCGAGCCGCGCGACCGGGATCGGCGTCCCGTCGATGTCAGACAGCCCGTAGGTGCCCTCGTCCATCTTCGCCAGGGCGCGCGCGATCTTGGCGAGCATCCGGTCGAAGTTCTCGATAGCAGCCTGGTCACGCTCACGGTCGAAGAGGTTCGTGGCCTCGTCGGCGAAGTCGTTCGAGTCGCTGTGTGACAGCTCCCCGCTGGCGTCCTCCTCCATGTCGGCGCGGTCGTCGTCGGCGTACTGCCTGCGCTCTCCGGCCAGCCGCGCCTGTTCATCCAGGAGCGTCTGCTTGAAGTGCGTCAGTTGGTCGTCGGTCAGTTTGGCGTCGGTCATATGTGATCTTTCTTGGTAACCGGAGCGGCAGCAGCGGATAGGCCGGGTTGACGAGCACGAGTAGTTGAAAACTACTCGCTGGAACAGGCACCCTCCGGGTGAGAGACGTTCAGCGGAAGGCGGCTCCTGGGGCGCTTTATCCCGTCCAAAGGACGCCTCTCCCAGCGAGTAGTTTTCAACTACTCGTGACGTCCGTGACCCATACCCCTTGACCCGGCGCGCCCCGACGCGCCCTCTAAATCAGCCGCCGCGAGGCCACCTCGCCGTCGTCGGAGACCATCCAGCGGCGGGCGCAGCCGGCGGGGCAGAAGGCGGCGGGGTCCGCGTCGCCGCCGTCCAGCACGGCCACCCAGCAGCGGGCACAGCGCGTGCCGGGGGCGGGGCCGTCGTTCTGGACGCGCAGGCCGGGCGCACCCGACGGGCGCAGGGTGACGCGCGAGACCAGCAGCAGCGCGGGCAGTTGGCTTAAGTACGGGTGCAGGGCGGCGTAAGTTTCCGCATCCGCGGTCAGCGTCACGGCAAGCTCCAGGCGCTTCCTGGTGCCCTCCAACGCCTTGTTGACCTCGTCGCGCGCGGCCAGGACCGGCTCCCAGCGGGCTTCCAGCTCGCGGGCACGCAGGTCGGCGCGGAAGCTCGGCAGGGCGGCCAGCAGGACCGACACGGGCTTGCCGGGCACGGGGAGCTTCTGCCAGACCTCCTCTGAAGTGAACGACAGGATCGGGGCCAGCAGGCGGGCCAGGCAGCTCGTCACCTCGTACAGCACGGTCTGGGCCGACCGGCGGGCGCGCGAGTCGGCCCCGAACGAGTACAGCCGGTCCTTGATGACGTCCAGATAGAACGCGCTCAGGTCCTGGGCGCAGAACGCCAGCAGCGTCTGCACGACGCGCGGGAACTCGTAAGCGTCGTAGGCGACGGTGCAGCGGCGGACGACCTCGTTCAAGCGGTGCAGCGCCCACCGGTCCATCTCTTCCAACTGGTCCAGCGGGACGGCGTTCAAGACCGGGTCGAAGTCGTAGACGTTGCCCAGGGCGAAGCGCAGCGTGTTCCGCAGGGTCCGGTAGCTGCCCGCCGTCTGCTCCAGGATATTGTCGCCCACGCGCACGTCGCCGAAGTAGTCCGTGGAGCAGACCCAGAGCCGAAGCACGTCCGCGCCGTACTTCTCGACCACGACGGCGGGCGCGACGCCGTTCAGCTTGGACTTGGACATCTTGCGGCCCGTCTCGTCCAGCGTCCAGCCGTTGGTGACGACCTGCCGGTAGGGGGCCGCGTTTTTGGTCGCCATGCCGATCATCAGCGACGAGTTGAACCAGCCCCGGTGCTGGTCCCCGCCCTCTAAATAAACGTCGGCGGGGAAGGACAGGCCGGGCCACTGCTCCAAGACCGTGCGACACGTCGAACCCGAATCGAACCAGACGTCGAAGATGTCTGTCTCTTTCGTGAACTCCGTCTCGCCCGTTTCGGGGTGCTTAAACCCCGACGGCAGGATGTCCCCGACGGGCGTCTCGAACCAGGCGTCGGTGCCGTGGTTCGCCACGAGGGCGCGGACGTGCCCGATGCTTTCTTTGGTCAGCAGCGGCGTCCCCGACGGCTGGGCGTAGAAGACGGGGATGCCGACGCCCCACGCGCGCTGGCGCGAGATGCACCAGTCGGGCCGGCCCCCGACCATGGCCTGGATACGGTTTTTGGACTCCTCGGGGAACCAGCGGACGCCGTCGATGGCCTTCAGAGCCTTCTCACGGTGGCCCTTGTGGTCGATGCTGACGAACCACTGCACGGTCGCACGATATACCAGCGGGTCGTGCGAGCGCCAGCCGTGCGGGTAGGAGTGGAAGATCTCCTCCCGTGCCAGCAGGGCACCCGCATCGGCCAGCCGCTCCATGACCTTTTCCTGGCCCGGCCCCAGCTTCATCCCCTGGAACTCCGGCCCGGCCTCTTCGTTGAAGAAGCCGTCCCCGGTCAAGACTTGCAAGGTCGGCAGGTTGTATTTCTGGCCCGTGGCGAAGTCGTCCTTGCCGTGGCCGGGCGCGGTATGGACCAGGCCCGTGCCGTCGGTCGTCGTCACGTAGTCGGCCATGACCAGGGGCGAGCCGCGGTCGATCTCGGGCAGCGGGTGCTGGAAGATCAACTTTTGCAAAGCGCTCCCCGGCAGCGTCTTCAGCACCGTCCAGTCCGAGAACCCCGCCGCCGCCATGGTCGCGCCCAGGCGCTCGGTCGCCACGAGGTAGCGGGCGGTCTGGTGCTGCACGACCACGTACTCGATGCCGCGCCCCGCCGCGACGGCGACATTGGCGGGGATGGTCCAGGGCGTGGTCGTCCAGATGACGGCGTAGCAGTCGCCCGTCTGGGCGTCCGCCCCGAACACGCCGTCGGGGTCCACGCGCAGGGGGAAGCGGACGAAGATGGACGGGTCGGTGCGGTCGGCGTACTCGATCTCGGCGTCGGCCAGGGCGGTCTCGTCCACGAGTGACCAGTAGACGGGCCGCAGGCCACGGTAGATGTAGCCCTTCTCGACCATCTCGGCGAAGACGTCCAGCTCCTTAGCAGCCATCTCTTTGGACATGGTCAGGTATGGGTGGTCCCAGTCGCCCCGGATGCCCAGCCGCTGGAACTGCGCGGACTGCTTGCCGACCCATTCTTCGGCCACTTCGCGGCAGCGGTGCCGGATCTCCATGCGCGTCGGCGTCTGCTGCTTCTCGCGGAACTCCTTGGCGACCAGTACCTCGATGGGCAACCCATTGTTGTCCCAGCCGGGCACGTAGGGCGCGCTGTAGCCTTCCATCGACCGAAATTTGGTTGTAACGTCTTTGAGGATCTTGTTGAAGGCGTGGCCGATGTGGATGTCGCCGTTGGAGAAGGGCGGCCCGTCGTGCAGGACGAACGTGCCGCGCCCGGTCCGGGGCCGGAGCGACTCGGCGTAGACGTGGTGGCGCTGCCAGAACTCCAGCGTCAGCGGCTCGCGCTGGGGCAGGTTCGCGCGCTGGGGGATGCTGTCCGGGTTGGTGTCCAGGCCGTCGGGGTTCTTGACGTCGGGCTTGGGGACGTTGAGGGTCTTGCTATAGTCAGTTTTGGGTGGGGCCGTCTCGGCGGGCGCGGTGGCCGCCGGTTCAGTGTAAACATCGGTCATGGGTGGTCCCTCTCGAAAGGCGAAAGACGGCGCAGGAGGGCAAGCACGAGGCTTGCCCTTACCGGGGTATCGAGAGGCCCCCAATCACGCGGCGCAGGGGATTAGCCCGCGCCGGTCTCACCAATGTTTCTAGTGTTCGTTTTCGCATAGCGTGTGCAGTAGGTCCCTAAATCTTCCCCTGCTCCCGCGCCGACAGGAGAAAAGCGTCCAGGGCGTCCTCCCACGGACGCAGGGTGTCGCGGCCCTGAAGCTCCAAGGCGTAGCGGCGCAGGACGCTGTAGGCCGGGCGGCGCGTGGGCGAGCCGAAGCGCGCGGCGTACTCGTCGGACGTGATCGGCACGACTGAGACATGGTTGAGGCCGTTCTTCGCTAAAATGGCCTCTGCGAAGCCGTGCCAGTTGGTCTCGCCCGCGTTGGTCACATGGTAAACGCCGTACAAAGGCGTCTCGATGATGTCCGCGATGGCCTCGACCAGATCCACGGCGTAGGTGGGCGTCCCCCACTGGTCGGCCACGACGGGCAGGCTGGGGTTCGCCTGGGCCAGCTTCAGGATGCTGTACGGGAAATTCTTCCCATGAACCCCGTACAGCCAGGACGTGCGGACAACGTAGGTACGGCGGCAGGCCGCCCGCGCTAGGTTCTCGCCCGCGAGCTTGGAGGCCCCGTAGTGTCCGAGCGGCGCGGGCGCATCGAACTCGGTGTAGGGCGTTTTTTTGGTGCCGTCGAACACGAAATCGGTGCTGATAGCGACCAGGGCCGCGCCGACTTCTTCCGCCGCGCTCGCCACGGCCCACGTGCCGAGGGCGTTGACGCGGTGGGCGAGGTCCGGGTCGCGCTCGCAGTTGTCCACGTGGGTATAGGCGGCCCCGTGGAACACGAGGTCAGGCCGCGCCTGGGCGAAGAACGCACGGACCCCGCCGAAATCGGTGATGTCCAGCGGGTGGACTTCGCCCTCGGCGGCGGGGCCGATGTCGGTGGCGATGACCTCATGCCCGCGCGCGGCCAGCAGCCGCCGGGCGTCCGTGCCGAGCATCCCCGCCGCGCCGGTGATCAGTATCCGCATCTCGATCCTTCTGCTGGCTGAAAGCTTTTGCCAAGAGTGGGCGTCATTATACAAGAAAAGGGCGGCGCGCGTCAACCACGACCCCGCCGCCCTTTTCTGGGTATAATAGCGGCGTTTAGAATTGAGGCGGCTATGCGGACAGCGATCATCATCGGCGCAGGGATCGGCGGGATGGCGACGGCCCTGCGACTCCAGGCCACGGGGCGGTTCCAGGTGACGATCCTGGAGAAGAACGGGACGGTCGGCGGGCGGGCCAACACGCGCGAGGAAAACGGTTTTCGGTTCGACACCGGACCTTCGCTGCTGCTGATGACGGACGTTTACCGGGAGCTGTTCGCGGCCTGTGGGGAAGATTTCGACTCGTGGGTCAAACTGATCAAGATGGAGCCGAACTACGCCGTCCACTTCGGCGACGGGACCTCGATGGAGATGTCAAGCGACCTGACCAAGATGATCGCGGAACTTGAGCGCATCGAGCCGGGCGTGACGGCTGGCTATTATCGGTTTCTCGAAGATGCAGGCGCGAAATACAAGATCGGGCGCGAGAAATTCGTCGAGAAGAACTTCGCCAGCGCCGCCGACTTCTTCACGGCCAAAAACCTGTCGCTGCTGACCAAGCTCAACGCCCTGGACAAGCTGTACACGCACGTCTCGCAGTTCTTTCGGGACGACCGGCTGCGGCAGGCGTTCTCGATGCAGTCCATGTATCTGGGCATCTCGCCGTTCGAGGCCCCCGCCGTCTACACGCTGCTGCCGTACACCGAGCTTGCCGAGGACGGCCTGTATTACCCCGAGGGCGGCATCTACGCCCTGCCCACCGCGATGGCAACGCTGGCGCGAAAACTAGGCGTCGAAATTTTGACGGGCCGGAACGTGACGCAGATCATGGTCAAGGACGGTTCGGCGCGGGGAGTCTGCGTGTCTGATGGCGCGGACGGCGAGGAAGCGATGAGCGCCGATGTCGTCATCTCCAACGCCGACCTGCCGTACACCTACACGGATTTGCTGGCCGAGCGTCCGGCAAAGTACGAGGAGAAAAGCTGGAAGCGGCAGGCGTTCACGTCGTCGGCGTTCATGCTGTACCTGGGCACGGACAAGCTCTATCCCGAGCTAAGGCACCACAACTTCTTTCTGTCGTCGGATTACAAGCGCAACTTCGAGGAGATATTCGACGCGAAAGTCCCGCCGCGCGACCCGAGTTTCTACGTCAACGCGCCGGGCCGCACCGACCCCTCGGTCGCCCCGCCCGGCGGGGACAACCTGTTCGTGCTCGTCCCCATCCCGCACCTGACCGACCAGATGCAGTGGGACGAGGGCCAGGTCGAGCGGTTCAAAGACAAAATTTATGTTAAGATGGAGGCGCGCGGGCTGACCGACCTGCGTCGCCACGTCGTCGTCGAGCAGGTCGTCACGCCGCACAAGTGGCGTGACCAGTACAACCTGAAGTTCGGCGCGGCCTTCGGCCTGTCCCACGGCATCCTGCAAGTGGGCTGGTTCCGGCCCGCCAACAAGTCGCCGGACGTCCAGAACCTGTACTTCGTCGGGGCCAGCACCGTGCCGGGCACGGGCGTCCCTCTCGTGTGCCTCGGGGCGAAACTGGTCACCGAGCGCATTCTGGCAGACCAGCCAGGGTGACGCGGGCGGCGTACCCTGTCCCTGCGGGACACAAGACGAGCCATGCCTCTCAAGCGGCGCTCGTCCTGTATCCGGGGGTTCTTCTGTCCCAAAGGGACAATCAGCCAAAGGCTCCTCAGCCCCGGATTGAAATCCGGGGTCAGCGGCGCGCGACATCAACTAGAAACCCGTTGCTCATTGAAGACTCAGATCATGGCGCTCGCCCGGCAGGCCGTCCAGCGGGGACCTGACCTCGACGCGGCCTACGCGGCCAGCCGACGGCTGAACGCCCACCACGGCAAGACTTATTACTTTAGCACCCTGTTCTTCCCGCCCGCCGTGCGCCGTTCGGTCCATGCCCTGTACGGGTTCGTCCGCTACCCGGACGAGATCGTGGATAACCCCGCCCCTGGCTCCGATCCCACCGCCAGCCTGGCCGAGTACCGGGCGGCGACGCTGGACGCCCTGGACGCGGGCGGCTCGGACCTGCCCGTCCTGCACGCCTTCGCCGACATGGCCCGCCGCCACGCCCTGCCGCCCGCCTACCCGCTTGCCTTTCTGGACGCGATGGCGATGGACCTGACGCGCGACCGCTACCAAACTTTTGGGGAGCTTCAAGCCTATACCTACGGCTCGGCCTCGGTCGTCGGCCTGATGATGTGCCACCTGCTGGGGGCGACCGATCCCGCCGCGCTCGGCCCGGCCCACGACCTGGGGCTGGCGATGCAGCTCACGAACTTCTGGCGCGACATCGGCGAGGACTGGGCCGAGCGGGGCCGCATCTACCTGCCGCAGGAGGACATGGCCCGCTTCGGCTATACCGAGGCCATGCTGGCGGCGGGGACCGTCAATGAAGCATTTGTTAATCTGATGCGCTTCGAGATCGCCCGCGCCCGCCGCTTCTACGAGTGCGCCGACGCAGGCATCCCCCTGCTGCCCCCCGCGTGCCGTCTGCCCGTCCGCCTGGCCCGCGTCCTCTATTCGCGCATCCTGGACAAGATCGAGGAGAACGGCTACGACGTCTTCCGGCATCGCGCCCGCACGTCGGGCCTGGAGAAAGCCGCCGTTTTGGTGCGTCTGCGCCTAATGCGGGACGCCTGAGCCGCCGATAATCGGGGTATGCCCGCGTTCCCCATGCCGCATACGGATTTCCTACTGGCCTCGCTCATCTGGGGCTGTGTCGGCACGGGCTGCATCGTCTACGGCAAGAAGCAGGCCGCGGCCCCGCCCCTCGTGGCCGGGCTGGTGCTTGTCGTCGCTTCCTACTTCGTCCCCTCCCCGCTCCTCCTCTCCGGCCTGGGCCTGCTGTGCCTTTCAGGCATGGTCTGGGCCACCCGCCGGGGCTTTTAGGTGGGCATATCAGAGTCTTCGCTGATCCGGCGCAGGCCGGGTTGATCGCGGATGCCGACCTCGCGCCCATCCAATGAGATTACCCCCGTGTCCTTTAAGTAACGCAAGGTCCGGGAGACGACTTCGCGCGCCGTCCCCAGTCGCCCTGCAATCGAGTCGTTGGTGTCGTCCAGCCGGAATGAGGTTCGGCCGGACGAGGCTTCCAGCAGGTAAGCCGCGAGGCGGGCGCGCACACTATAAAGGCTCTGCGCTCCCGCAAGCTGGATCATCTGCCGGAGCCGGATGCCCAGGGTCAGCAGGCCACGCTCGGCGATGTCCGGGTAAGCCCGCAGAACCAAACGGAACGAATCGCGGGGGACCACCCAGAGACAGGTATCCTCACCCACAGCCTCCGCGTGGTAGGGGTAGTTGCCGCCGTCGAACACCGCCGGCTCACCCAAGCTAGCCCCTTCGGTCTCTACCCCGAGCGTTAGCTCCCGCCCCCGGCTGTCCAGCTTGTACGTCTTCACTGCCCCCCGCAGGACGACCACCAGGCCCAGGCACCGTTCCAGCTCCGCGAACACGACTTCCCCCCGCTCCAAGCAGCGATCATGGCCCGTGTGGATAAGAGAGTTGATTGCCGTCTCGGGGGCGTTTCTCAGGAACAGCACCTGCCGCAGAACATCCCGCACTGTCATCGTTTGTTGCCCCGTGACTAAAGTCATTGCGTGTCGGCGTCCTAACATCGTACCATAGGGCCGTTCGCGAGCGAGAAAGGACACACGATTATGGCATTTGTGATTGTTGAGCCGTGCCAGGGCTGCAAAGATCAGGCTTGCGTCGCCGTCTGCCCCGCAGAGTGCATCCGTGAAGGAAGACTGATAGAGGAGGGACGGATATACGACCAGCTTTTCATCGACCCGAACGAGTGCATCTGCTGCGGGCTTTGCGAAGTAGAGTGTCCGGTGGATGCCATCTTCGCGGAGGATGAAGTGCCGACTCAGTGGAGCCGGTACGCCGGGATCAACGCTGGATTTCACCTCCAGGTCAAGCGCCCGCGCGGGACATAAGCCCCGCGCAGGAGAAACGCGCCGCGCCCCCGAACAATGTCCCATGACGCCCGCCGTGCATCCCGAACGCCTGGCCCGCGCCGATGCTTTGCTCACCTCGGGGGTAGACGACCGGCTTTATACTCACGCCGTCTATGCGCTGGCGTGCGGCGGCGCGACGGCGGCTGTGCGGGCGTTCGGCGCGGCGACGGCGGAAACGCTGTTTGACCTGGCCTCGCTGACCAAGCCGCTGGCGACGGCGACCTGCCTGATGCAGCTCGTCGAGCAGGGCCGCCTGCACCTGCGGCAAGGCGTCCACAAGTTCTTCGAGGCGGACTTCGGCGCGCTGCCGCACCTCAGCGCGGTCGAGGTGCGGCACCTGCTGCTGCACACGTCCGGCCTGCCGCCGGTCCCGCGCTGGCCCGCTGGGGAGGCCGAGGCTTCGCGGCGCGAGATGCTCCAAATGGTGCTGGCGACGCCGCCTCTGCGCCCGCCGGGCGTCGGCTACACCTACTCAGACGCGGGCTATATCCTGCTGGGCGAGATCATCGCCCGCGTGGCCGGGCAGCCGCTTGATGCTCTCTTCGCGGACGGGGTCACCGCGCCGCTGGGTCGGAAGACTCTGAGCTTCGGCCCGGTCCCAGACAGCTCACACGTCGCTCCGACCGGGCCGGGCACTCCGGGCCGGGTCCACGACCCGCGCGCGCGGGACCTGGGCGGGGTCGCGGGTCACGCGGGTCTGTTCGGCACGGGCGGAGACGTGCTGGCGTTCGGCGAGGCCGTGCGGGCGGGCGGCGGGGCCTTGCTCTCGCGGGCGACGGTCGCCCGCATGGCCGAGAGCCAGATTTCCCCGGCCATCGGGGCACAGTCGCTGGGCTGGTTTTGTGCGGGCAACGACTTCCTGCCCGCCGGGGATCTGTTCTCGGACCGCGCCTTCGGGCACTCGGGCTTCACGGGGACGGCTCTGCTCATTGACCCTGCCTTCGACATCACCCTGGTCCTGCTCACCAACCGTGTGGCCCGCGAGGCCGAGGAGGACGGCAGCCGCTTCCTGCGCCTGCGCCGTTTGTGGCTCAACACCGTCGCCGCGTCGCTGCTCTAGCTCGTGACGACGGGCGGTTATAACAGGCAGGCGGGGGGAATAAGCGGGCATGGAATACCAAGAGCTGTTTACGCGCGACCCGGCGAACCCGATCCTGACGGCCAAGGACATGCCGTTCCCCTGCAAGGCCGTGTGTAACCCCGCATCCTGCGTGGTGGACGGCGAGACGGTCCTGCTGCTGCGGGCTATCGGCGTGGATGACGTCTCGCACGTCGTCGTCGCCCGCTCGCGGGACGGCGTCACGGGCTGGCAGGTGCAGGCGAACCCCCTGCTGTCGCCGACGCGCGACGACGCGGACTGGTACGAGGCGATGGGCTGCGAGGACCCGCGGCTGTGCTACCTGGCCGAGATCGACCAGTACGTTATCTCCTACGTGGGCGTGTCCCACTTCGGGGCGGGCGTGTGCCTCGCCACGACGCATGACTTCCACAACGCCGCCCGCTTCGGCCTGGTCATCCACCCCTACAACAAGGACGCCGCCCTGTTCCCGCGCAAGATCGGCGGGCGCTTCCTGCTGCTGCACCGGCCTACGTCGGGGCCGCAGGAGAACATCTGGCTGTCGGAGAGCGACGACCTGCGCCACTGGGGCAACCCCCGGTGCGTACTGGAGGAGGCCGACAAGCCGGGCTGGGACAACGGCAAGGTGGGGGCGGGGCCGACGCCGATTGAGACGCCCGAGGGCTGGCTTCTGATCTTCCACGGGGTCGAGCGCCTGGAAGATAGCTGGCTATATCGGGTGGGGCTGGCCCTGCTGGATTTGGACGACCCCAGCCGGATCGTGCGCCGCCTGCCGCACTGGGTCTTCGGACCGATGGATCCGTATGAGATGCGCGATGGGCAGGGCGGCGTGGTCTTCCCGACCGGCGCGACGGTGCAGGACGGCGTCGTGCGGATGTACTACGGCGGCGGGGATGTGGTGGTCGGTGTCGCTACGGCGCGAGTCGATGACCTGCTCGCGACTCTGCGCGAGCATGGGACGATGGGGACGAAAGAAGCCTCCGGCCTGGGGCCGGAGGCGGGGTAGGCTTATCTCACCTCCCAGAACCTCACCCGGCCCCGAACCTCACCCCGCCGAGGACGGCGACCCTCTCCTCCAGAAAGGGAAGGGTTGGGGATGAGGTTCTTAGTTACCCCGGCCTGAGCGCGTCTAATAGTTGCTCCTCGTCCGTCAGCGGGTCGCGGAACAGCCAGCACGTCCAGCCGTTCGCGGTAGGCAGGCCGAGGCAGGCGGCGGCGACTTTGTGGATGGAGCCGCGATGGCCCCCTGCCGAAACCGTGCCGTCCGGGTGTAGCCTCGCCCGCGTCTCGGTCCCCTTCAGCCGCAACGCTGTACCCAGCGGCATACGCCCGCTCTCGATGAAGCTGACGAACGGGACGCGCGGCTTGGGGGCACCCAGCAGAACGCCGCCCTCATCAGCCGACGTCAGCAGGGCCGGGGCGATGTCGGCCAGGCGGTGCCGGGCGATGGCAACGTATTTCTCTTCCCGATCAACCGTGATAAAATTACGCCCTAGCCTCTTGGCGACGGCCGCCGTCGTGCCGGAGCCGCAGAAGGGATCGAGGACGAGGTCGCCTGGGTTGGTGGTGGCGGCGATGACCCGGTGCATCAGCGCCTCGGGCTTCTGGGTGGCGTGGGCTTTTTTGCCGTCCCGCTTCTCGCGCTCGTTGCCGGAGCAGATGGGGATGTACCAATCCGAGCGCATCTGCTTGTCTTCGTTGCCGGCTTTCAGCTCCCGGTAGTGGAACGTGTACTTCTTCTGGTCGGCTGATTTCTTGGCCCACAGCAGCGTCTCGTGGGCGTTGCAGAACCGCGTCCCCTTCATCTGCGGCAGGGGATTGGCCTTGATCCAGGCCACGTCATTGAGTATCCAGTACCCGGCGTCCATCAAGACCGCGCCCATGCGGTAGATGTTGTGGTAGGAGCCGATTACCCACAATGTTCCGGTGTCTTTGAGGACGCGGCGGGCCGACGTGAGCCAGGCGCGGGTGAAGGCGTCGTACTCGGCGAACGACTTGAACTTGTCCCACGGGTCCGTCACGGCGTCCACCTTGGTCATGTTGGGCCGCCACAGGTCGCCGCCGAGCTGCATGTTGTAGGGGGGGTCGGCAAAGACCAGGTCGGCGCACTTGGCGGGCAGTGAGTCCATCACTTCCACGCAGTCGCCGAGCAGAATCTGGTTGACGGGCGTGTCCGCCGGCGTAGTCTTGGCGGCAGGCCGCTTAGGGGGCTTCGGGTTCGTCATGGGCACGATATTGTACCACGGCGGACTCAGGAAAATGCTGGACTCGGACTCAACGCGGCCCAAAGTTTTTCCGAATTTTTTCCAACAGCTCCCGTTCGCGATCGCGCGTGATTCCCGCTTTCGGTCCTACTGGCCGGTCGTCAGTTGCGAGAGTCTTGTCCCAGGCCAGCGTATCGGCGACGGTTTCCGCCAGCGGGCGGAAGGTCAGGCCGTGAGCGACGGCGCGGGCGACGCTGACCGAGTCCGCTCCGGCCCATTCGGGTGTGTCCGGCAGCCACAGCGGCAGGTCGGTCCAGGGCTGTAGACCCTCGCCGAGCAGCCAGGCGTTGTCGGCCCAGACCGGATTTGCTTGAACCCCGCCGGCGCGCTGGCACTCGTCGAGGAGCCGCCCCATCGTCCACGTCGGGTCGTCGCTGACGGCGTTGAACGTGCCCGCCACGCGGCGCTCGATCATGCTCACCGTCCAGGCCGCCAGGTCGCGGGCGTCGATGAACTGGACGCGCTCGTCGGGCCGCCCCGGCGCGAGGAAGTCGCCCCCCTCGGCCACGCGCCGGGGCCAGTAGGTGAAGCGGCCCGTCTTGTCGTGCGGTCCGACGACGAGGCCGGGCCGGACGACCAGTGCCCGGTCAGCGAACGAGTCGCAGACAGCTTGTTCGCACAAGATTTTGAGCGGCCCGTAGGTCTCGCCCGTCACTTCTTCCACCGTCTCATCCGGCATGACGGCTACGGCGTAATCTTCGTTGATGCCGGGGATGGCGAAGTCTTGGTAGACGCTGACGCTGGATACAAAGGTGTAATGCCCCGCCGCCCGCGCCAGCACGTCTACGGACTGGCGGACGACGCGCGGGACGTAGCCGCAGGTGTCCAGCACGGCGTCCCATGTCCGATCCCGGAGGGCATCCAGGCCGCCGTCTCGGTCGCCCAACACGTGCTCCGCGTGGGGAAACAGCTCGGCCCCGTGCTGGCCCCGGTGGAACAACGTCACTTCATGCCCGCGCGCCAGCGCGGCCTCCGCCATGTGGCGGCCCACGAACTCCGTGCCGCCGAGGATGAGTAGCTTCATACGGTTTCTCTTACGGACGTTAAAGCCCCGGCACAACGCCGGGTATACTCGCCCTCAACTTCCCGCCCCTACTCCACCGCCAGGATCAGGCACTTCAGGTACTCGGACTCGGGCGCATCCAGCAAGACCGGGTGGTCGGCGGGCTGACCGCGCTGCTCCAAGAGCCGCAGCGTCCGGCCCGCGTCGCGCCCCGCCCCGGTCACGATCTCGCGGAACTCGAAGCGGTCCAGGTGATGCGAGCACGAGCAAGTGACCAGGACGCCGCCGGGGCGCAGCAGGCGCAGGGCGACGCGGTTGATCTCGTTGTAGCCGCGGATCGCGCCGTCGCGGCTGGCCCGGTTCTTGGTGAACGCGGGCGGGTCCAGCACGACCATATCGGTCTTGAAGTTCTTGGCCTCGCGCGCCCGCAGGTCGTCGAAGACGTTCGCCGTCAGCGTCTCGTGGGGGATGTCTAACCCGTTCTGCGCCCACTGCCGCTCGCCCAGGGCCGTAAACTCGGGGCTGATCTCGATCTCGGTGACACTTTTGGCCCCGGCGCGGGCCGCGCGCAGGCCGAACAGGCCCGTATAGCTGAAGCAGTTCAGGACATCCCGCCCTGCCGCATGGCGCGCGGCGGCTTTTTGATTCTCGTTCTGGTCCAGAAACAGACCTGTCTTGGCCCCGTGCTTCAGGTCGGCGAGTATGACGTTGCCGTCGTCCTCGATTTCGAGCACGTCCGGCGGCTCGTCGCCCGCCAGGACGCCGACGCGAGACTCCAGCCCCTCCATCTTACGGACGGCGCTGTCGGAGCGCTCGAAGATGCCTTGCGGGGCCAGAGCCTGAGTCAGGCCGGCGACGATGGCCTCGCGCCAGGGTTCCAGCCCCAGGGCAAGCATCTGCACGACGACGAACGGGCCGTAGACGTCGGCGATCAGGCCGGGCAAGCCGTCGCTCTCGCCGTGTACCAGTCGGTAGGCGGGCGGCAACGCACCGTTGGGGGCGTAGTGGGCGCGACGGAAAGCCACGGCGCGGGCGATGCGCGACTGCCAGAAGGCGGCGTTGATCGGTTCGTCGCCGCGCCGCGTCAGGTAGCGGACGGCGATCTTGCTCTTGGTATTGAGGTAGCCCAGCCCCAGCGCGCGGCCACGGGCGTCGAGGACGTGGACGATGCCGCCCTCTTGGAAGCCCGGCGCGGGACCCGTGGCGATCTCGTTGTCGTAGACCCACGGGTGGCGCAAGCGGTCCGGGTTCTGGGGCCGCAGTTTGACCGTTGGCATGGCCGGCGGCCTGGAAGCGGCGGGACGACGTGGCGCGGGCGGGCGGCGCGGCGCGGGCGGGCGCGGGGATGCGGGCCGAGCGTCGGGGCGCGGGGCGGGCGTCGGCGGCGCGGCCTGCGGGTCGGTGGGTGCGGAAGACATGGGGGGAGTATACCAGATGGCGGACGTTTGGACGGGAATCGACGTGCTGATGCGCGAAGACCTCGCGCGGCTGGCGGGCAGTCAGATTGGGCTGGTCACGAACCACACGGGCCTGACGCGGGACGGGCAGCCGACGATTGACGCCCTGTATGCAGCCCCCGGCGTCACGCTGGCGGCCCTGTTCGGCCCGGAACACGGGCTGCGGGGGGATCGAGACGAGGCCGTCGCCGATGGCACCGACGCCCGAACGGGCTTGCCCATCTTTTCGCTGTTCGGGGCCAGGACACGGCCTACGGGGGAACAGCTCGCCGGGCTGGACACATTGATATTCGACATCCAGGACATCGGGTGCCGATTTTACACCTATGTCAGCACGCTGCTGGGCGTTCTGGAGGCCGTTTCGGAACACGGGCGGCGCGTCGTCGTGCTGGACCGGCCCAACCCCATCAACGGCCTGGCCGTCGAGGGGCCGCTGGCCGACTCAGACAGCCTCTCGTTCGTCGCCCCCCACCCCGTCCCCGTCCGCCACGGGCTGACCGTGGGCGAGCTAGCCCGCCTGATGCATCGGGAGCGCGGTCTCACCTGCCCGATTGAAGTCGTCCGGTGCGAGGGCTGGCGGCGCGGGGACTGGTTCGACGCCACAGGCCTGCTCTGGACCAATCCCTCACCCAACATGCGGCGGCTAACGGCGGCGGCGCTCTACCCCGGCGTCGGCCTGCTCGAATTCACCAATGTCTCGGTCGGGCGCGGCACGGACACGCCGTTCGAGGTCTTCGGTGCCCCCTATATCGACTCGCGGACGTTTGCGGGTGCGCTGAACGCCGAAGCCCTGCCCGGCGTCCGGTTCGTCCCGGTCCGCTTCACCCCTGCTACCAGCGTTTTTGGGGGCGAAGCCTGCGGCGGCGTTCACCTGCTGGTCACGGACCGCGACAGGCTGAACGCCGTCCGGGTCGGGCTGACGCTGGCCGTTGCCCTGCGCCGCTTATACCCCCACGCCTGGGAGCCGGACAGATTGCAGACGCTGCTGGTCAATGCTCAGGCGCAAGAAGCCCTGTGGGCGGGCGCGGACTACGGGGAACTTGAAGCGGGCTGGGCCGAACCGCTGCGCGGCTTCGCCACGCGGGCGCAGACGATCCGGCTTTACGACTAGTGCATCTTGAACGGGCCGCCGGGCGGCTCCGGCGCGAGGCCGGGGCGCGTCGAGTCCTGGATGACCTCGTGCATCTCCAGGACGTTCGGCTGGGGGTAGGCGTCACGGGGCAGCGTCCCCGACTGGGCGTGGCCTTTGGTGAACGCCTCGGAGCGGACCCAGCCTAAGAAGTCCTCCCGGCTGTTCCAGGTCGTAAAAACGACGTAGGGGTCGCCCTCGTTGACCGGGCGGAGCACCTGGTTTGAGACGAAGCCGGGCATCCCGTCCACCAACCCGGCCCGCTCCCGGAACGCGGTCTCGAAGGCGTCGGCATATTCCGGCTTGACATAAATGCGGTTGGCGACGGTGATCATTCCTGTTTCCTCCTCGGCTGCGTCCTAGTGGGAGTGTACCCCTGAGTCATGCTTCTGACGGCGAAGCGGCGGCTTCGGGTTACATCCGCCCCGGTTCGGGAATACCTGAGAATAGCACGTGGCAGGTAGGCCGGTAGGTTTGACATGCAAGACCAACTCAAAATCCTAGTTGTGGACGACGATGCCCTGGACCGGCGCGCGGTGAAGCGGGGCCTTTCCAAGCATCACCCGGACATAGCCGTCCAGGAGGCGGCGACGTTCTCCGAAGCCACGGAGGTCATCCGCTCGCACCGGTTCGATTGCGTGTTCCTTGATCACCATCTCCCGGACGGCAACGGGTTAAGCTGGCTCGTGGACAGACGCGAGGCGGGGGACAACACGCCCATCGTAGTCCTGACGGGCCACGGTGACGAGAAGCTTGCGGTAGAGGCGATCAGGGCGGGAGCAACCGACTACCTACCGAAGAGCGACCTCACCCCAGGGATGCTGGATCACTGCCTCCGCAGCGCGCTGCGCTTGCACCAGTTCCAGGAGCAGATGAGGAGGGCACAGGAGGACCTGCACTTGCGCGACCGGGCCATCGACGCCGCCTCCAATGGCATCGTCATCTGCGACCCCCATCAGGCCGGCTGCCCGATCGTTTACTGCAACCCGGCCTTCTCGACCATCACCGGCTACCCGCTTGCCGAAGTGATCGGGCGCAACTGCCGCTTCCTGCAAGGCCCCGAGACGGACGCGGAGGGCGTGCAGGAGGTGCGCGACTGTCTGCGCGCGGACCGGGACTGTCTCGTCGTGCTCAGGAACTACCGCAAAGACGGGACGCCGTTTTGGAACCAGTTGACGATCTCACCCGCGCGCGACGCCGGCGGGAGCGTCACCCATCTGATCGGGGTGCAGACGGACATCACCGAGCGCCGGAATGCCGAAGATGCCCTGCGACAGAACGTGGCGCGTCAGCAGGTGCTGTTGCGGGATATGTTCGCGAGCGTCACCGACGGCAGGCTGACGCTGTGCGCCTCAGAAGATGACCTCCCCCAAACTCACACACGCTTCGCCGACCCCATACCGCTCTCCCGCGCCAGTGGCATCCGGGAGCTGCGGCGGCTGACGCTCGGCGCGTCTGCGGCGGCGGGCCATACCGATGAGCGTCGCTACGACCTGGAGACGGCAGTGGGTGAGGCGGCGATGAACGCCGTGGTTCATGCCGGGGCGGGCACGGGGCATGTGTTCACGCACGAGCGTGGAACGGTGCAAGTGTGGGTGGAGGACGAGGGCAAAGGCATCACCGTGGAAAACCTGCCGAACGCCACCCTGCGGCGCGGCTACACGACGGCGGGGACACTGGGGCACGGCTTCAAAATGATCATCCTGACCGTTGACAAAGTGTTTTTAAGGACAGGGGCAGGCGGCACGACGGTGGTGCTGGAAGCGGAGCGGGTGCCGCCCGCAGTGGCCTGGCCGCTCGTCTGACAGACGGCTTGACGGAGATGAGGCGTCCCACACGGCGATGCCGACTGTGGAAGGCGCGGTGCCACAGCCGCTTGCTCTGACAGAAAATGGTTGAGCCGTGACGCGCAAAAAATTGCTGCAACTGTCACCCTCATAAGGCTTGCCTCTTAGTGTATAATACAGATGCTTCCCGCACCAAGATGAAGCCGTCTTGGTCGCAAAGTTCCCCCTCGCCCAGTGCCGGGCCGACGTTCCGACCGTGAGTGCCAGGGCGGCCTCCTCCTCAGTCTCTTTTGTTTTGGCGTCTTTCCGCCTCGCCGCTGGGCCGGTCAAGTCATTGATCCTCCTCGGTCGCAGCCCCTCAGCAGTGGCGCGCGGCTTTTGGACCTCCGCAGGCAGACCACCCATGACCCGGCAGTACATCCTGTTTTACATCAATAGTCCGGGGGGCGAGGATGACTGAGCCTGGCACGCGGATCGTTCGTGGCCCGATCCTCAACCCCGAGCCGTCCGGCAGCGTGGCGTTCTGGCCGGACGGTGCCCTGCTGGCCGGGCCGGACGGGCGGCTGCGCTTTGTGGGGGAGTGGAAAGCGTTGGAGCCTTCACTGGGGTCGTCCGCCATCCCGGTCACGTGGGCAGCCGGGATCATCACGCCGCCGTTCCTGGACTGCCACACGCACGTCCCGCAGTTCCCGATCCGGGGGCACTTCACCGACGGCCTCCCCGACCACCTGCGGCAAGGCCGCCTGCTGGCCGGGCTGGAGCGCAACGTCTTCCCGCAGGAGGCGCGGTTCGCGGACGCGGAGTACGCCGGGGCTGTCATCCAGGCATTCGCTGCCCACGCGCTGTCGCAGGGCGTGGTCGGCGGGGCGTCCTACATGACCGTTCACGCCCAGGCCGCTGCCCTCGCCCTGCGAGACCTGCCCGCCGCCTGGTCGGTCGGGCTGGTCTTGATGGACCAGAACTGCCCCGCCGACCTGCGGACCGACGAGGCGAGCCTGGAGCGGGACGTGGAGCGCCTGGCCGCGTCCTACGGGCGGCGGCTGATCGTCACCGACCGCTTCGCCGTCTGCGTGGACACGCCCCTGCGGCGGCGCGGGGTCGCGCTGGCCGCCCGGCTGGGCCTGCGGATGCAGACGCACCTCAACGAGCAGCGTGCGGAGAAGGCGCTGGTCGAGACGATCCTGTACCCTGGATACGACGGCTACACCGGCGTCTACCTCCGGGACGGCCTGCTGGATCACGACGCGATCCTGGCGCACTGCCTCCAGATGCGCCCTGAAGAGTGGGACGTTGTGGGGGACAAGGGGGCGGCGATAGCACACTGCCCGACGTCCAACACGCTGCTCGGGTCGGGCACCATGCTGCTGGACGAGGTCCGGGGGCGCGGCCTGCCCTACGCGCTCTGCACGGACGTGGGGGCGTCGCCGACGACGTCGCTGCTGGCCGAGATGGCGCAATTCCTCAAGGTACACGCGGGGCGGTCAGATGGGGCCACGCCCTCCGAGGCCCTGTTCCGGGCGACGCTGGCCCCCGCGCAGATTCTGGGGCTGGACGGGGACATCGGCTCGTTCGAGCCGGGCAAGCTGCTGTCTTGCATGGAGGTCGAGGCGGATATTCATGGCCTCGACTCCAAGACGGCGGACGAGGTCATCCGGGAGCGTCTGCTCCGAGCGCCCTCAGCCGCCGGCCTGGAGGACGCCCTGGATCGGCTGGCGACACAAGGACTGGAGCACGGGGACGTGCTGGACCGGCTGGCCGACGACGTCCACGCCACGGCGCATCGGCTGGAGGGTCGCATTCTGGGCGTGACCGTGGCCGGCGAAGCCGTGTGGCACAGAAGGGTGGCGGCTTGCGGCTGACGGGACTATGTCACTAGGAATGAAAAGGAGACACGAAAAATGGCATTGCAGGTAGAAACGGGGCCGATGGTCCTGCCGGAACGCGGGATCGAGACTCACGGGATCGAGCGCGTCCCGCCGTCCGAACGGCATGACGTGCGTATCTTCGACAACTTCACCATGTGGCTGTCGGCCAACCTGGTGCTCTCGACGGTGGCCCTGGGGACATTGGCCGTGCCGATCTTCAACATGGGCTTCTGGGACAGCGTCCTCGCGATCGTGCTGTTCAACGTCCTCGGCGTGCTCCCGGTGGCCTTCTTCGCCACGCTGGGGCCGAAGCTGGGGCTGCGGCAGATGACCATCTCCCGGTTCTCGTTCGGCCTGGGAGGCGGCGCGCTCATGGCCCTGTTCAACGTCGCCGCCTGCATCGGCTGGTCTGCCGTCAACGTGATCGTCGGCGCGCAGCTCATCACCGCCCTGAGCGGCGGCCACGTGCCCGCCTGGGCCGGCATCCTCCTGATCGCAGCCCTGACGACGGTCATCAGCCTGTATGGCTACGCCTACGTGCATCGCTATGAGCGTGTCGCCTGGATGCCGATGGCGGCGATTTTCGCGATCCTGGTGTTCGTCGCCGGGCCGCACGCCCACTTGCTGAAGACGCCAGCCTTTAACGTGGCGGAACTGGCCTCGTTCGTCTCGTTCGGCGGCGCGGTCTTCGGCTTCGCGACCGGGTGGAGTTCCTATGCCGCCGACTACAACGTCAACCAGCCCGAGGAGACGCCGCCGGGGCGCGTCTTCTGGCTGACCTTCCTCGGCGTCACCCTCCCCTGCATCCTGCTGGAAGTTCTGGGCCTGGCGCTGTCCACGGGGTTCAAGGGCGACACGGCGGGCGGGCTGCTGGCGGCGGCGCTCCATCCGCTGGGCGGTTTCGGGTCCGTCCTGCTCGTCCTGCTCGCCCTGTCCATCGTCGCCAACAACGTCCCGAATGATTACAGCCTGGGCCTGTCCATGCAGGTGCTTGGGCGGGCCTTCCAGAAGGTCAACCGGGCGGTCTGGACACTGATCGGGGCTGTGGTTTACGTCGTGATCGCGTTCTTCGCCGCCCCTCACGCAAGCGAAACGCTGACGGACTTCCTGCTGCTCGTTGCTTACTGGCTCGCGCCGTGGGCGGCCATCCTGACCTTGGAACACTTCGTCTTCCGCCACGGCCGGTACAACGCCAACGACTGGAACACGCCGGGCCGACTCCCGATGGGATGGGCGGCGGTGGCTTCGATGGCGTTGGGCCTAGTCGGCGTCTACCTAGGGGCGGCCCAGGTGAAGTTCGTCGGCCCCATCGCCAAGGCGATCAACCCGCCCTACGGCATGGATATCGGCTTTGAGATGGGTGCGCTCTTTGCGGCGGTCGCGTACCTGATTCTGCGCCGGGTGGAGATCAACGCGGGGCGAGAGAAGGAGTGGATCGGTGCCTGAGAGCCTGCCCCACGCCAGAGTAGGAGATTGACATGGATGCTTTCATGCGGATAGCGATTGAAGAAGCACAACGGGGTCTCGCGGAGGGGGGCATCCCCATCGGCTCCGTGCTGGTGCGCGGGGATCGCATTCTGGGGACAGGCCGCAACAAGCGCGTCCAGGAAGGCGACCCGGTCCTGCACGCCGAGATTGACTGCCTCCGCAACGCGGGCCGCGTCGGCTATTACGGTGACACAGTGTTGTATTCGACGCTGATGCCCTGCTACCTCTGCGCGGGGGCCGCCGTCCAGTTCGGCGTTGGGCGGGTCGTCGTGGGCGAGTCTGAAACGTTCGCCGGCGCGGCGGCCTTCATGGAGTCGCACGGCATCGGCGTGGTCAACCTGGACCTGAGCGAGTGCAAGACCCTGATGGCGGACTTCATCGCCCGGAACCCGTCCCTGTGGAGCGAGGACATCGGGGAACTGACGGAAACGCCATGAACCACGGCGACGCAGACGCCTTGCTCCGGCAGCCCAAACGGGGGATAATTTCCGGGCGGACCAAAGTGGCAGGCAAAGCTCCTGCGTGAGGGCCTTCGTGGCGCGGGGGAGCCGGAAACAGCTCCCCCGCCAACCGAACGGGTGAAGGGCCGGAGTGTCAGGCATCCGCCTCGGTCGCAGAAGCACGGGGAAGAAGAGGCGTCGCCAGTGGAAAAGAAGGGATTACTACTAAATGGATAAACCCGCCAGCAGAGGAGAGAAAACAGCCCACGAAGGGAATCGGACCCTTGACCTCTTCTTTACCAAAGAAGTGCTCTACCACTGAGCTACGTGGGCAAATGACCCGCGGATGAGGCTATCCGCGGGGCTGAATGGTGGGCCGGACAAGTTTCGAACTTGTGTAGGCTTGCGCCGACGATTTTACAGACCGCCTCCTTTAACCACTCGGACACCGACCCATGTTTGCCACTATTCGGTTGTGTTTGCGCTCGCTCCGCCCTGAAGGCCTGTTGCAGGACAGGGGAAGCCGGGGACAGGATTCGAACCCGCGACCCGCTGTTTACAAAACAGCCGCTCTGGCCGACTGAGCTACCCCGGCGCGCTTCTTCGGCAGACTCCGGCTTGAACGGGCGCGGCGAGATGATACCGCGCCGCGCCCCTGTTTGTCAAGCGGTGGGGGCGAAAAATCGGCGGCAAGAGCCACGGATTCCCATCGCAAAAAGCCCGGAAAAATGTTTGCGCTGGGGGGAGAGCCGTGGTATAATGCTTTTGACGCCGGGAACAGTCCCGGCTGCCTTCCTTTATCGCTCTGATACGCTGCCCGCTTCCGTGTCGCTCCGGTTCCTTCGGTGTTGCCGACGTGTCCGAGACCTACGAGTTGGCTGTCCTATGACGAAAAGAAGGCGCGTTCGTCTCAGCTTCCAGATCTCCGGGAGCGCGTTACACACCGAAAGGAGCCATTCCTTCCAATGGCAACCAAACTCTACGTCGGGAACCTGAGCTATCAGATGACCGACCAGGAACTCAACGACCTGTTCGCCGAGGCGGGCAACGTCTCCAGCGCCCAGGTGGTCACCGACCGCTACACGGGCCAGTCCCGCGGCTTCGGCTTCGTCGAAATGGCGAGCGAGGACGAGGCGCAGCAGGCAATCGCGGCCATCAATGGTCGCACCGTCGGCAACCGTGCCCTTGTCGTCAACGAGTCCCGCCCGCGTGAAGGCGGGGGTGGCGGCGGCGGCAACCGGGGTGGCGGCGGCTATGGCGGCGGCGGTGGTGGCGGCAGCTACGGCGGCGGTGGTGGCTACGGCGGCGAAAGCGGCGGCTACGGCGGCGGCGGTGGTCGCGGCGGCAGTCGCGGCGGCGGCGGCGACCG
>JAABUQ010001308.1_pt1 | contig 54385 bp, 46 predicted proteins | sample 5560001 | NCBI WGS metagenome assembly JAABUQ01 (sample SAMN10711888, study PRJNA513371) | rock metagenome | isolation source: Antarctica rocks | place: Antarctica: Victoria Land, Finger Mt nord | collected 2015-12-18
ATCGCGTCTCATGTCGCGTTGATAGAGAATGGACGACTGCGCCACGCCGGAGAGCGAACCAATGAGATGTTAGAGGACCCAGCGCTGCTGTACCGTCTCTACACGGAATTAGGCGCGGCTTGAAGCGCAGCCGACGGATCGGATGAGATCTCTCCGGCAAGCGCTCTCGATCGCGCGCAAGGATCTCTCGGTCGAATTTCGAACCCGTGAATCGCTGAACGCCGCAGGCGCCTTTGCCGTGACCATCCTGCTACTTCTTAGCTTTGTCTTCGATCCGTTTTCCGACACATTGCATGATATTGCCGGCGGGCTGCTTTGGCTGACGTTCACGTTTGCCGGAGCTCTCATCTTCAGCCGGGGCTTTTCACGCGAATTGCCGAACGAATGCCTTGATACGCTTCTCGCCTCTCCGCTTTCCCCCTCCAGCTTGCTATTAGGCAAAGCGATCGCCATTTTCGTCACCCTAATGGCCGTGGAGTTCGTTTCTCTGCTGGTATTCGGCATCTTCTACAATGTGCGCTGGTGGCTGCGGCCGCTGGAACTCGCGGCTATCCTGGTGCTCGCCACCTGGGGCATGTCCATTGTGGGCGCCGTATTCGGAGCGCTTACCGTCAATCTCAAGCTCCGTGAGCTGATGCTGCCCATCATCGTCTATCCGCTACTGATCCCGGTGCTCATCGGCGCCATTGAGGTCACCAATGCGCTGCTGGCGAATCAGCCGTTGGCTGCCTACGAATTGCTTTGGGGGCGCGTGCTCCTGGTCTTCAATCTCATCTTCACCGCGTTGGCTGTGGCTCTCGCGGAGACAATTTTGGTCAACTAGTAAAGGAGGCAAACGTAATTTATGCGCGAAAAACTTGCCATTGGATTAGCTGGCGCCGCGGCGCTTCTTCTGGCCTACGATCTCCATCAAATGTTCATGGTGCTGCCGGACGAGGCCATGCAAGGCGCCATCTACCGCATTCTGTTCTTCCACGCCCCCGCTGCCATGGTAGGAATGATCGGCTACTTCGTGGCGCTTACCTTTAGCGTGCTCTATCTCAGCTCCGGTAATTTCCGCTACGACTCGCTGGCGGCTTCTCTGGTCGAAGTCTCTTTTGTCTTCTCGCTGGTCAATATTGTCACAGGTAGCATCTGGGCACGGATCATCTGGGGAATCTGGTGGACATGGGATTACCGGCTTACGTCCGCCTTGGTGTGCGTGCTGATCTTCTTTGGCTATCTGATGCTTCGTCGCGCGATTGATGAGCCCACACAGCGTGCGCGTCTCTCTTCCGCGCTCTGCATCTTCGGCTGTGTCGATGTGGTCATCGTCTGGAAATCGATTGAGTGGTTCCGCAATCAACATCCGGGCCCGGTGCTCGACTTCCGCACGGGAGGCGGGCACATGGATCCCGCCATGCAGCATATCTTCTATTTGAACTTTTTTGCCATCTTGATGATGGCGACCGCTTTGGTTCTGATCCGCACGCGACAAGAAGCGACCGCGCGTGAGATCGATTCGCTTCGCCGCTTCGCGAACGCCGTGTAAGGATTCCCGAGAGAATTTATGGATGCCCGCAATTTCACTTTCATGTTCTACGGCTTCACAGCCGCCTGGCTTATCGTGCTGGTGTACGTGATCAGCCTGGCTCGCCGGGGCGCACGCCTGAAGCAGGAGCTGGACGACGTCAAGCGACTGGTGAGCTCCGCCGAATCGGCTCACCCGAGCGCTCTAGAGACCCGCTGACGCGGTGTCAGATTGAGTGCCATCCAGGGTCAGATTGTGTAGTCAACAGGCGCAAGCCTGTCCAATGCCTGTTTGATAGCGTTGGTTGCTTGTGCGACGTGTGACTCCGATGTTTGCCAGTTACACACACTGATGCGCATCGCACGACGGCCGCGCCAGGTTGTTCCGCCAAAGAAAGCCTCACCCGCGGAAAGTACCTCCGCGATCACGTCGTCCGTTCTTTGATCGTGATCCGCTTCGGAAGCACCCGCGCTTGGGTCCAGAAATCTGACGAGACCCTGATTAACAATTGGCTGGGAAAGCACTTCCACCCCAGGAAGAGCTCCGAGTGAAGTTGTAAGCGATAAAGCATGCCTGCAGCATCGTTCGACCAGTTCGGTTACGCCCCGTTTGCCAAGCTGTCGAATAGCGGCGTATGTCGGAAATCCTCGCGCTCGGCGTGACCATTCTGGATTCCAGTCCATCTGGTCTCGCGCACTCGCGTCATGGGTAAGGTAAGGCGCCCGGTGCGACAGGGAGGAGCGATGAGCCTCAGAGTCCGCGATAAATGCATATCCGCAATCGTACGGAACATTGAGCCATTTGTGGCCGTCGGTAGCCCACGAGTCCGCTTGCGATACACCCTCCGTTAAATGTTTGCGCAAAGGGCTGGCGGCTGCCCATAGGCCGAAAGCGCCGTCAATGTGAACCCAAGCATCGTTTTTCCGAGCGAGCGGAATTAAGGTCTGGAAACGATCATAAGCGCCCATGTTGAGATCCCCCGCTTGCAGAAGAACAATTGTGGGAAGATGCTTATCTTCTCTCAGAGCTTGGTCTAAGGCGGCTTCTGAAAGGTTACCTTCAGCGTCGACCGGCAGATCGACCACACAGTCACTGCCAAGACCGAGGAGCCGGACTGCACGGTCTATTGAGCCATGCCGTTCCGTGCTCGATAGAACTCGAATGCGGGGCGCTCCTTGTAAGCCCTTCCGCTCGGTGTCCCAGCCTTTTCGGCGCAGGAGAGAATGACGAGCCGCAGCAAGGCAGGTGACGTGCGCCATTTGGCAGCCGCTGGTCAGGGCAAAGCTCGCGCGTTCCGGAAGGTCCAGCAGCTCTTTCAGCCAATTTCCAGCGACCTCCTCCGCGATGGCAGCCGCCGGCCCGCAGGCATACAGAGCAGCGTTCTGGTCCCAAGCTGCCGTTAGCCAATCTGCCGCCAATGCCGCGGGAAGCGAACCCCCAATCACCCAACCGAAAAAGCGGCCCCCCGCCGAGCCGAGAATGCCTCCCTCCACGTCTCCTACGAGATCCGATATCACCTCAGCAGGGTCTCGGCTTCCATACTCGAGGGGCTTCGCTAATCGACGCCGCAGGGTCTGAAGGTCCACCGTGCTCGAAACTGGTCTCTGATCCAATCCCTCCAGGTGCGAAAGCGAGAAGTCTAGAGCTGCTTTGAGAGTTTGCTGAATCGTGCTGGTGGAAGTCGCCACTCATCCAGCATGCACGCTCTTCGGTCAAGATACTATCCGAATATTGCCGCCGAATTCTATTTCGATTCGACAGCAACTAACGAGAACACAAGATGTTCTCGGGCGGGCGTTTCGGATCACAACGGATTACACGAGATTTCGATCTTCGCCCAGGCACATCACATTCAACACGGCTTCCTACTGAACTGACGCGCTTGACGACGCCTCCGTCTGAGGCCAGGGAGAAACCGGATGTCCACGGACAATTTCATGCTTGCGGATTGCCGCGCAATCTTCGTGAGCTTCTGCCTCTTCCCGCTGGCCGGCTTCGGCCCGGGATACGCCCTTGGCTCTCTGCTCGACATCATGCGCTTCCGCACGCGTACGCTCGCTGGCCGCGTGACGCTCAGTGTCGCCCTGTCTATCTCGCTCGCGCCCACGCTGACCTACTTCCTGGGCCGCTACGTTTCGCTTGATGCGGTGTGCCTGCTTTTTGCGGCCTCATGTCTCTATGCAGCCTCTACAGAGATACGCCGCCATCCAGGTAGGACCCGCTTTCGCTTCAGCCGCTTCCCGAAAAGCTACTTGCCGCTCCTCGGCCTTGTTTGCCTTTGGATCACGCTTGCCGTGCTGTCGCTAGCCGATCTGCAGATCGGACGCCGTCTTTACTTCTCGATCATCGGCTTCGACTATTTTGTTCGTACTGCGTTTACAACCACCATCAGTACCTTCGGAATCCCACCACGCAATCCTTTCTACTTCCCCGGACACCCCGTTATTCTTCGCTATCACTATTTCTGGCTCGCCCAAGCTGCTCTTGTTCACCACCTCGCGTCTCCTCTCGTCGATGCGCGCCAAGCCTTTATCGGAGCAACGATCTGGGCGGGCATTGGCCTCATCTGCGTCTTAGCCCTCTACCTTCGATTCTTCAGCCCGCATGCCGCGTCCTCTATCAGCCGCCGAACCTTTATTGGAGTTTGTTTGTTAGGAGTCACTGGCCTCGACATCCTGCCCACCCTGTTGCTGCTCTGGTTGGCGCGCGCAGGCTTGATCCACGGCATTTCTCCTTCGGTGGAGTGGTGGAATAACCAGATCGATGGCTGGCTCTACACCATGCTCTGGGAGCCACACTACCTTGCCGGCTTGATCGCCTGTCTTACTGGCTTCCTGATTATCTGGACCACGCCACGTAATGCCAACAGGAAGCAATGCGTCGTCGCCGCAATCACCGCTGGGCTGGCGTTTGCAACGGGGGTGGGCGCCGCGCTTTACGTCGCCATGGTATTCGCAGTGTTCCTCCTGTGCTGGACGGTTATCGGCGTTGGCAAGCGATGGTACCGGGAAGTTTCACTCCTGACGGGAGCGGGTTGTGTAGCGGCTGTTCTCTCGGCGCCCTTTCTGCTTTCCTTACTGGAGCCTGCCTCTGGTGGAACCTTCCTGCAACTAACCGTTCGATCCTTTTCTCTTGGCGAGATCTGCTTGAAAGCGCTTGGGATCACACACCCCTGGCAACTGGCTCTGGGAGACGTTGTCTTTTTACCGTTGAACTATTTTCTGGAGCTCGGCTTCTTTTTCGCGATCGCCCGCATCGCCTGGGCCCGATTCCGCGCTCAATGCAGACGCTGCACGCGCCAGGAGTTGGCGGCCTTTACGATGATTTGCGTTAGCGCGGGAGTTTGCACTTTCCTGAAGTCCGGCGTCATAGAAAATAACGATCTCGGTTGGCGAGGATTCCTGGTCGCGCAATTTGCCCTGCTCCTTCTCGCGACGGATCTGCTGGCGACTAATTCAGGATCCACTGGCCCGCCGCTAACGTCTTTGGGGAAGAATCTGCTCGCGGTCCTTTTGCTTATCGGTGCCGCCGGAGCGATTTACGATCTCGGTATCCTGAGGTTCTTCCCGGTTCTCTCCGACGCCGGAGTTGTTCCAAAAATCGCCTGGCTCGCGAACGACGAGCACCTGGGAACTCGCACCTTTGCAAACCGGCAAGCGTATGAGTGGCTGCGCGCCAATACCTCTCCGCGCTCCATCATCCAACAGAATCCTAATCCCGTTCTGCAAGACACCTTCTACGGCCTTTACGCGAACAGGCAGACCATCGCGGAAAGCAGCAACTGTGGGACTGTATTCGGCGGCAACCTTCGCGAGTGCGTGCCGGTCGTCCAACGCTTATCGGGCCTTTTTTCCGCCGGGGTGAGTTCCATGCCCGAAACCTTTGCGGCCGCGTGCCACAATTTTCCTATCGATGTCTTGGTCGCGAAGGATACCGACGCTGCCTGGGCAAACCGGAATAGCTGGGTTTGGACCCGTCGCCCTTCCTTCGCCAATCAGTATGTTCGTCTATTCCATTGCGTTCCGCAACCCCATAACCTTGTGTTAACCTATAGAGGTAAAAATCGAGATTAAGTTAAAGACGAGGAGTATCGTTTTCTAGCATGGCCCTGGCGGTTGAAGAGAAGTCACAAGTTATCGGTAAATACAGGATCCATAAGTCGGATTCTGGTTCGCCAGAGGTGCAGGTTGCTCTCCTTAGTCAGCGTATCTTGCAATTAACTGAGCATTTTAAGACGCATCAGAAAGATCACCACTCCCGGCGCGGTTTGCTGACGATGGTGTCCCAGCGTCGAAAGCTGCTCAAATACTTGAAGGACCGCAGTCCGGAGCGCTACAAGACTTTGATTCAAAGTCTTGGTATCCGTCGCTAGTTCGATTCTCTGGCAGGCGCGGACTGGGTGCCAGTCACCCGGCGGGGTTTACATACCATCGCGTAACACCGTTCGGAAAAGGCGCATTGTGCGCTTCGAAGAGCGGTCCTCCAATTCAGCTCTAAGTCCCCCACTTAGTCCCGGTAAGTTGGTCCGCACGTCAACCGGATTTGGTCGTGCGTGAGATGTAGATGCGGATCAGGCATCGGGAAAATTTATTAAATGTCGCATACAGTTGAAATTGACCTTCAGGGGTCAAAGGTCTCTATTGAGACCGGCAAAATTGCCAAGCAGGCCCACGGGTCTGTGGTTGTTCGTTCGGGAGATTCGGTGGTGTTGGTCACCGCTTGCTCCAATCAGAAGCCTAAGCCAGGAGCTAGCTTCTTTCCCCTCACAGTGGATTACCGCGAGTATACGTACGCTGCGGGCAAATTCCCCGGCGGGTTCATCAAGCGCGAGGGACGTCCCTCTGAAAAGGAGATCCTCACCAGCCGGCTGATTGATCGGCCGGTCCGGCCGCTTTTCCCGGAAGGCTACAGCCATGAAACGCAGATCATCGCGATGGTGCTTTCCGCGGACCCGCAACATGATCCCTCCGTTCTCGCCATTGTCGGCGCGGGCGCTGCATTGGCCATCTCCGACATACCTTTCCATCATGTTCTGGGCGGTGTGCGAGTCGGTCTCATCAAGGGCGTGTACACTGCCAATCCTCGCTACGACGAAACCAAGGATGCCAAGCTAAGCATCATCGTCGCCGGCACGGAACAAGGTATCGTCATGGTCGAAGCGGCGGCTAACGAAGCTACCGAAGCTGAGGTCATTGACGCAATCGAGTTTGGTCACGACTGCTGTAAGAAGATCGTCGCGGGCATCAACCAACTGGTTGCCGCCGCTGGACAGTCGAAACGTAGCTACGCGCCTCCGGCTGTGAATGAAGCGATGCTCGCCAATATCTCCCAGGCCGTCCGTCCCGGCTTGAGCGATGCTCTCAATACGCAGAAGCACGGAAAGATGCAGAGCTATAGCCTGGTCGAGCAAGCTAAGGAGAAGGCAGTCGCTCTGTATACCGAGGCGGACGACCAAGCCCAAGCTCACAAGGTCTTCGAAATGCTTCGAGAGCGCATCTTTAGAGATGAAATGCTCAAGGACCGCCACCGCCCGGATGGCCGTGCGTTTGACCAGATCCGGCCCATCACCTGCGAGATTGGCGTGCTGCCGCGTACGCACGGCTCCGCCATTTTCACCCGCGGCGAAACGCAAGCGCTCGTCACCACAACGCTCGGCACGAAAGACGACGAGCAGCGGATTGAGATGTTCGATCTTTCCGAGACCTCGAAGCGCTTCATGCTGCACTACAATTTCCCGCCCTTCAGTGTCGGCGAAGTGGGCTTCATGCGTGGTCCCGGCCGGCGCGAAATCGGTCACGGCGCCCTTGCGGAACGCGCCCTTTCTCCCGTTATTCCGGATGAAAAGGATTTCCCGTACACCCTGCGGCTCGTCAGCGACATTCTGGAATCCAATGGCTCAAGTTCAATGGCCAGTGTTTGTGGCGGCACGCTTTCCCTGATGGACGCAGGTGTGCCAGTTGCCGCTCCAGTGGCGGGCATAGCGATGGGCCTGGTTCTTGAAGGCGATAGCTACGCTGTGCTCACCGACATTGCGGGAGCCGAAGACCACTACGGTGACATGGACTTCAAAGTCGCTGGCACAAAGAACGGTATCACTGCCCTGCAGATGGATATCAAAGTTCCAAACGTCACGACCAAGATCATGAAAGAGGCTCTCGATCAAGCGCGCCGGGGTCGCCTCGAGATCTTAGAGAAGATGATCGCGACTATCGCCACTCCCCGCGCCCAGCTCTCCGAATACGCGCCGCGCATCTACACCACCAAGATTCCAACCGACAAAATTCGCGAACTCATCGGCCCCGGCGGTAAGGTGATCAAGGGAATTATTGAACAAACGGGAGTGAAGATTGACGTGACCGACGACGGCACCGTCAACATCTTCGCTTCCGACGGCGAATCCGCCAAGCGCGCGCTACAGATGGTCAGCGATATCGCGGCGGTTGCTGAAGTTGGCAAAACCTATTTGGGCAAAGTGGTCCGCATTGCGGATTTCGGCGCGTTTGTCGAAATTTTCCCCGGCACCGACGGCCTGCTGCATATCAGCGAAATCGCGGAGAGCCGGATCAAGGACGTCCGTGACGAGCTGAAAGAAGGCGACCAGATCCTAGTCAAGGTGCTCGCGCTTGAAGGCAACAAGATTAAACTCAGCCGCAAAGCAATCTTAAAAGAACAACGCGAAAAGCTCAAGACCGGAGCCGGGACCGAATAAATCGAGGCAGGGAGAGTAGGTGCCTCGGACCTACTCTCTTCGAGCTTTCACGCTCCTCCGCGCTGTGCCCCAAACAGTCTGGATAGCTTGCGTACTGGCCTCGTAATGCGCCAGGAGCGGGAGTTCAAGGCTTCGTGCAATATAGCTTCCGATGCCGCAATCCGTTGCTGCAGGTGGGCTATTTCGGAACGCAATCTCTCTTCCTGGGAACGCAATCTCTCTTCCTGGGAACGCAGTCTCTCTTCCTGCGAAATCAGCCTCTCTTCCTCGGCTGCCGCACGTTTTAGGTCTACCTTCGACACGTACAGATCGGACTGCAGCTTGCGGAGAGTGACGAGCAGTAAATCCCGTTCCTCTGTTACAGCATTATCATTCTTGGCAATGGCACTTCGCTCCTTGGCAATTTGATCTCGTTCTAGAGCGAGTAACTCCCGTTCCTCTATAACAGCATGACGATCCTTGGCAATGGCACTTCGCTCCCCGGCGATAGCACTTCGCTCCTCGGCAATTTGAGCCTGTTCCAGAGCGAGTCGGTCCCGTTCCGTGGCATGCCCGTTTTGCTCGCTTGCGGCGGACTGCATTTCCTCAACGATCGACTCCAGAGCCAAAGCCCGAGATCGTTGCTGATCGGCATGCTGTAGGACGGCCAGCAATGCACTATCGTCCGTTTGCAGGCGAAGCCAAATTTCCAACAGCAGCGGCTGGTCGAACCGCTCCGGATCCAGGGCCGGCAGAAGTAATTGCGGATCTGAACCGTAGCTGAAAAAGCGGCCGAAGTCGCGGGTCCCGTCGGAATCAAATCGCATTGCGGTTCCGCCCACCGGCAGAGCGGCGAGTTCGCCACAACCTTTGGCGCTCCACATAATTTCCCCGTCAGCGGGTCTGCGGAGCACGATACCCGCGATATCGATGATTCCGGGTTGCTCCAACAGATCGATTCGCAAGGGGCCGTTGCCGGTGCCTTGGATAATCTCCAGCGACAGATGCTCCCAGTGTCCTGGATTTACATCCACCTTGATAGCGGTTTCCGCGGAATATCCACCGCTGCCAAACGGGTAAATATGTGCCAGGACTTGGCCATCGGTCCCCCTACGAGGAACTCTATCTTCATGGTCGCGCTCCAGCTTGATGGCACACAACGCATAAAACTTCCGCGCATGTTCTTGGGTTTCCGCCACCGAATCGAACAGAATCTTGAAAAGCCCGTTATCGGGCAAGCCCGAACCTGGCTTGCGAAATACCCCCAGGCCCCAACTGTGCGTGAAAATGAAGTGCTGACCTGTACGGGCCAATTCGTCCCACAGCTTCCACACGCCGAAGTCGCCATGGCGAGCCATGACGTCGTGCATCAGCACGATTCCTCCAGGCTTCACCTTGCGCAGCCAATGGTGGAGATCGTGCGACACCGCTTCGTACGTGTGAAGACCGTCGATATGCAAGATATCGATCGATTCATCCGTAAACTTGCCGATCGCCTCGTCGAAAGTAGTTCTTAAAAGATAAGAGAAACTCGCATAATTTGCCGAGTTATAACTGCTTACTTCACTGTAGACGTTCTCGCCATAAAAGCCGGCGTGCGGCTCACCCACCCACGTATCCACCGCATAACAGGAACACCCGATGTCATTCTCACCCACCGCTTGGCAGAATCCGAAGTAGGATTCGCCGTAATGGGTGCCAAGCTCTACAAGCAAACTAGGTCGCGAAGCGGCGACGAGATCGCGCGCAAAGGGTAAGTGCCCCGACCAATTGCCGACTCCGCCTGGACGGTAACGCCTAGGCTCAAAGCCACCGTTGAGAAAGTTCTCTATCTCCATCGGGCGTCCTTACCTTTTTGGAACTGGTGGAGGCGTCGTTCCATACACTGTTAAGATTGTTTTCGGTAGGCGGGTTTTTGTAAGCAAAATGGGGCTAATCCACTCAGGATTCAGTATAAGACGAGGACTTGGCATAAATTGATCCGGCGTGCCATGATGCCCTAATCCGATCACACGCAGTGAACATCCTCTTTGTCCTCTATCAAGATTTCACCGCCAACAGTGCCGGACACGTGCGCTCTCTCGCGAACGAGCTGGTGCCATTGGGCAACGATTGCTGCGTCGCGGTCCCAAGCAACAAGGCCTCGGTAAGCGGTTTAGGCAAAGTGCTTTTTCGTTCCATCGATTTCAATGAAGCATGGGAGACCGGCTTCGGATTTTCCGACAATCGTGGACCCGACGTTGTGCATGCTTGGACGCCGCGCGAGGTTGTGCGAAAATTCTGCGATCGCGTGCGCGAACAATTTGCTTGCCGCTTGTTTGTCCATATGGAAGACAATGAGTGGCATCTTCTAAGCTGTGCCTTCGGGCAGCCCTTCGAAGCAATCGCGTCGCTCGACGGCAACGAATTGGATGCGCTGCTGCCCAGCTCATTGGCGCACCCACATCGTGCAATGGAGTTTTTAACAGGCGCTGCTGGCGTGACCGTCATCATCGATAAGCTGAAAGAGATTCTACCTCCTGTCAAAGCGACTCTGGATTTGTGGCCGTCGGCTGACGAGGAACTTTTCATGCCCCGGTCTGCGCATCCGCTGCAACGGCACCTGATCGGCGTTCCAGAAAATAGTACGGCGGTCGTCTATACCGGAAACGTGCACCGCGCAAACGCCCACGAAATGAGGAGCCTCTATCTAGCCATAGCGATCCTGAACCGGGAGGGACTGCCTGCGACGCTTGTCCGCACCGGACGCGACTACTGCCCATTCCTCGGTCCCGACGAAACCTGGGCGCGCCAACATTCAATTGAACTTGGCCTGGTACCCCGCAACGACCTCCCGTCCTTATTGGCCATGGCTGATGTGCTAGTACAACCTGGAAGGAGCGACAATTTCAACGATTTCAGATTCCCAAGTAAACTCCCGGAGTTTCTCTCCGTCGGACGGCCCGTGATTCTTCCTTACGCGAACGTGGCGCGCTACATGACTCACGGCCGCCATGGCTTCATTCTTCAGGAATCGAATGCCGTTGCTATTGCCGATGCGATACGCGAAGTCACATCTGATCGACAGCTCTACCAGACGCTTTCAGAAGGCGCACTCGAGTTCTTCAGAACACACTTGAGCTGGTCCAATAGCGCTAAAAAGTTGAATGAGTTTTATTCCGTCGCTGAGCCGCGTCCCAGAGCCGCGGGTTGTGCGGCGTAGTACGTAGTTGGCGACCCACGTTTACCTGCTTCGAGGGTGCTCTGGGTGTCTGTTTAAGGTGTATCCGTGCGCATAAGCGCGCTAAGTCGGAATAGCAACCGCCACAGAAGGAGGAGCTTCTAATTTGCTGTGTTTCGTGACAGGATGTGCCGGGTTCATCGGCAGCAATTTAACAGATAGATTGCTTGGGCTCGGACACAAGGTCGTAGGATATGACAACCTTTCAACTGGTCTAACCTCGTTTAATCGCGCGGCCGCTTCCAATAACTTTTTCAGCTTTGTCCAGGGCGATTTGCTGGATGTTGATCGCCTGACGGATTCGATGAACGGCAGCCAATTCGTCTTTCACCTCGCGGCCAACGCCGACGTGCGTTTTGGAACGGAGCATCCGGCAAAGGACTTACACCAGAACACAATCGCGACTGTCAATGTGCTTGAGGCCATGCGCAAGAACGGTGTAAAACAGATCGCATTTTCCTCCACAGGATCGGTTTATGGCGAATCCGAGGTATTCCCAACCCCGGAGAACTCGGCATTCCCCATACAAACGTCTCTTTATGCCGCCTCGAAAGTCGCTGCCGAAGGCTTCATTGAAGCCTATTGCGAAGGCTTCTCAATGCAGGCATTCATCTTCAGGTTTGTTTCCATTCTCGGTGAAAGATATACGCATGGCCATGTTTTTGACTTTTATAAGCAATTGAAAGCGCATCCAGATAGATTGTACGTTCTCGGCAACGGAAAGCAACGGAAGTCTTACTTATACGTTGACGACTGCATTGAGGCAATCTTGACCTGTATCGCGAAATGCCGGGGAAAGGTCAATGTCCTAAATCTAGGATTGAATGAATACTGTGAAGTGAACGATTCCATCAGTTGGATCTGCGAAGAGTTAGGTGTAAGCCCCAAGCTGGAATATGCGGGAGGAGATAGAGGCTGGATTGGTGATAACCCTTTCATCTTCCTGGATTGTTCGGCCATACGCGCGTTGGGTTGGCAGCCTAAGCTCACCATCAAACAAGGTGTTGTCAGGACTGTTCGCTATTTAAAAGCTAATCCGGATCTAATCGAGAGTCTCTCATGAAAGTATCGGTTGCGGGACTCTGGCATTTGGGTACTGTGACAGCGGCCTGCTGTGCGTCCGCCGGTCATGATGTGGTTGCTTTTGACGAAGACCAAAACGTCGTTGCGGGACTGCGGAACGGCCGGTTGCCGGTTGACGAGCCTGGGCTTTCTGGCGCGATCAGCTCTGCAACACTGGCGGGCAAGTTGCGGTTCACAAGTGACCCCGATGATATTTCTCCGTGTGACATTCTTTGGATTTGTTACGATACTCCCGTCGATGAAAATGACAAGGCTGATACCGAGTTCGTTCATTCCCGGATTACCACTCTCCTTGGTGCTTTCGAAAAGGGCGCCATCGTCTTGATCTCGTCGCAAATGCCAGTCGGTTCTACCGCGAAATTAGAGCGATCCCATCCTCGCGTTGACTTTGCATACTCCCCTGAAAATCTTCGTCTCGGGAAGGCTCTTGAGGCGTTCACCAAACCCGACCGAGTAGTAGTTGGTATTCGAAGCCAGGAAGTTCGTGAGCGGCTTTCTGTGCTCTTCGCGCCGTTTACAAAGAATCTGGAATGGATGTCCGTCGAGTCGGCAGAGATGACCAAGCACGCCCTCAATGCCTTCCTCGCAACCTCGGTAGCGTTCATTAACGAAATCGCTACTGTTTGCGAGGCGACCGGGGCCGACGCCCAACAAGTCGAGCGCGGGTTGAAGAGCGATGTGCGCATTGGGAGCAAGTCCTATTTGCATCCCGGAGGCGCCTTCGCGGGGGGAACTCTTGCAAGAGACCTGATATTTCTCGTGGAGATTGGAGAAGAGCGCTGTGTTCCGACGAGCTTGTTCCGGGGCGTCATAGACAGCAATTCAGCGCATAGAGCTTGGGCGAACCGCCGTCTTTCAGAGCTTCTTGGAGACCTGCAAAGTAAAATCGTAGCCGTCCTAGGATTGACTTACAAGCCGGGCACCAACACTCTTAGGCGGTCTACTGCTATAGAGATCTGCCGGTGGCTTGTGACCATGGGCGCTGCCGTTCAAGCATTTGATCCCGCAATCGACGCGCTGCCTCACGACCTCAAAGACGTCCACTTGATGAACCGGGCGGAAGATGCGCTCTATGGAGCCGACGCGGTTCTTATAGCTACGCCATGGCCGGAATTTCAATCGCTTCCTCCAGAGTTGTTTTTACACGGAATGCACCGCGCCCTTGTTCTTGATCCGAACAGATATCTTGAAAACACTTTCAAAGCTCAACCTGCTGTCGAATATTACGGAATCGGAATCTCGCAATGAAGCTCGCTGGTAAACGGGCTGTTATTACGGGTGCGAGTCAAGGTCTCGGGCTCAGCATCGCGGAGCTATTCGCATCGCAAGGTGCGGACCTGCTGATTTGCAGTCGCAATAGCACCGACTTAAAAGCCGCACAGCAGCAGATTAGCGCCCATGGCAAGGGACGAGTGTTGGCCCAAACCGCTGATGTCTCTTTGGAATCGGATGTAAAGGATCTGGCCGATATCGCCGCCAGCCAACTAGGCGGAGTTGACATCTTAGTCTGCAACGCCGGTGTCTACGGCCCTAAGGGCTCCATAGACGAGTTGCCATGGGACGAGTGGGTGCGCGCGATCAATATCAACTTAATCGGAACTGTGTTGTGCTGCCGCTCGTTCCTGAGCTTATTACGGGATTCTCCGCGCGGGAAGATTATTCTGCTCTCGGGAGGCGGTGCTACGAAGCCACTTCCTTTCCTCAGTGCGTATGCCGCCTCGAAGGCGGCTGTTGTCCGGTTCGGCGAAACGCTTGCCGAGGAACTTCGGTCAGCGTCTATCGATGTAAACAGCGTCGCGCCCGGAGCTCTAAACACCCGCTTGTTACAGGAAGTGCTTGACGCCGGTCCCGAGAAAGTAGGGCAAGCATTTTACGAAGCCTCTCTCAAACAAAGCGCCACTGGAGGTACGCCGCTCGAAACCGGATCCGCTCTTTGCCTGTACCTTGCTAGCGACGAAAGTAACGGAATTACGGGAAAGCTGATCAGTGCTGTTTGGGACCCGTGGCAAAGCTTCCAAAACCACGGTGACGACTTAGCGAAAACAGACGTCTTCACATTACGTCGCATCGTCCCGAGTGAGCGTGGCCTCTCCTGGGGATAGGCTCAGCTTGTATCTGTAGAGAAATGCCTGGATCTGTTTGATGGAAGACTTGCGTATCGCGATCGTCGGTTGTGGTCTGATTGGGAACAAACGCGCGAACAGCCTTAGTGGTCGAGCGTCTGTCAGCGTGTGCTGCGACGTAAATCTTTCTCGAGCGGAAGCATTGGCGAAGGCGTGCGGTGGTGGCGATGTGAGTACCGACTGGAGCTCCGTTGTATCTCGATCGGATGTGGACGCCGTCTTTGTATGCACAACCCACAACTTACTAGCTCCGATTGCCGCGGCTGCCGCTTCGCACGGAAAACATGTACTGATTGAAAAGCCCGGTGCATGTCATGCCGATGAACTAGATCCGGTGGACCTGGCCGCGCGAGCCACCGGCGCACTGGTTCGTGTGGGATTCAATCACCGGTATCATCGCGCATTCCAGAAAGCCCGTGAGATCTTTGAATCTGGTGTTTTGTCGGACCTCTTCTTTATTCGCGCTCGCTACGGCCATGGCGGCCGCCTAGGTTACGACCGCGAATGGCGTGCCATTCCTGAGCTTTCGGGTGGAGGAGAAGCGGTCGATCAAGGTATGCATTTGTTGGACCTTGCCAGGTGGTTTTTAGGCGACCTCAAGTTTGTGGGAGGGAGTGCGCCAACTTATTTCTGGGACATGCCAGTGGAAGATAACGCATTCTTCCTGTTGGAGACGGAATCCCGCCAAGTGGCCTTCCTTCACGCGAGCTGGACTGAATGGAAGAATCTATTCTCATTTGAGATCTGTGGAAGAACAGGCAAACTCGAAATTACCGGCCTAGGAGGTAGTTACGGGACAGAGCGTCTAAGTTACTATCAGATGCTCCCCGAACTGGGTCCGCCTCCTACGGCAATCTATGAGTATCCAATGTCTGATAATTCCTGGCAGGTAGAGGTTGCCGAGTTCCTCGACGATATACGATTAGGCCGCCAACCTCAACCTGGTTTAATAGATGCTCAGGCCTCCCTGCGCTTAGTGGATCGGCTTTATAGGTCGGGAACGTGATCATAACCAGGAGTCCTTTGCGGATTTCACTCGGTGGCGGCGGAACAGATCTGCCTTCGTACTACCGCGAGCACGGTGGGTTCGTCATCTCGGCGGCCATCGACAAATACGTCTACATCACACTCCATGAAACATTCGTTGAGGATCTGATTATAAAGTACTCTCAATTGGAGCGTGTAAAAAGACTCGAAGACATCCAGCATCCGCTCATTCGTGAAGCTCTGATCCTTATAGGCCAGCAGCCAACAGCGTTAGAGATCACGAGCATGTCCGATATCCCGGCTGGCACGGGCCTGGGGTCCAGCGGAAGTTTCTTAACGGCACTCTTGCAAGCGCTGCACCTGCAAAAGAAAACCATAGTTCCCAAGCATCAATTAGCCGAACAGGCTTGTCATATCGAGATCGACCGGTTACGTGAGCCGGTAGGCAAACAGGACCAGTACATAGCCGCCTTCGGAGGCATCACTTGTTTTGACTTTTGTCGCGATGACACCGTCGCAGTGACCCCGCTTCAGCTCAGTCCGGAAACGTTGGCGAACCTTGAGGATAACCTTATACTTTTCTATACGGGTTACACACGGTCGGCGCCAGAAATCCTTCGCGATCAAGACGTAAGAAGCAAAGAGCGCGACAACGTTATGACGGAAAATCTGCACTTCGTCAAAGATCTGGGATATCAAAGCAAACAGGCACTCGAAGAGGGCAATTTAAGGACATTCGCCGACATCATGCACATCCACTGGGAGCATAAGAAGCGGCGCTCTCAAAGCATCAGTAACGGCATGATCAACGAGTGGTACGATTTAGCTCGTGCCAACGGCGCGATTGGTGGAAAGCTGATCGGTGCCGGCGGCGGCGGCTTTCTGATGTTTTACACGGAAGAGAAGGCTAGGTTGCGTCATAAGATGCGGGAGGTTGGTCTCCGCGAAGTCCGCGTGAGATTTGACTTTCAGGGCACAATGTTAGTCACACAGTCCTAGAAAAATGCTCTCTTGCGTCATAGTTTGTGGTGGGCTGGCTACCCGCCTACGTCCCGTAACAGAAACTATTCCGAAGTCTCTAATCCCAATCGCTGGGGAGCCGTTTATCTCACATCAGCTACGGCTAATACGCTCACATGATATCCGGCGGGTAATCCTATGTGCCGGATATTTAGGCGAAAGTATCCGTGAGTTTCTGGGCGACGGATCGATTTTCGACATGCGGATCTCCTATTCCTTTGACGGAGACCGCTTGCTGGGCACTGCGGGCGCTATTCGGAGAGCGCTTCCGCTATTGGATAGCTCGTTTCTTGTTCTCTATGGAGACTCTTACTTGCCCTGCGAATACGCGAACATTGTAGACGCTTTCAACTTGTCTGGTAAACGTGGCTTGATGACGATCTTCCGGAACGAAGGTAGCTTCGACTCAAGTAATGTCGAGGCGGCGAACGGCCTGATACTTCAATACGATAAGCGAAATCGAACGCCAGCCATGCGATACATCGACTATGGGCTCGGAGTCTTTGAAAGATCGGTCTTCGAAGAGTTCCCGCCCAACGAATTCCGCGATTTGTCCCAGGTCTATCAACATTTGCTTGCCGAGGGCGATCTCGCCTCTTATGAAGTGGCGGAGCGATTCTATGAGATAGGATCTCTGTCTGGCATCGACGATTTGGAGAAATACATTGCGAGTCCACAGCCGTAATGCGGAGTGCCACGCGTGATCATATGACGTTTTCTCAGCAATTCCTTGCCGAAGTTCAAGAAATCTGTAGTAAGCTCAACACCGAAGCGTTGGAACGCCTCGCCGCATCGCTAGCAATCATACGTGAGGAAGGTGGCCGGCTCTTTATTCTCGGGGTAGGCGGGAGTGCGGCGAATGCTTCCCATGCGGTTAATGACTTTAGAAAGATCGTCGGCATTGAGGCCTACGCTCCGACGGACAACGTGTCTGAACTAACCGCGAGGACAAACGACGAAGGCTGGGTGACAGTGTTCGAGCAGTGGTTGCGCGTAAGCCGATTGAGCAAACGTGATGGAGTCTTGGTTCTTTCGGTCGGCGGTGGCAACGTGGAGAAGCAAGTTAGTCCCAATCTGGTCGCGGCCCTCCAGTATGCGCGTTCCATCGGGGCTAAGATCATGGGGATCGTCGGACGCGATGGCGGATATACCGTAACCGTGGCGGATCATTGCATTGTGATTCCCACCGTCAACCCGTCGCATGTGACGCCCCATTCTGAGGCTTTTCAAGCGGTTGTTTGGCATCTGCTCGTGTCCCATCCGTTGCTAAAGGCACAACAGACCCGATGGGAAGGTATCTGACGCTAAAACGCGCCGTCTTTCTGGACCGCGATGGCGTCATCAACAGAGCCATAGTTCGTGACGGCAAGCCATATCCCCCGGCTAGCATCCATGAAACTATCATCGTGCCGGGTGCGGAATCGTCTCTGTCGCGCTTGAAACATCTCGGCTTTCTGCTGGTCGTGGTAACCAATCAGCCGGATGTGGCCCGCCAGGCCGTTGGTCAGGACGTTGTTGAGGAAATTCATCAGTTTCTCTCGTCGCATCTGCCCCTGGACGATTTTTTCGTCTGCTATCACGATGACAAGGACAGGTGCGACTGTCGAAAGCCCTTGCCCGGTTTGCTACTGAACGCTGCCGCCAAGTACAAATTGGATGTGAAGGGAAGTTACCTCATCGGCGACCGGTGGCGCGACATAGAGGCCGGCGTCGCAGCAGGATGCCGCACCGTTCTGATCGATCATCATTACGAGGAACGACGTGCTCGAAATGGGCCTAACGTGAACGTGTCCTCGTTGTCGGAGGCTGTAGACTGGATTACGAAGCAGGAGACGGAAAGCAACTGAGCACTTTATCCAATCTGAAGGTCAAGATCTTTGCAGACGGCGCCCACCTGGGTGACATGTGCAACCTGTACCGTCATCCATTGGTCTGTGGTTTCACCACGAATCCCACCCTCATGCGCAAGTGCGGAATTACCGATTACGCGGGGTTCGCGCGAGAGACGGTCGCTGCCATCCCCGACCGTCCCATATCGTTCGAGGTTTTTTCGGATGAGTTCCCGGAAATGGAACGACAAGCGTTAAAAATCGCGAGCTGGGGTGCCAACGTTTTTGCCAAGATCCCAGTGACGAACACCCGCGCGGAATCCGCGCTCCCGTTGATCCGGCGTCTATCTGAACAGGGAGTAAAACTCAACATCACCGCTCTGATGACTCTTGACCAAGTGCGGGAAGTCAGTCTGGCGATGGAGGCGTGCCCGGCGGGTTTCATCTCAGTGTTCGCCGGCCGCATAGCCGATACCGGACGAGACCCGGTTCCTCTCATGCGAGAGGCCGTCCAACTACTTGCCGAGTATAAGCACGTGGAACTAATCTGGGCTAGCCCGCGTGAGCTACTGAACCTCTTTCAAGCGGATTCTGTGGGTTGTCACGTCATTACGGCCACCAATGATCTCCTGAGTAAGCTGAGTCTCGTCGACAAAGACTTAGAGGAATATTCATTGGAGACCGTGAAAATGTTCCGAGACGATGCAGTCAAAGCGGGATTCGTGATTTAGGTCCTAGCCGGGCTGGCGAATCCGAGTTCTCGATCAAGGTTGAGTAACTCGTTCAATAGGGGATTCTGTACAGCCACAGATGGTCAATTGGACCACGGGCTATGGGGATCAAGCCGGTGCTGGTAGATGGTGAAGGCTCGTGATCATAGGCGACGAAATGGACATCTAGTTCTTTCAGCAGCGGATCCGAGGGATTCACATTCAGACGCGATGCGTAGAAAACCGGGCTCTCAAATGAGCTTTTGGTGCCGAGGTCCACGGCATTCGCAAGAAGGTAACCGGCGCGATCAAATGCCTCCGGGCGCATGCCTCTCCTAAGGAACGCAGGAAAGTGATGTACATCCGGAAGGACACGCAACCCCGTATATACATCGCAGCCGGCGGCGATCAAAAACCCCGAAGGAGCAACATCGCCTGAGAAGACGACCCATTTGCCATTCAGGTACTGCTTGTTACTTTGTATAAATTGGAAAAGGTGTGAAGACGTGATCACTCCTAAACCACGTCCGATCGGATTCACAGCTCCAAACAACGCCGCCTGGGATACAACCAGAATCAAAGCTACTGCCACCCGCCTGCGACCTAGTATTAAAACGGTGAGGAGTGTCAGGAAACCTGTCGTCAGAAGCACTTCCTGCAGAGTGAAAAATGAAGAGAGGGCTTGATTCGTGAGAAGCAGAATCACTAAAGCGCTCAAGAATACGCCCAGTGAAAGAAAAAATAGTTCGAATCGGCTGAAAACCCTTCCAAGCCGCTGCTTGGAACCTAGACAGAGCGCAACGATCGCAACGTTTACGAGACCCAGAGCTGGCAAGCTACGGTTGAAAAAAGCCAGTTGCATCCCGAACGGAGTGCCGATTCTCGCCGGTACGGGAAACACCAGCCACACCAAGAAGAACATGAATGATAGCCAAAGTGAAGCAAAGATAGACTTCCCACTTCTGTCAAGTTGAACTTTTGAGACGGCAAACAAGGTTACTGGCGCAAGCCAGAGGAATCCCGAGGCCTCACAGATATTGGCAAGCAACGGAACATAGTGATCTTCTGTTTCCGCCCAGTTGAAGAAGTGAGACGTAAGCCCCTGGAGTGGCAGGCCTCCCCCACTTGCGATTCGCTTACCTGGATACTGGGTATTGCCAAGCTCAATAATTGCATGACGAACATCTCCAAAAACAGATAAGCCGATGACCGCAATCAGCAGCGCAGTACCGGCAAGCACCAGGATCCTAGTGAAGGCCTGTTCACGCCGAAAGATTACCGTCCTATGTGCAATACACCACGAAATCAGAAACGGTACAGCAACCCAGATTAGCGGAATCATATGTGGAGCGTACCCGCACATGGCGAAATCAATCGAACACGTAGCGGCCGCGATTCCACACGCGGTAAGAGCCAGTACATTTCTGCCGACGGAGAGAAATGCCCAGAAGACCATAGAGAAGCAAATAAGGCCCACCATCTCTGGGATGCACGACTGCCAAGAGTAATCCCACTGGATAAATGGTGAGAAGAAGTACCACAAGCTGCCTGCGATCGCCCACATCGTAGATCGCGTGAACAGGAGTAGCCAAGTGAATACACCCAAGATAAGAATTAGCCCCTTGCACTGCCAATACACGGAGAAAGCGTAAGTCACGGGCAGCAAGAAGAATGCCCAGAACTGGGGGCGAAAGAGGGTGGATATATGGCGAACCGGCACATTCGCCACAAGCGCTATCGAGTCATCACCCATTGGGGCGTGGTTGAAGCTGAATGGTTTTAGCCGGAGTGCCTCGTTTAGGATTGCCGGCGTCTCAAAGACCCACTCATCCCCCCTGATTTTCTTGGGGGTTCCGAAGAGCGGATCTTCGGCATGACCCAACCCGAATTGCACTTTGTAGTAGTCAGCCGAAGATCCATTAATATCTAATGTGACAAACAGAAAAGCGATAAGCACAATGAGTGCGTAGAACCAGATCGCATAAGAGTTGAACTGTATGAATCCGGGAATCGACAGCTTCTTTGCGATCGGCTCAGTCTTATTTCTCCAATATTCTAGAAGGGATCTGCCAGCCTGAAAAGGTCGGACCAAAAGATCGGCGCTCAAAAAAATGCCTAATAGAAACACCAGCAGCAAGAAATTAAGGACGAACAACTGTTTGATCTCGTATTTACTGGTGAGATCGACAGGGTTACCTAGTCTGAACCAGACCCCGGAATCGTTAGAGCCCTTGGTCGTTGAGACAGTGACCTCCGGCCCCTTTCTAATCAAACCGTCAATCTGGTTATAAGCCAGAATGTTCGACGCTGGTATTCGCAGGATGGTGCCTAGTGGGCCGACAATCTTGACATTCCGTACGCGAACTGTTCCCTCCGTCATCAATGGATCGAAGCGGAACGCGGATACGATACCAGAAGGTAAAGCGAACTGCAGCTTTTGGAACGATGTTAGAGACTCACTGTAGACATCCCTTGTTTTTGAGTCCGCCTCGTTGAAAGAATGACCTACGTTATAGAAGACTTGGGCTGAGGATCGTACAGAGGAGGACATTTCTAGCGTGAGTTGCGCCTCGGGGGGCCTGAGTAACCCGTAACTCGTCAGCACAAGGCTACTTATTATAAAAACCTGTAAATACCTACCGGCGCCATCCGATTGGAGCCGCCTCAGGAGAAATATTTTCCACTTGCCAGCGGCATGCCTTACCGTCGGCGCGACGTCATTCATAAAAGACCCTTCGGTTAAGCGGCCCCAAATCGCTCGTGAAAGCTCGGCTCAGTCAGACGCCGAAGGACGCCCGCGTTCCCGCCTCTTGACATCTGCTCTGTAGTATACAGTCGTCCGAGGTAGAGAGTTAGATCTTGCATCGCTTTTCGTATACCGGCTGGAGCGGTCCTGTGGGCAACGGGACTACAAGGTGCAAGTTACTCCGAATTGGTAAGCCATGTCCACAATATTGTCTGTGGAATGCTGTCAGATCGACCTCGCTTGAGAACCACTTTTAATCGCCCGGCTGGTTGTTGGATCGATATGGGCCGAAATACCGGAACGCCACTCCTGAAGCCCGTCGAGCTTCTATCTTAAGCAGCGTCTTGATGCCTCACTAGGAGTTCGTCGAAAAGCGAGCCATAGATGATCGCCACGTCTCTATACTCGCACCGCGCCACGCCCATCAGGCAACTCAATTTCGGATTGTAGTCTCGTTATAATTGTTGTTTGGAGCGCTCATCAACTTGCGAACAGGAGCTTTGTTGCGGTCAGTGCCCGGTATGCGGCAGCCCGAAGAGTGTCTCGTTTAAATTTAATCGGAATCAATACCCTATTTATGGTTGTCGCGAATGTGATGTAGAATTCGTGCTTCCACAACCCACTGATGAGGTGCTTTCGTCAATTTACACCGAAAACTACTTCCTTGGGAGTGAGGACGAGCGGGCCAGGGATAGGGTGGCAAACATCAAACGAGCTACAGCTGGCCTTTACCTGAATGTGATCAAACAATTCGTTGATGCGCAAAAGCCTCACATGCTCGAGATTGGTTGTGGCTCAGGAGACTTTTTGGTGGAGGCCCGTGATCGCGGCTTCACGGTCGAAGGAATAGAGTATTCGGAACATGCCGCGGCTGCTGCGAATGGTCGGCTGGGTGGACAGTCGGTCGTAGTCGGTTCCCCTGACACTGTGACTCTCCCCACGGAAAGTTACGATGTCATTGCTGCCTTCGACGTGATCGAGCATGTACGTGATCCGAAGCAATCAATTCATCGCATTCATTCTCTCCTGAAGCCGACGGGTCTGGCGGCAATTGTCACGCCCTCTCTGGATAGTTGGTCGCGGCATTTGCTCGGCCGCTATTGGATGGAGTACAAACCCGAGCACCTCACCTACTTTAGCCGGAAATCCCTCCGGCGCTTGCTTGAGAATGCTGGCTTCACAAAGGTCGACTTTGTTCCTAACTATAAAGTGCTTACATACGACTACATAAGTAGGCACTTTGATCGCTTTCCAGTTCCGGTTGTGAGTACCATCACTCGTGCCGTCCGAACAGTCATTCCTGAAGTACTCGCCCACCGAAAAGTAACGGTGGTAGCTAGCGGTACAATGGCGCTCGCAAGCAAGGGCGCCTTCTGACAGAGGGCTGCCAATTGGGATTTTTGTTCGTCAGGTATAACTATACCCTCACCAAGGTTACGTGACATCCACAACTGCGGTCCAACAACGGCGGGAGCCCATAGGCAAAACTCATCGTCAATGTCCAATCTGCGATTCCTCGCACTTGGAGTACGAGTTTGTCGTCGATAAGTCTCCGGTCTGCGGATGCCAGGCTTGCGGCCTGCTCTTTCTCAATCCTCAGCCGGGAATCTCATCGGCAAAACCGTTTATTTCTCCTCCCGAACCAGATAACCTCACGGGTGTTTACGAAGCAAACGCTAGGGAGAGAGTAGCGCGATTGGTGGCTTACTCGGGCGTCCATTCTGGAAAACTGCTGCTCGTCGGGGCGGATGCTCACCTTGAAGCTGAATTTAAGAAGCAGAATTTCGAGGTTGTTCACTATTTGGTTGACGCTTTTGAATCAGCGCTGGGCGTTGAATTGTCCGGAGCTTTCGACGCCTGCGTGTTCTTCTGCGCACTAGAGAGGATGAGAAATCCACTCGCGGTTCTCAGGGGAGTACGCGGCGTCCTGAAGCAGAATGGAGCGCTCATGGTTGTGTCTCCCACTACGGACAGTAGAACTGCTCGACTCTTCCGAAGCTCCTGGTGGGAGTTCAACCGAATGAACCTGTTCTACTTCTCGGTTGATACACTCCAAAACCTCTTGATCAGGGCCGGCTTCGGCGATCCGATGATTGCGCCGGACCGCAACTTGGTCTCGCTGAACTATCTTCAGCGAAGACTTCAGGCTAATCCAAGCGCGCTGCGTCATTACCGTCTTTTGCGCGGCATCACTTCTTTCAGTCCTGTCCTCCGCGACAGAGCTTTTCGGCTGTTCTATGGCAGGACGCAGTTCCTGGTTCGAGCTAAGACGATACATCCCAAGCCACTTTTATCCGTAATCGTGGCCGTGTACAACGAACGCGCTACCTTCGTCGAACTCATAGAGCGGCTGCTTGCTAAGTCAATCGAAAACATAGATATCGAGGTGATCATCGTCGAGAGTAACTCTACGGATGGTACGCGGGATTATGTTCTCCGGTATAAGAACAACCCCCAAGTGCGGCTGATATTGGAAGAAAAGCCGATGGGCAAAGGTCATGCTGTCAGAATGGGGCTCAAAGCTGCGAAGGGTGACATCGTTCTGTTCCAGGATGCGGATCTGGAATATGATATTAACGACTATGATGCTTTGGTCGCTCCGCTGTTGCGGTTTCAGACTAACTTCGTACTCGGTTCACGGCACAGCGCTGGCAAAGATAGCTGGAAAATTCGGCACTTCTCGGATTCGCCAGGGCTGTCGGTCTTTTTCAACTTTGGCCACATCCTGTTCCTGACACTCTTCAATCTTTTATACTCCCAGCGGCTAGGTGATCCGTTCACCATGTATAAGGTGTTCCGGCGTGAGTGTCTTTTTGGGCTTACATTTGAATGTAACCGCTTCGATTTTGACTTCGAGGTCGTCATTAAGCTGCTCCGGAAGGGATACAAACCCCTGGAACTACCAGTGAACTACAAGTCGCGATCCATAAAGGAAGGCAAGAAGGTTAGTACGTTCAGAGATCCACTTACCTGGCTTCGCGCCCTAATCAAATTCCGGAACAGTCCGCTATACAGCAATCGGCAACCCGGCGAAGTCGGGGGCGGTACTGAATGAAGTCAATTTTCCATTCCGGCAATGCTGCCGCTGTGTTTCAGTTCTTGAAGTTAACCACGAAGCATGTTAGGTGCTCATTTCTTTTCGACAACGATAAAAGCGAACATTGCGGCTCCCGGAAACAACCGATCAATAGCCCTCCAAACCGGATATAAGAAGCTAGGCATCATTGCTCGCATCGATATGCCGCCAGAGACAAGATATCGGAACGGCATCATCGGCATTACCTTCGTTACCGTCAAATGGCCGAATTCCTCTTCGAAGCTCTTACGGTCTCTATCGAAAACGATCCACGGAATAGCACCGTTTGCTCCCGAGAGCGCCCCCCCGGCCGGAAATCCCCAGTCCTGGCTGTCGGGATGAAACGGCTCGTGATGCAAAAACGTATAGACGAACCTGGACCACCAAGTGACCCATGGTTCCAGCATCACCAGTCGCCCCCTGCAAGTCAGACACCGTTCGGCTTCCCGAAAGAATGCTTTACAGTCGGAAATATGATGAAGAACGTCAGTCATTACAATGGCGCGAAGGCTTGAGTCGGCAAAGGGAAGCATTTGTCCATCCAGCACTACATCAATCTCGCTACACCGCAAGACTTCGGAAGTTATTAATCGAGGTACATAACCTTTGAAGAATCCAGCGCCCGATCCAAGCTCAAGAGCAGGCTCCGGACTCTCGGGCACATGATTTGCAAGTAGTTTGTACCAATCTACGTATATGCTCTTGAGAAACGGCTTTGCGGATATAATTTTACGTCGAAGCTCCGTTGTCTGGGCGCTATCGATATTCAGATCCCTTGTAAGGGGATGAGCCAACAACCTTTGCAGTAGCGGTCCGAACGTTGACATTTATGCTTGGTGATTGTATGCGCGCTAGCAACCGGCCGCTAGTAAGGTTTCATTACACCCCACGGCCAAAGGAAGGAAAGCTGAACGGCAGATTGGAAGAGCACGAGTATAAAGATAGTCACAGTCCATTTCCGTGATCGAGTGGAAGTGAATTCATCGATAGCGATCATAGCCAATACCACAAAAGCAATCAAGGCCGGAGCGACCAGTCTTGGTATCCAGTAGCCCGAGATATATGCAGGCACGACAAGGAATCCCGACACTATGTTCAGATACCAAGCTACAGAACAGAGCCCAATGATTGTTGCGCTCGCGGCTGCTGGTTGCTTGCGAACGAAGGTTTTCCAGAGTGCTTTTCCGATCACAATCGGAGTAAGAATTAAAATAGAGAAGAAAAAGAGCAACCCGGTCTTCACGGCTATCCGCATGCGCCTCATGTTTGCAGCCGACCGAGCTCCGAAGTAACTATCGGTGGGGTCGTATTGATAAATATTTAGAATGTCGGTAAAGACTGCAACTTCCAGTAACCCTGGATAACTATATTTGTCTTTGATTAATAATTCCAAGTCATGGGCGGCAATAACGCCAACTTTCGGAGCGGGCTTGGCGGAGTGCTCGTCGTAAACCGGAGCCCTTAACAAATGCAGGTCGTGAGCTCGAAAAAACAGGATATCGCGTAACGTCATCTCAGAACCAGGCATGGTCCCCAGAAGTAGATTGTACGAACCCTTAGTCAGCAACCGACCGGCAATGAGCGGAACTCCGGTTCCCAAAAGAATCACCATACAGGCGGTTATTGCTCGACGTTTTGTAACTAAGTTTGTCCGTTGCAGAACCCAGATTGCTGCTATCGATGCGCAAATCTGGCTTCCGAAAGTGAGCTTCGTTCCGACACCCACCACCAAAAGAACGGTGATACCGGCAATCGTACGCCAGAAAGCACGTCCGTCCTGTTCGATTGCCAGTATGTTGAGTAGATATAAGAGCCCCAGGAAGATTGGGATAGCTAGCGCGTCGGTTGCTAATACTAATTCAGTGATCATCGCGAACGGCAAAAACATAATGAAGATCAGACAGGATAAGCGCAGAAGCGGATCGCGAATCGATCGACGAATCAACTGATACAGCAGAAGCAATCCCAAAGTATTTAATACAATACTCATGAGCGCGATTACTTCGAGATAATGAATTCCATTGGTTATCTTGTACACTGCGGCACAGAGCAGCTCGTAAAGCGGCGGGTTCGTTCGACCGGCGTCCAGCACTGTCGCGTATTGCCAGGGGTTCGCCACGGCTGAGCTAATCCATGCTCTATGTGAATCGAAGTCCTGACCCCATGAGCCGTGATGGAATGCTGCATTGATTTGAAAAATCAGATAAAGGCAGAAGGCGACAACAACTCCGCATCTTTCCAGACGTGTATAACGCGAGTTGCTCTCACTCGTCGCGTGGGGCCTTTGCGCAAAGGCCTCTGTACTCCTTACCGGCATATCCCGAAGCCTCAGCGGCGGACTCCTGGTTGCAACCCCAGCTTGATACGAAACAGCCCAATTGAGGTCATCCGTAAAAGCTGAAATCCATGTCTAAAGCGGCTGATATTAGTCTCTCCATAGGTCCTGGCGAGATAACGTACAGGAACATCGATGATGCCCAGCCCTAAGGTAGTGGCTGGGAAGAGTAGTTCGAAGTCTCCAAATGGGTCAAAATCTCCGAAGTCGCTCCTCCATTCAACAAAGCGCGAATAGTCGTATCGCGTTAGCAACTTCGTTCCGCAGAGCGAATCGCCAATGCGAGCGTCTAGTACCCAGCTCAAGGCTTTGGCGAAAAAAATGTTCCCCAATCTATTCAGTGGCCGCATGGCTTCACCTTCCATGGGGTAAACGAGCCGTGAACCGTTAATGAAGTCGCCGAGTCCGCTGCAGTATGCTTCGTAAAATCTAGTTAGCATCTCTGGCGGCATAGTTAGGTCTGCATCGAGAATCGTAATTAGCGGTTCTGAAGCGTGCGCGAACCCGAGTCGTACGGCGTCCGCCTTTCCCTTGCCGGTTTGACGCAAGGCCTTGATGCGGAACGGGCCGCGGTAAGCTTCAGCGACTCGCTGTATTTCTTCCCATGTTCCGTCGCTTGAGTGTCCTTCGACAAAGATGAGCTCGATCTGGCAACCCAGCCGAGGAAAGCGCATCAAGGCATTTTCAATATTTCCACGTTCATTCCTCGCCGGAATCACGCAAGATAGTCCTTCCGGTGCCGTGGCAACTATCGGCCGCCACACCGTAAGATACACGAAGCTAAGCCAGCGAACAAACGGGATGAGTGGGAACAAACGGTTAATCAATTCGCCAAGCCCCAGCAGACGCAGCGGGCAATACAGTTGCGGTTGTTGTCGAACGATTTCGAACCCACTCAACTTCGCTAAATTATCAATGTCGACACGACTTAAAAATGTCGTTGGCACCTCGCCAGTTCGCAGCCCGAATCGGTTGGCCAAACGGTAAACTGACCGAAAGTATGGATTATAGAGAATAACAACAAGACGCGAAGTACGCGACAAACGAGCCTTCAAAGCGGTGAGGAGTCCTTGCACATCACAATGGTGATTGAACGTTCCGTTGATTAAGACAGCCGTGCGTGTTCCTTCTTCGACTGTTAAAGACGGGAAGGGATCTCCATTCTTGATCCTCAGCTTTGATTTGGCTTCGATCCGTTCCAGCAACACTCCGGAGTCTTCATCTCTGGGCAGCCACTGAATCAGGCGGTCATAATACCTCGTCAGACGTGATATCTCGCGCGCTAGGAAGCCGTTGATATAGAACGCCCAACGCTTCCTTTTCATCGGACGGGTGTTGGAAAGAATCTCGCTTGTGGGACGACTTACTTGACTACCCATCTGTAAACAATGGGCTCGAAATCTGAGCGGCTAGATGAAAACAGACGCCGGAGTTCACGGTGGTTCCGTCTACCTTGGTAAAAATACGACTTTGAGACATTTGCGCTTGCATCGAGGACAATGAGGAATACCTGTTTCGAGCTAGTATAGCCTATGTGTTGCGCTCCCTTTTTCAACGTCCACGGTTCATTTCAGCATAACGGTAGATGCAATTATGGCTGGTGACAAGCCTAAACCTATGGCCCATTCGCGAATTATTCCGAGTCACTGATTCGCCGGGGCGATAGCACCCCGCTCCAGGCATTACAAGAGTGTTTCTTGAAGCGAGACACTACGTTCTAGACAAGATCGTAAAGTCCTGTAAGTCTAAGAAAGGACCATCAATGCAACTGGCCTCTCTGCAAGGTTGGGTAGACAAGATAGAGCGCACGCAAGTGTCTGGCTGGGCGATAGATGAACTTATGCCAACAGTCAGGCAGGCAGTCGACGTATTTGTAAACAACAGCCGTGTTGCTACCGTAACAGCCGAACAGTACCGGGACGACCTGGCACGAAAAGGATATGGCGATGGCAAGGCCGGATTCTGGTTCGACCCCTCTCCCTATCTGTCGCCGGGGCGTAATAACATCGAGATCCGCTATTCCGGCGATGGCTCGGTACTTCTGAATGGGTCAACAGGCGTATTTGTCGGGCCTTCCTCTCCCGTGGATCATCAGGACGGAAACACAAATCCCTGGAATAACGACGGAGCCTTCAGCTATGGGGAAATGTGGATCGCAACTAAGGCATGCCGGCAGCAGATCAACCGGAAGATCTCCGGCGACGAGAACATCGACTGGTTCTCTTACTCAGTCCGCCGGTACATGGCGCCTGCTCTTGGGTTGTTTAACGCTCCAAAGCCGCGGGAAAATTACCGTTGCTTGATCCTTGGGGCGACCGAGGGCCACATGGAGCGTGAACTTTGCAGGCTAGGTTTTAAGGGCAAGATAGTAGCTTCAGACATTGCCGACAAGGCCCTCGCCAGAGCCGCTGAGCGTTCGCGCGCGGAGGGCTTTGCAAACATCGACTACATCGTCGCGGACCTAAACACCGCAAGCTTTGCGGGAGCTTTCGACTACATCATCGCCGAAGGCGTTCTGCACCATGTTCGCGAGATCCGTTACTGTTTGGGGATGCTCCATGATGCCTTAGCTCCCGATGGCCGCATCATCATGGTGGAGCATCACGCGCCCCTCCGGTTTCAGTTGCCGCAAGCTCAAACGAGATGGATTAACGCGGTCTTGAATGTCATGCCAAAGAAGCTCCGCCCTTTTCCCAGATCCGTGGACGATTACCTGCCCCCAACGAGTGCTGAATCGGCGGTTGTCTACTATGCGCACCCGACGAAAGAGTCAGTCGAGGCCTTCGATCCATCAGAAACAATCTCGGGATTAGCCCTGAGATCGCTCCTCCCGCAAGTTTTTGACATCGTTGAAGAGAAGGGATTCGGAGGGACTCTTCTCTCTTATATGACGGGGCACTTTCCATTTGCCTTGGCTGACAAAGATAGTTTTACAAATGCGTGGCTCCAGGTCTTAATCGAGATTGAGAATACACTGATTCAAACCGGAATCTTGAAAGATGAATTCGTCTTCTATGTCTGTAAACGGTCCAGCGCAAGTTCGGGTGATGTTGCTCGCTGAGCGCGGTCACCCCCCAAATATTGCCGGCGAGTTCATTCGAACCGTCGCTACATTTTCGGCGCCGATGGGGGCGGCCGGAATATTGCCTGCTCCCAGCGTGATCGCCAACGCTTGCGATTGGCTGCGTGCGCAAGCGCCAGACTCGCTATAATCCGAAGCGCGTCAACCCGTGATCGAACAAGTAGATTCAACAAAAACGTTGCGAGAATCCGTGGCCCTTTTTGCGGAGCATGCTTCCATGCGGTCTCCCCTCATCACCATCGTCACGCCCACCTGGAACACCAAGCCAAAATGGTTCCTCGATCTCGCCATATCCGTTCTCAACCAGAGCTTTCTCGATTGGGAGTGGTGTATCGTCGACGACCACTCGTCCTCAACGGAATTCCATTCGCTTCTTCTCGAGTTACAGCGCCTACCAAACGTGAAAATCGAGAGACTAGACAAAGGCAAGGGGATTAGCGGTGCAACTAATCGCGGTGTCGAATTCGCAACCGGCGACTTCGTTTGTTTTGTTGATCACGACGACCTTCTTCCCCGGAACGCGCTCAGGCAATGCGCAAAGGCCCTCACCAAGGGCTTTGATGCCGTTTATACGGATTCCGACAAAATTAATGAACAGGGGCGCCGAAGCGAGCCGTTCCATAAACCTGGCTGGTCGCCCGAGTTCTTCCGCGGCGTCATGTACGTCGGGCATCTTCTCTGTGTCCGGCGTACGCTCGCGCAAGCCGCCGGAGGCTTTGACTCCTCTTACGATGGCGTCCAAGACTTTGAATTCTTTCTTCGGGTTTCTGAGCTAACCAACAGCATCCATCACATTCCGGAAATTTTGTATCACTGGCGAACCGTCGCGGGCAGCGTAGCAACGGAAATCCACGCCAAGGGCGATCTCGGACGTTTGCAGCAGCGGGCCGTCCAAGCGCAGTTAAACCGGCTGGGCTTTGCGTCTCGGGCTGAGCCCGGTGATTATCCGCATCGGGTAAAGGTCGTACCTCAGGCTCGCCGTTCCTGGCCGAAAGTCTCTATTATCGTTCCGACCAAGGATAGTCCGGACGTTCTCCGCCGGTGCCTCTATTCGCTGTTCTCAAAGACGACCTATCCGGCTTTCGAAGTTCTGTGCATCGACAATTCCACCGTCGATGCCCGTGCGCTCGAAGAGATGAAGAATGCACCCGTGGAACGACTTATTTTGCCCGGTAAGTTCAATTTTTCTAAGGCCAATAACTTGGGCCTGGCACATGCAAACGGGGAATACCTTGTTTTCATGAACAACGACATAGAGATACTTAGTCCGGATTGGATCGAACAAATGCTCTACTACGCCGAGCAGAAGGATGTTGGTGCTGTAGGCGGATTGCTACTGTATCAAGACCTTACCGTCCAGCATGCCGGAGTCGTGCTCGGATGCCGCGGCACTGCGGATCACGTGTTGCGCGGCTGCCCCGGAGACGCCGATGGCTATGCCGGATCGCTTTCTTGCGCTCGTGAGATCTCAGCCGTCACTGCCGCTTGTATGATGATACCTCGGCAGTTGTATGAAGCAGTAGGCGGCTTCAATGAGCATTTTTTTACTGCTTATCAGGACGTTGATCTCTGTCTGAAAATCCGGCAACGCGGCAAGCGAATCATTTGGACGCCGCGCGCCCGATTCATTCACCATGAAAGCCTCTCGCGCGGCACGTACTACGACCATGTGGACCGGCATCTTCTCCTGGATTATTGGGAGCCGTTGATCCAGGCGGGCGACCCTTACTTCAATCCTAATTTCAACGTTCAGGCCTGCGACTACAGTCTGAACTAAACCTCACTGCCGCGGTCCTTCTGCCCAAGCCGTTGTCACTTCCTCGCAATAACCACGAACTGGCGGCCAAAAAATCTCCACAGGAGGGGTAGTTTCAGATACAGGCGTAAGCTCCAGATTGGAGGCTGAAATCCTCGAGACATAGTATATGGCAGAAATTTTGCCGTTGCTCGTTCTATCTTAAATCCAGCTAAGTAACATAGCTCGGACAATGAGTTTTCCGTCAAAGGTATATGGTGATCGAAAAAATCCCAATACTTCCCATGTAGATATTTTATATTCGGACCAACAGCAATCAACAGCCCGTCTGGTTTCAAACATCGGGAAGCCTCCCTTAGTGCGGACTTTAGCGCGGACTTAGTTGAAAGGTGCTCAAAAAAATTACTGGAGAAGACAATATCCAGCGAATCGTCTGGTAGATCCCACCGGTCGCTGCAGTCTTGCTCAAGAAATCGAGTACCGGCTGCCACATAACGATGTACCGCGGGATTTAAATCCATTGCGAACTTTTTCCCGGCGCTGACGTTATTTATGAACTCACAATACCCACAGCCTAAGTCCAAAACGGAGTGGTTCGGCCGTACCCAACGCGAAAAGAATTCCGAAATTAACACGCGCCAAATCCTGTTCCGGTAAGCTTCTGAACCAGAGAACCGAGCTGAATATACGCTCTTCAGTTCAATTGGCAATTTTCCTGACTGGACAGGAGTATGCATAAGCTTACCCGGAACATCGTAGGACGACCGAGTGGATAATGGTTCCGTCATTGAACCTCAAATTTCTGTCCGCGGCGCGGCCCGACGCTATAATTTATTCTGCAATCAATGCTGGGTGCGAGCAATCAAAGCGCCGCTTAAATGATCTCACGCCATTTTCCGTGCAATGAATTCATTAAATCTTAGCTGCTGACCCAATGCAGATTCGGAAGCCGCTCATCGACTATCCCGGCGCCAGCCGCTCTGCCTCCCATTGGCTCCTCATATCCATTTTTGCGCTATGGGTAGCCATGGTCGTATTTCCAGCCTTGCCGGTGCCGATCGGGATTGGCGTGGATCCATCCTGGCGGTACGCACTCTGTCTTGCGCATCAGCTCCACTTGGCCTTTGGCTCGACTATTGTTTTTACTTACGGGCCGCTCGGGTTCCTCTTGTGGCCCGACCCTGGCACAATAACTCATTCGGAGTACTTCGTCTTCTTCTTCATCTCTTACGGAGTCCTCCTGTGGGCATTGCTGTCGGTATTCACTGCGGCTTCCGATACCCTGGTCGGCGTTTCAGCGTGTTTGGCCTTGGTGGCTGTGGATGTATTCGCGTTTTCCGACAGCGCTCCCGCGACGGTGCCCTTCATAGGTTTCTGTGCCGCCGTACTTGGCCGCCCCCGGTGGGCAAAGACAGATTTCACCCTAGCCTCCCTATGTTGCGGTTTCTTGCTCTTAGCTAAATTCAACGAAGGCTTAGTTACATTTACCTCCCTGCTGATTATTGCTGCGCTGAAACTTTCCTCGAAAGATCGTCTCGATAAGTACCACATACCAAGCGCTACTTTCGGGTTACTACTTCCCTGGTCTCTACTTATCGGTGGCTTGCTGCTCCAAGGGGCTGGATGGTCCGCTGTTACCGGTTACGTCAAAGGCTCGCTGAGCCTGGCAACTGGTTACAACGAAATGATGGGCCTGCCTGGGCCGCAATGGCAGTTCATATTAGCTTGGGTGGCAATAGTTTGCTTTTTTGTGTTCATTCCTCTTCTCGCACGGAGCCGGCGATCAATGCTCCCAGGGCTGGCCGTTGCGCTCCCTCTTGCTTACCTGTTTTTCAAGCATGCAATGGTTCGACAGGATCAGGATCACGCGGCGACATACCACTTCATGGTTGCGGGCTTGAGCGTCCTTCCGCTGCTCTGTGCGGTCTCCGCATGGGACCGGGCCATTCTCATCTCGTACTGTTTCCTCAATCTCGAAATTGGTTCTGCGACTCTGGCGCAACAAAGGCCGGAGGTGATGCAAACTGCTATCCAACGGGCCGTGTTACTATCCACGTTCGATTCGCTTCAGGCTGCGCTTCACCCCGGCAAGTTCTGGCTGCAGCTCGAAGCCCGCAATGAGGCTAAGTTGAAATTGCGCATGGCTCCGGAATCAATCGCTCGGGCCGTGGGAACGGAGCCCATCGACGTTTTACCTATGGATGAGGACTTTGTCCGCGCCAATCACTGGAATTGGAAACCGCGGCCGGTTCTTCAGTCTTATGCCGCGTTCACGCCATATCTGGACAACTTGAACGCTATATTCCTGCGTAACACGGGTGCCGCGCCACTTATTCTATTTTCCTGGGAGGCCGTTGATGGCCGCCTGCCGCCCTTAGACGATGTCTTATCGTGGCGAACGCTCATTGATTGGTACGACATTGACTTAGATCGTTCTCCTCTGTTTCTTCTACGAAAACGAAGCTCACCTAGATACACTCTCCCGAAGCTCATTTCTAAAACCAGCACGCACTGGGGAGAATGGATTTCAGTTCCGGAACTGCCGGCAAGCTCGTTCGTCGTCATGCATACGTTAATTCGTCCATCGCTTCTAGGACGATGGCACGCCTTTATAAGGAGCGAGGGCCCCGTGTTTTTGGAGGCAAAAAGTACCAGCGGCCAGATTAGTCGTTTTCGCGTCACTTGGCCTGATTTAAACTCGGGAGCTGTTATTTCCACGCTCCCTCAGTCCCTGGAGGAAGTCAGGGAATATTTCGGAGTTCCGGAATCGGGCTTGCGGCCCAGAGTGGCTTGTCTTCGCTTCGTTTCAGACCATCCTGCGGAATTTAAGTCGGCTATCCCGCTCCTATTTGAGCAAGTCTCTATTACTGCACCCAGCTTCGCCTCTAATAGGAGCACAACGCCGCCTGCGCTTCCTCTCCAACCTATCTGGTTGCCAGGTCGGCCACTGCCCAACGTCCTGTTTGCGTCCGCTCAGCCGTCCAGCTCCGAACTGGATGTTCATACTAAAACGGACGATCCTCAACTCACGTTCCAATCACCCAACGATCTCTCAGCTTTCAAGACGGTTGTCGTGCGGGCAAAGTTCTCTTCCGCAGACCGAATTGATCTATTCTTTGGACGTCAGATTGATGGGCGAGGCATTCCGGGCTTTGTGCCCGTAAGGAACCGGTGGCTCGATGTATACATCAACGTAGCGTCAAATCCATTTTGGGCCAAGGAAGCAGGCAATTTAATGCGGTTCGATCCGGCCAGCGCTTCGGGAATCAACTCTGACATTGGCATCAAGGGCGTGTGGGGCTCGCCCAACGCTCTCCCTCCGGAGCTTCGTTCCGGAATGGTGTTCTACCCCTCTCCGGGTCTCTGAATCGTACGATCGGACGCCAGGAATTGTTCAGTGGCCGGCTAATTCGTGCCCGACCCTTTCAATGCGGATAAGGCGGTCCCGAGAGTGGCCACATGCGATTTCAATGATTCTATTTGCTCCCGTTGCGTGGCAATCGCTTTGCGTGCTTCTTCCAGCTCCTGCTCTTGTTTCTCCAGCACCTTGTGCTGTTTTTGTAATTCGTTCAGCAGTAAAGCCGGAAGCTCATGGTACTGAACCGACTCGATCCGGCCATCTAAGCCGTGGACCACCAGCTCTGGGTAGACATTCGCAACCTCTTCCCCAATCAAGCCGTACTGTAGCGGCCTGGTTCCGTCCGCCGCCGCCTGCTTGTACCGGAACATAACGGGGTGGAGTTGCATGACTGCCTCGCTGGCCTGTCCCATCTCGCGGATCTCGTCCTTGTACCTCCGCGACGATTGAACCGTCCCCAGCTGGCCGTTTGAATTGATCAGCACTGTCGATCCGCTCGAAATGTTGACATTGCTTATCCCAGCGATAAAAGCGCTTGTCTGATTGGCCGCCGAGCCGAGTCGGATTGTATTCGAATCCCCGCTGACGCCCTGATTCCCAATCTCGATGTTATAACTCCCAGTGGAAATCTGAGAACCTGCTTGATAGCCGACTGCCACGTTCCAAGATCCGTCCGTGTTTGTATAAAGAGAACTTTCCCCAACAGCGGTGTTGTAACTGCCCGACGTGTTACTAAATAACCCCTGGGCCCCCACCGCCGTATTGTTCCCGCCGGTTGTATTCGACCATAGAGTTGAGTAGCCCAGCGAGCTATTGTCATTCCCAATCAATGTGTTGAGCATCGCCTGACTTCCGATCGCGGTGTTGGCCGAACCTGAGGCATTAAAAGTAAGTGCCGCGGCGCCTACTCCGACGTTGTTATTCCCGGACGTGTTACTCGGAAGCACCCCCGCCCCGAGCGCGGTGTTAGAGTTTCCCGTGTTGACCTGGAGAGTATCGAACCCCACCGCGGTATTTTGGCCTCCTGCAGCGGAAGCTCCGTTGCCGACCGCCGTACTCTGAGTGATCGAGTTGGTTGCTGGCGCGAAGTAACCATTCAGATCTATGATGATGTGCGTCAGATCAGTCACGTACACGTTGATGGCGCCGTTTGTTCCCGCTGGCACGATAGCCGCGTTTCCAACGATCTGTCCAAATTGAGACGACATTGTAGCGACCAAAGGCTGCGATTGGCCCGTCGGCCAAAGAGCCAAATAGCCGAGAGGCCCGAAAGGAAGTACGGCAACGTTTATGGAATAAGCGGCGGCAGTGATGGGAATACCGCAAGAACCGGAAGGGATGGGAAAACTGCGCATGGACGCAGCGCTCATTGCGGGCCCGCCAAGAGGCCCAGCGGGGTTACGGGTATCTACGATCCGGCACGGTCTAACCGCAACAAAGCTGGACGGCGATTGCGCCCTGCAAGTAGGAAGAATCAGCAGGCCGGCAAATGAAAGCGTCGCTAAGCGGCCAAAATACTTCAACAAGAATAGGGGTTCCTCCTCGTTCGTGCGCCGCACGTTTTGTTTCTCTCGAAGGATCCTTGTACAGATTTCCCCGTACAGCGAATCGCAAACTGACGTAGTGCCTCGCGCCAACCACCCACCTCAGATCCTCATACCCGCGCCACTCGATGCGAAAAACGGCTGTCTCCCTCTGTGAGTCACAACCCATAGCGCGTGCGCTTTCAATAATTTACAGGAAAACGCTTGGAACGGTATGTTACGCTATTCTCTGGGAAGCCGGTGTCGCTTCCCAAACTTTCGAAAACGCCGGACTGGCCGTCGCGCCTCTCCGGCGTTTTCCATTTCTGGAGAACATTCGCATGTCTACACAAGCTCAAGTGCTCGCCAATCGCGCCAATGCGCAACACTCCTCGGGTCCTCGCACCGACGCAGGAAAGGCCGCCGTTTCGCAAAATAACTTCCGCCACGGATTCACCGGCCAGTTCAAAGTGCTCGATTGGGAAAACCAGGAAGAGTTCAGCAACCTCCTCGCCAGTCTTTCCACCGATCACCAGCCCGCCACTCCCTTCGAAATCGTGCTGGTCGAAAGAATGGCGCGGCACTTCTGGCTCGCGCAGCGCGCCCTCACCCTGCAAGACCAATGCTTCAGACCCGATCTCGCCATGCAGGAAGCCGACCGTAAGCTCGCGCTCTACATGCGCTACCAAACCACCCAGGATCGCGCCTTCAGCAAGTGCGCCGACGAGCTCCGAAAGCTAAGAAACGAAACGCGCAAACAGGAAATTGGGTTTGAATCGCAAAAGGCACGCGAAGCAGAAGAAGTCCGCAAGGGTGAAATGCACGAAGCCCGGCTTCGACTCGTTAATTCCAAAGCCGATCACACCGAAATCGATAACGACATCCGCCAAACGGTCGAAGCCCCGCTGCCCGGCCACATGCGCGTGCCCTTTGACACCCTCAAAGGCGCCTTCCAACTCGCCGTCGACCAGGTAAATCGCGAATTGAAGTCCCAACAGGCCGCCTAAAGTAGCTCCTCCAGCCTCGGTCGTTCGCAGCGGCGCAACCGGTGTGTCTCCATTTCCTGCTAAAATCAGCGGGTGTCCGCACCCGCCGCCGTGCTCGCCCCCAGCGCCACCCAACTCAAGCAGCTCATCCGTGAAGTTCCGGATTTCCCTAAACCCGGTATCAACTTCTATGACATCACCACGCTGTTAAAGGACAAGCAAGGCTTCCGTCAGACCATCGATGCGCTCGCCGGGCACTACACCAAAACCCCGGTCGACGTAGTCGTCGGCATCGAGGCGCGCGGCTACTTTTTTGCCCCCGCCATGGCTCACGCCCTCGGCGCCGGCTTCGTTCCGGTGCGCAAACCGAAAAAGCTGCCTCACGTCGTCCGCAGCATCGAATACGACCTCGAATACGGCACCGATCAGCTTGAAATCCATGCCGACGCGATCGAGCCCGGACAGAACGTGCTCATCATCGACGACGTGCTTGCCACCGGCGGCACCGCCTCCGCCGTCGCCAGTCTCGTCCAGCAGCTCGAAGGAAAAGTCGCCGGACTAGGCTTCGTCATTGAACTGACCTTCTTGAATGGGCGCCGCAAGCTAGCCGGTCACGACGTGTTCGCACTGCTGCAGTACTGAGTCGTGCAGGTGACCGTCCCCTCATTCGCCAAACTCAATCTCGATCTCCGCATCCTCCATAAGCGGCCCGACGGCTATCACGAACTCCGCACCGTCTTTCAAACCATCAGCCTCCACGACACCCTCTCCATCGAATTCGAGCTTGCGAAACGAACGCAAATTGACCTAAGCAGCTCTATCCAAATCGCGGACAATCTGGTGGTTCGTTCCGCAAAAACCATCTTGGACTACCTCAAAATCAAAGCCTGGGTTCGTTTCGTACTGAAGAAGCGGATTCCCATGGGCGCCGGCCTCGGCGGTGGTTCCAGCAACGCCGCCGCAGTCTTAGCCGCCCTTCCAGCCCTAGCTCGAAAACCGGTGCCCACGCCTGACTTGGTTCGCTTGGCGGAATCGCTCGGCAGCGACGTGCCTTTCTTCCTGTACGGTGGTGCCGCGCTCGGTCTGGGGCGGGGAACTGAACTCTATCCCTTGCCCGATCAGCCGGCGCGCTCCGCCGTCGTGGTCTCCACCGGCATCCACGTCTCTACAGCCGAGGCCTACCGCGCCCTCCACCGCCCGGCGCCGGCGCCAAACTCGAACGTTACGAACGCGCTGACTTCACCAGCCGACTCCCCTATCCTGAGAGAGTTTCAGACGGTAGCTTGGGGTCTGGCTGATCTACATTTCGACCAGCTTCCGTTCCGAAACGATTTTGAGGGAGCCGTCTTCAATACTCATCCAGAACTTCCGGCCGCTGTGCGAAAACTGCGGCGCTACGGTGCGAAGCCTGCACTGATGACCGGAAGCGGATCGGCTCTTTTTGGGATCTTCGAGACGGCCGCGGACGCAAGACTGGCAGTCTCCCGCTTTCCTGCAGGCGCAGCCTTTCCAGTTCGTTTCGTCTCACGCCGGCAGTATCGCAAGCTCTGGTGCCGCGCCTTGGGCCCGGCCGCCGCCGCTAGCTGTTTCGCAAGGTAACTGGGGGAGAAGTGGATGGCCGCGCCTAAAACCGTTCGTTCATTGTTCACAGACTTCAAGATCTTCAGCGGTACCGCTCATCCCGCCCTGACGCGCGAAATCTGCGACGCTCTCGGCTGTCCCCTCGGCAACGCCATGATCAAGCGCTTCGCCGACGGCGAGACTCACCTGCAAATTCAGGAGAACGTCCGTGGCGCCGACGTCTTCGTCGTTCAGCCTACTTGCAGCCCAGTCGACCATCACCTCATGGAATTACTCCTGATGATTGATGCATTTAAGCGCGCTAGTGCGGAGCGCATCACCGCAGTGTTACCCTATTATGGGTATGCGCGGCAGGACCGAAAAGATAGGCCGCGGATGCCGATTTCCGCCAAACTCGTCGCCAGCGTGCTCGAAACAGCCGGGGCGAACCGAGTCTTGGCACTCGATCTGCACGCCGCTCAGATTCAGGGTTTTTTCGACATTCCCGTTGATAACCTGTTTTCCGCGCCAGTGATGTTTGAGTATTTCGAAGGCCGCTACGATCGAAACGATCTGATTGTGGTGTCGCCGGACGCGGGTGGCGTCGAGCGCGCTCGATCTTTCGCCAAACGGCTGAATGCGCCTTTGGCAATTATTGATAAGCGCCGTACGGACGCGAATGTCGCTGAAGTCATGAATATCATCGGTGACGTTCGCGGCAAGCATTGTTTGATGGTGGACGACCTGGTGGACACGGCAGGAACTTTAGTGAAAGGTGTCGAAGCTCTTTTGCAGCACGGCGCTACGGGCGTATCGGCTTGTGCCACGCACGCGGTCTTATCAGGCCCGGCGGGTGAGCGTATCGGCGCGTCAGCGCTCGAAGAGCTGGTGGTAACGAACTCGATTCCACTCACGGAAGAGACCAAAGCCATCGGCAAGATTCGAGTGCTGTCGGTGGGACCGTTGCTCGCTCGGGCCATCCAGTCGATCCATGAAGGTGGATCGATCAGTACGTTGTTTATTTAAGATCCGGTATTGATTTGAAGGTGCAAGGATGAGGAAAGATATGACGGTCACCGCGGAATCCAGGGATTCGCGCGGCAAAAATGAGGCGCGCCGTCTGCGCTCCCATGGTTCCATGCCCGCCGTGGTGTACGGCGGTCCCGCTGGCGCTACCGCCGTGGCGGTCAATCCGAAAGAGCTCACCAGGATTCTCCACAGCAAAACGGGCCACAATACAATTTTCAATCTCAGCGTAACCGGCAAGGAAGACACCCCGGTCATGATCGTCGATTGGCAGCACGATCCCATCACGGATGCGTTGCTGCACGTCGATCTCAAGCGGATCGACCTGGGCCGGCGCATCACCGTAAAGGTCCCCGTCGTCACCCAAGGCGATCCCAAAGGTGTCAAGCTGCAGGGCGGAATACACGAGGTCGTCACTCGTGAAATCGAGATCGAATGCTTGCCCGACGATATTCCCGAGCAGTTCGTCGTCAATGTCTCCGAACTCATGATCGGCCAGAATATTCGCGTTGCCGAGATCCCAATGACTGGCTCCATGAAGCTTATCAGCCTCGCCGAAGCGCTGGTCTCCCACGTCGTGTCGGTGAAGGCGGAAGAGGTAACCACGCCGGAAGCCGCCGCGACCCCGGCTGCGGGTGAGCCCGAGGTCATCAAGAAGGGCAAGAAGGATGAAGAGGGGGGTGCGGAAGCGGCTGCTCCTCCCAAGAAAAAGTAAGGTAAGGGCTTTTTGGTCATTGCCGGACTCGGAAATCCTGGTAAGCGTTACGCCGCAACTCCTCACAATATCGGGTTCTGGGTCGTGGATGAATTGGCAAAGCGCCATGCCATACACGTTAGTAGAGACGAAGGTGGCGCCCTGACCGGAGCCGGTCGAATCGGAAGCGAAGATATCCTTCTGGTAAAGCCGCAGCTCTACATGAATCACTCCGGTTTGGGTATCAAGCCGGTTCTGAAGTCCCGGGCAATGACGTATCGGGACTTGATTGTGGTGCATGACGAACTCGATCTTCCCTGGACCGCGTTGCGCATCAAGCAGAGCGGTTCAGCGGCTGGACACAACGGTGTCAAGTCGATTATCTTCGCTTTGGAAACGGATGCGTTCACCAGAGTGCGGATTGGTATACGCCCAAACCAGCCGTTGGCGGATGCGGCTGAGTATGTTCTCGCTCCTCTGGAGCGTGAATTGAAGCAAAACGTGGAGGAGATAGTGTCGTATGCCGCTGACGCTATCGAGTCCATTGTTGCCGAAGGCGCCGTTAAGGCCATGGCGAAATTTAATCGTCGCGCCCAAGGCATTAAAGAGGATGAATGAGGATTTACGAAGAGTTGTTTATCGTCCGCCCGGACGCCACCGACGAAGAGGTGGATCCGGTCGTCGAACAGTTGAAGAGCGTGATCACCCAGTCCGGTGGCACGGTCGACAAGACGGAAAAATGGGGCGTTCGCAAACTCGCCTATCGCGTCTTGAAGCACAAAGAGGGGCAATACATTCTGCTCCAATTCACGGCCAAACCCGAAACCGTCAAAGAGATTGAACGCCGTCTCCGCGTGGCGGATCTGGTCCTGAAGTTCTTGACGGTTCGTATAGACGAGAAGTTGAAGCTCTTTGAAAAGCGCCGCAAGGCCCGCGAAAAGCGAGCCGCCCGGAAGCCCGCTCCCGCCCCGGCTCCCGCTATGGCCGGGCCGCTGTTCGCGGAGTCTACCGGTTCCGTTCCCGGTGCTCCAGCGCCAGGAGCCCCCATGCCGGCGGTACCACCAGCGCCAGCCCCGGCCGCTCCAGCTCCGGAGCCCGCCGAAAATGCGGAGAATCCAGAATAGCCCCGCCGTCATAACTAGGAAAAAAGGGAAATATCATGGCAGAACAAAGAGGCGGCCGTCCTATCGCGGCCTCGCAACGTCCAACCGGCGGCGACAAAGTAATCGCAGGCGGTAAGAAGCAATACTTCCGGCGCAAAAAGGTTTGCCGGTTCTGTGTCGACAAAGTCGACGACATCAATTACAAAGATTCGAAGACCCTCTTCAGCTTTATCTCCGAGCGCGGAAAGATCACCCCGCGCCGCATCTCCGGCGTGTGTACGCCCCACCAAAAACGCTTGAGCGAGGCCATCAAGCAGGCGCGCAACATCGCTCTCATTCCGTTCGCATCGCGCGTGTAGCCAGGAGGAATAATCATGGAAGTCATTCTCAGAGAAGATGTCGAAAAGGTCGGCTCGCGTGGCGCCGTCGTGAAAGTAGCCAATGGGTACGCGCGCAATTTTCTGCTGCCCAAGCGCTTAGCTGTCGCAGCCACCGACTCCAACCGGAAAATCGTTGACCAGGAGCGTGAGGCCTATCTCCGCCGCGAAGCCAAGGTTCAGGCCGATGCGCAAGGATTGGCGCAACTGATGTCGAACGTGACGCTCACTTTCCGCCATCGCGTGGGCGACAACGACCAGCTCTTTGGCTCGGTGACCGCCAAGGACATCGCCGAAGCACTCGAAGCGCAGAAGTTTCACATCGAGCGGCGAAAGATCCAACTCGACGAGCCCATCCGCACTTTGGGCGAGCACGAGGTCACCATCCGGTTGCACCGCGATGTCTCGACGCCCATCAAAGTAATCGTTGAAGCCGAATAAAGCGGTCGCTTTGTTTCTCGATCCCGACAAGCTACTCGAGGCCGATCCGGCCGAGATCCTGGACGCGGCGGCGCGCGGACACCTCGGCCTGGACCATCGCTTCCTGCGCGCGTTCTTGGACCGCCGCGAGCAGGCGTTGCCTGCTGTCGGGGCCGCGGCTGGGCGTGATCGCGGCGCCGGCGTCGTAGACCTTACCCCGGAGCTTATTGCACTCTTCCGCTATTGGAAGACCTCGCAAAGCGTCCCCTTCTTCATCAGCTACATCAAGGAAGATCCCGAGCAGGTGCCGGACGAAGCGATAGAGGCTTTGGTTGACATTGGTCAGCCTGCTTTGGATCCCCTATTGGCGCTGTATGGCGAGCTCGACGAGTCCGAGAGCGGCGACGTAGCGTTTATCCTCGCCCATCTGCGCATGAAGGACGAGCGCATCCTGAAGCTTCTGCTCGACCGCCTGGAGTACGACCTTTCCGACACGGCGCTGTTGTTGAGCGTCTATGGCGACGCGAGCGCGTTACCCGCTCTCGAATCTGCCTTGGCCGGGCTGGACGAAAGCGATACCGAGCTGAAGGAACAGATCGCTGATGACTTGCGGACACTCAAAGCGGCCTCCTCAGCCGCTGAAACCAATGAAGGAAGCGAGCCGTTCGATATTTGGGACCTCTACCCCGAACAAGCGGATCTGCCGGTGGATCTGCTCGATGAAGACGAGCGCACGGAACTTCTCGATCATCCTGTCGCCTCCGTTCGCGCCGCCGCGGCCAGCTCTTTTTTCAATCACGAACTGGATACCGACGACCGCAAGAAGCTTCTGAATCTGACGCAGCACGACCCGTCGACAGAAGTTCGTGCGCGCGCCTGGGAAGCGTTGATGGGTTCGACGGAAGAAACCGAAGTGGTCGAAGCGATGCTGCGGTCCATGCGCAATCCGGAGTTGCCGGTCGCGGAGCGAGGCGGCCTGATGGTGGGCCTCGCGCCCGAAGCCGACCGCAACGAAGTACGCCAAGCCATTCTCGACCTGTATGAGGAGCCCGCCGGGCGCGCCAAGGCTCTTGAATCCATGTGGCGCTCAGTTCATCCCAGCTTTCGCGACTATTTCGCGAGACACCTGGACGACGCGGATCTCGAAGTGCGTCGCGGAGCGATCTGGGGCGTGGGCTATTACGGCGTGCGCGGCGAAATGGATCGGCTCCGCAAGCTCTTCGATCACGACGAGCTCCGGTCTGATGCCCTCTTCGCCTACGCGCTGGCTCTACCTGCCGACGTTTCGCGCGGCCGCATGAAAGGTCTGCTGGCCCGCATCGAAAAAGACTCCAACGGTCTCTCCGAAATGGAAGAAGAGCTTGTCAAAGCCGCCCTGGACGAGCGTTTAATGCTCGCCGGCAAAGAACCCGTCTTCCTCGAACAGGAAGACTAATGACCTAACCCGATCAGTCGCGGTTCTGAATTCATAATTGGCAGCACCCCTCGGGAGCACAAAGCCTCTCGGGGACATTCCGGGCTGGCTGTCCGCCCACTGCCAGCGTCCGAGAGGCAGGAGCGTCCCCGCCAGCAGCGCCTCTTGCGAATTTTGCAAGTCTTTCAAATCGCTGGGACCGATTACTACCGCTTCACTTCCCGGCCGTTGTGGAAGATCATCGCGATCTTTTCTGTGTTCTTTATATCTGCCGAAGGGTCCGCATCCAGCACTATGAGGTCGGCCTGCTTTCCCACCGTAACCGTCCCGGTCTTCTCATTTATCTGCAGCATCCCGGCATTCACTTCCGTGGCGCTGTGTATGGCGTCCAGTGGTGTCAGACCGGCTTGGACCATAAGCTGAAGCTCGCGGTGCTCCGCCCATCCGGCGATGCGGAACGGGTTCGCGCCCGAGTCCGTCCCAAAGCCTACCGCAATGCCGTTGTCGTGCACCTTCTTCAGGTTCACCATAGCCATCTGGAAAGCAGCTTTGTGAACGGGCGTGCTCTTATCCTTCCGGCGCAGCATCTTCTCGACTTTAGAAGTTACGGCGTTCTGAAAGAACGGCGTGTCCATCCAGGCCGGGTGCTCCGCATACGCAAAGAACGACTCTTCCAACTGCAGCGTCGGTAGGTAGTAGACCTTTTTCTCGTGCATCGCGCTGAGCGTGTCGGCATCTACTTCGCGGTCGCGAATGCTATGCGCCAGGATGTCCACTCCGTCCCGAACCAACTGCTTGGCATCGTCCAAATAGAACACGTGGGCGGCCACCTTCAGGTGCTGTCTATGCGTCTCATTGATCGCGGCCGTATACACGGTTGGATTCGGCTCAGGAAGTTTGTGTAGGTTATCGTCTACCCAGATCTTGATCAAGTTGGGATCGCGGGAAGCCATTTCCTGAACGGCCTTGCGCGCCTCGTCCGGGTTTTTGGGCCGGTAAAGTTGATCCGATCCCACGTGTACTGCGGGAACACCGCCCGGCGTTCCAATGCCGCGATCGGCTGTCAGAATCGTCGCGCCCCCGAATTGGCCCTTCTCCTGCGCGGCTCTAAGACCGTAGAGCAGATCTTTGTTCAAGCCCAATGAGACAACCGTGGTGACGCCGTAGCGCTCATACTGTGCCAGTTGACCCTTTACGTTGTCCGGCGTGTAGTTGCGGGGGCCCGACGATGTGCCCTTCGTCAGGCCCAAGTGCGCATGACCGGCGATCAATCCGGGCATGACGGTTTTGCCGGAAAGCTTCAGTACGTGAATATTTCGCCTTTCATTTGTTACGCTTCCGCCGTTGGAGATCTTGGCGATCTTGCCCTTCGAGATCAGAATGGAAACGTGGTCGACCGGTGCATGGCCGGTTCCGTCAATCAGCCGCACATCCTGCAACACGACGGAGCCCACTCCAACCTGCGCAAAGGTTGGCAACGAGGAGAAAACAAGCACTGCGAGTAGGGATAGTTTCACAACGCCTATGACGCCCTTAGCAACCGAATTGTTATTGTATGTTATCTTCGCGCGTTGAACGCTGCCGGGGATAAAGAGCGTTCCGCTCCACGTTTCTATTTTTAAATCTTAGGGGAGAAGGAAATCATGCCGGATCTGTTTGCTAAGAAGCCGCTCGACTTGCTCATTGCCGAGGCGGGACGCGAGAGCGAGCATGGCCTGCGAAGGTCTTTAGGGCCTTTCTCGTTGACCGCGCTCGGTATCGGCGCTGTAATCGGCGCCGGCATCTTCGTGTTGTCCGGGCTCGGCGCGCACTACGCCGGCCCTAGCCTGATGCTTTCGTTCGTGCTGTCCGGACTCGGCTGCGCCTTTGCCGGCCTTTGCTATGCCGAGTTCGCCGCTATGATTCCCCTCGCCGGAAGCGCCTACACATATGCCTATGCCACGTTAGGCGAACTGGTGGCCTGGATCATCGGCTGGGATCTAACGCTCGAATACGCCATGGGCGCCAGCACTGTTTCGTCCGGCTGGTCCAATCACTTCATTGAGCTGCTCCGAATATTTGGGATCAACATGCCGTTGTGGCTGGCCTACGATCATTGGACCGGCCTGCGAGCCGCCATCGATCAGGTTTCCCGGCAGCAAGTGATCGAGAAATCTCCCGCACTGTTGCCCGGATCGCAGGACTTCTTACAGCGTTTAAACGACATCAAGAGCGCTCCGTCAGCGGACATCCTGGCCCGCGCCCATCAACTCCTTGCGGCCCCACATCTGTTTGGATTGGAGATCGGAGTGAACGTTCCGGCTTTCGTGATAGCGCTGATCATTACGGCCATCCTTGTGATCGGTATCAAGGAAAGTGCCAGCTTCAACTCCGCCATTGTGGTCTTGAAAGTTTCGGTGGTCTTGTTTGTTCTCGTGTTAGGGTCGCAGTACATCCATACCGCGAATTGGGGTCATGAGTGGTCCACTTTCGCTCCCTACGGCTTCTCCGGAATTGGCACGGCAGCCGCGTACATCTTCTTTGCCTACATCGGATTCGATGCGGTTTCGACCACGGCGCAGGAAGCGAAAAACCCCCAACGTGACTTGCCGATAGCGATCATCGCGTCCCTAGCGGTATGTACGCTTCTCTATATCGGAGTGGCCGCCATTCTCACCGGTATGGTTCCGTGGCGGGACGTCAATATCGAGGCGCCCATCGCCCGCGCGTTCCTCGACCGCAATCTCAATTGGGCGTCGGACATCATCACCGCCGGAGCGCTCGCCGGACTCACCAGCGTCATGCTGGTCATGCTGCTAGGCCAAACCCGCGTGCTGTACGCCATGGCGAAAGACGGATTGCTTCCGGGCAAATTCTTTGCGGCGGTCCATCCCAAGTTCCGCACGCCCTACAAGAACACGATTTTGGTGGGACTTCTAGCCGCCATTGTCGGCAGCATCACCCCTATCGACGACATCGGCAAGATGGTAAACATCGGAACTCTGCTGGCTTTCGTCATCGTTTGCGTCGCCATCATGGTGCTGCGACATACAAATCCGAACCAGCCCCGTCCGTTTCGCACTCCTTTGATGCCGCTCGTCCCCATTCTGGGAGTCCTGTTCAACGGCTACATGATGTACAAGCTCGGATGGGTGAACTGGGCTCGACTGATCATTTGGCTAGCGATTGGGCTGGTAGTGTACTTCGCCTATAGTCGGAAACACAGCGCCGTGCAACAGAGTTTGACGTCACGCACTTGAGCAGTATTGCAATTGACGGGATGTTGACATAGACTATCTATGTCGTGCCCTTGGCAAGCAAACGAGACGAGATTCCACCGGGAACGCTCGACATGCTCATTCTCAAGACCCTAACCGGGGACGGCGGGCTGCACGGTTTCGAGATCGCAAGTTCAATTCAGCGGGTTTCCGAAGATGTTCTTCAGGTGGAAGAGGGTTCCCTTTATCCCGCTCTTCAACGAATGCTGGTCAAGGGCTGGCTGACGGGAGAATGGGGGAAAACGGCGGAAAACCGGCGTGCCCGCTACTATCGGCTCACCCGCGCCGGGCACAAGCAACTCGCCCAGGAACTGGAACGATACGGGCGGGTCAGCCAAGCGATTGCGCGCATTGTCCGGCCCGCTTTCGAGGCAGCCACATGAAGATCGGCGAACTCTGGAGACGAATCGTCTTCTTCATTCGCCGTAATGGCCTTTCCGAAGAGCTGGACGAGGAGATGCGCCTTCACACTGAACTTCGCGCCAGTAAGCTGCGGGAGCAGGGCCTCGATTCCGAGGCGGCTCTCTACGCCGCACAACGGCAGTTCGGAAACAGAACGTTGCTAAAGGAGGTTAGCTGGGAAATGTGGGGATGGATATCACTTGAACGATTCGCTCAGGACCTTCGGTATGCCTTACGCATGCTGCGCAAGAGCCCTGGATTTACCGCCGTCATGCTGGCCACGCTGGCTCTCGGGATCTCTGTCAACACAACGATCTTTAGCTTGGTAAGCGCCGTGTTGCTGCGACCTCCGGCCGTCTACGAGCCAGACCGCGTGGTGATGGCGCTCGCCAAGAATACGGCCACAAGCTCATCCCGGCAACCGGTCTCGGCAATGGACTTTCAAAAGTGGCGAGAGCAGAGCCATGCTTTTGAAGGCGTGGCGGCAGCTACAAGAGAGCTGGATTGCGTCCTCACAAGTCGGACAGAGCCCGAACGCGTCAGCGGCATGTACGTTTCAGCGAACTACTTCCAGGTTCTCGGCGTCTCCGCTGCTCTAGGCCGCACTTTCCTAAAGAGTGAAGATCAACCCGGCCATGAACACGTCCTTGTCTTGAGCCGGCAGCTCTGGGAGCGCAATTTCGGAGCCGACCCTAACATCGCTGGAAAAGTAGTGACTCTGAATAAGGACCGATACACGGTCATCGGAGTCATGCCCGACCGTTTTAACATGCTGTCGCTCTTTCCGACTCAGCTCTGGATTCCACTGGCAAATCCCAAACAGTTTCGACCGGCGGACGAGCGATTTATTTACCCCGTCGCGAGACTTAAGCCGGGAGCCACGCTGGCTCAAGCGCGTACGGACATGGCAATGTTGGCAAGTCGCTTAGCGAAAGATCAGCCGGACACTCATAAAAAATGGACCTCGGATGTAAGGACGCTACAGGAGTTTCGCGTAGACGATTTGAGCATTCGGCCTGCTTTAACCATCCTGATGAGTACAGTTTTCTTCGTCCTCCTGATCGCCTGCGCAAATCTTGCCAACCTGTTGTTAGCACGGGCAGCGGGGCGCACTCGGGAGATGGCCGTTCGAGCCGCCATGGGAGCCAGTCGCTCACGTCTGATTCGTCAACTTCTGGTTGAAAGCCTCTCTCTCGCTTTGATCGGCGGTAGCTTAGGTCTCATACTTGCGTTTTGGGGTGTGAAGCTGCTTCGTGCGAGCCTCAACTTCAACGAATACGTGCAAGCGATTCAACCCGAAATGGATAGCCGTGTTTTACTATTCACGCTGGGCGTCTCTCTTGTCACAGTCGTCTTGTTCGGTTCCATCCCCGCCTGGCAGGTGTCGAAATCTAACGTCGGACCCGCTCTTAAGGAAGATGCCCGCGCCGGATCTTCGAGCGTGGCGCGGACCAGAATGCGAAGTGGCCTGGTGGTGGGCGAGATCGTCCTGGCCATGGTCCTGCTTACCGGAGCCGGCTTACTTCTTAAAGCTTTTCTAGAAACGATGGCGAGTGGTTTTGGCTTCAACACGAGGCAGATTGTAGCGGCAGATGTTGTCCTGACTGGCTCTCATTATGCAGCACCTGCTAAGCAGGCCGCCTTCTTCCAGGAACTGACGAGCCGCGTGGCCAATCTCCCCGGAGTCGAATCGGTAGGGACTACGACGAGCCTGCCCGCTACGGGCTCCGGGCGGGTGACATTTCACGTCGAAGGTCAAGCGGCTCTTCCGCAAACGGATCGACCGAGAGCAAGATCCTATGTCGTCAGCCCCGGTTATTTGCAAATAGTTGGTGTTCGTTTGTTGGGGGGCCGGGAGTTCGTTAACTCCGACACCGTGAGTGCTCCCGCTGTCGCGCTGGTTAACGAAGCTTTCGTGAAGCGCTTTTTTCCCAAGCAGAATGCCATCGGGAGCCGCATCAGCACGGATTCGGATTCGTCGGGAAAAGAGCAGTGGCGGCAGATTGTGGGAATCGCCGGCCCGATGAAAGATTTCCTCGGACAGAGAACGAGCGAGCCACAAATCTTCGAGCCTTACTTGCAACAGCCACAAACTGCCATGACCGTTGTGGCTCGTACAAGAGCAGCCGACCCGCGCGCACTCGCATCGTCCGTTCGGCGGGCAGTCTGGCAAGTGGACAAGGATCAGCCAGTGGCGCGCATCGCTACCATGCCAGAGATATTAGATAGCATGCAGGCGGGCGACCGCGTTTTTACATGGCTGATCGGAATTTTTGCCGCTCTAGCTTTGTGTTTGGCGGCCGTCGGCATCTATGGCGTCATCAGTTACGGTGTCTCTCAACGTTCGCACGAAATCGGCATCCGCATGGCATTAGGGGCAAAGAGACAGGATGTACTTAAGCTCGTTCTGAGACAAGGCTTGAGGCTTGCCGCAGTGGGATTGGCGATCGGCTTCGTGTGCGCTTATCCTCTGCCTGGACTTTTGACTGCTGCGTTCAACGAATTTCACGTTCACGCGTCATTAGTCTTTTGGTCTGTTCCCTTCATCGTGATTGCGACAACACTCGCCGCGACCTATGTGCCGGCGTTACGCGCCACGCGCATTGATCCGATGGTGGCATTGAGATACGAATAGGAACCGCCAACACCTTCGCGACCAGCCCCAATCAGTCGTAGCGCAGCGCCACCATCGGATCCACCCGCATGGCGCGGCGTGAGGGAATATAGCAGGCGAACAGCGCTACCGCCGTCAGCAGTGCGGAGACAGCGCTGTACGTCAAGGGGTCCGTGGGACTGACCACCACGAACTTGCCCACCAGATCCGCCGCCGCGACCGTGCCGGCCAAGCCAACCGCGAGACCGATACCGACGATAAGCAGACCGCGGCGGAACACCATTTGCAGGATGTTGAGCGGCTTTGCTCCAAGCGCCATGCGTAAGCCGATCTCGTGGGTTTGCTGGGTTGCGGCATATGAGATCACGCCATAGACGCCCACTACCGCGAGCAGCAGTCCCAGCAGGCCCAAAACGCCAGCTAGGCCGGCGGCGATCTGAAACCTCAGCAGCCCATTCATCGTGTAAAGAGACTCTGTCATAGTCGCCACGTCGAAGACGGGCAGATCGGGAGCGAGTGCATGAACGCTGCGCTGGACTTCCGGGATGATCATTTTCGGATCTCCCGCGGTGCGGACTTGCAGTGTCTCAAAGGAGTTGTTGGCATAGTGCTGTGCGAGCGGCACATAGAAGAAAGAACGCACCGGACCGGTGGCCCTCTGCCTGATATCGCTGGCCACGCCGACCACCCGTAGCGTGTGCTTGAGTTCGCTGGCCATCTGAAACTGGCGTCCGATGGGATCTTGCCCGTGCCAGAACTTTTCAGCCATGGTTTGGTTAACAAGAGCTGCAAATACGGTGTCCGCTTTATCGGCTGACGTAAAGGCCCGCCCGTGCAGCAGCCTGATATTCATGGTCTCGAAATAGCCCGGAGTCACTACGTTGTAGCCGATGGGCGGGTCAGGCTGCCCGGGCGGCGTTTCCCTCCCAGACAGTAGAACGTTGTCGCTGGAGCCGATATATCCCATGGGCACGCTGGCGGCGAGACTAGCCGCTTGGACGTTGGGGAGTGCACGTACCCGTTCCAAGACTTGGCGATACAAAGCTTGGCCTTGCGCTTCGCTATAACCGATCTGTGTCGGGTCCATGTCGAAATTGACTACGTGCGCGGGGTCGAAACCCAACGGTATTTGCTGCGCTTGCGTGAGGCTGCGGGCAAACAAGCCCGCTATGATCAGCAACATGAGGGATGCAGCTACCTGAGCCGACACGAGGATATCGCGGAAGCGATGGCGCGCACCCACAGATCCCCGTCCGCCTTGCTGCAGGATATCGTTTACATTGGCCTTGGACGCTCGCAGCGCTGGAACTAAGCCGACTACCAACCCTGTAAGTATCGCCCCTAGGAAGGCGTATCCGAAGACGCGCCAATCGAAGCCAAAGTCCAGGCGCACTGGCAAGTCCGTTCCGAGGCGAAGCGAACTCAGCCGGGAACTGGCCGAACATCCGAGCAAAATGCCCGCCGCCCCGCCGCATAGCGCCAAGAGCGAACTTTCTGTCAAGAGCTGGCGAATGAGAGTGCCGCGCGCCGCCCCTAGCGCGACGCGGATGGCCATTTCACGTTGGCGGATGGTGGCACGCACCAGCAACATATTCGCCACGTTCACGCAGGCAAGCAGCAGCACCAGCGCCGCAAGTGCCAGGAAGAGCGTGGAAATCAACAGAAGAGTATTGTCGTTATCGGGACTTGGCCGGGCGCGCAGTTCAGGAAACGCGGCCAGGGACAGGTCTTTGTCGCTCTCGGGATGATTTTGAGAGATCCGCCGCGCCGCAACATTCAACGCCGCTTGTGCTTGCGTTAGGCTCCGCCCCGGGCGAATTCGCCCCAAAACGGTGAGATTTCTCAAGGCGCGGTTTTCCATGAAGTCGCCGGGGACGCCTTCGAATTCAGCCATGCCCAACGGAATGAAGGCGTGCATGGACGCGATGCTGTACAGGCCGTGAAACTCCTTCGGCGCAACCCCGATTACCGTGACAGGATGACCGTCGAGCAATACTTTTTGGCCAATAATATTGTTCGCGCGATTGAAGCGGCTCTGCCAATAGTCATAACTGAGAACGATGCCAGGGCCGCTTCCCGGTACTTCTCCCTCGCCTGGACTGATGAATCGCCCAAGAGCAGGCTGGATTCCTAGCGCCGAGAAGAAGTTTCCGCTCACGAAGGCAGTGACGATCCGCTCTGCCTTGCCGTTCACACTGAGACCATCGAGCCCGAGTTGGTAAGCAAACACATCCGAAAAACACTCCGAGCTTTGAGCGCGAAGATCCCGCAGTTCCCCAAATGAAAAGTTGCTGTTCAAAGGTCCATGCTTCTGCCGGAAAGCCAACACGGTGAGCTGCTGGGGATCCTTGACGGGCAGCGGACGGAACAGCAGTGCATTCACAATGCTGAAGACCGCCGTGTTGGCGCCGATGCCGAGTGCGAGCGTCAATACGCAGACCGCCGTGAATGCCGGCTTACTCGCCAGAATTCTGGCTGCGTAACGAATCTCTTTCCAAAACTTGTCCAAAGCGATTTACCTCCGGGCACACGAGCTTTCATGTATGCACTTTGTTTGCCGAAGGTGATAAACCCGATAAGCTCTGCTGTTTTCGCACTTGTTCGGACAGCAAGAGCGTAGGCAGACCTAGCCAGTGTTCGACCTTGGGATAACTAATCCCAGTGGCGTCGCATTAGAGTTAGAGCAATGGCCTTCGCAAGCGGAAGCGTGGCTGCCGCGACCTGGCGTGATTATCACGAATCCACCAAGCACAGCGTTGAGTCGCTGAGGCGAGCCCGCCAAGGGCTCGATTGGGCGAACATGCCCGATCCGTTCCGCCATTACGAGGGCGTACCGGTATTGGATCTACCGGCGGATCCGCCCGTTATCGATATGCCGGCGCTCGATGTGCTGCGAGGCGCCTATGGCGACACGGCTGCCGGTGACGGAGCGGCGTTTCTCTCCCAGCTCTTGTTTTACTCGGCCTCGATTAGCGCATCGAAGCGTGTCCCCTCCACTGGAAACCGGTACGCGCTGCGGGTGAATCCGTCCTCTGGAAACCTGCACCCCACCGAATTTCATTTCCTTACACGAGGCTTGAAGGATTGGCCCGACGGCCTGTATCATTACCGCCCGTCCTCGCACATGGCAGAGCAGCGCGCACTGGGTCCATGGGGCGCTAAGCTGGCCGGCGTGGCCGCCCCCATCGTATTTGTTTTGACGAGCATTGCGTGGCGAGAGGCCTGGAAGTACGGTGAGCGGGCCTACCGATACTGCTTACACGATATAGGTCACGCCTGGCAATCGCTGGCGCTGGCTGCCCGAGCTATGGGCTGCCATAGCGTGGCGCTTGGCGATTTCCCTGACGAGGAAGCCGTCGAGGCATGCCGCCCGAACGAAGACGAGTGGCCCATGCTTCTGATCGCGCTGAACGGCAGTTGCATTCCACTAGGCAAACCAGAGCGGCGTGAGCCCGTCTGGCTGGGTGGTCGCGCCAACCAGCTTTC
>JAABUQ010001310.1_pt1 | contig 54367 bp, 62 predicted proteins | sample 5560001 | NCBI WGS metagenome assembly JAABUQ01 (sample SAMN10711888, study PRJNA513371) | rock metagenome | isolation source: Antarctica rocks | place: Antarctica: Victoria Land, Finger Mt nord | collected 2015-12-18
CAGAACGAGTGTAGCAATTCCTTTCGCTTGGCTGCAAGCTTTCCTGCCAAATATCCTATGCTCTAGCAAGCAAGCTCTATTCATCATCAAAAGTTCGGGAGACCCCCCATCATGTGAGTCGGTGTCCAACAGACCATCCATCTACGATACAAGTAGCATCTTTGGTGCCATTAGGCGTACAGGGAGACCAAAACATCAATTTGACAATGATAACCCCTAGCAACAAAACAAGAAAAACAGTCGCGATATAGTAAATTGTGTAAGCTACACGCATTCTCATTTTTTATCTTCCTAACAACATTTCACTCGCAGCAACCAGTTTAGCTGTATTCCCTACATGAAAGGTGCATATCAAAGAATTTTGGTTTCGTGTTGAACGTTACTCCTCATCATTATCGGCATCTAACAGCACTTGTTGTGCGTTAAAAGGAAGGACTGCTTCGTCTGGATCGCGAAAGCGTGTTGTTTCAGGATCGAATTTGAGGACGACCTGTCCAGTAGGTCCATTGCGATGCTTTGCAACGATAATATCAGCATATCCCCGGCGCTCCGTGTTCGGGTTATAGACCTCATCACGGTAAATAAACATGACAATATCGGCATTGTTTTCTATGCCACCCGATTCGCGCAGGTCAGAGAGCTGAGGCACTTTCGACATACGGTTCTCAACAGCACGCGATAGCTGGGCCAATACCAAGATGGGAACATTCAGCTCACGGGCTAACAACTTCAGGTTGCGACTGATCTCGTCAATCACCAAGACGCGGTTCGAGGCTTTTTGTGGTGTCGCATCCGATGGTTGCATGAGTTGCATATAATCGACGATGATCAGGTCAATGCCTTCCTCCTGAACCCAACGTCGCGCCCGACTTCGCATCTGCAGAGGTGAGAGGACAGAGGTACCATCGACGCGGATCATCGCCTCGGAAAGCACGCCCATCGCCTTGAGAAGCTTTTCCCACTCATCATCCTCGACATTGCCGGAGTTGAGTCGCTGCAGGTTGATTCCCGTCTCTATCGCCATGATGCGTTCAGTGAGTTGCTCCTGGCTCATCTCTAGTGAAAAGATGCCGATGCGTTGCTTGTACTTGACGGCTGCTGCATGGGCGATGGAAAGCGCACACGACGTTTTTCCAATAGCCGGTCTCGCGGCAAGCACAATCAAGTCCGACTTGCGAAACCCGCCGGTTAAGCGATCCAGATCGACAAAGCCGCTTGGGACCCCAACAAGCTTCCCGCGCTGAGTGGAAAGTTGATCAAGTTTGGTCATGTACTGAGTGAGCAACTGGGCAAGAGTCGCGTCAGCACTCACATTGATGGCACGCTGACTGATCTCAAAGACCAGCTGCTCGGCACGTTCCACAACCGCACTCGTTTCATCCTCCGATTGATACGCAAGAGCTGCAATCTCGCCACCAGCAAAGATTAATTTGCGGAGAATGGCGGTACGCTCGACAATACGCCCGTAGTAGAGAATATTTCCACTCGTTGGGACGCGGTTAATAAGCGAGGTAATATAACTCGGTCCACCAACCTCATCAAGCTTGTTCCGCCGTTCTAAGGTATCACAAATGGTGATAAAATCTGCATCAGTGCGTTGATTGTACAGCATTAGGATAACCTCGTAGATCGTCCGGTGTGCATCTCGGTAGAAGTCTTCTGCACACAGAAATTCCGCGACCTCAGTAAGGGCCTCTGGATCAATGATAATACTCCCAAGCACTCCCTGTTCGGCTTCAATATTTTGAGGAAGCAATTTTTCTTGGTTATTCTTACTCATGGTGAGACCTCTCTTGTAAAAGTTTTCGTAATGGGTGAATGGAAGGTTCTCCGCCAGGAGCAAACAAACTCGTGCAACTCGTCATTGTTGCGCTACGCTCTTGCCATTCTTGAAAGGAATAGAACGCTACCTGGTGAACGGTATGGCTGACAGTATTATCTATGAGCACAGCATAGGTTCCATCTGCAAGCGGAGTAATACCAGTCTGGCAAAGGCCAAGGCGTCGGTCATGCGCAATCACCCCACGAAGACGCGTTGCATCTTCGCCAAGCAGACCTCCACCGGGTTTGAGCGGAATACGCGGAACGAGACTGAGCGCATTCGGTAGCGGCGGTAGTGATGATGGTGTGCGATGGACAGGTGTCGTTTGCACAGAGACGTGCGAGACAACTTCTTGTCGAGGCCCCCGTAGCGCGTCGAGGAGCTGCAGATAGGTGAGGGAGCCGTAATGCTCGACAAGAGCGGCAGCCTCGTCTGCTATTCCTTCGGTATGATACTTCTTGCACAGCTTGTGAAATACGGCGGCAGGCTTACGCATCGTTCCATCCTGTCGATGTGCGAGCGTATAGATGAGGGCAGCAGTGATAGCCTTTGAGTCGTATTCGCATTCGCGGAACAGCTTTTGATAGACTCCCAGCTTGCCAGGATGCTCGCGGAGTGCTTGACAACAGAATTTCGCAACAAGGCTAACGTTTACGTTTATTCTATCTATAAAAGTAATTACGTTCACGTTAGCAGTCGGAGAAGATGCGTCAGAGTCTACACTCGTGGGTGAAAGTACACATTTTTGAGAAGATTGAAGCTGGGAGTCTACGTTTTTTGGTGCAAGTAAGGAATGCACAGATTCTGATGGCGTGTCAGAGTCTACACTCATGGGTAAAAGTACACGTCCAGCCTCTTCTGTGTCATTCTTATAGTCCATGCCTACATGGGAAAGTCCATCCTCTTGTTCGCTGTCTATTGTGTCAAAGTCTATATGAGAAGCAGAAAGTCTATTTTGCTCAGAGCCCGATGAGGTGTTAGAGCCTACACTGTGAGCAGAAAGTCTACAAGATATGTGTCCTGATTGAAGGCGTGTGAGCTTATCGAGAACCCTGTCGGATGTCTGTGAGTCTACACCCTCCTCAACAAGAATAGACTGTAACTCTTCACGCGTACAGTGCAAGGCGTGGGGAGATGTGTGTGCTTGATGAGATGAGGTCTGCGATGTAGTGGAAGTGCCATAGAGAAGGGCAAATCTTCCTCGCATGGCGTGTGCGCCACGTAACACTGCCCGGCGGTACTTCTCTTGTGATGATGCGATGAAGTGGTCCAGATCCTCGACAGTAGGGAGCTGGTAGTGGTGCAGCGGAAAGTACAGTTCGATGGACGTGCGGTGGCGGCATTTATAAAGCAAGCCAAGTGCGAGGAAAAACAGCACGTACTTGCCTATGGTGTCGTTGCACATTCCAATCTGCCTGCCCAAGACACGAAGACTCTGTGTACGCACAATTGCAACATCTATGGGTTGATCTCCACAACCAGGTACAACACAATGCTCGATAGTGGCAAGTTGCAGGAAGCGGTCGAGAAATGTGCCTCCACTGACCAGCACCCTGTCGATGACTTGTAGTTTATATGGTGCATCAACGCACGAGCGAGAAAGCCGGACCCCTAAAGTGGGATCAAGTGTATTCGTGGCCGACGTGTCACTCGACACATCAACCTCTGACAACTGAATGGACATACGACACAACCTTCCTATTTCATGAACAATCACGATGAAGGCCTGCGTCGAAAAGGAGAGTACATGTCTGTCTGTATTTTCCTGTCCGTTCACTTGACAAATGTATCTCTTATACCGTATAAAGACAACAGCATACAAATGCGCTCGCGCTTTGCGACGCAACCTTCATTTTGCCAGTCTTTGGATCAGTACTTTGGCTCTGGTCGGCCGTGGGAAGTTCTGATCTTAAGTACTGGCTAGTTTTTTTGTTTTTTCTCTACTCCCTGTTGTTATATTTTCATTGAAGTCCTTTCAGGAACCCCCTCGCTTCTCGCTATGGGGCACCTGACTGGCTGAGACTCCTTTATGCTCAATTATTCCCTAATCCTTTGAGTCTGCCAACAACATCCGTTCCTTTTGAAGGAACATCTGTATGTGAAAGTTTCTCTTTCCGAGAACATCTTATTCCTCCTGGGTCTCAAACAGGGAGGGCTGTCGTTTCCTCTGCTCAATACGCTTTTGCTCGTCGCGCTGTATCTGCTGAATGCTTTTTGCAGGTGTCGGTAAATCTTCTGGCATCGTGCCACCTAGCCGCTTGATCGCCTCTCGTACCTCTCGCCCCACCTCAAAGTGTGATGTGTTGGCCTGCTCTTTTGTATCCACCTGGTCGCGTCGGAGCTTGGCATCGGCCTGTGTCGAGCGGAAGATATTTGCGCCTAATTCCTCGCTGCCCATGTAGTCTGATATCTTCTGGCTCGCCTTCAGGCGCTTTCGTGCGTGAATGTCATTCTCTCGGAGGTTTGCATACAGGCCCATATACCCGTGATCGTAGAAATCTGCAAAATCACTTGGATCAACGACTCCTGCTTGCTGTGCGGCCTCTTGTAGTCTGACGTTAAACGTGGCGAGCATAGAGCGCAGGACGATGCGTTTCTGATTTTCTGGTAGGGTAGAGAGGGCGAGTTCGTCGGCGATCTCCTGACGACGGGTTTGATACGCAAAGTAGGATTGTCCTAGAGCGACAATAGGCTTCGTCGCATCACCGTTCATGACAACCAGATAGCAAGCATAGCGCGTGAGATGGTAATCTTCTACTGATCGCTTTGCACCTTTGCCAGCTCGTATCAATTTCACCTCCAGGTGAAAATGATCGGAGACCGCTTGCCCGCTTTGCTCACACGCGACTTTCGCCTCTTCTAGTGACTGCTGAAACTTTTCCCATCGAGAGTACCCGAGGAGCTTATAGAGTTCGCGTGCGCTCCAATATTCTCCCATCCCCGCGTCACTCTCGTGCCGAATGGCATTAAATGGTGATGTTTGAAGCCCTTCCGTTTGTTCACTATCGCTATTCATACGCTTATCCTCTTTTCGTCGTTCTAGAAACTCTCGTCTGGGAATGCAAGAACCTTTCTTGCGGGATAGCTCTATACTTCTATGGTAACGTGATAGTAGCAGAGAATATCGGTTTTCTCCACCCCGTACATGCACCTCTAAAATCATCCAAAATGACTCATTTTTGCCCCTTTACGCTCACTTTTGCACGGAACCATGGTGGGGTTTTGCACGGAACCATGGTGGGGTTAGCACGGAACCATGGTGGGGTTAGCACGGAACCATGGTGGGGTTGATGATGACCCTTTGGTACTCTTTGCATTCCTGATCTCCTACTACTGCAAGAAAAACACATCATTTTCTCAAACGATCATCTCACTGTACCTGACTGCATTTCAAATTGCGCTCAAAAAGATTTTCCGACTTGCTCACCAAGCACTCAAGCTACAATTGCACGGAACCCTGGTGGGGTAACACATTTCCCCTTTTTGCACACGCTTCGTGTCTCCCCTAAAACATGTCTAATTGCACGGAACCCTGGTGGGGTTGTACACAAGAGGCACGGGCATTCCTCGGTTTTCTAGTGATCGTTTGTGGAAGGTAGTAACCCTAATTGTTGAACCCCTTCTTTCTGAGACGACGTTTTTTTTGCTCGCCTTCTTCTCGACCCTGGAAGCGTCGCATACGCACGAATGAGGTCCGCTGGTGGAAGAATTTCCCAGTAGGCTGCGAGCCAGTCTTTACCCCAGCGCGCCTGCTCTTTGTTCACTGATGTGAGACACAACTGCTTCCCAACAATGCCCATCTCTTCCAAACGCTCCAAGGCTGCTTCGACACGAGGAGCAATCTCGCTCGTGAGATGCCGTTTATCTGCCTCGATCATGCTCGCAGCCAGGAGATCGGACATGGCGATGGGCGCGCTGAAATTTCCCTGTTTCGCCTGCTCTCGCCACCGTTCTGTCAGGTAGAGTCCGAGACGAAGTGCGTACCGGTCATTCTGCGGGTTCAAGGTAAAAATTTGGCTATCGATTTGTGCGAATGAGACGTTCTGATACTGCTCATAGGTCCCGATCCAGCTTCCAGGCGAGACGAGAAAGCCTAAAACGATCTTTTCCCCTTGTGGCGTCTTCCGGCTCACGATATCGTAGCGAAGATAGGGGCCATCCACTTCGATGGGTGTCGTTTTTCCCCGAAACGTAACAGTCGTCGCACCACGCACGTGACATGAGGCGAGCAGTGCCATATCCTGGAGGACGCGCTGCTTCTGCTCAACGCGGAATCCATCGGTGTAGCGTTTCGAGGTTCCAGGGTGGGCGACGCGGCTATGCTTCTGAATGCCCTGCCATTGCAGCACCTCATCAAGCAGAATTGCCACACTGCCATCCTTGGAGACTTGCTTGTTGGTCCGACGCACGCTCCAGAGGCCGAGCAGAATACGAGCGGTCAGGACAGTACTCTCACTCAGTTTGCGAATTTCCCGCATAGCCTCACTGACCTCGAGTGACCGTCCCAGCGCGCTGAGGTACACTTCCAGGTCGTTGGAGGCGATATAAGTGAGTTCACCTCCCTCGTTCGCCTTCCACTGGTCTTTGCGGGCAAGAGACGCCTCGCGAACGGCGCGATCTGGATGGTAACTCGGCATAGGAAGCTGTTTACTCTGCTCGGCGACGATCCGCTCGAAGAGCAGGTGTTCGGTCTCGATCTCCCCGCTTTCAAGGAGCGTCGAGAGGTAATGGTCGGCCTCTTCTTCAGTCATGCCCTCTGTGGAGCCGACAAGGGCTTGATAGAATATATTCGAGACATCGCTCCTCTCCTCTTCTTCTGTGAACTGTTCCTCTTCCGCTGGAAGATCATGTTGGTCGGGAAACTCCTCGTTCGTGTCCATATCTTCTCCTTGTTAGTCTACTTACTACAATAGGTCACAGACAACAACACACGTACTGGTGGTGGGTACACACGTACTTGCCACTTTGTAAAAAGAACTAGAATGTACATGCTTATGGGCAGTTGCTTTGAGTGACGATGTTCTTGGAAGTGACTATTTCACCGCCTCTAAAACTGGTATACTTTCAGAACGTTTGGGATTACGCAATCCCTGAATGCTCGAGAAAAGTAATCGGTTCTTGTCCGTGGGATGCCGCTTAATCTCTCCGTCGTTCGCCTTGCGTTTCAACGTATCAATGGCATAACCAGTCATGTCCGATGCGTCTTCAAAGGTAAGATAACGTCGGCCTCTGGAACCAGGAGACACGTCTTTTTCGTCCGTAAGATGAGGAGGTTCCAGACTACTCACCATCCGTATTCCCTCCATTTCTTGTCCGTCGTTTTTGACATCTGTATCCCGAAGAACGTCAACGTTTCCCTCGTCCACATGTCCTGGTTCTTCCGATTTCTCGTCAAGTGGTATCGCATTCGTATTCGATGTTTCATCGCGATTATCTCCCACTGTTGGTGTCGTGTTCTCCTGATGTTCATCCTGGTTTTGTCCTTGTTCCTGTGCAAGAACGTGTGCAGCTTTTATCCGCCAGAAACGCGCTGCAACCGGACGTTTGAGGTGCAAGACATCCAGAATGGTGGTCTCCGCAAGCTCCGCATTTTCATCCGAAAGCAGTGTTGGCGTCCCACGAAAAAGTTCTAGCACCGTATACAATTTCTCGGATTCTGGCAAAGGGCAGTTTGCCCCGAAGAGTGAGCAGCTCAACTATTAGCTACGAGAGAAACTGCTTGAGATGCGGATCGTTCTGGATCGTTTTCTGTAAGTTCGCGTGCGAACTTTTCCACTTTTGCCCATTCTATGCGGGCTTCGGTAGCAAACTGACCCGGATAGATCGCTACTTTTAGCCTAAAACTGGATCGAAGGAGAGAAGCTTTTGCTTACAATTCAAGCAAGTTTTGCTCGTGAATGTACAACTGCCGAATGTGCTTCTAGAGCCATGTTGCTCAATAGCACTAGTTGAGATGCTCACTCTTCAGGGCAAAAGCTCACGTTTGAGGTCAAAAAATGCTCACTCTTCAAGGCATTTACCAGATAGTTCTATAGTCTCTCTCGTCGCCCACCTTGTCATTTCGTTTCATGTGCTGGTTCCGTTTCTCAGTGTTCATTCCTCTGTCACACTCACCGCCAGGAGGTGCATCCGTGACACAGATGCGAGGTCACATATGTCGGCCCACACTGCACGTGTGACATCCAGATATCCATCAATCCGTCTGCTCTGAATAAGTCATAACATACGAACACGGGTACAAGACGGGAAGAACACGGGAAGAAGGTGGGTACAAGACGGGAAGAACACGGGAACAACGCAACCAACCGAAAATTCGTGTTGTAATCTCATCTCTCGTTGCCTTGCGACATCGCATCCTCGTATAACTCATCGAGTCCGGCGATCAGGTCGGCAGCCCTCACAAAAAATTGCTCATAGCGTTCGTCGTTTCGCGTCTCGATGCCGCGCCGCTTCCGTCTCTTTGTGTATCGCTGAGCGTAGCTGCAAAAATCCTCTAGCTCTGCTCGTTGCTCTACGTACCACTCAGATCGTTCGGCTGGCGTCATGTCTCGAAGCGGTTTACGACTTCCTGATGAGGAATGAGTGCTCATCGTCTTTACCCTGCTCTCTCTCCATTATCGAAACAAATCGTTAATGCGCTCCTGGCGTGACTTTGGTTGCTTTGGCTGTTGCGCGGCCTGCACCTCTTGTTTAGCCTTCTCCTCTATTTCATCTTGATGAAATTGGAGAAAGTGAAGGAGGTCAAGAGCTTCCTGTGTGCTGTACATGCTACTGCTCATCATTTTTGATGAGAAAATCTGGAGCGTCGAGTCACCCGTCTTGTGGAAGGTATATTCGTAGTTGCCCGACGCTGTACCGTTCTGATTACTCATATTTTCTTCACCTTTCTTCCTTCTCTGACCCATGTGTGACAGCGATACATCGTCACCCGTTGCGCCTGGATCATCGTTTGTGACACCACTTGGTCCAGAATGACTATTGAACTGTCTCTCGTAAGGCGTTCCTCTTTACGAAAGCGTTGCACTCCTGTTCTCGTATCATGTTCCTTTCTTTATGAGGACTGCTCAAGCATCTCCTGATAGCTATTACAAAACGCCCGAAGAAAACGTGTTAGAGCCTCAAGTGATGCATCATACTGTGCCAGCAAACGAGCATTTTCCAAGATACTTATCAGTGGTGGCTCGCCCATGTTTCTTTCCCATCCATGACAACTGACGTATTCAACTGCACGCATCAACCAGAGCAGCACTTGTGCAGGAGCAGAAGATAAGGTAGGCCCCACAATCTCTGCACATATATTTGGTGCTATTCCAGCAAGTAAGACTTCTAATCCCTCTCGCTCCACTCCTCTAATACTGATGATGCCCATGGCTAACTGATGATATTCCACCCGTGTCAAATCACGATTCATGTGTTTACTTCTCTGGTATTTGTAACGACGATCCATTGTCACTTCTTGCGCCTAGATTCTCGTTCGCTCCAGAACCAGACACCAAAGGAACGCCCACTTGTAAGATGCGTCAGCACATAACATTCTCTTTCAGTTCCCGTATACTGTTGGTAATGTGCGTCACTCCATGAGGCTGTAGGGTCTGGCGGAATCACGTAATAGCCAAGTCCGGTCCCAGAAGCGATGATTCCCTGCCGAACATCTTCTGGTGTCAGTATGATCGTTCCAAGCGTATAGCAAATACTTTCGTTCTCAGGAAGACCTGTTTCGTTCACTCAAACACGGCTTTCGCTGCTCACCTTGCGAACTCGAATCAGGGCAGGAACATCCCATTTGGGATACGATACACTGATTTCGAGAGTGCCTACCTGTCTCCACTCGCCAGAGTGCATAGGGAACTCTGTGCTCATTCCAGAGAAGCCCATACTCTCGAAACTCGCATGCTTTTCTTCACCACCATTGACACGCGGAGCAACATCACGCTTGGCATACCACACACGTCGAGCGATCTGTTCAAGCTCGGATGTGTGGATGTGTTTCACCATTGTCTTACTCCTTCTGACAAGAATATTGCTTGATCGTCGTACATGTTCTTTCCTTTCTCTTACACCCCTGCATGAAACTCATCTGCGTCTAACACCTGTTGTGTTAACACCGTCATCTCACCAAGGACACGACGCTCTGCTTCTGTCAAACACCGCGTATCAAACACCGTTCGTTTGTAGTACCGAAGCTCGTGTAATATCGACATCATCTTCCCAAAAGCGTTTTCATTCTCGTGAGAAGAGGGTTCACTTCCTGAAGGGAATGAGCGTACTCGCATCGGTTCTCGTAGCTGCATGTCCTCTTCATCCATGTTTGTCTCCACAGGGTGAACGGGTGAACCCTGGGGAGGCACTGACTCTCGTGGTATCGCAACACTCGCTAGCGTCGGCTGCACGTCTGATGGGTGAGGAGGAATGGAATCGTGTGCAAGCAGAGATGGCACTGGAGTTGGGCGAATCGGTTCGCTGGCAACGCCCGCACCTGGCGCATCAACGTTCGTACCACTACTCTGCCGTTCCAATACAGCCTCGACGTCCTGGCGCACGCCTTCCGTCGCGATCTCTCCTGCCAGAAAGCGGTCCATGATCGGTTTCCGGTCCTCTACCCGTTCCAGGCGGCGAAAGTAGGTCATAGCACGAAGACTGTCCGGCCGTTGGCGCAGCATGTCCTGAATGTCCTCCGGTGAACGCGCCGCTGTTAGCGCGAATTTCACATGGTTGCGATCCTTTTGCACAGCTTGTGCGATGGCCTCTTGCGTCCACCCGAACTCCTCAATCATCTGTTGGTACAGGTTGCCCAGATTAATCATCGAGGTATTCACACGAGCCGTGTTCTCTCGTGCCACACGCAGGGCAAGCACGGTTGGGTCTATGGGCGCATCTGACACAAAGACTGGTATCTTGGTCAAACCGGCAACGCGTGCCGCATCCCGACGTTGGTGCCCTCCCCCATTGAGGAAGTAGTGCCCCTCTTCTTTGTGTGGGCTGGCATTGAGGGCACCCAAAAACCCATCAGCTTTGATCGATGCCACCAAACCCGCAAAATCATCGGGGTTGATGTCTTCTGCATGCTGGTAGGGATTATTGTGAATGCGCTCGATGTCCACCCAGATCACCCCTGGCTCATCAGCGCTGTGCTCCTCTTCCTCTTCGACATAGCCGATAAACCCGGATGCCGCGATATTCTTGAGGGGGTCAACGGCTGGTCGTCCTTTTTTCGCCATCCCTTCTATACCTCCTCTGGTTGAAGTGCGATCTCGCGCGCGGCGGCACAATGCTTGCAGACGTCCAAGCCAGCAACCTTACCAGGCCAGCCCGCAATCCACAAGGCTAGGGCAAAAAACTCTTTCGCGCTTTTGCTCGCTCGGTCCTCCTCGAAGGCAACCTTGTGGTACGTTTGGGCGTTGGGCACGGTTTTATCCGTATGGATCGTCATGGTCGTCAGCGCTGGAAAAGTGCGCCACACACTCGTCAGGTAATCCACCGTGAGTGCTCCCCGGTGATCGACGCGCATCGGCACAATGCCCGTAATCTTCATTTTCTGCTGCCGACGCCGGAACTTGCGCGTGATGTCCTCAAACATCTGAGCCAGTCCCTGATAGGCAAACTGCTCCAGTTCAACCGGCACCAACACCTCCTGCGCCGCATAGAGCATCGCGGTGGTTAAGGCATTTGGATTGGGCGGATTATCCATCAGCAGAAAGTCCAGCGTCTCCGGTGGGGTCCGAAATTCGTCTGCCGTCGTGGGCAGGATCTCAAAGTCGCGCACACGCACGTCTTGCAGGTTCCACCAGGGAAAGCGCTGGTCGTCCGGGGAGGGAGCAAGTGAAGCGTGCAACGCTTCGATACGGTCGGCCAACACCTCAAAGTCTTGTTGCGCGTGGACATACTCCACCGCTCGGTTCACATTCATATCAGCCGGCACAATCCACAGGTTACGGCGTGCCTTGTACATCGCCTCGCGTAAGGGAATCCCATCACACACCACATGCGTGAGCGTTGGTCGTCCATACTGGTGTGGCGACGTTAAGGTACTGGCGTTGGCTTGCTCGTCTCCATCAAGCAGTCCCACCTGATACCCAGCCGCCGCCAGATTGGTCGCGATATTGGTGGCAAGGCTCGTCTTGCCAGTTCCACCTTTTTTGTTATAAATCGTCATCACTCGCATCGGTTCACATCCTTCTGCTCTGTTTCCAAAGCATACGTATCCCTCATCTCAATGGGTATTCAGAAAGTCGTCTGGAAGAACGCTGCATGGAAGGGGACCATGATTCTTTTTCAATCCTGGGTTCAGCGACATATTCACCCACAAGCCCGCCCAATGCTCGCACTCTTCTCGCCCTGCGTCAGTATTGGGCACGACAACAGGCAAGCCATCCTGATAGTATTCATACTGCCAGGAGCCTTTGTCTAACGTCTGTGGAGCCAAAGAGCCATCTTCATGCTGAATAATCCGTTTCCTTCCACTCTGAACGAGTATAGCCAGGGTTTCCATGCGACTCTCCTCTCTACACAATGCATCTCTCGTTCCCTGTATCGTGTTCAACTTCTGCAAATTTTTTCGATCACCTGGGTGAGTGCAAGATTATTTGGTTACCGGTAACCACTCATCACCGGAGAGACCTGACGCAGAAAAAGCTTTTCCCCTCTTGTCCCTCTCTAAGAAGTGGTTACCGGTAACCACTCATGAACACATGCCTATCTTCCATAACAGCACTGCCACGACAAGCTCAAATCTCCTCAGCAAAGTTCTCCAGTGTTCCTTGCGCCTCTTCGCCAAGTGTGTAATGCGCCTGCTCATGCTCTGAAGCTGCACGATGCACGCTGGGCAGTGCACGCCCACCTGCTGATGCACTTGCAGGCACAAAGGCAAGCTGTCCCATGCCTCCTGGTGGCAGCACCCGATAGACGTAGCTGGCAAGCAACTGATGTCTATCGAGCAGGGCATATTGTCGGTCAAACATGGGTGCGATCTGCCGCGCCACCTCCTGCTCACTCATTCCTGCATACGACCCATCTGCCCCGGGTCCCAGCAACACCAGCGTCAAGAGCAACCCACGCTTGTACATGTCCGCATCGAGCTTGGAGCGTCTTGCTGATCCACTCGCTTCCGCAACGCGTTCCGCAAGGTCCTTGGTCTCAGGGGTGGTCCGAATTTGAAAGGACACAGATTTCTGTCGCCTCGCGCTCGGCGTTTTTTTGTGCGGTGGAGCAGCATGCCCCTTCCGCGTCGATGTTCGCGCCACTCCACCCTGCTCTTTGCGTTCGACCATGAGCTTCTTTCCTGTCCCTCTCCTTCGACTACTGACCTGCTTGTTCGAGGAGCAGACGATTGATCTGCCAGCACGTAAACACATAGGTGCCAAACGCGTTGGCTTTGATGTTGAAGTCGTCCTCGACGGGCATGGTCAGACTATCGCTAAAGGTGCGCTTGAGCGTCTGAATACGCCGTAGCAACTTGTTCGCAAAGAGCGGATTTTTGAGCGCACCGCCCGTCACGATCAAAAACATCGACTGATCCTGCAGCGAGGGATTACTGTCAACGAGGAGTTGCTCGATGGCATCGCGATAGCTGCGTCGCACCGCATGCACCTTGAGAGCCACATTGGCGTCATAGGCCGCATCGTACTGCCCTGGTTCCTGTAAACGATGCGGCATTTTCTGAGGAACCTCTTCATCGTCAGCCGTCTCTTGCTCCTCGGCCTCGAAGTCTTCGGGAAGCAGAAGGGGAAATGCTTGACCGCCGACCTCCACTTCGTTCTCGATCACCGCCTGTTGTGCCTTGGCCACCGTCGAGCGTGTGCTGGGAAAATGCACCTTCATCGCGTCATTCACCGCTTCGGCGAACTGGATCGCTCCATCGGCAATCACATGCCCTTCAATCACCAGTGGCTGCCCTGGTTTCTGTCGCGCCACCGCTTCACCCAGGTCACCCGTTCCTAGATCAAGCACACGCACCGCACGGAAGGTACTTTGTGCCGGTTCACACAGGAGGTTAAAGTTCCACATGAAAAAACTTCCATCGGTTTGAATCGTCGGGAAGACGCGTGCGGCATGAATGGTCCAGAGCACCGTTTGTCCTGCACGCGTCTCCTCGACGGTAAAGGTCCCCTTGAGATGTTGTCGAATGGCTTGAGTTACATTGGGGTCCACCGTCTGCTTGCCCGTTTCATCCACAGCAATCTCTGGAATACGAATGGCAAGCCCGAGAGCAAGCGTATGTTCACCGGGTGCATGACCAAGTGCTTTGAGCAGTTGCACAATCGCGATCTTGAGCAGCATCGCGTACATCGGATCCTCGAAGCGTTCACTGGTTCGCCCAACCGCAAAGCCCCGCGCCTTCTTGCCCTCGGCATCATCGCCGATCCGCACCCGCATCGGTTCCAGGGCTTCGGGAGTTCCAACGCGCCAGAGGGACCGTCCTTTTGCTCCATGCAGGACTTGGTCTTCCACAACCTCAATACGACTGGGAATGGCAAGACTGGTCAAATGATGGTCGAGCGTTTGGCCCGCAAGCTTAATCAGTCCATTGCCCTGGTCCACCGAGATCGGCTCGAGTTGCTCATACGCGGTTTTTTTCTGGTTCAGCAGCGTATACATGCGCGGAATGTAGTGCCAGGAGCCATCCTGCCCACGAAAGGTGAGCGGCAGGTTCTTTTGAAGATGATAAAACCAGGACGATCGGGTGGCGATCCCGCGTGTTCCAATATGCACGAACTCCTGGTCGCTCTGTGCAATGCCTACTGGTATCTGTACAATGCTTTCGATCATAATTCTTCTTCCTTTGTGCAATTAAACCGATGCACTTTGAGTGCTTTTTTGCACTCGTGTGCTCTTATGCACGCCTACAATGACAATCAGCCTGGAAAACGCAATCAAACCGACGCACTTTGAGTGCTTTTTTGCACGCTTGCGCTCTTCTTCTCGTCGAATCTCATCTCACGCCACCATTTTCAGGGAAAAAGCAATCAAAGTGCGTCGGTTTGATTGCGTTTTCTTGTGGCAAGCACATGAGACGACTGTTCGTACTCGCCACAAGACAGCGAGAGGTGTGACCAATTGCTTCTTTACACCTCCTCACATCGGTGCGCAGCGTGTGCTTGCACCTCCACACTGCACCAGGAGTAAAAGTAATGTGCGTTTCCTCCGGTTTGATCGCCATCGGTGACGGAATACTGACATCTCTTGATGGCATCGCACGCGATGGCGCGTGCCTGCTCCTGATCCACTGCTCCGCGAACGTCCAGAAGTGCAACCTCTCCATGGGCGAAGGTGAGCGTAAAGAGGTGCTTGTTCTCTGTGCCTCTGCTGGCGTGGACGCGTGGACGTTCTTCAAACGGCATCTGATCGAGTTCGGCCTGAAAAGGTGCAGTGTCGTCGCGCCATCGCGCTCGTTGCTGCGCCGGGTTCGTCATCTGTATAGGAGTCATATCCGCACCTCCTCGTGTTGGCTCATCACCAACACACGCGCCTTGCGTGTCTCTTGCATCCACCACAGCGAACGCATCTGCTCAATGGCCCGTGAGTGCGCCTCCGAAAGCGCAGGATCACAGTCGGGGATCAAGTTCCACGCTTCCCGCATGAGATACGCGACCTGCATCGCCACTTCGTCTGCCGTCAGAAAGAGCATGGCCTGGGCATCCTCATAGATCAGGATGCCTTCGTCCCCACTCTCGTCGTAGGACGCGCGTGCAATCCAGCGTCCATCTGCCGCTGAAATGAGCGGTGCGGGTGCAGCTTTCAAGCTATAGCCGATAGGAACGCATGGGTCATTGTCCTGCCATCTCTCGCCCTCGTTATTCATGGGTGTCGTCATGGTGCACCTCCATCTCTGCGCCTGAACAGATATCGCTCGTCAACATGACGTAGCCGGTGATGTCTTCCTCGTGTTTGAGATAGTCAAAGAACTTCGTGGCAAAACCATCGGGATACGCGACGGCGATGATCACAAAACCATCCTGGCCCTTGCACAACACCCCGTATTTCACAATCTTGGCTGCACTCTGCTCTGCTTCCAGTTGCGTCGTGACTTCCTCGACGAGAGGGGTCACGACTCTTGGTGGACAGGTCAGAAACAGAAGACTACTGCTCATAGCTTGGCTCCCATCTTCGTATCCCTTGACTGGGGTGGCGTGTGATGGCATCCCCGAAGAGCAAGCCCGTGGGTCCAGGCCGCCGAAGTCGGTGCGTCGGCGACTCTGGTCGCGGGGGATGGAGAGGGTAGGGTTCTTCTTCTCCTCCTTCTCCTTCATCCTCGCCGGGTTCCCTCTCTTCATCGATATCGTCGTCCTCCTCCTCGTCGGGGGGATACACCTGCTCGTCTTCACTGGCTTCATCGTCATCGGTGGTGTGAGAGGGCAAAGCAGTGGGAAGTGGGTCGTCCTCTTCCCCCTCCTCTTCGGCAGCGTCACCCGTCATCAAGGCGTCGGTCTGCGCCTGGAGCGCGTTTGCCATCATGGTCACAGCAGCCTGGAGCGGGTGCAGTTCGGCGCGTACGACAGACTGCACAGCATGCTGCACGGCCTGCACATCGACCACAGGCTGCACCGCGTGGATGGCCTGGCACTCGGCACGTACCACCTCTTCGAGGAGTTGCCGCACCGCCTGCATAGCGACCAGTGGTTGGGCCGATTGGAGTGCAAGTTGCCCCTCCTGGTTGGTCATCTCGTGAGCAGGTGCGACGACAGTCGGTGCCGCATCGTTCTTCGTCTTCGTCTTCTTTGACGAAGATGCTGAGGCTGTTTGTGGTTGCTCTTGCACCTGTTTCCCCTGGGCATTCCGCTTCGCTTCCAGGTACAGGCGTGTTTCGTCAGTACTCATGGCTGCACCTCCTCTGCACGCACAACGTGTAACGATGGCTGCTCTGTCGTCGTCGCTGCCTCGTCCGTGGTGGGTCCAGACGTTTCCTTCTGCTTTGTCCGCCGTGTTGGTCGAGGCACCGTCAGCTTCTGCTCTCGCGAGTCCTCGGCCAACTTGTCGCGTCCTTCGTTCGTCGCTTCGCGTGTGGCCTTGACCACCTCTTGTAACGCATTGAGTACACGCTGTCGTTGTCGGAGATGTTGTTCCTCGTGCGAGGAACACACCTCAATATACGAGGTCAGCAGAATGCCCGCCTCTTCGATCTTGCTCTCGACGGTGTGTAATCCGAACCGATAGCCCAGTGAAATCCCTGCGAAAATGATCGGGATAGGCATATCTTCACTGCTCTGTTCTCGGTCAAACACCTGTAGCGCCGCATGCGCTGCAGTACGTAGGGAGAGCAGAGCTGCCATCTTCGTCTGCCAGTAGTGCTCCCACCGCGGTTTCCAATCACGTTCCAGATCGTTGACCGTCACAGTAATCGGTTCGAGGGCCTGTTCAAGAGCGGTGTATCGTTCCCTCACGTGGACAATGAAGGCGTCCAGTACGGCTGGATCATCCGTCACCCAATAGTCCATAATTTTATGGGTATCCAGGATCATGGCTGCACCTCCGTCATCTCTGCTGGGACATGCGTCAGCCGAACATGCAATCGTGGTGCCCTGTCCCATTCAGTGCGGGCCGCTATGATCGCGTCACAGGTGGCGCGTTCCACATCCCGTAACGCTTGTAAGACACGCTGCCGTTGCCGAATATGCTTCTCTTCCAATGACTGACAGACATTCGTATACGCAGTGATCTGAATCCCTGCTTCCTCGATTGCCTTCTCCAGAGAGCGCAAGGAAGAGGTATACGTGATTGAGGTGGCTGGCACGATCAGGGCAACCGGTGACTCCTGGCTGCTCTGCTCTCGATCAAACACCTGCAAGCACGTCCGTGTTGCGGTACGCAGCGTGGCAAGAGCGATGGTTTTTGCGTGCCACCAATCGGCCCAGCGTGGTGCCCAATCTTGATCCAGATCAACAACCGACACTGAGATAGGCTTGAGGGCCTCCTCAAGAGCACGGTAGCGTTCGCCCGTCTGCACGAGAAATGTTTCGAGAACCTCAGCACTCTCCGTTATCCAATAGCCACCGCGGTTAGCAATCATGTGCGTGCGCCTCCTCGCTCCTGGCTAAGCAAGACCGCCAACTGACTCAGCGTGTCCTGATAGGTCGTGTACAGCCGTGGCAGGAGTGCTCGAATGCGCAGATGCACCTCCACGCGCTCAGAAAGCAGTGATTGGCTGATAGGGGTGAACATGGCAATCGTCAAGATCGCCTCTGACAACAACGAGTCCAGCATGGTGAGCTTGTCAATACAGGCCCACGGATGCAGACGGCGCGTGTCCTCTGGGTCCAGCAGCACCAGGAAATCATGAACATGGTAGACCGCACGGCGTAGCGCATCCAGGTGCGCTATCGCCTCACTACACTCGAACGGCGATACTACGGGTTGTTCTCGGAAACAGGTGACGATATGCCTAAACGTCGGCTGCCGTCGTGCCAACCGCCAGTACTGCCCCAATAGGCGTTGAGCAATGCGGGTCGATGATGGAGCAACCAGGTACAATACCACACGTTCTTTTATAGCAGTACTCATCGTGTGGCGACCTCCAACTCGTCCAGCCAGCCATTCACGGCACTCGTCATGCCGCGATATTCTACCGAGGTCAGGACCGACGGTGTCTCAATCTCTTCCTCTGGAAGCAGGTCCATCAATGCGGTCATGATCTGGGCCGCACACGAGTCACACACGACGACGGTTCCATCGGGGTTTGTGTAGCAATGGCACATATTAGTGACCTCCCTTGCCTGCTGCTGGTTTGAGGTCAATAATCCAGGAAGAGGATTGCCGCATCGTGGTCAGGTAGTTCGCTTCCTCTGGTCCCTGCAAGGTGATCGTCACGACAGTCCCTTTTGCTGTGACCGTGATCGTCGCCTGTTGTGGGTTGGTGATAGAGGAGGGGACTGGCCCGACCACGACGCGAGCCTTACTGGTATCGCCACCGACGGGCAAGATCAGCATATCCACATGCCCTTGCGCGTCGAGAAATGCGCGAATTTGGCTCTGGTGGCCTTCATCCATTGTGACCGTCACGGTGTCCAGATGCGCCGTTTGTGTATAGTAGCCTGGATCATGAAAGGTATTGGTTCCCCACACGACTACCCGCACCAAACCTATCCAGCACACCATGAGCACCAGCATCCCGATCCCGACAAAGACGAGCCAGTGGAATCGTGCGCCCTGGTCTTGCTCACGAAGTGGGGGAAGCTCACGCGTTGGGAGAGCATTCCGTTCGCCGCTGCGCATCCTGACACTGGGAGGACACCGACTCTTATGAGTGGTAACACATATTCAAAGTATCCTTTGCGATAAAAAAGCTGGTTCCTATCAGCCAAAGAAGCTTGTAGGGCCAGATAGCTCACCCAACCAGGCATATTTTATCGCAACGAAAGCTGTAAACATGAGTAACCCATCATGTGAGTCGGTGTCCTGGGAGCAACTTCGACATCGGTGTCCGTATCTGCTCCCTGACGCGGTTGCTGGTACGCGTGAGTCGTGCGTGGCTTCTGTTGTGTGGGTCGTGAAATACGGGTGGTCGGGTCGGCGTAGTCAATGGTACGTCTCACCTGTGGCTGCTCGGCGGTGCGGCTCGCTCGTGGTCGAAAGGCGCTGCCCATCCCAGCAATCGTTTGTGCTTGCGTTTCCACGCTTGGATTGTCTCCAGCACGGTAACGCCGTGCCGATGGTCTTGCGGTCATCACATCTAGATCGCTCACATTGCACCCCCTTCTTCGCCGAAGATGGCGAGGGTCGCGTGGCCGCGCTGTTCGCGGAGATGTTGTGGTGGAATAATATCGTTCCAGTGGTCGGTAACGATAAGCAGGTGATTGATGCGTTGCCGGAGCAGATATGCTTCTGCTTCAAGGACGGCAGTTCGTGGCTCGTCGTCCTCTGGTTTGGTCGTTGAGAAAGCAGCGGTGATGATACCGCCATTGCCGTTGCCGCCTACTTGCGTTTGGAGCGTTGGTCGCTCCAGTTCAATAGTACTACGTGTGTGTGTCAACATGCTTCAAGCTCCTTTTGCTTGACGCATAGACAGTCATCCTTGCATAATGCAGTGAATGAGTGTCTAGCGAGCCTTTTAACTTTTTAGATGCTTGTTTCTCTGGCCGATGCTACCAACATCGGCCATACTGACCTTACTTCCGCCACCACTCTCGCTTGAGGTTCTTATCTCGCGCCAATACACCTTCATCTACCACAATCTTTTCCTCAAGGCTTGTGACGAACCAGGTCACTTGTATAACAAACCAGAACTTACTTATCTGAAACTTCGATGTACCATTTGATGAATAATTGGTACATCGAAGTTTCACAATTCAGTACCAATATCAATATAACTTGTATATATTTATTTGTCAATAGGACATTATTACACGTAACTATTTTAAACAAATTGGGTCTTTCATAAGACAATTATCAATAGTATTAATATATTTGATATACCACCTTTATTTTCGATTTTTATATTTCAGATATCTCTATCTAGCAATTTAGACATGTCATATGTTATAATTTGATATATTCTTGTGAAAGAGGACAGATACAGCCAATGACAGAAGACATAGAGATAATACAAGTTCCCCAGGATGAGGTATATACAACAAGTGAGGCACAGGAAATTCTGGGACTTAAACACTCGGCATTTTATCGTGAAGTAGAGAACGCGGAAGTAACACGATATCCTAAAACCAAGCGTACGTACTACTATAATAAATCTCAAATTGACGATTTGGCTCGACACCTTACTACACAGATAAGACGAGTGGGAAGACCAGCTCAAACGCATGCAGAGAAGAAAAAGTTTGAAGAAATTATAACGTCAGAAAATGCTGTAATTAGACCAATTACTCAAGAAGATATTGGTGCAGTTTATCATTTGCAGTATGAACAACTCGGTTATGAAAATGCGGTTCAACCAAGCTCTATGAGAAAATGGGTCAGAGATAACGTACCAATTTACTGGGTGGCACATAACCCTAAAAATTCAAAAGATATATGGGCAGTACTAGGCGTGATTCCTCTCGATGAAGAAATTATTATCCGCTTCTTGCGTGAAGAATTTACGTTGGAAGAAATCGCGATTTCTGCAGTACTTTCTTATCAACCAAGACTTAACTACGCATGTTATATTAGTGTTGCAGCTGAACCATCAAAAAAGCATTCTTTAATTCAACTGATGGAATATCTGCTTTCTTATTGGTGCCAACAATATCCCAATATATCAATTAGAATACTCTATGCTTCTTCGCCAATAGGGAAAGAGGAAACTCCACTCATTCGTATGTTACAAACCTTTTCATTCTCGCGACGTCGCGACATTAGTACAAATAAAGGGATATGGGAGTTACCCTTAAATGAATATAATATTGCTCCAGCAATTCAAAAATTTCAAAAATGTATAGAGGAGAAAGATATGCTTGTTCTCGAAAAAGTTTCTATAAGAAGTGAGGAGGAAGCCAAACCACCATTCGATGCTCCATTAGAATATCGTCGAGCTAAAACAAAAGACGATGTTGCAGCAATGGTGCAAATCGGAGCAGAAATTTTCTTACCACCAGGAGTCGAGCCTTCGATTTCCAATAAGCATCAAACAGATGTTTGGTATTCATGGCTCATGAAAAATCCCGAAATATTCAATGTTGTTACTATACACAATGAAATCATTGGATATATCTCTATGATCCCCCTTCCTCAGAATATTATAGACAATATTATGAGAGGTGCTCATCCAACAACGATCACACCTGATAACGTTCTCATGTTTGATCCAGGGCAACCATTGAGCGTATACGTTCACATATGGGGAACAACTCCTCGGCTCACACTATTACAAAAACGTTATGCGAGCATAAAGATGATGAGGGAGTTGAAAAGAACTTTTTATAATTTCGCGCAACGTGGTGTAGATATCAGGACAATCTATACTAGAAGCGATAAGGAAGATGGGATTGGGATTTCCGAACATATAGGGTTTGAGGACATTGAAGTACCTGGTGTAACGGATGCCGAACCCGCTAATAGAAAACACGTCTTCCGTATAGACACTGCCAGTTCGGAAGAAGATTTTTTCGTGCAATATAGGACGTTACTGGCAAATTATCAGAAATCAAGGAAAACATCTGTGAGTGAATCAAATAATTAGTCTAAATAAACAAAAGTGAGTGAAAGGATACTTATCATGGCTGGAAAATACGTCGAACTTGACACACAAGCAAACGGAAACCTTCGTATCACCTTGCTAACAGAGGCCCGCGAAGAGGTGCAAGAGATCACGTCCTCCCAGCAGACTGCTGATGCGGAACTCACTGAGGTCATCGAGTAGTGGCACCTCGGTAACGGCTGGTCGTTCTAAATCCTGAAGACATTAGGGCACTTACTGATGCTCCAATCCTTTCCGAAGACGTAGATTATGATGGACAAGGAAAAGCGAAAGTTGGCGTTGTGTATTGGTACCCAGAGTACGAGGTGAAAGACCCTGTCGCGCAACTGCTTGAAAATAGCTTCGTCGATTTTACGCGACACGAGTAAAGCGAGTACGTTGTCAGTGAGTGGAAACATCTATTATCGCAAGGTGATACGTGTTTCCACTTCTGTTTTTGGAGAGATTATATGGCTTCCAACTCCATAGATTCTGATATGCTTTCACAGGTTGAGCAATATATAACAACGATCCACCGCCAGCTTCGCATCCCTGGCCTTGCGATAGCCATTGTGCAAGACCAGAAGATCATCTACCAACGCAGCCTCGGCGAAGCGGCTCCTGGTCGGCCCACGACTCCTTCGACTCCGTTTATCCTCGGCTCCCTCTCAAAATCCTTCACGGCATTGGCGATCATGCAGCTCATTGAACAGAGCAAGGTGAAGCTCAATGCCCCGGTCCAGCAGTATATTCCCTGGTTCCAAGTGGATGGTCATACTGGTTCTGTGAGGAGTGATATCCTCTCGGCCCAGATTACTATTCGGCATTTGCTCTGTCATATCAGCGGTCTTCCGCGCTACGAAGGGCGCGATCTGCTGAGTGGTTCTGGAGGGAAGACGCTTGAGCAAGTGGTGCGCGAACTCCGGTTCGTGAAGCTCATCAAGCCTATAGGTATCACAGAGTTGGTTGGCAGCAAGTTTCAATACTCCAATCTGAATTATGCGGTGTTGGGCTATCTTCTCGAGATTGCTTCTGGTCAGTCCTACAGCGAGTATCTCCAGCAGCATATCTTCGAGCCACTCAACATGCACGAGAGTTTCACTGCTGAACAGGATGAACTCGCACAGGGGTATCGCTGGTGGTTCGGCTTTCCTTTGCCTTATACGGCACCGTATTTGACAGAAGCAGTTCCAGCAGCGTTTGTGATTTCCAGTACAGAAGATATGGCAAAGTACCTGATCGCGTGTCTCAATGCTGGAAAGTCTGATGGTGCGCTACTTTCTCCTAAAGGATTTGAGGAGATGTATGCACCACAGGGCCTCATGAAGCGAGATGATAATTTCAACTATGGCTTCGGCTGGCGTACTGGCCTCTATCATGGTGAGAAGATGCTGCGTCATGGTGGTGAAGTCTCGAACTTCCGCGCCGACATGGTGATGCTTCCTGAACGAAAACTCGGTGTAGTCGTATTGGCGAATTGCAACAATGGGATGATCGCGCAACTCGGATTGGACCAGATCGCAATGAATGTAGTCTGGTTATTGCTCGGTCAACCGCTTCCTCGAAAGCAGCTTACATTTTGCGGCTTCTATGCATTAGTTAATCTCCTGGTCGTGGCGATCTCGCTGCTGCAGATCGGCTCACTGGTGCAGCTCCTTCGCTCGTTATTTGTGCGCCGTCGGCCTACACGAGTTGGGATTAGCTCTTTCCTGGCAATGATTGGCGATGTACTCGGCTCGGTAGTGCTGCTCTGGCAACTGCCTCGTTTAGCCGACATGCCCTGGAACGGATTGTTCAAGTACGTACCGGACATGTCGCGGTGGATAGCCGGAATGAGTGTGGTCTCGCTGGTAAAAATCTGTGTACGAGTATATAGATGGCTCCGACTCCGTTAATCAAAACTTCCATATGGAAGTACCCGCTACCTATTAGAAACATGGAAAAAGGGTATAAAACTTGTGCATTAGTACGTGTCCTGCTCACCAAAAACGCTCGATTTAGGCAGAAGACGTTAACCTTACGCTATACTCTTATCGTTTTATGCCTACAGAAATATAAACTGCTGTAAGCATATATTTCTGAAATCCAACTTAGGAATATATACATACCTACTGATAGATATATACAGAGCTAGCTTTATAGAAATATATACATATACACATCTAAATGTTCGACATTTTCACAAATTGCTGTGCTTATTTACATATTTTTAATAGGTCCGACTCAGTCCCCGAGTAGTGCCTCACTACATGTTTTCTCGATTGTGCATACCTCATTTAATAGATCAGACATATATATTTCTATACTTCTTAATTTACACATTTCCTTACTGATAGCTATCTGGACATATAAACGTGCAGATATATATACTTATAGAAATATTTTCCCTATAATTTCAGATTTATAAGCTTTTATACGTTTATACTTATATACTCATTGACATCTGTCCGTAGGGAAATGTATATTCATAAGAGGATAGCAGATATATCGCTCGTGGTGTAGTCTCTTCGATGGGCACACCAGAAGGAAAAACAGTATGTCACGAAACATCTCTATTTTGAACTACAAAGGCGGTGTGGGAAAAACTACCCTCACGATCAACCTTGGCGATGAACTACGCAGGCGAAACAAAAACGTTGTCCTTATCGATTGTGATCGGCAACGGAACACCTCAAGCATTATACCGAAAGATGTTGAGATAGGGCCGACGCTCTTAGAAGTTTTAATGGGACAAGCACGGCTTTTCGACGCAATTTATGAAGCACGTCCGGGCTTGTATGTGGTCCCTGCTCATACCGACCTCGACAAGGCAGCAAAATACTTAACGATAAGCGGAGTGCGTACCATGAAAGCACTCAAGTATGCAGTAGACAATCTTGAAGAGGTTGATTTTATTCTTTTCGATCATGCCCCAAGTTACAATCCTATTACCGATACAGTACTCTTAGCGAGTAGTGAAATCCTTGTCCCTGTTGAGCTTGAAAGCTTTTCAGTCACTGGCTTAGTAGATATGATTGATAAGCTGACAACACAAACGCTTCCAGAGCTTGAACACGAGCTCGCAATCACGGGCATTGTGCCGAGCAACCTCGATTTCACGAAAACAATGACTACCGTGTACCTGGATTCTCTGAAAGAGACCTTTGGGAAGCGGATAACACCGGGTATACGAACTGACGCACAAATCAGTAAAGCGCAATCAGTTTACCAAACTGTGTGGGAATACAACTCACATAGCAAGGGGGCAGAAGACTATGCAGCCATTGCAGATATTCTCTTGAAAGAAGAAGGAGCTATCCATGCCTGACCAGAAAATAGGGAATCCATTAACTGATGCAGCACAATCGGGAGTATTAGGAGGTCCACGTCGCCCGCTTGGGATGAAGCAAGATACTCCAGTCGCGCCAGCAGCAGAGTCATATCCAGAGCAGGCAGTCTCGAAACAACAAGCGAGAGACATGAAAGAAGAGGTTCTCGAACAGGAACGGGTGAAAAGAACCATCCTTTTTACACCACAACGGGCAAAGTGGTTAAAAATACGTGCGGCAATGGCAGAAAAAGAAATGAGTGCAATCGTAGAGGAAGCTTTGGCCTTATGGGAAAAAGTCAATCCGTCGTAATAAACACAAGTAAGAGTAAGAGATATCTACGTCGAACACGATGAATAAGCTCTTTCGCCATTGCAGGAAGATAGAGACAGCATCCCCTTTGCTCAAACGGGGTGTTTTCATGACATCTCAACAGAAACATTGAGAGTAAAGCACGTTTCTACAAAGGGGTATGCATTTTACATACCCCTTTGTAGAAACGTAAGAGAGGTACAAAAGATGGTAGAAGACATTAGCAACAGCGAGCAGCAGCCGCAGGCATTAGAGCCGGTAGAACAAGAAGAAGTTCCTTTTAAGAATGAAACGATTATCGCCGCTAGGTTAGCAGATGGTCGTATTTGTGTTGTGCTACGCTGGGTATGCGAGACGTTGCGCCTCGACCCACAAGGACAGGTACAACGCATTCAGCGCAACACAGCGACCGCGAAGGAACTGGTACGAGTGAAGGTACAGACCAAAGGCGGACGGCAAATCATGCCTGCCATTACGTTACGTGGTTTTTCGCCTTGGGTGTTAGGAATGAACCCTAACGAGGTGAGAAGCAACAATCCGGTAGAGGATGAGCGCATCCGAGAACTCATCATCGCCTATCAAGAAGAGGCAAAAGATGTCCTGTACGAACACTTTGTAAACAGAAGCCGCGGTGTTGCCTTGCCTGCACGAGGAGAGACCAATACTGTCATTGTCCCCGCAGAGCCGATCAAACCAGTGCAAGAACCAGGACCAGAGGCAAGCGATGAGGAGCAAGCAACGTACTACGAGAACCTCGCTCTATGGGCAAGATGGAAGGCTGACCAGTACGCGCAGCAGTGGCGCAGCCAAGTGAACGAATGGCGTGGACAGATGGAGGCACGCATCGAGAGCAGCGAGGCCATCAGTAGACTCTTACCGGAGATCATTGAACGATTAGGGCCGGAAACCATCACCTCTGAACACCATCAAAAGGTCAAGACCCTTGCCAAGCAACTGCATCTTGCAACTGGAAAACCCTATCCTACTATTTATGATGATTTGAAAACAGTTTTTGAAAAAGGACGCATTGAGGATTTGCTCGAAGAAGAATGGGAACACGTCGAAAATTGGTTCCGGGTACAGATAGAGCGTGCAAAAGGAAAGCCGCGTCGTCCCTAAAGCACTAAGCATATTCCGCAAGAAAGAAGGCTATAGAGTGATCACAGACGACCCCAAAGAGATGAAGCTGCGACTTACTGAGTATGTCAACAGCGCATCGCTTGCGCTGGAAACGCTGGCAACCCTTGATCCATCTGACTTTGACCTCTCCAAACGTCCAGAGCCAGACACCGAGTACGAGCAGTACATCCAGGCATTGCATAATCTTAATCACGCACGGACATGGCTCGGCATCGCAACGGAACAGCTACACGACCTGTTGAACCAGTACAACGATTCTTTGATCGAAGCCGCTCAAGAGCAGAGAAAACAGGAGTATCCTGGGTATCCTGCCGAGATACCCACATGGATACGTAAAGGCGATGATCGGCTCAAAAAGCGTGTCGTCACTCTCGCGGAAAGTGGCGAGGTCGTGCGTGGGAAGATCACCGCGATCTTGAAATACAGCGATGGTGCAGAAAGGATCGAGATTAGGAGTGGGACACCCAGAACAGGGACTACAACCGTCTGGGCGGATCCAGCAGATGTTGAGCTGGTGGAAGAACGTCTCCCAGACGACATAGGAACAGGCCGAGTGTAAATGTTGGGATTCAATGAGGTAATTTTGGTATAACTATCTAAAGTAATCTTTGGACAGGAAAAGGGGTTCAATGAGCCTCCGAAGCGGTTCCTCCTCTCAGCGGAAAATGGGCATTACCTCAGATAGTTGTACAATTTTGCCATCATTGAATCCCAGTATTTACACGAGGTGTCACCCAGAAAGCACTAAATGCACCAGATGCCAGCGCATAAAAGACTCCAGCCTCGCGCAAGACCGACTCCGTGCAAAGTATCTTTTTTGATACTATATCACAAAATTGTGCATACTTACAAATGTGATCACTATCTGGTATAACTAGAGCAGATCTTCACACCTCAGAAAGAGCGCAGATCTTTATAAAGAGAGTTCTTCTCCCTTTTTGGATCTCAACATCATAGGACAAGAAGAACTAGAAAGATACGAACAAGATGAAAGCTATTGGATTTTATCGCCCTTTGCCTCTTACTGATCCTGAGAGCCTGATTGACCTGGAGCTGGAGAGACCCACGCCGAAGGGACATGATATTCTGGTCAAGGTGAATGCCATTTCGGTCAATCCCGTTGATGTGAAAGTCCGTGCTTCAAAACCACGGGCTGAGCATTCCGCGCACGTTATCGGCTGGGATGCCACAGGGATTGTTGAGGCGGTTGGCCCAGACTGCACGCTCTTTCAGCCGGGCGATCTGGTGTACTATGCGGGCGATATAACTCGCCCAGGAGCGAATAGTGAGTATCACCTGGTTGATGAGCGAATCGTCGGGCGCAAGCCTGCTCGCCTCGATTTTGCTGAAGCGGCGGCTTTACCGCTCACGGCGATGACAGCCTGGGAAGGACTTTTTGACCGGCTAGGGATCTCCCAGCAACCGGAGCGCAACCGGGACAAAAGCATACTGATTCTTGGGGCTGCTGGTGGCGTTGGGTCGATAGCCACACAACTTGCCAAATGGGCAGGTCTGGCTGTCATTGGGACGGCATCTCGTCCTGAAAGCCAGCAATGGGTCAGAGATCACGGCGTTGATCAGGTAGTCGACTATCGCCAGTCCTTCGTCGACCAATTGAAGCCTCTCGGCTTCGAGGCTGTCGATTTTATCCTTTGTCTGAACAGTGCAAGTCTAGGCAAACGCTGGAACGATATCGTGCAGTTGATCGCGCCTCAGGGAAAGATCTGCAATATTGATGAACTTGATGCTGAGATCAACCTGTCTGCCCTTAAATCGAAAAGCGTGACATATGTTTGGGAACTTATGTATACCCGCTCCATGTACCAGACAGCCGATATGATCGAGCAGCATCGCCTGCTCAATGCCGTGGCGGATCTGGTCGATACGGGCAAGATCCAGACCACACTCACCAGGCGACTCTCGCCGATTACCGCCGCCAATTTGCGCAAAGCCCATGAACTGGTGGAAAAAGGCACTATGATCGGCAAAGTTGTTCTGGAAGAGTTTTAGTTGTTGTTTTACCTATTCTCGTGTTTTTGATGAACGCGAGTAACCCGAAAAAGAAAGAGTACATTCATGGTTATTGAAATCGCTCTCATAGAGGTGAAGCCTGATACTAAAGAGTCCTTTGTTCAGACCTTTCGAGAGGTGTTGCGCGTGCTACTGCGGCAAGAAGGATTCCTCCATGCCCGTCTGCTGAAAGCGACGGAGAAGGATTCCCAGTTTGCATTGTACGTGGAGTGGGTTGATGAAGAGGCCCATCCTCGTTTTACAAATTCTGACGAATTTGCTTCTTTTATTGATCCTCTCAAGCCATACCTGGTCTCTGTCCAGGCATCGGATTATATGCTTGTGTGAGCAGAAAACCCATGTTCTGGTAGCGGGGTCCAGGAGGAGGCTGCCGCCCCTAGCTCCCCGCTACCATTTTCTTGACCTTCGATAAAATAGGCAGGTCATAAGGGTGCTGTAAATTGTTTTACGGCGTCCTCATGATCTGTCGTTTGTGTTGCTTGTTTTGTTTCGATCAGTTTCTCTGCATACTGCTCTCCCCATTGCAGCATGAGAAGCAGGATTGGCTGTAAGCTTTGGCCAAAGGGAGTTAGAGAATATTCTACTTTTGGGGGCACCTGAGGATAGACTTCACGATGAACAACGCCAGCTTCTTCCAGTTCTCGCAATTGCAAGGTCAGCATACGATGGGTAACACTCGGGAAGTAACGATGTAATTCGTTAAAACGTTTGGCCCCTGAAAGCAAATGAAACAGAATGACACCCTTCCATTTGCCTCCTATGACATCCAACGTTGCCTCCACTGGACAGCCATAGTGACAGTCATATACACGCTTTTTCAAGAGGGACTCCTTTCTTTTTATGGTATCTTTTCTGATACTATATCACAAAATTGTGCATACTTACAAAATTATCAATATTCAGATAAACTCATTTACATAACGTCAATCTTGCATCAAGAAAAGGGGGTCATTCATTAATGAATAGCCACATCGTCCGTCTCTTACACACACCCCGCCAACAGTGTGTGGGTCTAACGCACTTTTGACACTCCCATGAAAAAGGATGAAGGAAAGAACAAGCAGGGGAAAGAGGTGTAAAAGGCAAAAAAGGGACAAAAGAGAAGCCAATACCGTCAAGTCGTTATTGGATGAGCTTGCTCTCCTAGTTAGGAGGAAAGACAAGGGGATGCCAAGCGTGGGTCAAATTCTCCCATACGTGCTTCGCCGATGTCGGCGAGCGACAGACAGTGGTGCTTGAGAGGCATCCGGATCATACTGTTGGACAGGCTCGTAGCACTAGCATCAAACCGATCTCTGGCATTATCTTCCTCGAGAGAAGTGTACCACTTTTTCATGGGCAGTGGTGCGCCAGTGGCGCATGAATTACTGTTGGTAAACCCTTTGATCGAAGAGCGTTTGAGCTTGTTTCTCGCTTGATGAGAGCTGATTGCAAGCAGAGGAAAGAGGTTTCCCAACAGTGTCACTTTTGATGATGAATACTGGTTGTTTGCTTGCTCCGTGCAAAGTTTGCCTGTACACTCCTTCTTAAGAAGGAGTGTACACATTTGTTTTGAGAGGAGTCTCTACGATGGCAACTCCAGCAACCTGTAAATACTGGGATTCAATGATGGCAAAATTGTACAACTATCTGAGGTAATACCCATTTTCCGCTGAGAGGAGGAACCGCTTCGGAGGCTCATTGAACCCCTTTTCCTGTCCAAAGATTACTTTAGATAGTTATACCAAAATTACCTCATTGAATCCCAACATTTACAAACACTATAGATACTCTTTTCATCAATCGTCTTGAGAAGGGGGTGTGTGGTGCAATGGAACAGAAAAGTGGTATAAGCTCTGGACTGGCTTCCAGAGCGGGTTAACAAGAAGCACAAAAAAGAGTTGGATCGCTGATGCGCGTTCCATCTGTGCTCTTTATGCATTCATTGCAGCTTCTACAAGGCTATCTCACCCAGCATCGGCCTCTTACACCACTTTTCTGTTCCGCTGCGCCACACCCCCCCGTTATTGCTACTACATGCAATAGATTAACGCTATTCACCGTGAGTTGTCTTTCTTTTGGAAGGGTAATACGTACTAAAGGGGGTGTCTTTCCGTTTCGTGTGAACTCGACACTGAAGAAAGTGTTTCTCATGAGATATGCTTGCGAGACAGTGAGTTGGCAGATCTTTGCAACGTTGCTGGCTTTCTCAGCGCGAAAAGAAAAGACTCATGCCAATGACCCATCTTCAGGAATTTTTCCTGTATGAATGAAAGGTCGAGTCGATCTCTACACAGCTCGGTCAGCAGATAAGCCGGAAGACAAAGTTGTCTCCCCTGCTGACATCGGAAAATCTCACCCCATTTTAGAGATGAATCACTGAGTCACTTGACTTGACACTGGTTGATCGATCCTTTCTGTACGAGCGCCGCATTCCGGTTCACTCGCACGGAAAGCGGCCTTCTCCATCAGCGTTTCTGTCAAGCAGAGCATCTCTCTCTCCAACGTGTTCATTACAGAAAAAGCACGTTGCATCTCGAAGGAGACAAACCATGCCTGGACATGATCTGATCGTCGTGGGAACCTCTGCTGGCGGTCTGGAGGCCTTACGAGGACTTGTGTGTGGCTTGCCAGCAGACTTGCCAGCGGCTGTGTGTATCGTTCAGCATCTACCGGCTGATGGTCCCGGTCTCCTCCCGGCTTTGCTGAGTCGCTCAGGACCACTGCCAACCATGGCGGGCAAAGATGGGCTCCCGCTAGAGAACGGGATGATCTATGTGGCTCCCCCCGGTCACCATCTGTTGCTGGAACAGGGACGACTGCGCCTGAGCCAAGGGCCAAAAGAAAATCACCATCGTCCTTCAGTTGATGTCCTTTTCCGTTCTGCGGCCGTTGCGTCTGGGCCGCGTGTGATTGGGGTGATCTTAACGGGCCAACTTGATGATGGAACAGCGGGTTTGTTGGCGGTCAAGCAGTGTGGGGGCATCGCAGTCGTGCAAGATCCGCACGATGCGCTCTATCCCAGTATGCCGCAGAGTGCGCTCCAGCATGTGGCCGTTGACTACCGTGTCCCCCTGGCTGAGCTTGCTGCGCTCCTCGTTGGCTTAGTTTCTCAACCGGTCAAAGAGGAGGTCCCTGTTCGGATTCCCGAGATACTCAAACGGGAGGTACAGATGGCAGCTATGGATGAATTGGATCTTCATGCACCCGATACCCACTTTGGGACGCCTTCGGTCTATTCCTGTCCCGACTGTGGAGGGGTCCTCCAGGAGAGGCAAGAAGAAAGCTTGCTCCGCTTTCGGTGTCAGGTGGGCCATGCCTTCTCGGTAGAGAGCTTGCTCTCCGAACAACCAGAAGTCCTGGAGAAGGTTTTATGGGCGGCACTCAAAACATTGCGGGAACGGAGCCATTTGGTTCAGCGCTTGTCTGAGCAAGGACAGTCGTCTGGTTTCCCCACACGGAGCAAATACTATACTGACCTGTTGCAAGAAACCCAGCAGCACATTTCCTCCTTAGAGCATGTTTTGCGGAGCGGGTACGTTGAAAAAGCCGCCGAGTAACGCTGGTGGCGCAAGCGTGTGCCTGGTATCCCAGGCAAGGAAGACCATGGCGGAAATGACGAATGGCCACATACTCCTGTTGTGTGGAGAACGAAGGTAGCCAGCACTGCTTGTCAGGGAACGCTGGCCAGCGAAGGACAGGTGATACGGCGGAGATTGGCGAAGCCTGCGCGTTGCGTGTTTTCATGCGTTCTCTGGGAGCAGCGGAAGCGTAAACCAGAATCGCGATCCTTCTCCAAGGCCCTGCGTTAAGGACTGATTCTTACCCACATCTTTTTTGGCCCCCTCTACAAGCGGACCAAGATGGAAGAGTTTCTGATACACTCTGCTCTATGACTTGGCTGAATAGGTCATTTCACAAAATCCGTTTGTGAAATGTGGGTAAGAATCAGGCGTTAAGGAAGGAGCCTCATAGCCGCAAGGAACGGTCACCCAGGAAGGTGAAGATACCCACCAGTGACAGAACACGGGCAAAAGCTCTTCCGATACTGCACCTTTCACCTTTCCTTTGTTGGCTTCTGGTTGACAGATCACTCGCACGTCTCGTACACTGTCAAGGACGCCAAAGGCTCGCGCGTGAGCAATGCGCAGAGCACACGAACACATGAGGAGTGCCGAACATGCAACAGGACACGACCACTCAGGACATCGACCAAGAACCGTCAACACACATGACCCTCCTCGCCGCGCAGCATGAGGTCGGCGTCAGCCGTGGAACCCTCAAGAAATACCTGACCTATCTCGGCATTGAACCACTCTGCTTTCACATCGGCACGCGCAGCTTGTACATTTCGCGCGAGGCGATGGGTCAGGTGAAGCACCTCAAGCAGAATCCAGCGTTGCGGGCTCAGTTGCCATCCCCACGGAGTGCGCCTGTCAATCAAGAGCGAGACGGCTCACGCGACACGAAGAGAAAGGACGCTTCCCATGGTATCTGAACCGCACGCGTTCCCGATTGTGGGAATTGGCGCGTCTGCAGGGGGACTGGAGGCGTTCCGAGAGGTGCTCCACTTTCTGCCCGATGACACGGGGATGGCCTACGTGTTCGTCCAACACCTGGCTCCCATGCACGAAACCCTCTTACCGGAACTGCTGGCACGTGAGACGCAGATGCACGTCCACGAGGCCCAGGAAGGCATGGACATTCGTGCGAACCACGTCTACGTCATTGCCCCCAATACGGACATGACGCTCTCGAAAGGCGTGCTCAGCCTGCAGCCTCGCACCGAGTCCCGCGGGCAGCACCTCTCCGTTGATACGTTCTTGCAGTCGCTCGCCGAGAGTCGAGCGACCGGAGCCATTGGCGTTCTTCTCTCGGGCGCGGCTGCCGATGGGACGCGTGGCTTGCAGGCGATCAAGGCCGCAGGAGGCATGACCTTCGCCCAGGACCCCACCACGGCACAGTTTTCCAGCATGCCGCACAGTGCCATTACTGCTGGATGCGTGGATTTCATCGGGTCCCCTGAAGCGATTGCCAGAGAACTCACCAGGATCAGCGGGCATCCCTATTTTCGCCAGCCTCCTCCGGCAGAGGCAGAGGCAGAGCAGGAAGCCACTCCCGTTGCGCAAGAGGGGTCCGGGTGGGAGCAAGAGTTTCAACAGATACTCCATGTGCTGCGCCGCAGCACGAACACAGATTTCACCACCTATAAGCCTACGACCCTGAAACGGCGCATCGAGCGACGCATGGCCCTCTTGCAGGTTGGCAACCCTGCCTCCTACCTGACCTCTCTGCAGACACAGCAAACTGAAGTCAACGCCTTGTACCAGGACCTGCTGATCGGCGTCACCAGTTTTTTTCGGGACGCCACCACCTTTGAGACGCTGGAACACGAGATCCTCCCACGTCTGGTGGCAATGCACGAGGCAGGATCCCCCATTCGGGTGTGGGTGCCAGGCTGTTCGACTGGGGAGGAGGTCTACTCCCTGGCAATCAGCATGCTGGAGTTTCTCGAGGCGAGTTCCCTTCCGGTTCCTTCTCTCCAGTTCTTTGGGACCGATCTCAATCCGAAGGCCATCAACTCTGCCAGGGCAGGCATCTACCCCGCAAGTGCGATCAGCGGGCTTTCCCCTTCGCGGTTGTTGAACTTCTTTCTCCCCCTCAATGGGGGCTACCAAATTTCCAAGCGCGTCCGTGAGCTGTGCGTCTTCGCCCGGCACAATGTGCTCAAAGATCCACCGTTCTCCCACCTCGATCTGCTCTCGTGTCAGAATATGCTGATTTACCTGGGGTCGGGGGCACAAAAGAAGGTGTTCCAGACCTTCCACTACGCGCTCTCCCCCCACGGCATGCTCCTACTTGGGCCATCGGAAACGATTGGAACGGCGTCCGAGCTGTTTGCCCCTCTGGGGGAACGCACACGACAGCTCTATGTCAAAAAAGCTACGCGTGCGCGTCCCGTCCTCGTCGGGGACACCCGCACGGCATCCACAGCCACTGTCGCAGGCGAGCAGGAAAACAGCATGGGACAGAAAAAGGGGACGAGGGAGTTTGATCTGCAACGTGAGACGGATCGTCTGCTTGCCACCCGTGCTCCTGTGAGTGTCGTCGTGAATGCCGAGATGGACACCCTCCACTTCCGGGGCGACACGACTCCCTATCTGAGACCCGCCCCTGGTCGGGCGAGCCTCAATCTCTTCAAAATGGCGCGAACGGGCCTGGACCTGGCACTACGAACGGCTCTTTCCCATGTCAGCACAAGCGGACAGCCCGTGAAGAAAGAGGGCATCCAGCTGAGCGAGCAGGACGGACGCCGTCCCATCACCATAGAAGTCCTTCCTCTGCAGGCGTCCGCCACGGAACGCTACTTTGTGATCCTCTTTGCAGAGGCTCCCGCGTTCCTCTCAGCCGCAGAACTGGACGGGCAGCATGCGTCTGCTGCTGGGTATGACGCCACAGATCGGCGCATCCGGGACGTGGAGCAAGAGTTGGAGGCCACCCAGCAGGAGATGCGCTCCATGATCGAGGAGTTCGAAGCCGCCAACGAGGAACTCCATTCGGCGAATGAAGAGGCCCTCTCCAGCAATGAGGAGCTACAAAGCCTCAACGAAGAGTTAGAGACCTCCAAAGAAGAGATCCAGGCAGGCAACGAAGAGTTGCTCGTCGTCAACGAGGAACTGCAGCAGCGCAACGCACAATTGCAGGACGCACGCGACTTCGCGGACGCCATTGTGGAGACGGTCCGGGAGCCACTGCTCATCCTGGACGATGATCTGCGTGTCCAACGCGCGAACCCGGCGTTCTACCGACAGTTCCAGGTCACGCCAGCAGACACGGAGGGGTACCGCATCTTCGAGTTGGGAAAGGGGCAATGGAACATCCCCACCTTGCGAACGCTGCTGGAGGAACTGCTCCCCGCCAATCATGCGCTTGTGGATTACGAGGTCGAACACACCTTTCCCAGGATTGGGGACAAGGTCATGCTGCTGAATGCCCAGCGCATCGATCACGTCCAGCGGATTTTGCTCGCGATGGAGGACATCACCGAACGTAAGCAGGTCGAGAGAGAACGGGAGCGGGTATTGGAGCAACGTCAGGAATTTATGGCGGTTGCCAGTCACGAACTCAAGACACCCGTCACGAGTCTGAAAGGCTATACCCAGTTGTTGCGTGCCCGTTATGTGAAAGCGGGTGATGAGCACTCAGTCGTGATGCTGAGCAAGATGGAGACGCAACTGGGCAAGCTCATCACGCTGATCGGGGAGTTGCTGGACGTGACGAAGATAGAGGCGGGACAACTTGCCTGGCAGAACGAAGCGTTTGACCTAAATGCCCTCGTGCGAGACTGCGTCGAAGAGGTGGGTTATACCTCCACACAGCACCAGATTCGCATTGAGGGCGTGGTCTCCTCTCCCGTCTTCGGAGACCGTGACCGCATCGGTCAGGTCCTCACCAATCTGCTCTCCAACGCCGTCAAATATTCGCCGCACGCGTCCGCCATTCGAGTGACGGTTGCGGCGGACGCGGACACGGCAACCATCGGCGTGCAGGACTTTGGCATTGGCATTGCGCCAGAGCAACACGAACACGTCTTTGAACGCTTCTTTCGCGTGAGTCACCCGGAGGTGAAAACCTTTCCTGGTCTGGGACTGGGCCTCTTCATTTCGGCCCAGATTGTCAGACGGCATGGAGGACGGATGTGGGTAGAGAGTCAGGAGGGCAAAGGCTCCACCTTTTTCTTTACTGTCCCGTTGCACGTGCAGTCAGCACCCAACACACAAGAGGAAGCAGGAGGCAAGGACCATTCCTAAACACATACTGGTCGTCGAGGATGATCCAGCCATCGGGGATATCCTGCTGCTGATGCTCGAAGAGGCGGGGTATGCAGTGGAACTCCAGGTGGATGGGCACGCGGTGCAACAGATGCAAGGGCCGTTCCCTGATCTGCTGCTGCTGGATATCCGACTCTCCGGCACCGATGGGCGAAGGATTTGTCGGTCCCTCAAAAGCCAGGGAGCCACGCAGCACATTCCCATTATTCTTCTGTCAGCTCATAAAGACCTGCAACAGACGGCGGAGGACGCGGGTGCCGATGGCTTTCTCGCGAAACCGTTCGAGATGCAGGACTTGCTGACGCTGGTCACACAATATCTGGGGAGTGACTAACCCCAGCGCAGAAGCGGAGGGGAAACAGCGGCAGAGATGCTGGAGAGGCGTGCGGAACAGATGGAGCGCGACACAGGGCCATCTCTGCCCATGTATCCCTCACTCTGCTCTCCCCTCTTCTGTATCTCATAAAGAGGGTCAAGGTCATACAGGACGTCCGCTCAGGGAGACGAACAGCGGAACCCCTCCTGTTTTTCGCTCGTTTCCTGTGGCCCCAGTGCTAGAGAGGGCTTGAACAGGACAGTCGCTCAGGGAGTTCCACAGAAGTAGACGCGTGGGGACGCCAGGAAGAACCACACCTACCTGGTTCCTCAAGAGTGCTCCCGGTGACACCAAACGCATCATCCATGGCTCCTCAGAAAACGAGGCTGTGTGCTCCAGGAGAAGGTCGCCCCGCGTCCTCTTTCATCATTGAGATACGTGCGACACCCCCATCTTGCTAGGATGCCTTCCGCGAAAGGGGACACAATTTTCACGTTCATCCGCAACAGGAAGACAGGTGAGGATGAACCGGTTTTCAGCTCACGTGTTTGACCAGGTCGCCACGAATGAGACGGGCAAAAACACCTTCGAGCAGCTGCATCGCCCCTCCCATCCCCGCTCCCGACACGAGATGGGCCGCAAGCATGAGCGCATTGCGCTGAAGCGGCTGCTTGGTAGCGGCTTCTGACATTCCTACGGCTGGGAGCAATCCACGATAGACGGCAAACCACACGACAAGACCAAAAACCATCCCTTTCAGGACGGAGGGGAGAGGGACGATCCTCATGAGTGGACCGTAGAGGGCTCCCATCGCTCCTCCAAAGCCAAAGTGGGAGACGAAGGACGCGACCAGGAGCTGTGGTTTGTCCAGCTTCACCCCTGCCCGCTTGGCAAGTGTCCCGGTCAATCGTTCGGGGGGTAACGCGTAGTGTTGCCATCGAGGCAAGAGGTAGTGCCCGGCAAACATGAGGAGAGTCATGGGCACCGTCGCTATCACTCCCGCAAGTGAACCTTCTCCCACGGACAAAGCATACTGCTGTACCTGTGTGTTCCGAAATATCTATTCCCGTTGCATGTCTTGTTCCTTTCTGAAAAGACTTTCCTTCTCGCATCTCTCTTCTGTGTACCCACACTGACTCTAAGGAGAGGGCGACAGTCGCAGAGATTCAGAGCGTGTTTTGGAAATAGGCTGAAGCCGCTTTCTAAGATGCTTCAGCCTATGGAATAGGTGAGGGAGGCGGCAGTACGCTCATGCCCGCTGGCTCCTCAGTCTTGGCTCTAGCTCTGTGGTCATTTCCCAAACACGCTCTCAGTACTACAGTGCCACTTAGCAAGGAGCAATCATCATAAGATAGCTTCTCGTGCTCAGCCTCCAATAAAAGCCTGAATAGCAGGAAGTAGCTTCTGGAGCTATCTCACCTTATAAGTGGCACTGTAGTACTCAGAATACTTCTTGCCCGATTCCTGTGACCTGCACTAGGTTTCATTCCTCACAAGCCAATCAGCAGGACCATCCACCCAAGCAGGTGTCTTCGCCACATCGTTCTCACAACAGCCATCGCTGCGAAACGCAACCATCTGTATTTTCACCTTCACAGGAGCCTCACTCCCGTCGGAGGAGACACCGATCATCACCAGTTTGTCTGGACAGGAGTCACTCCACTCAATCGCCTCTTACAGAACATCCCCGTTAGACGGGAGGTCACGCTATCGTGCCTTTGAACCGTGAACCTTGCTGAACTCCTCCTCTCCCCCGCCTCGTCACGGCGTCGGATCCGCACGCTCTGAATCCGATGTACTATTGGCACCCGCAACGTCCCCTGAATGCCCATCACTCCTGGCGGCTGCCTGAGCCGATGTATTGCCCTGGACCGCTTGTTCCTGCGCCAAAGCACGCCGCTTGTCATCAAGCGAGTGCAAGAGGTCTTCAAATGCGGTCTTGAAGGTTGCGACTCCCTCACGCTCCAGGGTGTCCGTCACCTGGCTGATCTGGATGCCCACCACGTCCAAGTCCTGCATCACCTGTCGTGCTGCTGCCACATCCTGCTCCACCGTTGCCGCAGCTGTGCCATGATCCTGGAAGGCGGCAAGCGTCGCCGGCGGCATGGTGTTGACGGTGTTTGGCCCAATCAGCTCTTCGACGTACATCACATCGCGGTACGCTGGGTTCTTGGTCCCTGTACTGGCCCACAACGGACGTTGCACCTGTGCTCCCTGTGCCTGTAACGCCTTGAAGCGTTCGGATTTCGGCCCCTCTATGAAGTAGGCTTTGTACAGTTGATATGCCAATTTCGCATTGGCGATGGCGGCCTTGCCTCGCAACGCATGCAGATGCAGCTTCTCGCTGGCATCCGTCGTGGCTTCCGCCTTTTCATCCAGTAAACGATCCACCAACGTGTCAACGCGACTAACAAAGAAACTTGCGACCGACGCGACCTGACTTAGCGGTTTCGTGCCACGTGCTGCCAATTTCTCAAGCCCACTTAGGTAGGCCAGTATCACCTGCTCGTAGGCTGCAAGCGAAAAGATCAGCGTCACATTGACGTTGATGCCTTCGGCAATGCACGTTTCAATCGCCGGAATACCTTGAGCAATGCCAGGAATTTTCACGAGAAGGTTGGGGTGATTAAGGTGTGTCCACAACTGCTTGGCCTCCTCAATCGTTTTCTGCGTCTCGTAGGCCAGCAATGGGGACACCTCCAGGCTCACATAGCCATCGCCGCCGTGCGTGCGCTTATAGATGGGGAGGAAGAGCGCGAGCACATCGCTGATATCCTGGTTCGCCATGATTTGGTAGATGCTCAGAGCATCCAATTGCTGCGCGGCCAGGTCACGAAACTGCTCGTCGTAGGCTGTGCCCACCGTCATCGCTTTTTGAAAGAGGGATGGGTTTGAGGTGACTCCAACAATGGCATCCTGCTCCATCATCTGCTGAAAGGTTCCTTGCTGGATCAGACCGCGAGCAATGGTGTCATACCAGGGACTTTGCCCCAGAGCATATACTTGGGCCAGCCTATTGGTTGTCATGGTAGTTTCTCCTTCCGGGGGAAGGCCGTCGCGCCTTCATCGTTCGCGTCATGGAGAGGACGAACTGGCGTATCTGTTCCCCCCGTAAAAGGACAACCAGCACTCCTGCCCCTAGCCCAAGCCCCACTCCACCTAGAAGCACTGCATTCTTCACCCAGGTCCTGTTTCGCGGCTGTTCCAGGGGTGTCTGTGGTGCAAGCACCTCTCCACTCTCCTGAACGTGGCTGCTCTGGCCGCGAAGCATCTCTTCGTCAGCGGTAGATACTGTCACCTCAGGATGTTCTTCTTCTCTGAGAGAATGTTGCTCATGGGTTGTCTCATTCTCTAGTGCAGGGGCATTCTCTGGCTGTTGTTGTACCGCCTCACTGTTCTGCACAACAGGAGTACCACCTCGTTTGTGCTCCATGACTTCCTCGTGCTGTCTACCAGAAGCGGCGCGTGGCTTTTTCTCTGTCGTTTCCTCTTGAACAGCAAGAGGAGCCCCACTCAGTTTCTGCTCAGAGGTCAAAACCACGTCCTCTCCCAGTGCATGCTGTGCAGTCACAGACACACGTTCTACGCGCGGTTTCAGCGAACGAGGCTGATGAAAGTCCTCTTGCGTCTTGGAGGCCCGTTGCTCAGCAAGAGAGGCTTGATGCGAAGCGACGGCTTGATCCCATACCGCTTTCTGTTTGTCGATGTCGGACGTTTGAGCAGCTGCGCTTCCAGCATCCATCAAGGCTCCACTCTGACGCATGATCTCGTGCGCTTCCCGCTCACGACCGTCGGGTCGGACTGAGATCACCGTGTGACCAGCCTTGACTTCCTGCGCATAGTAGCTCGCCTGAACAGGCGACACCCCCAGGTTCTCCAAATCGCGTTGCAAGTCGATTCCTTCATGTCCATGCATAGCAATGCCAATCTGGTCATAGCTAAAGCCTGCTTGCCTGAGGGCTTCGAGTGCATGTCTTGCCTGAGTTTCATTGCGAAACACGTCGGCAATAATGGAAAGTTCAAGTGTCATTGTCTCTATTCTTTCTTCTACAAGAAGAGAGCATCTGTGCTCTCACTTTCTTCTACAAAACGACAAAAAGATGGGAGGAAGCGTTCTGTATTCCTCTCGGTGAACGTTCTTCAAACGTGAACGTGTTCGCTCATTTCTTGTGTCCTCCACGCACCACCCTGTTGCTCTCGTCGAGAGGCAATCCCTGATGCTCTTTCTCTGGTCCATGAGAACACTCACGACAGAGTGGATAGAGCACATGGCTATGAAGCCTTTTCGCTAAAGACGCATGATGTCTACAGAGCACATCTCCACACCGGAAGCACGTCTGCATGTTCAACCACGTCAGCGACATCGTACAGACCGTGCATCGTGCCTGTGTCTGCATACCGTTCCCTTCTTTCAGAAATATTCTGCCTCATGAGAAGGCAAGAAACATGGACCTTTACGCTGGCACATCGCTCGTTATATCGTCCTTTCGAATTATCGTGCAACCAAGCGCTCCTTCAGGAGACGCTTTGCTCGAAAGAGGGAGGTCTTGATGGTGCCAAGAGGCATGGCAAGGATGTCGGCTATCTCTTCATATGTTTTGTCTTGCAGGTATCGCAGATGCAAGACAATGCGATACTTGACAGGCAGGTGCTCCAGGTTCTTCTGTAATGAGATCTGCTGCTCGTGTCGTTCAATGTTCTCCATCGCCTGCTGCTCCATTCCTCTCTCGGAAGGTGCTTGTTCCATCTGTATCGCCTCTTGCACGAGGTGCTCCCGTGTGCGTAGGGCAAGCACACGCAGACAACAGTTATAGGCAATGCGATAGAGCCAACTCGAAAAGAGGGCATCGCCACGAAACGTAGGTAAGCCCTGCCATGCTGCCAAAAACGCCTCCTGAGTCGCCTCCTTCGCTTCTTCAGTATCATGCAGCAGACGCACGCTCAGCGCGAAGGCGCGTTGCTGGTGGCGTTGCACAAGAAGGGCAAACGCGTTTTGGTCTCCCTGTTGACTCGCTTTCACAAGTTGTATATCGCTTTGTTCAACGGAGAGGAAAATATCCGTTGGAAGCATGTTCTCGCCGTCCGGCAATGGATGTCTCTGATCCATGTTCACACACGCTCCCTTTTTGACTCCTCAAAGCATGAGAAGACCTCTGGATACCATGCCCTTTGTACGCCCAACGAGGCACGTAGGAGTGGTTTCGCACGATGCATGTACGTCTTGGCGGTTCCCTCAGGAAGGCCAAGCACCTGACCAATTTCGGAAAAACTGAGTTGTCTTGCATAGCGGAGCTGGACGATAGCACGAAACGTCGGAGGCAACATGCTCATCGCATCTTGAACCAGTGACTGCACCTCATGTTGTTCTGCGACTTCCTCTGGTAAGGGATGAGGGTCAAGCAGCAGTGCGAATTCCGAGACATTATCCGTTTCCTTCTCTGAAGGAGACAAAGAGAAGAGTACTGCTCGTCTACGCCGCCCCACATCGACGCAGCAATTGTGGGCAACCCGAAAGAGCCAGGCTTTGAGCGGTTTCTCAACATGCAGCCTAGGTAATGAGAGATAGAGTTTGAGAAACACGTCCTGCAGAATGTCTTCGGCATCACTGGCACTGCGTGTACGACGAAAGAAGAAGGAAAAGAGTACCTGACGATACCTTTGCACGAGCACTGCGAACGCGTCCTGGTCTCCTGCAAGTGTCTGTTGAGCAAGCAGACCATCAGACGTATGGTTAGATGGGCTTTCTCTGTGTGTGTCTGTGTGCATCCTTCATCTCTCTTTCTTTGCACGCTTTATAATGCTCGCTGATAGGCAAACGATGCCAGCAGGTCATCGAGTGGGCCTTGTACAGGCTCGCTGATGAGCAGGCGTCTATCGTCGGAGGAGACACCTCTGGCTTGGCGCAACAGGTCAAGGAGATGTCTCATCTCCTGTAAGGTCAGCACAAAACTTTCCCCATCAGGCTCTCCCAGCTTTGCGTTCCTAACGACCACATCTGTGTGGGCTCGTGTTTGCAGATGGCTCCTCCATCTCTTCTCATGCTCGCTCACGATCATCTCTCCTTACCAACTCCCACACTCCTGGTTTTTCACAGCAAGGGGTACCTTTTTATTTTCACTCGTCCATCACCTAGTGTCCTCTGCGGGAAACAAGCGTTTCATGTGCAAAGGATACTACGTCTGTCCATGCGAGTGAAACGTCGTGGGCGTGATGTTCACCTTTCAGCATCAAGAGCAACACGCTTTATGACACGAAGAAGTTTCACCTAATACTGGAATACTCCCGCTTATTTATACACAGTATTCTTTTTATAGAAGAGAATACGCTCTATAAAAATTCCTGTTTTTGGTGGCAAAGAGACCTTGAAGAGAGGAAGAAAAGCCTATTTTTTCTACAGAAGAGGTGTGTGTGCAGAGACAAAGCGCGTGAAAAAAGGAGGTTCGCCACCTCAGAGAGGAACGTCATCGTTCCACGTTCCTCAGTATTCTCCTCTCATCAACGACGTTTGAACACGAAAAAGTCTACTTTAGAAGAAAGACACGCGTATTCTGAAATGTATTGACCATGATCGTAAGCGTGTGGAGAATGCTCATCGCCGAAAACACTCGTTTCTGTACCTTGAAGTATACAAAGAGTTCAAAGAAATGTATTCTAATATTTGGAATTTTCTTTCTTACAATTTAATAAGAATACATAAAAAGTGTAACTATTGTGTTGACCCTTACGTGCTACTTCTAAAGCTGGGAACGTTTCTTCGCTTGTAGCTTTCTGACTTTCGTGGAAATGAGTACCACGATGACTACTTCTCGACTTGCTCATCTCTGCTCAGGTCCCGAAGCGCTTGTGTTCCTCTTGTGTCCGTTTTTGTTCTTGTGCATAGCATCTCTCGTGGAGAGAAACCAGATGCATACGACATGAACGTCACTTGAGACACAACGTACACCCTGTATGGTGTTCTCGAAAGAAATGTTTAGAAGGGCACACGTCAAAGAGACGTGCGCCTCGTGAAACATGCATCGCTCGCTCTCGTTGCTCTGGGAGGCTACCCAGGCGTGAAGGGAACAACACCACTCGTGTTTCTTCCTGAAGGTGCTTTCCTACCGACCTCATCCTGTTGCATGATTGGATGCAGCCTATCTGCATTCGAGTTGAAAAGGAGTTCCATGTGAACCTTATTGATGCTGTCATTACTTCCTTTCAGTCGGCACTGGCCTTGCTCTTCGAGTTTGTGCCGCGATTGCTCGGCTTCCTGGTGATCTTGCTCATTGGGTGGCTTGTGGCTTCCGCACTTGCTAAAGCCGTCACCTTCCTCTTACGCAAAGTGGGCTTTGATCGGGTGGCTGACCGTATCGGCCTGTCGCGTCTGGGACAGCAGGCAGGAATCAAGACCGATGCCGCTGATATTCTCGGCAAACTGGTCTACTGGTTCGTCTTCTTGATCTTCCTGGTCCCAGCAGTCAATGCACTTGGTCTCACCGCCGTGAGTACCCTGCTTGCTCAGGTCATTGGCTACCTCCCTAACGTATTCGTCGCAATCCTGATCCTCTTCCTGGGGACGTTTGCTGCAACCATTGTGGCAGATCTTGTGCGTGGAGCGACAAGCAGCGCGAGAGTGGGCAACCCGAATCTCTTTGCGAACATTGCTCGCTACGCCATCATGGGCTTTGTGGCTTTAATTGCGCTGGAACAGTTAGGGATTGCTCCGGCGCTCTTGAATATTCTGTTTACCGCGGTTGTCGGTGCGGCTGCCCTTGCTGCGGGCTTAGCCTTTGGTCTGGGTGGACAAGATACTGCACAGAAGTATCTCGAGCGTACCGAGAGTGCTGCCAGCACTGCTGCGACACAGATACAAGCGCAGCAAAGAACGAATGCAGTTCAGACGCAAACGCCTCCAGCGTTACGTCCTGACGTGCCACGAGCGCGGTAACACGCTTCACTCGTCACATTCCTACGTACGTCTGTCTATCGCTCGTCATGAGGAAGGGCGTTCTTTGAACACGTCCTTCCTTACCAGAGAACAAGGAGAATTTTCATGGCAACTCAAGAAACGATTGTCGCCGGTGTGTTCCAGCAAGAGGCTCAAGCACGACAGGCACTCAGTGCGTTGAAACAGGCCGGTTTTGGCTACGATCAGGTGGGCGTCGCCACATAGGGACAGCAAGGAGTCGATCTCAAGAATGACTTGCTCGGTCTTAATGTGTCACGCACGCAAGCCGACTACTACGCGCAGGAATTCAAGAATGGGCGGACCGTCGTGATTGTCCGACCAGATGGGCAAGAGCAAAAAGCTCATGATATTCTGCACCAGTATGGTGGCTACGACTACGAGCATCAAACGCTGCAGACCCAAACCTCTGCGGGTAACACGCGCAACGCTGCAGCCTTGTCTACTCAAACGACGACTGAGGATATACAAGATGAATTTCATCAGCCTCGTTCGCTTCGGTTACGCGAGGAACGTCTCAACGTGACCAAGGAGCGTGTGCAGGCTGGGGAAGTCGATTTGCACAAAGAGGTCGTCACTGAGCAGAAGACCATCAACGTGCCGGTCACTCGTGAGGAAGTCGTGATTGAGCGACATGCCGTCACGGATGGGCAGATTGATACCACTCCTATTGGTGAAGGCGAGACCATTCGTATTCCCGTGAGTGAAGAGCAGGTCAACGTGACCAAAAGTACGGTGGTCACAGGTGAGGTCGCTATCGGCAAGCGAGCCGTCCAGGAGACCCAGCAGGTCACGGATACCGTCCGCCATGAGGAAGCTCGCATCGACCAAGAAGGCAAGGTCAATATCCAGGGGGATATCGATCCCCGAAAACCCTAACCGTCTTCAGACAAAGAGTGTTCGCAGGCAGCATGTGTGTTGCCTGTGACCTCTGAGAGCCGTGTCTCTTGCGCCTACAAGAGGACAAAGGAACACTCGATGAAGGACAGTATCCCTCTTGTGAAGTCAGCCCTGGCGGAACTCGTTGGCACCTTTTTTCTGACGCTCGCCGCCTTAATTAGTGGGACGCCCTACGTTGTTGGTGTCACGCTTGGTGTCTTTGTCTATGCTATTGGTGCGATTTCAGGGTGTAATCTCAATCCCGCCGTCTCGCTTGGCTTGATGGTGACCCGTCGTCTTCCCGTCCTGACCGGTCTGCTCTACATCGTCGTTCAGGTAGCAGGGGCAGGACTGGCACTGTTGGTGGCAACGTTTACAGGTCATTTGGCATCTCATTATACTGCTGCGAGTCCACTCGCAGAGTTTTTAGGCTTTGGAGTGTTGATGCTGACGGTGATGGCTGTTTCGGAAAAAAACGTGCCCCAGGCAGGCAGTGGCATTGCGATTGGGGGAGCACTTGCTGCCGGACTGGTGATGAGCAGAGGGATACTCAATCCTGCTGTCGCCATTGCGATGGGACAGACCCTCTCACCTGCGACCTGGGCGACGTTGTTGAGTGGTATCTGTTTTAGCTTGCTCTTCCTGCTCTATGAAGTCAAGCAGAAGCCAGCAGAGGAAGAAGATCCCGCGAAGGTCCAGCTCAACGTTCCATTCGAGCGATTGAGAAGTGTGCCACGCGCAAAATAAAGGAAAAAACGTATGTATCCATATGATCAGAACAATCAGCAGATGTACCAACAGTATATCAACCACGCTGACCAGGGAACCTCCTCCCAGATTCCTGACCAGGAAGCTCAGCAGAACTACACTCAGTTCGTGCAGAATGCTCCACCTCAGATGGTGCAACAGGCTCACGAACAGTATTATCAGCAGATGCCTCCACAACAACGTGGTGGCCTGATGCAAGGACTGATGGGTGGATTGATGCAGCGAGGAGCCACGCCGCAGCAGATGGGGGTACAGAATACCGACCCAAATACCATGTCTCCTCAAGATGCGGCACGCGTCACTGGCTATGCTGCACAGCAACAGCCTGACCTGCTGCACCAGATGATGGGTCCTGGAGGTCCACTGGGGAGTACTGGCGCGAAGCTCGCGGTTGCTGGCATCGCCGCCTTTGCTGCCAAGCAGATGCTCAGTGGTGGTGGGATGAAATTATAACTCGCTGCACGGAACGTGACCGTATGTCGCGCTCCTCTGGAAGGAACATTCATTCAGGAAGAGAGAAACGCTTTTTCTCTCCCGACAGAAAATAAACAGGAGAAAATAATGGCAACGACAGGACGAACGATACTCGGCGTGTTTGACGAACCCGCGATGGCAGATCAGGCTATCGACGCCTTACAGACCGCAGGCTTCAGGAGTGATCAGATTCATGGGGCAGGCCATCATACGTCTGGTGGCTTTATGTCAGGGATCAAGAATTTCTTCACAGGAGATGACTCCACTACAGAGACGAGTGCCAGCGATTTTACAGGGATGGGCGTCTCCGGTGAGGAGGCGACGTACTACGAGAATGAGTCTCATGCGGGACATCGGGTTGTCGCGGTCCAGGCTGCTGGACGTGAGCAAGAAGCAGCAGAGATTCTGCGCACCAACGGAGCCTATACCTATGCTACACGGCATGGTGCAACACAAACAACGAGTGCAGCCACGTCCGCAAGCGCGATCCAGACCTCTGTTTCTGGAAAGAACACGCGAAAGGCTCGCGCAAATGATACTGCTGACACCACTGACGAGCGTGTGATTCGTTTACGCGAGGAGCAACTCAACGTCAATAAACAACGCGCTCAGGCAGGTGAGGTCGATCTGCGTAAGGAGGTCGTCACCGAGCAGAAGACGGTCAACGTTCCTGTGACACACGAAGAGGCATTCATCGAGCGGCGTGCGGTCACGGGTGCTGCCGCTTCTGATACCACGCCTATCGGTGAGGGCGAAAGCATTCGCGTCCCGCTGAGCGAGGAGCGAGTCAACGTCAGCAAAGAAACCGTGGTCACAGGGGAGGTGTCCATTGGCAAACGGGCGGTTCAAGAGACCCAGCAGGTCACCGATACGGTGAGACGAGAAGAGGCGCGTGTCGAGCAACAAGGTGATGCGCCTATCCACGGCACCAGGAGTGATCACTTCCATCCCGATAGCGTGGACAAAGACACGCTCTAGAGTGTCTGAAGAAAGCACAGAAGAGGATGCCTGGTTCAGGCATCCATGAAGAAAGGAATATTCCAAAATGGGAAAGTTTATCAATGGGCTGCTTGTCGGAGTGGGGGTGGGCTTGCTGGCCACGCCGGTAAAAGGCGAAGAGCTGCGCCATCTCGTCAGCGAGCGTATAGCACGCCTACGCGCCTCACATCCGCAGAGTGGACAACTCGCTCAGTCTGCGCAGCAGGTTTCTGAGAAGGTTTCGCAGGCAGCAGGTGTGCTACAAGACAACGCACAACAGGCTGCCACACAGGTGAAGTCAGCAGGAAGTACGCTTGGGGAGACAGCACAGCAGGCTGCAACAGAGGTGAAACAAACTGGCAAGAATGTCGCCGCGACAACCAAACAAGCGGCATCGTCAACCCACTCCACAACGCGTGGAACTGGTACCTCATTATAAGAGAGAGCATCTCTCAAGGAGAACTACCATGTGGCCTTTTGATCAAAATAATCAACAGACGTATCAGCAGTATTCCCAGGCGCACGAGTCTGGCAACTATAGTGGCCTCGATCAGAATCAGGCAATGGGCAATATGCAGCAGTTCATGCAGAATGCCCCAGCTGACACCCAGCAACAGGTTTATCAACAGCACTTTGAGCAAATGCCGTATGAGCAGCGCTCACAGTTTGCTCAGCAGATGCCTCAAGAGTACGGTGCAGACCCTAACAACCCACAAGGAATGGCACAGGGCTTTCAGCAAATGGGACAAGAGCAACCAAATATGCTTTCGCAGATGTTTGGGCAGGGAGGAGCCTCAGGCAACATGATGGGCCAACAAGGAGGTCTCGGCATGGGGCAAGGTGGTCTTGGTGGACTTGTGGGAGCGGTGGCGCAACATATGATGAGCAGTCGAGGTGGTGGAAGCTTCTAGCGATTGAGGAAGGAGGGCAATTGTGCGCTCCTTTCTCCATGTTTCCGTTCGCCTCTCTGAGTAGCTGCCTACGTTTTGGTAAGCATGTTTGTCCAGTGTGAAGAACAGAAGAAGGAACGTTTTCTTGAAAGGAAAACAGAATGCAAGAACGAACGATTGTTGAAAGAAGTGGAAGTCCAGCGTTCAAGTATGGTCTTCTGTTTGGTATTCTTCTTGGAGCATTTCAGGTGGTTTTGACGCTCCTCACCAACTACTTGAATTTGGGAAGTTTTGCGCTCTTCATCACCATCGCAGGCGTCGTCCTCGCGCTGGTTGTCTACCTGCTTGCGGGAATACGCGCCTCTCAGGAGACAGGAAGAGTAGGAACAGGAGCCTTCGCCGGTCTGTGGGCCGGAGTGGTAAGTGCCATCATTGCGTTTCTTGGTGCGCTCCTGCTTGCTTACGTGAATCTGAACACCTTGCGCCAGCAAGCTGCCGCTGCCGCGCAAGCCGCCGCCAATCAAACTCATCAAGCTCTTCCTGCAACGACGGACCAGCTTTTGCTTTCGACAGCCGCCATCACCGCTCTGACCGGACTCGTGGCGTCAATTTTGCTTGGTCTCGTGGTCGGAGCGATTGGAGGGATGATTGGCAGAGGGCGTGCCTCACGCAGGACCGTAGTGACCCAGGAGACGACATACCGCGATGTGCCAACTGCACCAAGAGGCTAATATCCTCTTCCTAGACTCACCGTCGCTCGGCATGTGAACGTCGTTCACCTATCGAGCGACGTTTCCTATGCAAACATACCGTCTCTCTTTTTTCTCCTGTCTCCTCTCACACACACAAGGATTTGGTGAAATGCTCAACAATACGAATAATAATGACAAGAAACGACGTGAAGTCTGGCTTGCCCTTTTTGGAGCACTCTTTCTCGGCTCGTTTCTGATCTTTGGCGGTTGCCAGGCGCAAATCTTCCCAGGAGTGAATGCTGTCGCGCAAGGCTCTCTTTTTCCTGTCGCAGCCACGGCGACTCCTGAGACGGCGACGCCACAACCTACCGCAACACACGCAGTCACGCCAACGGCAGTACCAATCACGCCAACGGTCGCAGTGCGTGTCCTGGAGGCACCACTGGTGGTACTGTTTGCCAATCGGCAAGGCGTGACAAGCACCCAGTCCTACTCAGGACCCACGCCTGTGACCATCAGTGGGTCAGGAAAGGCGCAAGGAAAACAGTTCTCCGACGCATTCTACCTCTATACCGACGCGAACGGACAATCCATTACGCCTGTGCATCCAAAGGTCAATGGACTCTTATGCATCAATAGCAAACCGATAGACACCTATGTGCTCACGATTCCTGCCTACAACCCGGCTCACACATATCCCGTGTCGCTCAATGCACCGGGTGGTCCACTCAAGTTTGGCGTGTGTGATGTTCCAACAGCGTTTGGGGATAACACAGGGAATTTTACGATTACCTTTGACTAAGTCTCTGAGAAGGAAGGAGAGCGGGTATGCAGACGGAAAAGAGAACAGCGCATCTGCGCGAAGAGGTTTCGGACAGTCTTCTTGCGGAGCGTATGCAGGCAGGAGACGAGGACGCTTTTGCGGTGCTTGTGCGTCGCTATCGTCCCTGGCTGTTTTCCTTCATCTGTCACCTGATACACAGCAGGACTGAGGCCGAAGACATTGTGCAGCAGGTGTTTCTCAAGCTCTATCTCGCGTTACCCACGCTCAGAATCGACCAACCACTCGAACCCTGGTTGTTTCAAGTGGCTCGCAATCGCTGTGTCGATGAGGTGCGCCGCAAGCGCCCATGGTCCTTCTCGGAGCTAGAAGAAGGAAGGGGAATGAGCGAAGCCTCGGAACTCTCGCTGTTGCTGGACCCGCGTCCCTTACCAGAGGAGATCGTAGAACAACAGGAGATGCAGTCCATCGTGCAGCACGCGGTCAACAGTCTGCCCGCGAAGTTTCGTGCTATTGTTCAACTACGCTATGCCGGACACCTCAGTTTTGCTGAAATTGCTCAGGTGCTCGGCATTCCAGAGCAAACCGCGAAAACATACATGCACCGGGCGAAACCGCTCTTACGTCGTGCGTTACATGCTCAGCAGCAGGTCCATGTGGAGAGTGCTCTCTCCCGTAGAGGGAACAGTATGTAACCTAGGACAGGGTATCTGCACTCTTGTGCATCGCAAGGCGTTCGCCCAGATACTCCGTTGCCAGTGTATCAGCACGCGCATCCAGTTCCTCCAGGAAACGCACACCATGCTTCTTGCCAGCCCATTTCGCAAAGTCAACGAGAAGAGGCTGGTAGGTATTGCGCGTTCCATGCGAATGGATTCGTTCATCAGAATAGGCCCAGACCGTTTCGCCTGCTGCTCGGCGTGCTTGTTTGACGGCGTATCGACTCTTGCCAATGCTCATTTTCTCATTGAGGCGTTTCTTGACTGCGTAGACGAGACCTTCGCGATTTCCCATGTGCGTCTTCTCCTCTTCTTTTTCCACTAGGAAAGCCTTATGTGCTCAAGAAGGAGTCACAAATGTGGTTCTGAATGATGGTGTACTGGACCTGTAGGGGCGCAAAAGCTCCCTATGAAGCATCGTGTTTTCCTGTTTCTGTTTATTCGACGGTGCTTTTCGTCAGAGCAAGGGTCGTGATCCAATGGTGTGCCAGAAGAAATGTTCAGTCATGTACGAAGCCACTCATGCCAAAGATACGCTCGATACTCCGCGATCTCGTCGTATCGTCCTTCTTCAAAGAAGTATCTGTTTGCAGATAGGAAATGCGCTACAGAGACGTTGCACCAGAGGACCAGGAGAGTATTTTCCTCATCGGAAAACGCTCCTTCCATCGATTGCTCGACATCCCGATCATTCACACACCAAGAGATGCATGTACACAAGGAGATAGTCATGCAAAGCAGGAGCAAAGCTCAACTCCTTCACGACCACTCATCCTTCACACACCAGTTCCTTTCAGAACTTCATCTCTCTCTACACACCAGAAGTATAGCAAATGAGTGAGGAGAGCACCCAGAACCAGCCCAGAACGACATGGCCAGAACACACAGAACTTTATAAAAAAGGGATGTTCTGGGCTGGTTCTGCTCAGCGACCGGTTCGTCCTGCTCATAGAACGTGCTCTACCCGTCCTCACATGGAGATAGCGCTATGAATGCATTCCTTGCCCTCTCTTGACGGATACCTCTATACTAAGGAAAACAGGTCAGGAGGAACTCGATGCCTCAACAACTGACACCACAATGGCAACCTATTAGCCAGCTTGCCCTCATTGCATCCCACATCGACGGGATGCTGGAAGCGGCCCAAGAGCAGTATCAGACGCTCCAACCGGCACGAGCAAAGCCGCACGTCCTCGATAATTATACGGTCGGTCGCGTGATCGAAGTCTTTACCGCACAAAAGAATGATTTATGGCTCTTTGAAGAGCAACTGAAACGCTGGACCGCGCAATCCCTCACGCCTCGGCAACGAACAGAAGTGCAGCGGCTCACTGGACAGATGTCGAAGCTGCGGCAGGTGATCACCGACATTTTGGCACTCGCCGACGAATTGAAGCAGGGAACCATTGAGCAGGTACTTAGCAAAAGTGACGAGGAGCTGGGTCTCGACTTCTTGCGGCGGCATCTTTGAGAGCATCAGGCATCCTCCTGCCCATTCTCATTTGCGCGTGCATAGGTGACGGTGCAGCAGCCTCACATGTGGAGATCGCTCGTTGTGACTGTGAACCATTGTCACATTCTCCGGTCTAGGCGCGATGAGTGACATGCAGTTCACGGTTACGCCTGCTAGTATATGGAAAAGACTCATTCCCCAAACTCCTATGGGCTAGTGCTGTCGCTCATAAAGCAGAGCTACTTGCCACGTCACATGGAGTGTGTCTACGAGAAAGACATCTTCTTCGCAGAAAGGAAAATCGTCAGATGGCTCAAAAAACCATGCGTATTGAGAAACACACGTATCTCGTTCACCAAGCAGACAACTTGCACTGGAAGATTCTGGTGAGGAAAGACAGCAATAGCACCCTCTACGTTCCTGTGTATCGGAAAGGCTGGCAGGACGGAGGCGAAGTCGAAATCTTCTCGCTTCTCCCTCCCCCCGAAGCTGGTGACGAACCGCTGCTGCATATCCGCATCTCCACAAAAGCAAACGAGGCAGATCGAGTGCTGCCTCTCCCAAACCCTGCCATTTCCATTCAAAGCCACCTCCCTGCATTCACCTTTATTGAGCCAGAAAAACAACGGGTGCTCGTTCAACTGATGTGCGTTTTGAGCCTAGAGGGGAACCGTCTCACCATTACACCGATCATCGAACCAGAGGAGGTGTAGCCAACACCCGTTCTCTGCACTCTCGTTTGCATGAACGAAAAGTGCAGACTTCTATGGCTGTTCCAGGAGCGACTTCTGTCATCACACGATACCCCTACCACAGGTGAGCATCGTGGGGGCAGTCGTCACATTCCTGAAACGTTGGAAAGCGTTCAAAGAGTTCGACAAATTGCTTCCTGCCGCTATAATCCAGGGCCTCTTTGACCACCACGCCTTTCACCTTCCAATACCCTTGCTCCGGCCACAACGTCTGCTCCTTGATGGCCTTCGCCACGGCACGCTCTGGTATATCGTGCAGACGCGCGAATGACCGCCACGTCACCAGATCACTCGGCAACGTCGTCGAACGAGTCTTCGTTGTACGCTTCTTGGCCGACGTGGGCGACTTCTTCGTCGAGGCAGTCGGTGATTGTCGCTTCGCCAGGTACGCAATCTTGTGCTCGGCCTCTTCCAGGCGCATGTCCAACGCTTCGAGTTCAATGGTCAAGTGAATCATCGTGTCATGCAGCTCATCGTAACTCAATCGTCGCTTCTTTGGGGTCGCGGCTGCGCGTTCGGTCAAGGGCAAGGACAATTCCACCAGATCGAACGGATTCACGCGGTACTTGCCATGTGGCAGCACCTCCGCCTGGAGCTTACCGCTTTTGAGCCAGCGCTGTACCGTCCGTACCGTCACCTCGGCCTGCTCTGCCATTTCTTGTGTGGTGAGGTCTTCGCGTTCTTCTTCCATGTTCATATCTATGGAACGGGCGACATGACGCGACATGCTCCCCTATAAGGCGAATTGGCTACCCTACAAAGATGCCTTAGCGGCGTCCCTGTCGCAACGTGTCGCTAAAAAAACACCGCAACGATCCTTCTCTCCAAAGGGAGCAAGCGAAGAAAAAAAGTGCAGACATTGGATTGTTGTGTGCAACTTATTAGTAGTATGCACATAACAATTGTTGGGATACCTACACCTTCGTTTTCTGTGCGCTGTTGGAGTGTGTGAAGTGTCCTTTTCTCGGTCACATGCGCAGCCAAGACCAGAGGATGTGACGCTGCTGCACCGTCACGAGGAGAGATCGCCACGGGGTGACTCGAAACGAGGGGGCGCATCCATGCTTGAGAGAGGAGGCCAACCAATGCTCTACGAACCGCGACACTCGTCTCGCAGCAAAGCGTCTACGAGAAAACGTTGCACCCTCTTGAAACGAAACGTGGTCCTCACAAGGGACGCAAAAAAGACAGCAGA
>JAABUQ010001311.1_pt1 | contig 54363 bp, 59 predicted proteins | sample 5560001 | NCBI WGS metagenome assembly JAABUQ01 (sample SAMN10711888, study PRJNA513371) | rock metagenome | isolation source: Antarctica rocks | place: Antarctica: Victoria Land, Finger Mt nord | collected 2015-12-18
CGGGCTACTCGGAGGAAGTGCCTCCGGCACTGAAGAGTAGATGCCGATCACTGTCTTTCCGAACGCCGGCTCCTAGTCACGGAGTGACTTTCTCCGGGTAGCCCGGCACTTCCAGTGCCGGGTACCGCTATGGCGTCCTACGCCACCTTCGCGTCGTCGGCCATCCAGCCCTTGAGCAGCAGCGAGACGCTCTCGGGGTGGTTGGTGATCATGGAGCGGATGCTCTCCATCTTCAGGTCCTGGTTCTCCTCGATGGACGGGGCGCGCACCCGCCGGCGCGGGCGGCCCTCGGCTTCGGGCATCTCGGCCAAAACGTCCTCGACGGTCAGCGGGCGCTCCTCCATCATGCGCTCCATGCCGCGCCCGCTCCCGTTCAGGATGGCGTCCATCTCAATGTCGGGCATCTGGGTATGCATCTGCCCCGACTGCGGATCCAGCAGGCCGATGTTGGCCCCGCCGCCGGCCAGCGCGAGCTGAGGCTCCATCGTCGCTGTCGAGCGGCGGCCCGTGCGGGTCACGAGGATCAGCAGCACGACCGCGACGGCGCACACGGCCAGGGCGCGGGCGACGTTGCCCCACAGGGCCTGCGAGGCGAGGGCGGCCATCTGGGCGGCCTGTGCCTTCTGGGCGGTGTTGTCGAAGGCGATCTGCTGGATCGAGACCGAGCGGGTCGCGTCGCCCGCCGTCGCGCCGATGGCGGCGCTGACGAAGTCCTTGATCTTGGGCAGGTTTTCGGCGGGGACGCTGGTATCCACCAGGGCGGCGACGGTCATCTTCTTGACGCCGCCCTGGGCGACCACGGTCTGGGTCCTGGTCGTGTTGTTCTCGTAGGTCGCTTCGGTGCTGGTGTTGCCGTATTTGCCGCCGCCGCCCGCCGCGCCCCCGGTCTGGTAGGAGGGGACGTTGAGGTTGCTGCCGGTCCCGGCGATGCCGCCGACGGGGGCCTGTCCGGTCCCGGAGTAGTTCTCCTCTTTGTCGCGCACCGAAACCGGCAGGCCGGTCTTCAGCCCCGCGGCGGGCGTATGCTCGATGGCCTCGCGGGATGTTTGATCGAAGTCGAGTTCGGCGTTGACGGTGACGATGGCCTTGTGCGCCCCGATCCAGCCGTCCAGCAGGGTCTGGACCTCCTGGCGCTTGGTCTCGCTGAACTTCGCGTTCTCGGTGCCGGGCGCACCGTCGGAGGCCGTCCCGCCCGCGCCGTTGTCCTTCCACAGGGGGACGCCGGTTTGGTCGGTCAGGGTGACGTTCTGCGGGGCCAATCCCGACACGGCATGGGCGACCAGATTCACGATGCCTTTGACCTGGGGGCCGCTCAGGCTCTCGCCGCTCTTGAGGGTGAGGATGACGCTGGCCGCCGAGGGCTTGTCGTCGCTGTAGGGGGAGGTGTCGCCGGGCGTGATCGAGACGGCGGCGGATTGGATGGGGTCGAGCTTCATCAGCTTGCGGGCCAGCTCGCCCTCGTTTGCGGCGTTGATGCGCTCTTTCTCGACCTCGGACGTCGTGCCCATGCCGATCTTGTCCAGGGTCTCGATGCCGGCGATGTCGGTGTCCTTGGACAGGGTGCCCGCCGCCTCGACCGCCATCGTCGCGTTGCTCTCGTCTTTCGAGGGGACGCTGACCGTGCCGTCCTTGTCGTCGAAGTGCATGGGGATGGACTTCTCGCGCAGCACGGCCTCGATGGCCGAGGCGTCCTTGCCGCTGACCCCGTGGTAGATGGGCTGGAAGTCCGGCGCGGCGGCCAGTGACACGGCCACGGCAAGTCCAACGACCAGCAGCAGGACAAGCCCCGTCGCCATCGCCCGCGTGGCGGGCGTCGCGCCCGACCACCACGCGCGCAGCGAGTCCAGCGAATTCGTGAGTGCAGCCAACGCCGATCCCCCCGCGTGAGACGTCCCTACGCCCTACATGCTGACGCGCATGACCTCTTGGTAGGCGTCCACGGCCTTGTTGCGGATCTGCGTCGTCAGCTGCAAGGCCAGCGTGGCCTGCTCGCCGGCGATCATGACGCTGTGGACATCGCTGGTCTTGCCCCGCGCGAAGTCCTGTGCCTTCTGCGCGGCGGTGTTTTGGAGGCCGTTGACCTGCCCGAAGGCGTTTTCCAGCATCTGCGCGAACGAGGGGGCGTTGTCGGGGGAAGCCGCGGCGGCGGGGGCTTGGCTGAACAGGCCGCCCAGCGCGGAGGCCGGGCCGTTCGCTGAAGAAACCGCAGAAATCGGCAGGGAGAAGACGCTCATGGATGGCTCCTTGACATGGCTTCCAGGCCGGTCCTTGGGGGCCGCGTCCTGGGTTGACGATGGGATTGTTCCACAGAGCTTCGAGCGATTCACTTGATTCTTTTGCGGGGCGGCCTTAAGCAAAATACCTGCGATAATTTTTTCTGAAAAGGCTTGCATCTTACGCCTGCCTGCCGTATAATGGCTTTGACAGTTGAAGACAAGGCAGTACCGCTTGTTGGCGTTGAAAGGAATCCCCATGTCCGATTCGACCCGCAGTACCTTGTTGTCCGTTGCAAGCCTTATATAATATAAGGCTACGCCCCGTTTTCATTCTTTCCCTAAGCCACTCTTTGCGTTTGGGGCAATCTTCACACTCATGCTCCTCGGCTCCTCGCTACAGGCGAGGACGGCTATTGTTTCTGACCCCGGCGGGGGTGGCGGCGTGGGCGGCAATGCGGCCTCCAGCCCCGGCCCGAGCTACCCGTGGGTTGGGAGTGTAGACGACACCAGCACCGCCACGGGCAACAAGCTGACCACGGTGCCGACCATTGGCTGGACCGTCCGGGGCGGCTTGAAGGTAGACCTCACCCTATACCACAACAGCGAAACCACTCTTGGCGCTGGCTCTCGTGGAGCAAAATGGTCGCTGTTCTATGACTCGAACGTGAAGTCGGACGCCTCCGGCAACGTCAGAGTTGCTTGGGGGAACGGCCTCGTCTACTTCTTCGGCAACAACGGCAACGGGACTTATCTTGACCCGCCCGGTATCCATGACCGCCTGATCGTAAACGGCAGCCCTGCCTCCGGCTACGACCTCGTGATGAAGGACCAGACGAAGTACCACTTCGCGCCTTACGGCAGCGGGGGAATTTTCTACCTGACCACCATCGCCGACGAGAACGGGAACTCCATCACCGTCAACCGCGCGGCCAACGGTGGGACGCTCGGCGTCAGTGATTCGACCGGGCGATCCGCCACGTTCGGCTTCACCGGCAGCTATTACACGTCCATCACCGACCCGCTAAACCATGCCGTCAGCTTCGGCTTCGACGGCTCCGGCAATATGTCCACGGTGACTTACCCGATCCTAAACGGCACGAGCTACAGCATTACCCTGGGGTATGACGCGAATCACAACGTCACCAGCTACAAGGACCGGCGCGGCAACACGGAAACCTTCTCCTACAACAGCGCGGACAACTCCCTCGCCTGGGCGCAGACGGCGGCGGGGAACCAGACGAACTTCTACTATGGCTACGACAGCCTGCATGGGGTAGCCAATGCCAACGCGACGAGCATCTCGGACCCCAACTCGCATTACACGGTGCATTACTACGCCAGCGGCAAGCTCGACCATGTTTTCGATGCGCTGGGCAACGCCGAGTACTACACCTACGACGGCGACAACAACGTGACCCAGAAACAGGACCGGCGCGGCTACCTCTGGAAGTCCACTTATGACGGCATGGGCAACGTCCTGACCTCGACGTCGCCCGGCGGCAGCCCCACCACCACGGCCTACAACGGCCACAATCGCCCGCTCACGGTCAGCCTGCCCTCGGGCCGCAACATCGCCCACGCCTATGACGCCCTCGACAACCTGACGCGGGTGCAGGAGAAGGACGCCTACGGTAACGTCGAGGCCACCACCACCTACGCCGTCGGCAACTACGGCCTGGCCAGCAGCAAGACCGACCCCAACGGCCACTACGTCCAGTACACCTACGACGGCAACGGCTACCTCGCCACCGTGCTCACACAACGGGGCAACCAGACGACACGGACCTATGACGCCCTCGGCTTCTGCACCAGCCGCCGGGACGCCATGCTCCGCACGACCGCCTACACCCCCGACGCCTGGGAGCGGCTGGTGCAGACGGCCTACCCCGACAATACCACCAACACCTACGGGTACGACCCCAGCGGCAACCTGACCAGCTTCAACAACTACACCGGGGCCTGGACGCGCACCTACGACGCCGACAACCGGCTGCTCGGTGAGAACATCGGCGGCAGCACCCGCATCGTCGGGCACAGCTACGACGCGCCGGGCCAGCGCGGCCTGCTGTCCACGACGACCGACGCCGATGGGCGCGTCATCACCTACGCCTACAGCGCCCGCAACGAGCTGGCCTCGGTGTCCGAAGCGGCGGGCACGACCACCTACGCTTATGACGCCGACGGCAACCAGAGCCACCTGTACCTGCCCAATGGGGTCCGCACCGACCAGTACTACAACGGCGACGGCACCCTGGACTGCTACTACAACTGGGACGGCGGGAGCAACATCTACCAGTCCTACGGCTACGCCTACAACGCCGACCACCAGATCAGCGGCTTCAACGAGGGGCAGAGCGCAAACCTTCACGGGACGGGCAACCCGACGCAGACCGGCTACGGCTACGACTGGCAGGGGCACCTGACGAGCGAGGTCCGCACGGGCGGTGTCCCCGACAGCCAGAGCTACGGCTACGACGGGGCGGGCAACCGCACCAGCGTCAACGGGGCCAACCCGTTCACCTACGACGCCGACGACGAGCTGACGAACGTGGGCGGCGGCAACGTCTTCGCGCTGACCTACAACGCGAACGGGGACCGGGTGACGGAGAGCGTCAACGGCCAGATGACGACGTTCAGCTACGACTTCGACGACCGTCTGACGGGGATCACGGCGGGGGGGACCTCCACGTCGTACCGCTACGACCCGCTGGGGCGTCAGGTGAGCCGGGTGGTGAACGGGCAGTTCACGGGCTACTACCTGAACGGGGAGCAGAGCCTGGTGGAGAAAGGCCCGACCGGGACGACGCAGTACACGTGGGGGAACGGGCTGATCCGGGTGGGCGGGGAGTACCCTCTGACGGACGGGCGGGGGAACGTGCGGCTGACGACGGACGGCAGCCGGAACGTGACCTCCTCGAACGCGCCGGACGCCTTCGGGGTGGCCTCGTCCACGGCGAACACGGCCAGCGCGTACCTGTGGAACGGGGGTGCGGGCTACCGGACGGAGAACGTGTCGCCGCTGGGGCTGGGTCTGAACTACTCGTTCCAGAAGGTGGGGGATCGGTACTACGACCCGACCTTGGGGTGCTTCCTAACGCGGGACACCTACCTGAACCAGAAGCCCTACGCCTACTGCGACGGAGACCCCGTCAACTTCAGCGACCCCAGTGGGCATAGACCAAAGAAAAGGCCGTGGCAGTGGTGGCTAGACGATAATGGGAACCTCAACCCTTATCTTGTCTATGGCACTTACGATATGAAGGGCCAGAATTTCGACCAGCAAATTCTGCAAAATTCGGATTATGAAACTGCCATCGGTGGGTTCGGCGGCACTGGTTTCGGTATCGCGGGCCAAATCAGCACGTCCACCATCCTGACCAGAAACTTGGCAAGCGGCAATGACTACGGCTTTGCCATCTTTGCCGGGATCGGCCTTGGTGGTGGGTTCATCAAAGCCTACTGGGCGCTCGGTAAAGTACTCGGCTTCCTGTAACGGACCATCGCTTCCTGCCTTGAACAAGAGGCAGGAAGCGCAATCCTTGCGACTGGAGAAGAAGATGCTGTGGAATTTCGTAGGCATTTTGCACCTACTGACGGTCATTCTCACCCTCGGCTATTTGCTGTTTCACCTTGTGCAAGTTAGACGAATGCCGCCCGCCCAATCAGCACGATATACGGGATCACTCGTGATTTGGCTCGGGGCAGCGATTTTGGCGGCGAGTATGATCCTGTCCGATCTGAAGATCGGCTTTGGCTCTCTGATCGGGCTGATCGGCTTTGGCCTGATCGTGTATGGGCTTTACCTCAATCAGCAGCGGGACAAAAGGCTCAGTAGCACCGGGGGCACAGGCCCGAACCCGCCTGCCTGAACCCGCCCAGCAGAATCAATCTAGATTGCGCTTGGGATGCTTCCTGACGCGGGACACGGACTTGTATCAGCCGCCCTACGCCTACTGCGGCGGAGACCCCGTCAACTTCAGCGACCCCACCGGGCATAAGAAAAATTGGTGACAGAGGCTTACGCAAGCCTTGTCGGCAGCATGGGGAATATGGGGAGGAATAGGAAAATACATCGCTGGCGGAATTTCCTCCTTTGGAATTGGAGATTGGCTTATCCATAGTCTAGGGGACGCTCAGATCACACAAATCAACAACCAAGCTCTGAAAAACGAGGCTTCAATGCTGAATAGCTTTCAGCAAAGCCACCCGGACGCGGATTTGACGCAGCAGTTAGGACTCTACCAGTATATGCAGCAGAGCACGCTGAAGGCTGATGGGAACCTTGCGGCCGATGCCGCAAAGCAGTACTACCAGGGGATGTCAGGATTGCGTTGAGCACAGGAAGGGACGCACATTTTATTAATAATGAGATGTGCGTCCCTTTGCCTCATCACACACGTTGCGAGAAACCGGATGAAGCACCGTAAGAAAACCGCAACTAACAACTGCAACCCTATTTCTTTGCTACTTGTTGCTTCGCTGCTCGGATTAGGCGCAGGCTGCTCGCCCCGCACTCAAGCCCCGGCGGATGCAGCGTTTGAGCATGAAATGCAGGGTGAAATTGATTCTCATCAAGGTAGATACTCTGCGGCACTTCAGGAGTATCAAACAGCCATTCGTATGGACCCTAGCGGTTGGCCTGCCCACGACAAAGCTGGCAGGATACTGGAGCAACAAGGCAGGTTCCAAGAAGCGATTGCTGAGTATCGCAAGGTAATCGCTCTAGATTACACGGTTAAGAATCCCGCAGACAAAGCGTGGTGGCATTTCCGCCTCGCAGGGGCTTTGTCTAAAGCCGGTTTACATCAAGATGCAGTGGCCGAGTACAAGCTTACTTATAAGATAGCCTCTCAGGATCAGATGCACAAAAAGAAACTTACACTTCTAGCGAGACAATCCCTTTACCTGTCAAGAAAAGAGTAGAAGCACTGGAACCAAGGTTGATACACAGGCAATAGTTCAGCCGCGTCCTATTTCCCTTGCCTTCATCGCCATGCCCTTGACGGCTCCGACGGCAGCGACGTTGGCCTCGCAGGCGCGGGTCGCGCGGAGGCGCGGGGCGTATCCAGAACGGGCTGGATTATGCTATCATGCGGGTCATGCAGGGGGGTACTCGAATGGAATTGCAGACAGGTCTGAGCGGCCCGCGATCCCGTGGCAAGAAGCCCGCGCGTCAGGACGAGCCACGGCGCGAGGCACAGGCGAAGTCCGAACCCAAGCCGGTTTGGGATGAGAACTCTCCGTCCTATCTGGACGCGGTTGAGGCTTCGCTCGCAATGCTGACGGAAGAAGAGCAAGAGGCTCTTCACCTGTCCCTTCAAGAATAACGGGGCGACATGGAAACCGCGTTCGCCGACACCGTGTATTGGCAGGCGTTGCTTGATGTCAGGGACGGCCTCCACGAGGCGGCGAGGGTACTGGCGATCAAGTTGAAGTCGGACCGTGTGCGGATTGTTACCAGCGAGATGGTTCTCACGGAACTCCTGAACGCACTGGCAAAGTCCGAACTGGGCCGGAGGTTGGCGACGGACCTGGTTCGGAGCCTGAACGCGGATGCGAACGTCGAGGTGGTCCCGAACGCAGAATGTCCTTTCGCGCCCGCGTTCGAGTTCTACGCGAGGCGGCCCGACAAGCAGTGGGGGCACACCGATTGCTCGTCCTTCATCATCATGCAGAACCGAGGCATCTACTACGCCCTGACGCACGACCATCACTTCACCCAGGCCGGGTTCTCAATCCTCCTGTAGGCCGTCCGGCCAATAGGGAGACGAAAAAGCCCCCGCTCCAAGCCTGGAGCGGGGGCTTTTGTTGTCGGTCTTTTGTTGTCGGTAGGTTAGGCGCGGCCTAGCGTCCTATCTCCATCGCCTTCATCGCCATGCCCTTGACGGCCCCGACGGCGGCGACGTTGGCCTCGTAGGCGCGGGTGGCGCTCATCATGTCCACCATCTCGGTCACGGTCTCGATGTTGGGCAGGCTGACGTAGCCCTGGGCATCGGCGTCGGGGTGGCCCGGCTGGTAGACGCGCTTGAACGGGCGCATGTCCGGCACGATGCCCGAGACCTGGACGCCGCCGTGCGTCGCCCCGTCCGCGGCGTCGTCGCCGAACAGCCCCGCCAAAGTCTCGCCGAACGAGGCGGACATGGGCGAGAAGGCGACCTGCTGCCGCCGGAACGGGCCGCCATTAGGCGTCCGGGTCGTGTTGACGTTAGCGAGGTTGTTGGCGACCACGTCCATCCGCAGCCGCTCCGCCGTCATGCCCGAGGCGCTGACGGCCAGTGTGTCCATAAATCCCATCGGTTAGCGTCCCCCCGCGATCTCGTACTTGAGGCCGGCGAACTGCATGTTCAGGAGCTGCGCCGCGCCCTGGTAGTAGATCTCGGTCGCGGCCATCCGGCTGGTCTCGGCGTCGATGTCCACGTTGTTGCCGTCGGGCCGCATCGACCCGTCGTGCTGGGTCGTGAGCGTCGGCCCGGTGCTGTCTGCGTCGCCGCCCGCGTCCTGGGCGTCTTGGAGCAGCGCGGCGAACGTGGCATCCTGGCGCTTGAAGCCGGGCGTGTTGACGTTGGCGAGGTTGTTGGAGATAGCCCCCAGGCGGGCGGTGCCGAGGTCCAGCGCCTGTGACAGCGCGGAGATGGTTGTGTCCATAGGAACATTGTCGGCAGAAGTGGGGAAAAACTGGAGGGAGTGGTCTCAGGCCGTGATCATGGCTCGCGGCCTGGCGTCCACCATCTCCTGAGCCGCTTCCGGGCCGATGATCTGGGCGGCGATGTCGCGCGCCCGGCGCAGCAGGCCGGGCGAGCGGTCGTCCAAGTCGTGCGCGTCCGAGGCGATCACCAGGGGCCAATCGGCGGCGCGGGCAAGGATGGCATAGGCTGTCTGGTGCGCGTGTCCCCCGAACCGGCCCAGCAGGCTGCCGCTGGTGAGCTGGAAGGCCACGCCCAGCTTGGCGCACTCTTCCAGGAAGTCCAGGCTCTCCTGGACGGCAGCGCAGCGCTCCGGGTGGGCCAGCACGACCTCGAAGCCCGCCTCGCGGACGCGGCGCAGGTTGTCCAGGGCGTCCGGCGGGAGGCGGTCGAAGGGCGGCTCGATCAAGGCCCACCGCCCCGCATCGCCCACAGTCCCGACTTCGCCGTCCGAAAGGTCCTGTGCGACACGCGCCCCGAGCTTGATCTCGACGCCGGGCAGCAGTCGCAGGGGGATGTTCGCCCGGTTCAGCGACTCCTGCAAAGCGGCCACGTGCTCGCGGACGGCGTCGGGCCGGGCCGTCCGGCGCAGGAACCAGCCTCGGTGGGGCGAACAAACCATCGTATCCGTGCCTGCCGCGACGGCCTGCCGCGCCATCTCCAGAGCCTCGGTGACGTTGCGTGCCCCGTCGTCCACGCTCGGCAGCAGGTGATTGTGGATGTCAACGAACATAAGCCTTAATCGGCATCTTCCAAAGCGAAAAGGGTCTGCGCGGCCATGACCAGGGCCGCTGTCTCGGTCCGCAGGACGCGGGGGCCGAGCGAAACGGCCTGGACGCCGGCGGAACGCGCTTTCGACAGTTCCGCAGGCGCGAACCCGCTTTCCGGGCCGACGATGACCAAGACCGCGCGTGGCCGGGCCGCTGCCGCCAGCACCCGGCGCAGCGGCCTCGCCCCCTCGGAGGCGTCGGCCAGCAGCGCGAGGTCATAGCCGGGCGCGGCCGCCAGCACGTCCGCGAGGCCGCCCTCGGCGCGCAGCCCGGGCAGCCGCGCCCGGTGCGCCTGCTCCGCCGCCGTCTTGACGATGGCCGCCCAGCGCCCGAGCCGCTTGTCGTGCCGCTCGCCCGTCAGGTGCGTCAGGCTGCGTGTGCTCTCGTAAGCCCAAAAGTCCGTGGCCCCGACCTCGGTCCCACGCTGCAAGACCTGCTCCATCTTTTCCGCAATTTTGGGCAGCGCCTGGGCGATGGTGATCGCCGTCTGCGGCTCCGTGCCGGGCAGTGTGGGGGAGCGAAGCTGCGCCGTGGCCCTGGTCTTGCCGATCTCGGTCACGGTCGCGGGCCACTCGCGCCCCGTCCCGTCCAAAACCGCGATCTCCTGGCCCGGCTGCGCCTTGAGGACCGTCCGTAGGTGGTAGGCGTCGTCGGCCTTTAAAACAACGGTGCCGCTCGTCATCTGGTCGGGGCGGACGAAGAATCGGATCACGACACGCCCGGCCTTGCCAGCACCAGGGCGACCCACTCGCCCTGGTGCCGGACGTCGAGGGCGTGAAAGCCCAAGGCTTCTAATTCCCGCCGCACGTCCTCGCCGCGCGTGTCGATGATGCCTGACGCGATCAGCGCCCCGCCGGGTCGAGTCAGGCCCCACAGCTCCGGCCCCATGCCGATGATGACGTCGGCGAGGATGTTCGCGACGACGACATCGAAAATGCCTTCGGGCAGCGCCTCGGTGATGTCCAGTGTGACGCCGTTGACCGCGCCGTTCTCGCGGGCGATGCGGACGGCGAGCGGGTCGATGTCGCTCGCTGTGACAGGGGTCGCGCCAAGCTTGGCGGCGGCGATGGCGAGGATGCCGGAGCCGGTGCCGACGTCGGCGACGGACTGGCCCGGCTTGACGTGCTCTTCCAGTGCGATGAGGCAGAGCTGCGTGGTGGGGTGGCTGCCGGTCCCGAACGCCATGCCGGGGTCGATCACCAGAGGAATCTCGCCGGCAGCCAGGGCGGCGTCCTCCCAGGGCGGCGTCACGACCAGGCGCTGACCGACGCGCATCGGCTTGAAGTAGGCCTTCCAGGCGTTGGCCCAGTCCTCCTCCTCGACGTAGCGGAGAGTCAGATCCAGGCCCGCCCCCTCGACGCCGTATCCGGGCAGCCTCACCAGCGCGTCCTTGAGGGACGTCAGCCTGCCTTCCAATCGGTCGTCAACGGGCAGAAAGCCGGCCACAGCCGGCGGCTGTGCGCCGTCGCGGACCTCGAACCCGCCGCACCCGGCATCGGCCAAGGCCGCCCCGACCGCGTCCACGGCGGACGGCGCGGCGTCGATGCTGATTTCCGCCCATCGCATGCTTGAACCTTGGGGAGCGCCTTACTTCTGCGAGATCGTGCCTTTGAGCTTGCCGAAAAAGCCGCGCTCGTCGGTGTGCAGCGTCTCGCCCGAGGCCGCCGCCAGCTCTCTCACCAGCCGGCGCTGCTCGTCGCTGAGGCGGGTGGGGACCTTGATCTTGAGGCTGACGATCTGGTCGCCGCGCTCCAGGCTGCGCGAGTTGACGTCCGGGAAGCCTTTGCCGCGGATGCGGAACGTCGTACCGGGCTGTGTCCCCTCGGGCACGGCGATCCGGTCCACCCCGCCCAGAGTCGGTACTTCCAGCGTGTCGCCCAGCGTCGCCTGCGCGAACGAGACGGCCGCCTCGTGCAGCACGTCCATGCCGCGCCGGGTGAACCGGGGATGCGGCTGCACGAAGATGACCACGTACAGGTCGCCCCGCGCCCCGCCGCGCGGCCCCGCGTCGCCCTGGCCGGGGTCCACGAGCCGCGTCCCGGAGTCCACGCCCGCAGGGACATCTACGGTGTGCTCCGCCGTCCGGCGCAGGCGGCCCTGGCCGCGGCAGGTCGGACACGGGTCGGTCACGACCCGGCCCTCGCCGCGGCAGCGGGTGCAGGGGACGACGGTGGCGAACGACCCCAGCAAGGTGTTCTGGACGTGACGCACTTGGCCCGCACCCGCGCAGGCCGGGCAGGGCTGCGGGCTGGTGCCCGGCTTCGCGCCGTTGCCCCCGCACGTCTCGCACCCATCGAGCCGGGACAGCCGCAAAGTCTTAGGGCTGCCGGTCGCGGCCTCCTCCAGCGTGATCTCCAGGTCGTAGCGCAGGTCGTCCCCCGAGGCCGCCTGTGCGCGCCCGCGCCCGCCCCCGCGTGTGCCGCCCGCGCCCGCGCCGAAGAACATATCGAATATGTCACCGATGCCGCCTTCGCCCATGCCTTGGGGCGGCCCGTCATGCCCAAACTGGTCGTACCCCTGCCGCTTCTCGGGCGATGACAGCACCTCATGCGCCTCGTTCAGCTCTTTGAATTTTTCTTCCGCGCCCCGGTCGCCGGGGTTGACGTCCGGGTGGTAGCGGGCGGCCAGCTTGCGGTAGGCCGAACGGACCTCGGCGACGGTCGCGGTCCGCACGACGCCCAGGACCTCATAATAATCGCGTTTAATTGCCATGTGTAGGATACGTGTCGGATGTTGAACCGCTGGAATTGAAAATCAGAAGACGACAACAGGGCGGGGGCCGGGTGCCCCCGCCTTTTTCAACACCCCCACAGGTGTGCGGGGTTCCTGGAGGCGTCCGGCCCGTGACGGCGGGCCTTTGCCCTTGGAGCGCCCTCAGACGTCGCGGAACTCGCTGTCTTCCGCGACGTCATGCTGTACGCTGACCCCGTCCGCGTCCCCTTCGGGTTCCGGGTCATAAAAATTCGGCTCCGGCTCGGCGGCTGCCGGCTCCGCGGATGCCCCCGCCGATCCGTTGCTTTGCTTCGCCTTGGCCTCGTAGTAGGTGCTGCTCAGGCTCATCAGCGCCGTGTTCAGCTCGTCCATCCCGCGCCGTGCGCCCGCCGTGTCGTAGTCGTTCATGGCCGTCGTCAGCCGTCCCGCAGCCTGGTTGACGGCCTCGATCAGGCCGGGGGCGACGATGCCGCGCGCGTCGGCGGCGAACCGCATGGCGGTGTAGATCTGCTGGTCGGCTTTGTTTCGGATCTCCTGCTCCTCGCGGCGCTTCTCGTCGGCTTTGCGGTACTGATCGGCCTCGCCCACCATGCGATCTACCTCGCTCGTGGCCAGGCCGCTTGAGGCGGTGATGGTGACCTTCTGGGTGCTGCCCGTGGCCGTGTCTTTGGCCGAGACGTGGACGATGCCGTTCTGGTCGATCTCGAAGGTGACCTCGATGCGCGGGATGCCGCGGGCGGCCGGCTGGATGCCGGTGAGCTGGAACTTGCCCAGCGTCTTGTTGTCCACAGCGAAGTCGCGCTCGCCTTGCAGGACGTGGACGTCCACGGCGGATTGGTTGTCCACCGCCGTGGTATAGACCTGCGAGGTGGACGTGGGGATCGTCGTGTTGCGCTCGATCAGCTTGGTGAACACGCCGCCCTGCGTCTCGATGCCCATCGAGAGCGGCGTGACGTCGAGCAGGACGATGTCGGTCACCTGACCGCCCAAGATGCCTGCCTGTACGGCCGCGCCGCAGGCCACGATCTCGTCGGGGTTGACGCCCTTGTGCGGCTCCTGGCCGAACATGAGGCGGACACGCTCCTGGACGATGGGCATCCGGGTCATGCCGCCGACGAGCAGCACCTTCTGGACGTCCTTCGGCTCCAGGCGGGCGTCGGTCAGGGCCTGCTCGGTCGGCCCGATCATGCGCTCGACCAGGTCCTGCGTGATGTCTTCAAGCTGCGCGCGCGTCAGCGTCAGCTCCAGGTGGGCCGGCCCCTCCGGCGTGGACGAAATGAAGGGCAGGTTGACCGAGGCCGTGAGGAGCGTGGACAGCTCGATTTTGGCCTTCTCCGCCGCCTCTTTGAGGCGCTGCATCGCCATGCGGTCTTTGGTCAGGTCGATGCTGGTCTCTTTCTTGAACTCCGCCGTCATCCAGTCGATGATGCGGATGTCCCAGTCGTCGCCGCCCAGGTGCGTGTCGCCGGACGTCGCCCGGACCTCGAAGACGCCGTTGTCCAGCTCCAGGATGGAGACGTCGAACGTCCCCCCGCCGAGGTCCCACACCAGAACCGTCTGCTCGCCGGACTTGTCCTGCCCGTAGGCGAGGGCCGCCGCTGTCGGCTCGTTGACGATCCGCACGACGCTCAACCCGGCGATCTGGCCCGCCGCCTTGGTCGCCTCGCGCTGGGCGTTGGAAAAGTAGGCCGGGACCGTGATGACGGCCTCGGTCACGGCGTCGCCCAAGAAGGCCTCGGCGTCGGAGCGCAGCTTCTGGAGGATCATCGCCGAGATCTCTTCAGGCGAATACTCCTTGTCGTCGATGGCGACCCGGTAGCGGGTGCCCATCTGGCGCTTGATGGAGGAGACGGTCCGGTCGGGGTTGGTGATGGCCTGGCGCTTGGCGAGCTGCCCGACCAGGCGCTCGCCGGTCTTCGAGAAGCCGACGATGGACGGACACAGGCGGCTGCCCTCGGCCAGCGTGATCACGACAGGCACCCCGGTCTCGTCGATGACGGCCACGACGGAGTTCGTCGTCCCGAGGTCTATGCCCACTGATTTCGGCATTATGATTTTCCTATGCGCCTGCGGCGTCGCCGCCATCGCCGGTCCCGCCCAGTATGGTCAGCGCGTCTGCGCGCGCGTCCGGCAGCGCCGCCGGGTGTGTGCGCGGATTCGGATCGGGCTTGGCGCGGGGCATGATCTCGGCCTCGGGTTCGGTGGCAGTCACCATGCCGGCCGCGATCTCCTCCAATGCGACCGTCAGCGGGTTGGTGGAGTCGGTGTCGATGAGGATGGGGGCACCCTCTTTGATCTGCTTGGCGCGCTTGGCGGCCAGGATGACCAGGGAGTAGCGGCTCTTGACGCGGTCTTCGATGGTGTCGGCGGATGGGTAAATCAAAAGTGGTGATGTCCTTTGTCGGAAGCGATTGCGCGGGAAGCACCGGCGCGGCTACGGCGGCCCCTTGTCCGGGGCGGGCCACCGGCCTTCCATCTCCAGGATCAGCTTGACGCCGTTCATGTTGACGCCGCGCTCCTCGGTCAGGTAGCGGACGCGCGCGAGGAGGGCGATGTCGCGGTCCGAGTACAGCCGCCGGTCCCCTGCGGTGCGCTGGGGCCGCACGATGCCCTCCTTGTCCAGGACGCGCAGTGTCCAGGAAGGGAGGCCGGCGAGCCGTGCGGCGATGCTGATCACGTAGACCGGCTCCTCGGAGGGCGTATCATCGGAGGCTCCCTCTCGGTCCCCGGCAGGCATGGCACAACCCTTCGCGGCCTGACGTGATTCTCGTAACAGGGGCCGCGGCATTTTTCCGTGCTACATTATAGTCAAATCGCGCGGCTTCGTCAAGCGGTGTTTGCGCCTATCACTGCCGATGCCGTATAATAGGGGGATGAACCCCCGAATCCGCAAGGCCGCCCCTCTTGTAGGGGCCGCCGCCGTCCTGGGCGGCGCGCTGCTGGGCTGGGCGCTGGACCCGCACCGCAAGGTCCCGCTCCACAAAATCCTCAGCCCCGCCGAATGGGTGCGCCACTGGCGCGGCGTGGATTGCTACGACCCCGCCCAGGCCCTGCTGGAGGAGGGCAGCCCCGACGTCCCCGAGGTCGCGCTGACCTTCGACGACGGCCCCGACCCGCGCTACGGGCCGGAAGTGGCCGCGATCCTCAAACAGAAGGGTGCAGCGGCCACGTTCTTTTTGGTCGGCAGGCGCGTCAAGCAGTTCCCCGACGTGGCCCGGCTGCTGGCCGCGGACGGTTTCGAGCTGGCAAACCACACCTATAACCATCAGAGCCTGCCCGCCCTCAAGCCCCACGAGATCGCCAACGAGCTGCGCGTGTGCGACCGCGACATCTGGGCGGCAACCGGGCGGCACACGACGCTGATGCGCCCGCCGGGCGTCCAGTACAACGACAAAGTTTTGAGCGTTGCCAAGGCGCTGGGCTACGTCACGGTCTCCTGGACCGTGGGTGCGCGCGACTACGACGCGGACACATCCTCAGACTTCGTTCGGGAGCGCGTCCTGGACCGGGCCGCGCCGGGCGCGATCATCCTGCTCCACCAGGACACGCCCGCGACGGTGGCCGCGCTGCCGGCCATCATCGACGGGCTGCGGGCGCAGGGCTTCCGGTTCGTGACGGTGAGCCAGATGCTGGACCGCCTGCATGCGGCCCTCCCCGCGCGGCCCGCCGGTCCCTGATGTCGTCGCCAAGAAGTAGGAGGCTTGACAAAAAATTTCCCGCCTGGGTACACTGGGGAAATCTTCCGATATTTATATAAAGTCTCGCCGAGAGCGTCACGGCAAGGAAGTCCCACGCGCCATGTCCTTACCCAAGCCGGTAACCCTCAAAGACGTAGCCGAACAGGTCAAAGTCTCCCAATCAGTCGTCTCGACGGTGCTGAACGGACGCCGGAACGGCATCTTCGTCTCGGAGGGCACCCGCCGGAACGTCCTCGCCGCCGCCGCCCAACTGGGCTATGTCGCGCGCCACCGTGCCCTCCCCCCCATCCGCAAGCCCGACGCGGCCACGCGCGCGGCGGGTCAGGCCGCCGAGCCGCACCTGGTCGGCGTCCTGCTGGGCCGCCGCTTCGGCGGTAGCCTGTTCACCGACACCTTCTACGGCATCAACGCCGCCCTGGCCGGCCAGGGGTATCACCCCCTGGTCTTGGACACCTACGCCGACACCTACCAGAAGGCCTCCGAGAAGGAGGCCGAGGGGCTGGCCTACGCGCGGGCGAGCGGCTTCGCCGGAGTCGTCCTCTGGCACGAGGGCGGCCACGCCAACGTGGAGCTGATCAGCGCACTGCGGGCCGAGATGCCTGTGGTCGCCATCGACCGGCGGGTGCCGAACGTGGACCTGGACTTTGTCGGCACGGACAACTTCGGCGGTGCCTACGAGGCCACGCGGCACCTGATCGGGCAAGGCCACGCGCGCATCGCGCACCTGACGCGGATGGAGACGACGGAGGCCGCCGCCGACCGTCTGCGCGGCTACCGCCAGGCCTTGCGCGACGCGGGCCTGGAGTTCGACCCGCGCCTGCTGATCCTGCTGCACGACGGGGGCCGCCGCCTGGACGCCGCGCAGATGGCTCTGGTGTTCTCGGGGCGGGCCGCGCCGACAGCCATCTTCCTGCTGGCGGACTATTGGGCACCCTCGGTGGTCGATGAGCTGCGCCGGCTGGGCCTGTGCGTGCCCGACGATGTCGCCCTGGTCGGCTTCGACGACGTGGTGCCGCCGGGCCTGGACGACCTGGGCCTGACGACGATGGCGCAGGACTTCGACGGCATCGGTCGGACGGCGGGGCAGCTCGTCCTGCGGCGTCTGAACGCCCCCGAGGCTCCCTCCGTTAGCGAGGTTTTTCCGGCCCGCCTGGTCGTCCGGCATTCCTCGCTGGGGTACGCGCCGGTTCCCGTGCCTGTGCCTGCCCTTGACCCCCGCCTCGCCCTGACCTGAGCCGCACCCCGGCCAAAGCTGTCATTTTTGCGGTCTCTTCCGATCCCGTGTCATAGCCGACAATCTGACGTATCAAGAGCAGCCACCGTACTTTTTCCAGGAGCGTTCCTGGGAACATACCCAGGAGGTCACCCGTGTCTCTTCGTCGCTTTGTCGTCTACTTCTTCGCCCTGTGCATCTGTGGAACCGCCGCGTTCACCGCGCACTCGTCGCCCGCCGCACCGCTTATGCCGGACAGTGCCCCGGCCGCCGTGCAGGTCGTGGCGGCGCGCTAACCGCCCGGCCCGTGAACCCGGCCATGAAACAATCCGCGCGTTTCGCTGTCTAAGGGGTATACTGGGGAGCCGCATGGCTTCTCCTAATCCGAATGAAGACGCGAGAGCGTGAGGTCGTTTTATGCCACCCGACGGATGGTTCCGCCGAAAATCCAAGTTCGCCCCCGCCCCCGCCGCGGAGTCCGCCGCGCTCGTCCCCGACGGCGTGGCGACCAAGTGTGTGCGCTGCGGCGAGATTCTCTTTACCAAGGACTTCGAGAAGAACTTCAAGGTCTGCCCGGTCTGTGGCTTCCACCATAAGCTGACGGCCCAGGAGCGCATCGACTACACCGCCGACGAGGGTACCTGGCGCGAGCTGTTCGCGGGCCTGCGCTCGACCGACCCGCTCGGCTTCAAGGACTACCCCGCCAAGCTCGACAAGAGCGTGGCGGCCACGGGCCTGGGTGATGGGTTCGTGGTCGGCCTGGCGCACGTCCTCGGCGTCCCGCTGGTGCTGGGCGTGACCGACTTCCGGTTCATGGGCGGCTCGATGGGGTCGGTGGCGGGTGAGAAGGTCGCCCGTGCGATGGAAGAGGGGGCCGCGCGCCGCCTGCCCGTCGTGCTGTTCACCGCCTCGGGCGGGGCGCGGATGCAGGAAGGCCTGCTGGCGCTGATGCAGATGGCGAAGACGTCGGCGGCCGCCGCCCGCCTGGCCGAGGCGGGCCTGCCCTACGTCGTCGTGATGACCGATGCCACGATGGCGGGCGTGCTGGCCTCCTATGCGTCGCTGGGCGACATCCACCTGGCCGAGCCGGGGGCGACCATCGGCTTCGCCGGCGCGCGCGTGGTCGCCCAGGCGACGACGCAGAAGCCGCCCGAAGACTATCAGACGGCGGAGTGGCAACTAGCACATGGTCACATCGATGCCGTGGTCGCGCGCCGTGATCTGCCCCAGACGCTGGCGACCTTGCTCTCGATGCTGACGGGCATGGCTCCCCCGCCGACCGATCTGCCTGCCCTCGCCATAGAGCGGCGTGGGCGAAGCCCCGGAACTGGCTGTCATGGGGGGCGCGCATGGCTAGCTTGAACGTCCTCGATTTCGAGAAGTCCATCGCCGAGCTGGACGAGAACCTGTCCAAACTGCGCCAGATCGTCGCCGACGGGTCCAACCCCCAGAACACGCCCGAGCTTCCCGGCCAGATCGCGACCCTGGAGGAGCACCGGACGGCCATGCTGTCGGCCCTGTTCCAGCACCTGACGCCTTGGGACAAAGTCTTGCTGGCCCGGCACGTCAAGCGCCCGTACACGCTGGATTATGTCGGGGCCATGTTCGAGGACTGGACCGAGCTGCACGGGGACCGGCTTGGGGCCGACGACGGCGCGGTCGTGGCGGGGCTGGCGAAGATTGACGGCCTGCCCATCGCCGTGATCGGGCACCAGAAGGGGCGCGACCTCAAGCAGCGGCAGCAGCGCAACTTCGGCTCGGCCCGGCCCGAGGGCTTCCGCAAGGCGGGCCGGATCATGGCGCTGGCCGCCAAGTTCGGCCTGCCCGTGGTCACGCTGATCGACACCGCAGCGGCCTCAGCGGACATCGCCGCCGACGAGCGCGGCATCTCCGAGGCCATCGCGCGCTCGATGTTCGAGATGGCGACGCTGCCGACGCCGGTCGTCTCGGTCGTCATCGGCGAGGGCGGCAGCGGCGGGGCGCTGGGCCTCGCCGTCGCTGACCGCGTCCTGATGCTCGAACACGCCGTCTACTCGGTCATCCCGCCCGAGGGCTGTGCGGCGATCTTGTGGCGCGACCCGGAGCGCAAGGCGGAGGCCGCCCTGGCGCTGAACCTGACCGCCCAGCGCGCGCTGGAACTGGGGGTCGTGGACGCCGTCATCCCCGAGCCTCTGGGCGGCGCGCACCGCGACTGGGCCGAGTCCGCCGCCCGCGTTAAATCAGCCCTGCTCGACGCCCTGCCATCGCTGCGCGATCTCTCCACACAGACTCTTCTGGACCGCCGCTATGAGAAGTTCCGGCGCATCGGCCAATACACCGAGTTGCCGCCGCCGAGCAACGGCCACCGGAACGGCTTCCGGGGGGCGCAAGGGCTGCTTCAGGATGGACTTGACGAGGCAGTCTGAGCTATGCCCTTGAAGTACCAGCGTCCCAAGGGGACGCATGACCTCTACCCTGGTGCCGATTCGTGGGCCGACGACAGCGCCCGCCGTCAGCACCTGGAGGAGCAATTCCGCCTGCTGTGCCGGTTGTACGGCTACGGCGAGGTGCGGACGCCGACGTTCGAGGACACCGAACTCTTCAAGCGCTCGGTCGGCGAGGGAACGGACATCGTCTCGAAGGAGATGTACACGTTCGAGACCAAGGGCGGCGACTCGCTGACCCTGCGCCCCGAGAGCACGGCCGCCGTGCTGCGCGCCTACGTAGAGAACGGCCTGCCCGCGCGCGGCGGCGTCGCCAAGCTGTTCTACTGCGCCTCCCACTTCCGCTACGAGCGCGCCCAGCGGGGCCGCTACCGGCAGCACGAGCAGTTTGGGGTCGAGGCGCTGGGCACGGACGACCCCGCGCTGGACGCCGAAGTGATCGGGCTGGCCCTGGCGTTCTTCCGCCGCGTCGGCGTCCGCTCGCTTTCCCTGAAGCTGAACTCGGTCGGCTCGGTCGAGTCCCGCGCCGCCTACCTGGTCGCCCTTAAAGCCTTCGTCGAGCCGCATCTCGCTGAGTTCAGCCCCGAAGGCCAGGCCCGCTTCCAAACGAACGCCCTGCGCCTGCTGGACACCAAAAGCGCCCGCGAGCTGGAGATTCTGGGCGACGCCCCTCTCCTCTCCGCCTTCCTGTCTGACGACGAGCGGGCGCACCACGAGACGCTCCAGGGGTATCTGACGGACGCCGGGGTTGCTTATGAGGATGACCCGTTCCTCGTGCGCGGATTCGACTACTACACCAAGACGGCCTTCGAGATCCAGTCGCCGGACCTGGGCGCACAGAACGCCCTGGGGGGCGGGGGGCGCTACAACTCATTGGCCGAGCGGATCGGCGGGCCGCCGACGCCGGGCATCGGCTTCGGGCTGGGCGTCGAGCGCGCCCTGATCGCCCTGCAAGCGCTGGCCGCCGAGATGCCGCCCGCGCCGTTCCCGTCCGCCTACATCATCACTCTGGGCGAGGCCGCCCGGCCCGCCGGGGTGAAGCTGCTGGCCGACCTGCGGGCCGCGGGCATCGCTTCGGAGACCGAGTACGGCGCGCGCAGCATGAAGGCGCAGATGCGGGCCGCAGACCGCGCCCGTGCGCGCTACGCCGTGATCCTGGGCGACGACGAGATCGCGCAGGGGGCGGTGCAGCTCAAGAGTCTGACCGACGGCTGGCAGCACCGCGTCCCGCTGGCCGAGGTGGTCGAGTGGCTGGAAGGCGACGACAACCGCCGGCCTTCGGCGTGAGGCCGCTCCCGGACATCCCGCTGCGGGCGGGCCACACGGTCGCACTGGGCCTGTGGCTCGGCGGCCTGGTCGCCATCGGTGCCTTGGTCGCGCCGACGGCCTTCCACCTGACGCGACACCTGCCCGCTCTGGCCGGTAACGCCCCCCTGCAAAACGCCGTTGCGGGCGGCGTAGTCGGCGGCAGCTTGAAGCTGTTCAACTTTCTCTGCGACGGCTGCGGCCTGCTGCTCCTCGTTGCCGGCCTGCTGCTGCTGCCCCGTTCCCCCCGCCGCCCCGCCCTGGGGTGCCTGCTCGTCTCCGCCCTGCTGCTCCTGTCCTCGCTCGGGCTGGGGCTGGGCCTGACGCCCGCGTTGGACGCCGCCCAGGCACGGGGCGACTTGGTGACTTTCGACCGCCTGCACCACGCTTACGAACAGATCTCCTCGCTCGTGCAGTTGCCCCTGCTCCTGCTGCTGGCCTTGCTGGCCGCGTGGCGGGACGCGCCCCGTGCCGCCCGTTAGTCCGCCTCCCCGCGCCTCCGCCCTTGCCAAATGGCCCCCCCATGTGCTACAATCCCGCGCTCTCACCGTTACCACAAGCGTTATCGCGAGGAAACCGACCATGAAACGACCCTACCAGCCGAACGTCCGGCATAAGATGAAGCAGCACGGCTTCCGCCACCGCATGAGCACTGCGGACGGCCGCAACGTCCTCAAGCGCCGCCGCGCCAAGGGCCGCTACAAGCTGTGTGTCACCCACACCGTCACCATCCCCAAGAGCAAGTAGGCCTTGCTGCCGCGCGCGTCGCGCCTGAAGCGCAGCCGGGACTTCCAGGCCGTCTACAAGCGCCGCACGTCGTGGGCATCGCCCCGGCTCGTCTTGTACGTCCGCTTCCGTGGGCAGCGCGAGGACGGAGCTTCGCGGCTGGGCTTCGTAATCAGCAAGAAGGTCGCCAAGCGCGCCCACGACCGTAACCGCCTGAAGCGCCGCCTGCGCGAGATCAGCCGGCTGCGTCTGCTGCCCCTCGGGGGGCGGCCCTTCGATGTTCTGGTCGTCGCCCGCACGGCGGCCACGGACCTCGGCTTCGAGGCGTTGTCCGTAGAGCTGCTGGGGCTGGCGCGTCAGGCAGGACTTGTGCCGGGGGGGCGCTGACGTCGTGGGGCACCTTTTGGTCCGGGCCATCCGTATCTACCAGCGCTACGTTTCGCGCTGGACGCCGCCGTCCTGCCGGTTTTCGCCGACCTGCTCGGAGTACGCCGCCCAAGCCATCACCCGTTATGGGGCCTGGCGCGGGGCGGGGCTGGCGGCGAGGCGGTTGTGCCGCTGTCACCCGTTCCACCCCGGCGGCTGCGACCCGGTGCCGTAGGGTTAGATATCACATCAGGGAGTCTGGATGAAGAAGTTTTCCGCCGCCATACGGCTCCTGCTGGGTGCGGCGTTTCTGTTAACTTGGGTGTTGACGCTGGGGACCGGCGCACGGGCGCAGGTGGACCTGAGCCACGCCCCGCCTGCCTACGGCATCGCGCAGCGGCTCCAGGCCGAGGCGCAGGACGCCCGCGCGCACGGCGACGCGGAGACGGCCCACCGCCGCGCCTATCAGGCCGTGCAGCAGCTCCAGGTTCTCGTCAAGAGCCGCGCCTTTGGGCACACGGATTGGGCGCGCGAGGGCCTGCGCCAGCAGGCGGTCCTGGAGGAGAATTATCTCCAGGACAAGAACGCCGCTGTGCAGTCGCTTCAGTCGCTCCACAACACCTTCCCCGATGACAAGGCTGTGCTGCCCCAGATCGCCCGCGTCGGCAACGAGCTGGACGCCTGGAACCGCAGCTTCAGCGCCGCCGCCCCGCCTCTGCACAACTTCGGGGCCGTGCTGTACCGGACGCTGGACTTCCTGGTCAAGCTGACCGGGAGCCGGAGCTGGTCGTACTGGCTTGCTATTTTAATGGTCTCGGTCATCGTCAAGCTTGCCCTGACGCCGCTCTCCAACAAGCAGTATTCGTCGATGAAGGAGATGCAGAAGCTCCAGCCGCAGATCCAGGAACTCCAGAAGAAGCACAAGAACGACAAGGAGCTGCTGGGCCGCAAGATGATGGAGCTGTACAAGGCCCACAGCGTCAATCCCGCCGGCGGCTGCGTCCCACTGCTGTTCCAGATGCCAATTCTGTACACGCTGTACTACATGATCCGCCTGTACCAGTACCAGTTCTCGCACGGCACGTTTTTGTGGATCGGCAGCGGCCTGTCGCACCTGTTCCCGACCTACCTGGCGACAAACTTAGGCCAGCCGGACATCCCGCTGCTGCTGCTGTACGCCGGCTCGATGTACGTCACGCAGCGGATGACGATCACGCCGACGGTGGACCCGCAGCAGGCTGAAACGCAGAAGATGATGACGATCATGACGCCGTTCATGACCACCTACTTCTTCCTGCAATACCACCTGCCCTCGGCGTTCGTGCTGTACTATTTGATTTTTAACATCCTGTCCACGGCCCAGCAGAAGTATTACATGCGGAAGCGGGCCGGTGAGCAGCCATTCGCACTGGCCCTGCCCAGCGGCGACGACCCACCCGGCGATATCATCCTGGCCGGTAACGGCGGCGGCAAGCCGGGCGGCTCCAGCGGTGGCCGCCGGACGCCCGCCCGCATCGGCCCTGTCGGCAAAATCGAGGGCAGTGCCCACACGAACGGCGTAGCCCCGACGGCGCGGGGCGTGATCGCGCCGCCCAAAGTCCATCCGAAGAAGAAGCGGCGCTGACGCCCGTTACCCCGCCGTTGCCCTGCCGCCGAGAGCGGGGCGGAAGGAAGGCCCCGTGCCGGAAGCCACCCCTGAGACGCTGACCCTGACGACCATCGAGACGCTGAGCGCCCAGGCGCTGGAGCACCTCAAGGCGGTGCTCCGCGCCGCCGATTTCGAGGCCGAGGCCGTGCAGTCGTCGCTTGAGCGCGAGACGGTGACATTGTCCGTGACCGGACCCGACGCCGCCCTGCTCATCGGCCCACAGGGGCAGACGCTGGACGCCTTGCAGTTTCTGCTCTCGCTGATGACCAACAAGAGCCAGGGCAGCCGGCTGCGCGTCACGGTCGATGCCGATGGGCACCGCGCCCGCCGCGCCCGCAAGCTGACCGACTTCGCACACGAGCTGGCCGCCGAGGTGGGGAAAAGCGGCCAGGAGGCGGTCACGGACCATCTGAACCCGATGGAGCGGCGCATCATCCACACGGCTTTAGTGGACCATCCCGATGTGGAGACGTACTCGGAAGGCGACGAGCCGAGCCGGTACGTCGTCATCAGCCCGCGCGGCGGGGTGGCGGGCGGGGCCGGCGGCTCCTGATCCCGCGCCGCCACAAAACCAGGAGAAGATGCTCAGGCAGGTCTCGCCGTCTCCCGGCGAAATCTGCCTTGACTTTTGCCCCCGTGCCCCGTATAATGTCCCGTTAACCAGCCGAAGCACTAAATATGGCGATACGTGCCGCGCAACACGCGGAAACTGAACTGAATACCGAGGGCGGATACTTCGAAGAAGAGGGGCGCTCACTCGGCGACCCCGTGACGCGGACGCCGGGTGTCACCGAGGTATTGGCTGCGGCGATGGGCAAGGGCCTGGGCGTCTTCACGGCAGGCGATCTCTTGCGCCACTACCCGCGCCGCTACGAGGACCGGACGCACTTCAAGCCGATCTGCGACATCCGACACGGCGAGGCGGTCACGATCAGCGGCAAGGTCATCAGCGTCGAGAACATCCCCACGCGCTCGCGGGTGACGCTGACGAAGATCGCCATCGACGACCGCAGCGGTATCGCGTTTCTGGTCTTCTTCAACCAGTGGTATCTGAAGAAGCAGTTCGACAAGATGCGCGGCAAGATGATCGTCGCCTACGGCAAGGCCTCGCGGGCGGGCCGGGGCGGGCTGGACATGACGGACGTCGAGTGGGAAGAGCTTGACGACGACAAGGATGCGCTTTCATCGGGCCGGATCGTCCCCGTGTACGGCCTGACCAGCGGCGTCCCCCAGCCCCGCCTGCGCCGGGCGGTCTGGGACGCCCTGGGGATTTACGGCGATCTGGTCGAGGAGACCCTGCCGGACGGGTTGCGCTCGCGGCGCGGGCTGCCTCCGTTGGTGGAAGCATTGCGCGCGATCCACTTCCCCGAGTCGGAAGAAGCGCGGACGGATGCCCAGCGGCGGTTTGTCTTCGACGAGTTCTTCGGCTTGCAGCTCTTGCTCGCCGTCCGCAAGCGCCAGTCGGACAAAGTGGTTGGCACGGCGTTCGCCGTCACTGACGGTCCGGTCGAGGAACTGAAGGCCGTCCTGCCGTACCCGCTGACCGGGGCGCAGGCGCGGGTCATCGACGAGACGGCCCGCGACATGGCCTCCACCCGGTCCATGAACCGGCTGGTCCAGGGTGATGTCGGCGCGGGCAAGACCGTGGTCGCCATGGCCTCGCTGCTGATTGCCGTCCGCAACGGCTACCAGGCGGCGATGATGGCCCCGACCGAGATTCTGGCCGAGCAGCACTTTCTGGGCATCCGCCGGACGATGGAGAGCTTGGGAGTCCGCGTCTCGCTCCTATCGGGCAGCCTGCCCGCCAAAGAGAAGCGCGCCGCGCTGGCCTCAGTCGCATCGGGCGAGACTCATATCGCGGTCGGCACCCACGCGCTCATTCAAGACGACGTCGCCTTCCACCGGCTGGGCCTGGCCGTCGTAGACGAGCAGCACCGCTTCGGCGTGATGCAGCGGGCCGCGCTGAAGGGCAAAGGCTCCGCGCCGGACGTGCTGGTGATGACGGCGACGCCGATCCCGCGCACTCTGACGCTGACGGTCTACGGCGATTTAGACGTTTCGATCATCGACCAGCTCCCGCCGGGCCGCAAGCCGATCAAGACGCACTGGAAGCGCGGCCACGAGCGCCAGGCCGTCTACGAGACGCTGCGCCGCCTGCTGCAAGAGGGCCGTCAGGCGTATGTGATTTGCAGCCTCATCGAGGAAAACGAGAAGCTCCAGGCCCGCGCCGCCACCGAGCTTGCCGCGCACTTGCAGGCGCACGTTTTCCAGGACTACAAGATCGGTCTGCTGCACGGCCAGATGAAGCCGACGGAGAAAGAAGAAACGATGACGCGGTTCCGCGACCGCCACTTGCAGCTCTTGGTCTCGACCACGGTCATCGAGGTCGGCGTGGACGTGCCCAACGCCTCGGTCATCGTCATTGAGGACGCCGACCGCTTCGGCATGGCCCAGCTCCACCAGCTCCGGGGCCGTGTCGGGCGCGGCGATACTCAGTCGTACTGCCTGCTGATCGGCGACCCAAAAACAGAAGACGGCACCTCGCGCCTGACCACGATGGCCCAGACGACCGACGGCTTCTTGATCGCCGAGGAAGACCTGAAGCTGCGCGGTCCGGGCGACTTCTACGGCACGCGCCAGTCGGGCCTCCAGTCCCTGCCCTTCGTGGACGTGGTGCGCGACGTACCGGTCCTGAAAGAAGCCCGCGAGGAGGCGTTCGCCCTCTTGGAGGACGACCCCAAGCTGCTCCGCCCCGAGCACGCGGCGTTAAAGGCCGTCGTCAAGAGTAAATACAAAAACGTGCTTGGTGTGTCGGCGAGTTAAAACGAGATGATGAAGGCACCTGAGACCGACCCGGAAGAAGCCGCCGCCGTCCTCAGCCTGCGTCATAGACCGAGCGAGGCCGTGTCCCTGAACATCCCGCTGGATACGCTTGAAGACATTCGGCAGGTGGCCCATGACCGTCTCCGTGAAGTGCAGCGCGACCCATACCACGGCACGGGGCAGCCGGAGCGGCTGAGGCATGACCTGGCGGGTTGCTGGTCCCGGCGTATCCATTAATTTCGCCTTCATTTCACCGAAGGAGACGGAACTTGAACTTTCCTAAAATCATCACTAGCCGGGCGTGTGGCTCGTTAGCACTGGTCAGCGTCATTACCGCACTCGCTCTCACACCGGAGCCAGCGGCGTCTCAGCCGACATCGAGTAGGGCCTCCACGCAAGCGACACTGCGGGCGCAGATGGCGGACATCGCAGCCGTCACGCGAGGGCCTGTGGGAGCCGCCGTGGTAGTCGTGGAAGGCGGCCCAGTCATTGCCCTGCACGGGGAGCAGCACTTCCCGATGCAAAGCACTTACAAGCTGCCGATTGGCATGGCTGTCCTGCATCAAGTTGACTCGGGGAAGCTGAGTCTTAATCAGCAGGTGCGAATCACGAAGGCCGAGCTACCTCTTCCTCTCCACTATAGCGCAATTCGGAATGACTACCCAAATGGCGGGGTACTCACGGTCTCGAAACTGCTTGATGAAATGATCTGCTTCAGTGACGGCACCGCCTGTGACATTCTTCTGAAGCTCGCCGGTGGACCACACCAAGTCACGGCGTACCTGCGCGGGCTGGGCGTCCAGAACATCGTAGTCGCGACCTCCGAGAGAACGATGTGGCAAAACGAACGGGTACAACAGTACCGCAACTGGGCGACACCGGACGCGATGGTAGGTCTCCTGCGTGTTCTTCAACAGGGCAAAGGGTTATCGGTATCCAGTCGGCGTCTGCTGCTAAAACTGATGGTTGGCAGTGAGACGGGGCCGCACCGGATCAAGGGTCTACTGCCTGCTGGTACAATTGTCGCGCACAAGACGGGGTCAAGTGGAACCGTGGACGGCCTGACGCGGGCGACGAATGATGTTGGGCTGGTCACTCTCCCGGATGGGAGGCATTTGGCGGTGGTGGTGTTCGTGTCGGACACGCGGGTGAGCGACACGGCACAAGAAGCCGTGATCGCCAAAATCGCACGGGCCGCGTGGGATCGCCGGGCAAGGCTGGAAAGCAACAAGTAAGATACAGTTCTTCGCTGGGTTGTACTCAGAGGTTCTAAAGGCCCTAGATGATCGCGGTTTGTCCCGGCAGTTTTGACCCGGTGACGTGCGGGCATCAGGACATCATCGCGCGGGCGGCATTTCGCTCGGGGATGCCCTTGAACGTCTTGGAGTTTGACAGCGCGGTTTTTGTTAAGGATTATTGCAAGGAGTGACAGTACAATGACCATCATACTCGCGCCTGAGACTGAAGCCATGTTGCACGCGAGAGCGGAACGTGAGGGGCAGGATGCAAGCTCCGTGGCGGATACCCTCTTGGCGAACGTTTTGGCGCAAGATCAGGCGGAAGAGCTGGCCGCCCTGCGTGCTGGCTTGGAATCCAGCGATGCAGGCCGTGTGCGACCGTTCTCAGAGTTCGCCGCTGAGATGCGTACCAAGTATAACTTGCCGACGCACCTGTCCGACGAAGAAATTTTTGCGGAAGAAGAAGGTCTTGTTCGCTCGTGAACCTCGCGGTTGAGACATCCGACGTCGCGGGGGCGGATATCGAGGCTGCCTTCCTGCGGCTTTCGAGGCAAGACCCGGAGTTTGCTGGGCGCTGGCTGGAAGGCCTGAACCGGATGATCGCTGCGCTTGACACGTTCCCGACGCGCCACGCGAGGGTGAGCGAGAGCGACACATTTGGCCGCGAGGTACGGCGGATGCTCTATCGCAATGGCCGGACCGTTTATCGGGTCTTGTTTACGCTGCTGGATGCAGACGGTGACGGCGATCCAGATACGGTCCGCGTCCTGCGTGTCCGACACGGGGCGCAGAGGCCGCTCGGACAGCCGGATGCTGAGGCTGAATAGATGATCGCGGTTTATCCCGGCAGTTTTGACCCGGTGACGTGCGGGCATCAGGACATCATCGCGCGGGCGGCGGGGATGTTCGAGGGGCTGACCGTGCTGGTGGCGGCGAACTCCGCTAAGTCGCCACTGTTCAGCGCGGACGAGCGCGTGGCGCTGCTGCGCGAGAGTTGCGCGCACCTGCCGAACGTCGGCGTGGAGGTCTTGCCGCCCACCCTGCTGGTGGATTACGCGGCCCAGCACGGGGCCGGGGTCATCGTCAAGGGGTTGCGGGCGGTCTCGGACTTCGAGTACGAGTTTCAGATGGCTCTGCTCAACCGGCACCTGCGGCCCCAGGTCGAGACGATCTTCCTGATGACGGCGGCGGAATACTCGTACCTGTCGTCGAGCATCGTCAAGGAGATCGCGCGGCTCGGCGGCGACATCGGGGGCCTGGTGCCGCCGTCGGTGCGGCGGGCGCTGGCGGAGAAATTCGGGCGGGATTAGTTACACTCACAGACGGCCCGGACTGGGGGAATGGGGACACAATGGACATCCTGAAGCTGCTCAACGAACTGGAACATCTCATCGAGGAACAGAGGACCTTGATGGGAATCACCTATAATTTTCATCCCGACGACTTTTTGGACATCACCAACAAGATCCGGGCCTCGCTGCCCGAAGAAGTTAAGCGCGCCAGCCGCGTCACCGCCGAAAGCGACAAGATCGTGGACGGCGCACGCGAGGCCGCCGAACAGACGCTGGAGGACGCCACCTCGGAGGCGGATGAGATCGTCAGGGAGTCGCGCATCAACGCCGAGCGGATGATGCGCGAGGCTGAGGCCCAGTCCAACAAGATGACCCTGGCAGCGGAAGCGAGCTCCAAGCAGACCGTCGAGGAGTCCCGGCAGCGGGCCGAGAAGATGCTCGCCGACGCCCACCACCAGTCCGAGCACATGGTCGGCCAGAGCGAGGTGGTCCGGCTCGCCACGGCCCAGGCGCGCGAGATCGTCGCCGCCGCCGAGTACGAGACCCAGGCGCTGCGCCACGGGGCCGACGAGTACGCGCACGGGGTCATGTCCGACCTGGAGAAGCAGGTCGGGGAGCTGATGACGACCATCGCGCGCGGGCGCACCAAGCTGGATCAGCGGGTCGCCGCCGCGCCCGCGCCGAACGCGGGCGGCAATGGCCGCGCACCGGAGATGGCCGGGACGCGCCGCTAAACGCGCGGTGTCACACCCCGCCCCGTGTCCGGTTTTGTGGGGGTTTGTGGTAGAATAGGGGGCGGCTCAGGCTGCCTCCTGTTTTGCCGTGTGTTCGGATTTTGTTGTTTCTGATTTTGAGGCCGCCAAGTGAGGGCCGATGCCATGCTGCGCGTTGATGTCACCGAACTGCTGCGGACGCCGGGGATGCGGCAGACCTATGATCTGCACGAGCCGCCGTTCACGGACGAAGACGTCGAGTACGTCGCGCCCATCACGGGGCGCGTCACTGTGACCAATACGGGCACGATGCTGCTGGCGCGGGGGCCGATCGACACAGTTATCTCCCTGGAATGCAGCCGGTGCCTGGACCCGGTTCGCGCCCCGATTCATGCGGATCTGGAGGAAGAGTTCGACCTCCAGGAAGTCGAAGGGGCCGCCAGCCCGCAGGGGCGGCAGGTCAAGGTCATCGAGGACGAGATCGACAGCGTGTTCGACGGCGCGACAATGCGGCTGGATGTGCTCATCCGCCAGGCTGCCTTGCTCGGGGCCCCCCTCCAGCCGCTGTGCCGCGAGAACTGCCCCGGCATCGCCATACAGGAACCCGCGACGCCCGCTGACGACAGCTCGCCGTTCCACGAGCTGAAGAAATTGCTGCAAGACTAGCCGAAAGAGAGATTCGATCCCATGCCACTGCCGAAGCGACGCCACTCAAATACGCGCACCCGCAAGCGCCGCACCCACTACAAGCTCGTCCCGCCGACCCTGGCCCGCACCGCCGTCTGCCCTATCGCCTCCGAGCGCGGCGGCTGCCCCGTTTTCCAGTACCGGCTGGACCACCATGCTTGTCCCGAGTGCGGCTTTTATGACGGCAAACAGGCCATCGTAATCAAAGAAAAAGCGACCGCCGAAGAGTAAGCATGTCCATACGAATCGCGGTGGACGCCATGGGCGGCGATTTCGCGCCCGCTGAGGTCGTTACGGGTGCCCTTCAGGTGGCCCGTCAGGATGCCGAAGCCGAGATCATTTTGGTGGGTGACGAGGCCGCCGTCCGCGCCGTGCTCCAGTCGCAGGGGGAGGTCCCTTCCACTGTCACGGTCCGGCATACCAGCCAGAGAGTCGAGATGGGGGAGCACCCGGTCCAGGCCACGCGGCGCAAGCGTGCGTCTTCCCTCGTCGTGTGCGGCCTGATGGTCGCGGGCGGCGAAGCGGACGCGACCTTCACGGCGGGCAACACAGGTGCGGCCATGGCCGTGGCGACACTGGACATCGGCCGCGTGGCCGGCGTGGACCGGCCCGCTCTGGCAACGCTTATCCCGACGCTCCGTGGACGCGCCCTGCTGCTCGATGCCGGGGCCAACGTGGACTGCTCGCCCCGGAATTTGCTCCAGTTCGCCCTGCTCGGCTCCCTCTATGCCGAGCGCGTTTTGGGCATCCCCGCGCCCCGCATCGGTCTGCTCAACGTCGGCACCGAGGAAGGCAAGGGGGACGCGCTGACCAAAGAGGCGTTCCCGCTGCTGCGCGCCGCGCCGATCAACTTCCAGGGCAATGTGGAAGGCAAAGACGTCTTCGAGCACGCCGTGGACGTCGTCGTCTGCGACGGGTTTGCCGGCAATGTCCTGATCAAGAGCGGTGAGGGCATGATGGAGATGCTCCTCGAAGTCATGCAGGGCGAAATCGACGCCGACCCCGGCGTCGTCGAGTCGCGCGACGTTTTCGACCAGATTTTCCGGCGCGTGGCGGGGCGGATGCACTACTCCGAGTTCGGCGGGGCGGCCCTGCTCGGTGTGAACGGGGCGTCCTTCGTCGGCCACGGGCGCTCCAACGGCCGCGCCATCAGCAGCGGCATCCGCGCCGCCCTCCTCGCCGCCCGCCGGGGGTACGTCCAGGCCATCCAGGAGGCCCTGCCGAGCCTTGGAGGCGGCGCATGACGCCTTTGCCTTCCCCCCGGCGGGCCGGCATCCTCGGCGTCGGCTCCGCCCTCCCCCCCAAGGTCGTTACCAACGACGACTTGGCGGCGCGCATGGACACAACCGATGAGTGGATCGCGTCGCGCACCGGCATCCGCGCCCGGCGCGTCGCCGATCCGGGCGTGTGTACGTCGGACCTGGCCGCCGAGGCCGGGCTGGCCGCGCTCGCGGCCTCGGGGCTGGATGCCGCCGACCTGGACCTGATCATCGTCGCCACCTGTACGCCGGACTACCCCGGCTCGTTCCCCTCCACCGCCGCCGTCGTCCAGTACCGGCTGGGGGCGGACCATGCGGGCGCGTTCGACCTGGGCGCGGTCTGCGCGGGCTTCTCCTACGCCCTGCACGTCGGGGCGCAGATGGTGCAGTCCGGCGCGAACCGCTGTGTCCTGGTCGTCGGGGCCGAGACATTGACCCGTGTGCTGAACTGGGACGACCGCAACACGGCGGTTCTGTTCGGCGATGGTGCGGGGGCCGTCGTGCTTGGCGAGGTGGCCGAAGGCGGCTACCTGGGCGGACTGCTGGGCGCGGACGGGTCCGGGAGCGAGCTGCTGTGCGTCTCGCGCGGCGGCGACCACCCCGGCACGATCTTCCAGAACGGCAAAGAAGTCTACAAGTTCGCCGTCTCGATCATGGGCGAGGCGGCCGCGCAGGCCGTGGCCCAGGCGGGCCTGACATTGGCCGATGTCGATCTGCTGATCCCGCACCAGGCCAACGTCCGCATCATCGACAAGGCCGCCGAGCGGATGGGGCTGCCGCGCGACAAAGTCGTTGTCAACCTGGACCGCTATGGCAACACGTCGGCGGCGACCATCCCCATTGCGCTGGACGAGGCCGTGCGAGCGGGTCGCATACACAAAGGCGATCTGCTGGTGCTGGTCGGCTTCGGCGGCGGCCTGACCTGGGGCGCGAACGTCCTGCGGTGGAGCAAATAGTTTATGGCGAAAGTTGCCTACATCTTTCCAGGGCAGGGGTCGCAGGCCGTGGGCATGGGTCAGAACCTGTGCGCGCACTCGCCCGCCGCCCAAGCGGTCTTCGACCACGCCGACAGCGTGATGGGCACCAAGCTCAGTACGCTGTGCTTTTATGGTCCTGAGGAGGCACTGAGGCCGACGTCCGTGACGCAGCCCGCCCTGTATGTCGTCTCCGCCGCCGCCCTGGCCGCCCTTCGCGAGGCCGGTGCGCCCGCACCGCAGGCCGTGGCGGGGCATTCGGTGGGCGAGTACGCCGCCCTGCTGGCGGCCGATGCATTTGACTTCGAGACCGGCCTGCACCTGGTCAGCCGCCGCGCGCAGGAGATGCACCGCGTGACGCTGACCGCGCCGGGCGCGATGGCGGCGATCCTGGGGCTGTCCGCAGAGGAGGTCGCCGATGCCTGCGCCCAGGCACAGGCCGAGCCGGGCGCTGGGGCGGTCGGGGCCGCGAACTTCAACGGCGGGGGCCAGGTCGTGATCTCAGGCACCGAGGCGGGCGTCGCCCGCGCCGGGGAGATCGCCAAGAGCATGGGCGCGCGGCGCGTCGTCCCGCTGGCCGTCTCGGGCGCGTTCCACTCGCCGCTGATGGCCCCCGCCGCCGAGGCTATGACGTATGCGCTCCGCGAGGCAACGATCCGCGACGCCGCATTGCCGGTGGTCGCCAACCTGACGGCGGACTACGAGGCGCGGGCGGACGACATCCGAACGAATCTGGCCGCGCAGATTGATCACCCCGTGCGTTGGGAAGAGTCCATAGGCCGACTTGTCCATGACGGGTTCGACACGTTCGTCGAGGTCGGCGCGGGGGCGGTCTTGGCGGGCCTGATGAAGCGCCTCGCCCCTTCAGCGGTCGTGTACGGCGTGGGAGATGGCACGGGCGTCCGGGCGTTCAACGCGGCGATGGGGCAGGGCGCATGACACTGGACGGCAAGCGAGCGATAGTCACGGGCATCAGCAAGAGCGGCGGCGGCCTGGGCCGAGCCATCGCGCTCGCGCTGGCCGGCGCGGGGGCGGACGTGGCCGTGGCGGGACACTCGTCCCTGGCCGCTGCCGAGGCCGCAGCGGGGGAGATCGCGGCCCTGGGGCGTCGGTCTCTGGCCGCGCAGTGCGACGTCTCGCAGGCCGCCGACGTGGAAAAATTCGTCGGGCAGGTCTTGACTTCCTGGGGTGGTTTGGATATAGTAGTGAACAACGCCGGGACGACGCGCGACGGCCTGCTCCTGCGGATGTCCGAGGAGGACTGGGACACGGTGCTGGACGGCAACCTGAAGGGCACGTTCCTGATGACCCGCGCCGCCCTGAAGCCGATGGTGAAGGCGCGGCACGGCAAGATCGTCAACATCACGTCGGTGATGGGCCTGATCGCCAATCCCGGCCAGGCTAACTACTCGGCCTCCAAGGCCGGCCTGATCGGCTTCACCCGCACGGCGGCCAAAGAGGTCGCCAGCCGGAACATCCAGGTCAACGCCGTCGCGCCGGGCTTCGTCGAGACCGCCCTGACCGGCAAGCTGACCGAGGAGCAGATGCGGTCCATCCGGGGGAACATCCCGGCGGGCCGGTTCGGGACGCCCGAGGACGTGGCGCAGGCCGTCCTGTTCCTATGCTCACCCGCCGCCGACTACATCACGGGCCAGACGCTGACCGTGGACGGTGGTCTGATACTTTGATGGCTACGCAACGATGAAGGGCTTGACCCGAGGAGGACAGAGGATATGTCGACGTTTGATCGCGTGAAGAAGGTGGTCGTGGAGCAACTGGACGTGGCCGAGGACGAAGTCACGCCGCAGGCGTCCTTTGTGGACGACCTGGGCGCAGACTCGCTCGATGTCGTGGAGCTGGTCATGGGCCTGGAGGAAGAGTTCGACGTCGAGATCCCCGACGAGGACGCCGAGAAGATCACGACCGTGCAGGAGGCCGTGACTTACATCGACGCCAAGGGTGGCCAGGCCGAAGTGAAGGCCGTTTAGCCCCGCCGCTCAAACACCGAAGCCACGGGGGCGGGGCAAGCCCCGCCCCCGTTTTGTTGCAAATCTTGTGAATCCATGACGAACGCACGACGAGTCGTGGTCACCGGCTTGGGGGCGATCACCCCCCTGGGCATCGGGACCGAGAACTATTGGCAGGCGCTACTCGCGGGGCACAGCGGCGTTGGCCCCGTCGAGGGCTTCGACTGCTCCGCCATCGCCACCCGCATTGCCGCCCAGGTCAAGGGCTTCGTGCCCGAGGACTACCTGGACCGCAAAGACGCCAAGCGCATGGACCGCTTCGCCCAGTTCGCCGCCGCCGCCTCTCAGATGGCCGTGGCCGACGCGGGCCTGCCCATCACCGATCAAACGCGCGCCCGTGTGGGCGTCTTCATCGGCAGCGGCATCGGGGGCATCGCGACGTTCGAGGAGCAGCACCGCAAGCTGATCGAGGGGGGGTTGGGCCGCGTCAGTCCCTTTTTCATCCCCATGATGATCGCCAACATGGGCACGGGCAATGTCGCCAAGCTCCTGGGCGCGCAGGGGCCGAGCGAGACCGCGGTGACCGCCTGCGCGACGAGCACGAATTCCCTGGGCGACGCTTACCTTGTCATCAAGCGCGGCGAGGCCGACGCGATTGTCGCGGGCGGGGCCGAAGCCGCCGTCGTGCCGATCTCAATGGCCGGCTTCTCCAATATGAAGGCCATGTCTACGCGCAACGACGACCCCGCGCACGCCTCCCGGCCCTTCGATGTCGGGCGCGACGGCTTCCTCCTGGGCGAGGGCAGCGGCATCATTGTTTTAGAAGAACTTGAAACCGCGCGGGCGCGCGGGGCCAAGGTCTACGCCGAGATCATCGGCTACGGCATGAGCAACGACGCCTACGACATGGTCCACCCCGCCCCCGAGGGGGCCGGGGCCGCGCGCGCCATGACGGCTGCCCTGAAGAGTGCCCGCCTCGCGCCCGAGGCGGTGGGCTACATCAATGCCCACGGCACCAGCACCCCGGCGGGGGACGTGTTAGAGGTCCAGGCCATCAAGAGCGTCTTTGGGTCCCACGCCAAGCGCCTGGCCGTGTCTTCTACCAAGTCCATGACCGGGCACCTGCTCGGTGCGGCGGGGGCGGTCGAGGCCATCGCCACGACTCTCGCCCTGCAACGAGGCGTACTGCCGCCCACGATGAACCTCGAAACCCCCGACCCCGAGTGCGACCTGGACTTCGTGCCCAACCACCCGCGCGAACAGCAGGTGGACATCGCCCTGTCCAACTCTTTCGGCTTCGGCGGCCACAACGCCACCCTGGTCCTCAAGCGCTGGACCGAAGGTTAGTCCGGGTACGAAAAGGACGCAGCAGAAGGCCCGGATGCCACAAGTGCATCCGGGCCTTCTGTCACCGGGGACGCTTTCTCGGCTTCGTCCTCCCTCAATATTTCTTGGAAACCTCCGCCTTCGTTGTGGTAAAAGCTACCCGGACTTACTTGGGCACGGCCCCGATCTGCTGGAGGATGCCGAGCTGGTCGGAGCTGCCCCAGCGCTCGACCATCTTGCCGTCCTCGAAGCGGCTGATCTGCATCCCGCGCGCGCTGATCGGGCGGCCAGTAGCCGCGTATCCCAGGAAGTCGCCTAAGTGCGTGCCGGTGATGGTATAGGCGAACGAGACGTTGTCTTCGTCCGCGACCGTATGCTCGGGGGTGATCTTGAGGTCCGGGAAGGCGGTGCGGAGTTCGCTGAACAGCGCGACGTAGCCGTCCGGCCCCGGCACCTGGCCCGGTGCCGGGTCGTGGTCCACACAGTCCGGCGCGACGAGGGATGCCAGTGCGTGATAGTTCCCGCTGCTGACCGCGAAGCCGAAGGCCTGCTGCGCCTTGATGTTATCCTGCTGGCTCATAGTGTTCTCCTTTGGATGTCAAAAGATTATAGCCGGACGCGCCCCGCTTCAACCCCGCGTACCTCTCTGGCCTTGACCGGAACCTTTTGACGCCCGCCCCGCGTTTATGCTATACTGAAACCCGATGCTGCTCCAAACGCTGGTGCAACTGAATATTTTGATTCTCGCCGCCCCCGTCCTGGCGGGCTGGAACCTGCTGCCGCTTTCTTCTCACGGCGCGGTCCGGGCGGCCTGCGTCGCCTGGCAGTATCAGGGGGCTGAGGCCGCCGCGCCTCGGACCGAACAGGCAGGGGGGCATCACGCCTCCGCCGAGCGTCCGTCGCCGCACAGCCTGCCACTTTCCACCGCCCCGGCGCGCGTCAGTCCGTCCCGTGACGGTGCCCTCGCTTGCGCCGCCCTGCCGCCGATCCCTCCTGCGCCGGGCAGCCCCTTTCCCCACGCCGCGCGCGCGCCCTAAAGAACCTCACCCCGCCGCAAGCCGCCGCCCTCTCCTTTCTGAAGGAGAGGGTGGGGTACCAAGCCTGCGCCCTTGGCACGCGGTTCTGTGCGCCGTGACACGCCCCTTTCCTTCACCCTTCCGGCTCCCTCTCCTTTTGAAGGAGAGGGCGGGGGTGAGGTTCTTCCCGAAGGCAAAGATTATCATGGATTTTTTCAAGAAACTGTTCGACGGCAACGAGCGCGACATCGCCAAGTACCGCAAAGTCGCCGACAAAATCGCCGCATTGGAACCTGAGATGAAGGCCCTGAGCGACGATGCCCTGCGCGCTAAGACGGCGGAGTTCCAGCGCCGCGTCGCGGACGTCCTGGACGCCGAGTGCGAGCGGCGCGGGATGGACTTTGCTGATTTGGAGCGCGACGACAAGCGGGCCGTCTGTGATCTGGCTCTCGACCCGCTGCTGCCCGAGGCGTTCGCCGTGGTGCGCGAGGCGGCGGGCCGGACGCTGAAGATGCGGCCGTTCGACGTCCAGATGATGGGCGGCATGGTGCTCCACGACGGGCGCATCGCCGAGATGAAGACCGGCGAGGGCAAGACGCTGACGGCGACCCTGCCGATCTACCTCAACGCGCTGACCGGGCGGGGCGTCCACTTGATCACGGTCAATGACTATCTGAGTAAAGTCGGAGCCGTCGCGATGGGGCCGCTGTACCACTTCCTGGGGCTGTCCGTGGGCATCATCCAGGGCCAGAGCGCCGAGACGGGCGACACGAGCGGGACGTTCATCTTCGACCCGGAATACCGCCACCCGGACCCGCGGTACGATTACGCCCGGCCTGCCGAGTCGCGCCGCCTGGCCTATGACTGCGACATCACCTACGGCACCAACAACGAGTACGGCTTCGACTATTTGCGCGACAACCTGGCCGTGCCGGGGCAGGAGCTGGCCCAGCCCGAGCTGATCTTCGCCATCGTGGACGAAGTGGACTCGATTCTGATCGACGAGGCGCGGACGCCGCTGATCATCTCGGGCCAGGCCGAGGCGTCGTCCGATTTGTACGTCAAGATGGACCGCATCATCCGGCAGTTGCAGGAGGAGCGGGACTTCAAGATCGAGGAGAAGCAGAAAACGGCGGTCTTCTCCGAGGACGGCCAGCGGCGCGTCGAGCTTGCCCTGGGTGTCCAAAACCTCTCCGACCCCGAGAACCTCTCGATGATGCAGCACGCCGGGGCCGCCCTGCGCGCCCACGCCGTGTACAAGCGCGACATCGACTACCTGGTCAAGAAGAACGAGGAAGGCAAGGAAGAGGTCGTCATCATCGACGAGAACACCGGGCGCTTGATGTTCGGGCGGCGCTGGTCGGACGGCCTGCACCAGGCGGTCGAGGCCAAAGAGGGCGTCAAGATCGAGAACGAGAACCAGACGCTCGCCACGATTACTTTCCAGAACCTCTTCCGGCTCTACCCCAAGCTGGGCGGCATGACCGGCACGGCCAAGACCGAGGAAGACGAGTTCCGCAAGATCTATGCCCTGGACGTCGTGCAGGTGCCGACCAACAAGCCGATGATCCGCCAGGACCTGCCGGACATCATCTACAAGTCCCAGGAGGCCAAGCTGCGCGGCATCGCCCGCGAGATTCTGACGCTCTACGCCCGGCAGCAGCCCGTGCTCGTCGGGACGCGCAGCGTCGAGATGTCCGAGCGCGTCTCGGACCGCCTGCGCTTCGACCGCTTGCAGCTTTTAGCCATGACCGACCTGCTGCGGGACAAGCTGGAGAACACCAAGGGGCTTGACAAAGCGAAGTACGCCGAGTGGAGCGGCGTCCTGAACCAGCGCCTGAGCGCTTACGGCGTCAAGCCCGGCCCGAACGCCCAGGCCGCGCCCGGCGAGGCGACGCCCGTGCTGACCCCGGCCAAACTGGTCGAGATCGCCCGGCACTTCGAGATACCGACATCGATGACCGACTCGGCCGCGCGTGACCTGCTCGCCAAATATTTAGAAGTCGCGCCGGGTGACCGGGAGCGGATGGACGAGGCGCTGTCACACGGCATCCCGCACAACATCCTGAACGCCAAGTCGCACGAGAAAGAGGCCCACATCATCGCCGAGGCGGGCCGCAAGGGCAGCGTCACCGTCGCCACCAACATGGCCGGGCGCGGCGTGGACATCCTGCTCGGCGGCAGCATGGTCAGCGATGAAGAGTCACACAAAGAGGCGGGCGACGACTACGAGTTCCGGCGCGGCGGCAAGCCGCAGATCGGCCTAACGCCCGTAGGCGAGCGCGGCAGTGCGGAGCACCAGCGTGACGCCGAAGAAGTGCGCGGCCTGGGCGGCCTGTTTATTCTCGGCAGCGAGCGGCATGAGGCGCGGCGCATCGACAACCAGCTCCGGGGCCGCGCGGGGCGGCAAGGCGATCCGGGCGGATCGCGCTTTTATGTCTCGCTGGAAGACGAGCTGTGGCGGCTGTTCGGCGACCGGGCCAACTCGCCGCTGCTGCAAAGCTGGGCCGAGAGCGAGGCCATCGATGCCAAGATGCTGTCGGGCATGATCGCGCGGGCGCAGAAGAAAGTGGAGATGTTCTACTTCGACCAGCGCAAATCGACGCTGGACTACGATGACGTGATGAACGTGCAGCGGGCCAACATCTACGGCGAGCGCCGCCGCATCATGGACGGCGCGGACCTGCGCGACACCATCGCCGGCTACCTGCACGACTCGGTGGCGGGCGAGATCGGCCAGTACGTTTCGGATGCCGTCACGCCGGAAGAATGGGACCTGGACGGGCTGTACGCCAGCCTGAACCAGACCTTCCCGCTGGCCGACTACGCGACCGTGGACGACCTGAAGGACAAAACGCGGCCCGCATTGACCGAGTTCGTCGCCGAGCTTGCCGAACGCTCCTACGACGACAAAGAAAAGCACTTCGTCGAGACATTGGGCGAGGAGCAGGGACTGTCCGAGATGCGCGACCTGGAGCGGCGCGTCACTTTGCAGTCGCTGGACCGGCACTGGATGGAGCACCTGTCGGCGATGGACTATTTGCGCGAGGGCATCGGCTGGCGCGGCTACGCGGGCATCGACCCGCTGGTGCTGTACAAGAAAGAAGCCTACGACATGTTCCAGCAGATGCAGGCGTCCATCCAGGAAGAGGTCGTGCGCGTCATGTCGTTCATCCAGATCAGCATGGACCCGCCCATCGGCGAGGACCCTCTGGCGAACCTCGGAGAGTTCCTGGAGCAGGGCGCGGACGAGGACGGCATGGGCGAGGCCGGACCCCTAGAGGCCGTTGCCGGTGCCCGCGCCGCGCGTCGCCCGACAGCAGGCAAAGCGCGCAAGCGCCGCTAGAGGCTGCCGACGAGCTTCAAGCCCCGCCTGCGACGCAGGCGGGGCTTTTCCCTTCAGAAACCAACCCATGCGTGACGGCATTGTGTCTGTAGGCGACGCAGACACGCGCCGAAGACACGCGCCGAAGACACTCAATCGACCGAGGAACGATCCACCCATGACACACTTGTTTTCGCCGCTGACGCTGCGCGGTGTCACCCTGCGGAACCGGATCGCCGTTTCGCCCATGTGCGAGTATTCCAGCGAGGACGGCCTGGCGAATGACTGGCACCTCGTCCACCTGGGCAGCCGGGCGGTCGGCGGAGCAGGATTGGTCATCACGGAGGCCGCCGCCGTCACCGCCCAGGGGCGCATCTCCCCGCAGGACCTGGGTCTGTACGACGACGCCCAAGTCGAGCCGCTCCAGCGCATCACACGGTTTATTCAAGAGCAGGGTGCCCACACGGGCATCCAGCTCGCCCACGCGGGGCGCAAGGCCAGCACCGCCCGGCCCTGGGAGGGGAACGGGGCCGTCTCCGAAGACCAGGGCGGGTGGCTGCCCGTGGTCGCGCCCAGCCCGCTGGCTTTCAGCGATCGCTATCTGACCCCCGAGATGCTGGACGAAGCCGGCATTGCCGAAGTGGTGAGCGCCTTCGCGCGGTCCGCCGAGCGGTCGCTTGCGGCGGGTTTCGACTTGATCGAGCTGCACGCCGCCCACGGCTATTTGCTGCACGAGTTTCTGTCGCCCCTGAGCAACACGCGCGGCGACGGGTACGGCGGGGGCTTCGACAATCGCATACGAATCGTGCGCGAGACGGTGGAAGCGGTGCGCCGGGTCTGGCCCGAGCGTCTGCCGCTCATCGTCCGTATCTCGGCGACGGACTGGACGGAGGGCGGCTGGGACGCTGACCAGTCGGTCGCGCTGGCCCGCGTTCTGGGGCCGCTGGGCGTGGACATGATCGACTGCTCGACCGGCGGCAACGTGCCCCGCGCGCCCATCCCCGTCGGTCCGGGCTACCAGGTGCCGTTCGCCGAGCGCATCCGGCGCGAGGCGGACATCCCGACGGCCGCCGTGGGCATGATCTCGGAGCCGGCTCAGGCCGACGGCATCATCCAGAGCGGCCAGGCGGACCTGGTGCTGCTGGCGCGGGAGCTGCTGCGGGACCCGTACTGGCCGCGCCGGGCGGCGAAGGCGCTGGGTCAGGAGATCACGCCGCCGGTGCAGTATGGGCGGGCCTGGTGACGAGCGCTCCGTCAGGCTGGCGTTTCCTGCGCGTCTGGCTCGTGCTGGGCTTGCAGTCTTTCGGCGGCGGCATGGCGACGCTGGCCCTGGTCCGCCGCGTGGCTGTCGAACAGGAGCGTTGGGTCACCGCCGCAGAGTTCTCGCGCTTCTGGGCGTTGGTGCAGCTCGCGCCGGGCATCAACTTGCTGGCCTTGATCATCCTGATTGGGCGCAAGGCGGCGGGCGCGCGGGGCATCTGCCTGGCCCTGCTGGGCTTGCTGTTGCCGAGCGTCGCCCTCACGGTCGTCTCGACGGCACTCTACGCCCGCGGCAATTCCGTCCTGCTGGTGCGCGAGGCGGCGGGCGGCATCATCCCCGCCATCGTCGGGCTGGGCCTGGTCACGGCCTGGCAGATCGCGCGCCCGCTGCTCGCGCAGAGCTGGCTTCAGGGGTGGGGGAGCCTGAGCCTGGCCCTCGCGCTGCTGGCCGGGAGCGGCCTGGCCGCGTGGCGCGGGCACCAGCCCGTGATCCTCATCCTCGGCGTCTGCGCCGCGCTCTCTGCGGCCTGGAACTGGGCCAAGCGTCGCGCTCCGGGGGCCGCCCCGTGAGTTCTCTGCTTTTCTTCTGGCTGTTCCTCAAGGCATCACTTTTCTCCACTGGCGGCATGGGCAGCCTGCCCTCTCTCCACGCCGACCTGACCGCGCGCCGCTGGGCGACGGAGCGGCAGTTCGGCGAGGCGCTGACCATCGGCAACATCGCGCCGGGTCCGAGCGGGCTGTGGGTGATCAGCCTGGGCTATCTCGCGGGTGGTCTGCGCGGCAGCCTGCTTGCCCTGATCGCCGTCACGCTGCCGCCGCTGCTGATCCTGGGCGTCGAGCGCCTGTACCGGTGCGTACAGGACCATCCGGCCGTCGAGGGCTTCATGCGGGGGCTGGGCCTGGCCGTGGTGGGGGTGTTCCTGGTGGCCCTCCACGGCATCTTACAGGGCGCCGGTGTCAGCACCCGCAGCGGGGTGATCTTGGTGGCCGCGATGGGCCTGGCGCTGACGCGGCGGGTGCCGACGCTGGGGATCGTGGGCATGGCCGGGCTGGTGGGCGTTCTGTGGCACTAGAGAAAAACCGCTGTAACAAACGGTGGCTCTCGTTGTCTATTGCATTATACGAAACAGAACAGAAACGGACAGGGAATGAATGTACCGATGGCGGACTTGCAGGCGCAGCACCGCGCGCTCAAGCCCGAACTGACTGAGGCCTTTGACCAGGTCATGGCCGCCTGCGATTTCGGCGGGCTGGGGGAGAACACCGTCGCGCTGGAGCGCGAGATCGCCCAGGCTTGCGGCGCAAAACACGCCCTGGGCGTGAACTCCGGGACGGACGCCCTGCTGCTGTCCCTGCTGGCGCTGGGGGTCGGGCCGGGTGACGAGGTGATCACCGCGCCGTTCACCTTCATCGCGACCGGCGAGACGATCTGCCTGGCCGGGGCGACGCCGGTTTTTGCCGACATCGACCCGCACACGTTCAACATCGACCCGGACGCCGTCGCGGCGAAGATCACCCCCCGCACGAAGGCGATTCTGCCGGTGCATCTGTTCGGGCAGGTCGCGGACATGACCCGGCTGACGGCCCTGGCATCTGCCCACGGGCTGGCCGTTTTGGGAGACGCCGCGCAGGCCATCGGTGCACGGCACGGGGGCAAGCCGCTGGGGGCGTGGGGCGATGCGAACACGCTTTCGTTCTACCCGACCAAGAACCTGGGGGCCTGCGGCGACGGCGGCATGGTGCTGACCGACAGCGACGCCGTGGCTGAACAGCTCCGCCTGTTGCGCTTCCACGGGTCGGGCGGCGGCTACTTCCACAAGCGAATCGGCTACTGCTCACGCCTGGATGGGATGCAGGCGGCTCTGCTGCGCGTCAAAGCGAAGCATCTTGATGGGTGGAGCGAAGCGCGCCGGCGCAACGCAGCGCTGTACGACGACGCCCTGCGCGGCCTGGCCGCTCAGATGGTCCTGCCCTGTGCCGAGCGCGGCAATTTCCACGTCTACCACCAGTACACGGTGCGCGTGGCCGGTGGGCGGCGCGGCGACCTCCAGCGGCATCTGGCCGGGTGCGGGGTGCAGTCGGCGATCTACTACCCGCTGCCGATCCACTTGCAAGAAGCCTATGCCTTCCTGGGCAATGTAGCGGGTGACTTCCCTGAAAGCGAGCGGGCGTCGCGCGAGGTTCTGTCTCTGCCGGTCCACCCCGATCTGTCGCCTGAGCAGGTACAATATGCGGCGGAAGCCGTGCGGGCATTCTTTGACTGACCCCTCAGACAGAGCCACGCGCGGGGACAAGGAGACACACGCATTGAAGGCCATGATTCTGGCGGCGGGAGTCGGCTCCCGCCTGGATCCGCTGACGCGGGCGATCCCCAAGCCGATGGTGCCGGTCGTCAACCGGCCCGTCATCGAGCACATCGTTTACAAGCTCAAAAAACACGGCTTCACGGATATTCGTATCAATCTGCACTATCTGGGCGACGTGATCCAGGAGTATCTGGGCGACGGCTCCCGACTCGGCGTCCATATCTCCTATGCCCAGGAGGACAAGCTGTGGGGTGATGCGGGCAGCGTCAAGCGCTCCCAGGACTTCTTCGGCGATGAGACATTCCTGGTGATCGGCGGCGACGACATCTCCGACATCGACCTGTCGGGCGTCCTGCGCCTGCACCGCGCCAATCAGGCGGCGGCGACCATCGCCCTGTGCGTCGTGGACGACCCTTCGCAGTTCGGCATCGTCGTGACCGAGCCGGACGGGCGCATCACGCGCTTCCTCGAAAAGCCCAAGGGCGGTGATGTCTTCTCCAACACCGCCAACACTGGCGTTTACATCTTCGAGCCGGGCGTGTTCGATTTGATTCCCCCGGAGACGTTCTGGGGCTTCGGCAACAACGTCTTCCCGCAGCTTTTGGCCGAAGGCAAGCCGATGTACGGGTTCCTTTCGACTGCCTACTGGCAGGACGTGGGCAGCCTGTCGGTCTACCGCCGGACCAATTTCGACGCCCTCAATGGCCGCGTCGCCCTGGATGTCCCGCTGGTGCAGGGCGAAAACGTCCAAATCGACCCCGCGGCTCAGATCGGCAGCCCCGTCCTCCTGGGCAGCGATGTCACGGTCGGTGCGGGCGCGACCGTGGGCGAGAACACCATCATCGGCGACGGCTGCGTGATCGAGCCAAACGTCACGCTCAAAGATACCATTCTGTGGGCCGGGGCGCGCGTGAGTGCGGGCACCCATCTGGAGCGCTGCGTGGTCGGGACGGGCGCGCAGGTGCAGTCGAACGTGGCGATCTTCGACGCCAACATTATAGACCCGACGCGCAAGATGATGGCGAAGACGTAAGAGTGCCGAGCCAAAGAAGGCCCCGCGCGGAAGCGCGGGGCCTTCTTTGTTTATCTTCGGGTGCATCAGCCCTTCAGGATGAACGGGGCTTTGCGGTCGTCGAAGCCCTCAGGCTCCTTCTTGGGGTCGAACGTCCAGCCCTTGGCGCGGGCGTGGAAGGCGGGGTAGCCGCTCAGGACGCTCGCCAGCAGGCGGCGCGGGGTGCGCCGGACCAGGTTGGCCTCGGCAAGCAGGGTCAGGAAGGGAACGCCCTTGGGGTAATTGGTAAGAAGGCGGCGGACGATGTCGTAAGTCGAGAGCGGCGCACCCGACTCGACCTCGCCGCGGAAGTCCGACAGCTCCTCCAGGCGGGCGGGGCTGACGAACACGCCGGGGTCGGTCTCGTTCCGGTCCACGAAGCGGTACTCGTCGGGCTTGTCGGTCTTTTCCAGGTAAACGACGGCCCCGGACTCGGCGGCGATGTCGGCGTAAACGTCGAACAGGCCGTAGATCATCTGGACGCTGTGGTCCACGTAGACCGGGTAGCCGTTCCCCGCCTCATCGCGCAGAGTCAGCTCGACGACGGACGGCTCCGAGGGCAGGAAGCCGGGCGGGACCTGGGCCAGCGGCAGCGTCCCGATCTCCTTGTGGTGTGCCTTCAATACCACGCGCAGGCTTGGGGCGTCCGCGGTCACCCCCTCGGGCCAGCGCGTGACGGCGGCGGGTTCCTGGTCGTTGACGTCCTGGGCCACAGGGTCCAGTATCTCTTCGGCCAGGCCCTCTTCGAAGCCTTCGTCCGCGAGCATCTGGTCCAGAATCTCGCCGTCGTCGGTCTCGAACCGGGGCAAGGCGGGGAACGTCAGCGACTCGGGGAGCTGGCCCAAAAAGAGCGGCAGCGTGCCGGGCGCGCGGAAGCGGTCCGTGCCGACCCAGAGGAACTGGTCGGGCCGGGCGCGCAGGTACTGCGTCAGCGTCTCGGCGTCCGCCTCGAACGTCCGGCTGCCGGGCCGGATCTGGAACACCTGGGTCAGCAGGTCCGGGACGCGCGCATCGTCCTCGCGGCCCTCGAAGTAGCTCGCCAATTCTTCGGCTTCCTCGGAAGAAACCTCCAGGGGCTTGGCGGGCGCTTCGGCGACGGCGGCAACCGTGACCGGCTCGTCGGGCAGCGTGGCCGCCCGCTCGGCCTGCGTCCGCCAGACGGCCCGCAGCGGGTCGAGCGCGTCCCGCAGCAGCCACCGGTGATCGCCCAGCGCGAGGAACGTCTCACGGTCGGTCGCCATCGCGTCGTACAGGGCCGCGCCGTCGAAGTCCTCGCCCAGCGCCTTGTGGGCGAAATACTGGACCACGCGATTGTCCACGGGCTGCCCGCCGCCCGCAGCGACTACGGCGCGGCCCGCCTGGGCCGGCTCGCGCTCCCAGTCGAGGCCCTGTGCGGCGGCCTGGAACGGGGCAAGCTTGTCCGCCGTCAGGTAGTTATAGAACAGCAGGTCGTCCTCGCGCTCCGAGGTCTGGTCCAGCAGCCACGACTGCAAGCCGTAGGCCAGGCCGCCTGCGACCGGAAAGAATGGTGTCCCGCGCAGCATCCGGGGGGCGACCTCGGTGAAGGCCTCGCGGGGGCGGCCCGTGATGAGTGCCAGCTCCCCGGCCACGTCGTCAGCCGGGATCGGCCCACCGTAGACCGCGATCAGCTCTTCTAAAATACGCTCGGTCGGTCGGGTCTTGTCCAGGTAGCGGGACGCGACATCCCAGCGGCGGTCTACGGCGACAAAGCGGCGCGGCTGGGTCTCCATGTGGGTGCGGGCCAGGGCGGGCGTGATCGCCTCCTCGCCCGCCTCGCGGGCGGCGTCGGCGACGCGGGCCGGCTCGCCCAGGCGGACCAGGGCGCGGTGCAGAAATGTCGTCAGCACCTCGCCGGCCAGGGCCTCCAGTGGGTCGGCGGCGGGGGCGGCCTTTTTGGTCGTAGACTTCTTCTCGGTGCGGGTGGTCGCCATGCGGTCTCCTTGTCGGTATGAAAACTTAAACGGGGGCGGCGGCCAGATCGTAGGGGGCGGCCTGGGTGACGCGGGCCGAAACAAGCGCGCCCAATGCGGCATCACAGCCCGTGACCGTGACCGTGCCGTCGATTTCCGGCGCGTCGCGGAACGAGCGGCCTACGGCGTCCTCGCCCGAGCGCGACTCGACCAGGACGTCCAGCGTGCGCCCCAGCCACTTCCGGTTGTTGGCGAGGCTGATACCCTGCTGCGCGGCCATCAGCGCGTCGCGCCGCTCGCGCATGACGCGGGGCGGGACCGCGCCGGGCAGATCGTGGGCGGGCGTGCCCTCCTCGGGGGAGTAAGTGAAAACGCCCAGGCGGTCGAAGCGCATCTCGCGGACGAAGTCCAAGAGGCTCTCGAACTGCGCGTCGGTCTCGCCGGGGAAGCCGACCAGGAACGTGGTCCGCAGGGCGAGATCGGGAAGCTGATCGCGCATCTTGCCGAACAGGCGCTTGTACTGCTCGACCGACCCGCCGCGCTTCATAGCCTTCAGAACCGCGTCGTCGCCGTGCTGCAAGGGCATGTCGACATAGGGGATGACCTGGGGCAGGTCGCGCAGGGCGTCGATGAGCGGCTGCCGGACCATCGTCGGGTAGCAGTAGAGCAGGCGCAGCCACCGGATGCCCTCAACGCCGGCCAGCGCCCGGAGCAGATCGGGCAGGGCCAGCCGCCCGTACAGGTCCATGCCGTAGGCCGTGGTGTCCTGGGCGACCAGGTTCAACTCTTTCGCGCCCGAGGCCGCCAGTTGGGCGGCCTCCTGCACCAGGCGCTCGATGGGCTTGGAGCGGTGCCGCCCGCGGATGCCGGGGATGGCGCAGAACGTGCAGGCGTGGTCGCAGCCTTCCGAAATCTTGAGGTAGGCGGTCCACGGGGTGCGGGTCGCGCGCAGGCGGGCTTGGGGGATCAGCGGGTATTTGTCGGCGACCTGGGCGACGAGGTTGATCTGCCGTGGTCGGTCCCCGAACACGACGTTGCCGACTTGGGGCGCACCCTCGATGCCCAGAAAAGCATCCACCTCGGGTATCTCGCGCGCCAGGTCCGCGCCGTAGCGCTGGGCCAGGCAGCCGGTGACGATGACTCGGGAGACCTGCCCGCGCCCCTTGCGCTCCACGGCGTCTAAGATCGCGCTGATGCTTTCCTCTTTGGCCGAGTTGATGAACCCGCAGGTGTTAACGATCAGCACGTCGGCGTCGTCCTTGTCGGCGACGAACTCGACTGCACCCCGGTCCGACAGGGCCAGTGCCCCCAGCATCTCTTCGCCGTCCACCTGGTTTTTAGCGCACCCGAGCTGCACCAGACCCACTTTGGTCGTCAAATTCACAACTTCCTTGGTGCAGCGCCCGTGTCAAGCGCAGAACCAAAACACAAAAACAACACAAAAATTGACGTGCTATTGTACCCGAAAAGGGCGGATTTGGTCAACGCCCCACATCCGTCTTTGTTATCCCCCGGCTGCTCCCGCCGCGCCGGACCGGTGCCGGTCGGCCTGACGCCACAGGGGACCGGCGAGAAAGGCACCGGCCATCAGCGCGGGGCCGAGCCAGGCCAGCGTCTCAGCCGGCAACGTCGGCAGGTAGTGGCCGATGAAGGAATTGCAGTAGGCGGAACCCGGCGTGTTCCAGTTCCGCAGCCCCTGCTCCCAGCGGGTCAGCGGGCACTCGCCCCACAGGACGTTCGCGGCGATTACCAGGACCAGGAGGGCGTAATAAGCGCGCTCCCACCGTGGACGCCGGCGGAGCATGCCGAGCATCGCCGCCGCCGCGCCCAATGCCACCGCTGCCACGAGCGCCCCATGCACGACCGCGATCAGGTTTGCCAGCCACAGAAGCATGAGCATTTCCTCTTCCTCGTGTCTGCTGCTGCCTTCAAGGCTGAAGAACGAACCAGCCACCGCCGTAGGCCAGTGCGTCCTCGGCCACTGCTATGAGTGGATCGGGCAGGCCAGTCGCCCGATCCAGGCTCCGCCGCAGGTGATAGAATGCGAACGTCCCCGCCAGCGCGCCCAGCGCGCCGACCGCCGCGCCCGTGACTGACGGCTTACCCGCGGCGAGGCACAAGGCGGCCCCGGACAGCCCGCCCGACAGCAGACGGGCCAGCAGCAGTGCGGGGGCGGTCCGGGGCGGCGTCTTGGGCAGCTTGTCGCCGACGATCTCCCCCGCCGCCAGCAGCTTGAACACGCCGGCCGTTCTGGCCGTGCCCAGCCAGCGCAGCGGCGAGGCTTCCAGCGGGGCGGAGGGCGTCCGCACCAGGCGGTCGCTGACCAGGGCGGGTACGCCCATGCTCCGCATCCCAGCGATCACGCCTAGGCAGGCGGCTTGCAGATAAGTGTTAGGCATCTCGGTCTCGCTTCCGTTACTTTATCGTTCGCCGTCCGGCCTTTGTTCCCGTGCCGCTTGCCTTGACAAACCGGCCCGCTTTCGCCCATACTACAGGCCTGGATTTTGATGGGATTTAGAAGCGGGGTTGCGATTTGACGAGTGAACCGGGCGCAGGGGAGATTTTCGACATCGCCATCATCGGCGGCGGGCCGGTGGGACAATACGCGGCCTATTACGCGGGCCTGCGGGGCATGAAGACCGAGGTGATCGATAGTCTGCCGCAACTGGGCGGGCAATTGTCGGCGCTGTACCCGGAGAAGTACATCTTCGACGTGGCCGGGTACGCCAAAGTGTACGCCAAAGACCTCGTGGACAGCCTGACCGAGCAGATGGGCCAGTACGAGCCGGTTCTGGCTCTAAACGAGAAGGTGGCACGGCTGACGTCGGAAGACGGCCTAGTGACGATGGAGACCGAGGGGGGGCGGACGCACCGCGCCCGGTCGGTCGTGATCTCCTGCGGGGTGGGGGCGTTTTTGCCGCGCAAGATCGCGCAGGCCGGCCTGGACGAGCTGGAGGGGCGCGGCGTCCACTACTTCGTCGGCGACAAGAGCAGCCTGGCCGGCAAGCGGCTGATGGTGGTGGGCGGCGGCGACAGCGCGTTCGACTGGACGCTGGACCTGTACGACACGGCCAAGAGCATCGTGCAGATCCACCGGACCGACAAGTTCAAGGCGCACGAGGACACCATCGCCAAGGTCATGGCGCTGCCCATCGAGTTTTTGATGTTCCACGAGGTCAAGCAGGTGCATGGGATCGAGCACGTCGAGGGCGTCACGATCTTCGACAGCCGGACCAAAGAAGAGAAGTATTACGAGTGCGACGAGCTGCTCTTTAATCTGGGCTTTTTGACCGACCTCGGCCCCATTAAGAGCTGGGGGCTGGAGATCGTCGGCAACTCCGTCGCCGTCAACTCGCGCATGGAGACCAACCTGCCCGGCGTCTACGGCGCGGGCGACATCGTGACCTATGACGGCAAGCTGAAGCTGATCGCCACGGGCTTCGGCGAGGCGGCCATCGCCGTCAACCACGCCAAGGCTCATATTGACCCGTCGGCCAAGGTCGGGCCGGGGCACTCGTCCGAGAACGTGCCGAAGAAGGACCGTTGAGCATAGAAACCTCCCCTGAAGACGCTGACATCATAGACGAGGCCCTGCTGGCGCGCTACTCAGAAGAACTGGCCGATCTGCGCCTGGGCACCTTCGGCGTGGTCGAAGCCCTGACCGTTTCGCCCGAGCCGGACACGCACCTTGCTGTGCCGTGTCTGCGCGTCCTGCCCGAGAGCGGCGTCGAGGGGCAATACCCCGGCAAGCAGTGGTGGCAGGGGCGGCGCGTGCCGGGCCGCCAGATTTCTGCCGTCAGCGCCGACGTGCTGGACGTGCTGGGCATTGCCTATGACATCCCCGGTGATAATCTGATTTTACGCGGCCTAGAGCTGTCCCTCTTCGTGCCCGGCGACACGCTGCGCCTGGGTGATGCGCTCTTGACGGTGACGCCGACGCCGCACCGGCCCTGCGCGAAGCTGGCCCGGCGGACGACGCTGACCAAAATGCGGGCGATCAGCCGGGGAAGTTTTCGCGGCCTGCTGCTGGATGCCCAGCACCCCGCTGAGATCGCCGTCGGTGACGTCGCGGAGCGGGTCGTGCGGGTTTAGCCCCTTCGCCGCCCTGGAACAATGAACCCGTGATGAAACTTCACCCCGCACTCTTTTTTCTCTTGCCCCTGCCCGCGCTGCTGGCCGGGTGCGCCCGGCCCCAGCCGACCGTAGATCAGGTGGCCGGGCCGACGACCCCGCACGACCTCCGCATCGGGCCGAACCCGCCGGGCGGCGCGAGCGAGGCCCCGACTGGGGCGGGCGCGGGCGGCTCGGCGGCGGCGGGCTACGAGGCGGGCCGCGTCGGCAGCACGATTGAGTCGCCGACCCTGCCGCCGCAGCCGAGGGGCATCACGTACAGCCGAATGTCGCCCGTCGCCAGTAGCGGGTCGGGCCTGGGCGACCGGGGCAACCCCATCCCGCCGGACGTCTCCCTCGCCGCGCCGCCGGATCCCGTCGCCCCGGTTCAACTCGCCCCCGGCAACACGAACGCGCCTCAGAGGTCGCTTGCAGCTCCGAACCTCAATAACAACCCGCAAGCAAGTCTAAATGCTGCCCGCAAGGTGAATGCGCCGCAGTAGGAACCCACCCGCCGGCCCGACAACAAAGGAGCGATTGTGAAGCGCACTCCGGTTAGAGGCTTTTTGATGCTGATATTGCTTTCAACTTTCCCAAGCGTACGGCTTTATGCACAGCAACCAGGGGTAAATATGGATGCTCAAACCCGCCGGAAGTTAGTGGAAGGAGTCATCTCTTCGGTACATTCCCACTACATTTTTGCTGACGTTGCTCAGAGAGTAGAGCAAGCCGTTCGCCTACGAGTGAAATCGGGAAGCTACGACATGATCACAGACCCCGAAACGTTCGCCAAAACGCTCACCTCCGATCTGCGGCAGGATAGCCACGACAAACACTTCTTTGTTCAATACAGTAAACTCCCACTTATCGCTCCCACGGAAGAAGATGAGAAAAAGCAACAGCAGGAGGATAATTACCACAACAGTTTGGAAAATTTCGGCTTTGAAAAAGTAAGCCGTTTTAGTGGCAACGTTGGGTACTTGGATTACCGCGGGTTTGCTGATCCGAAAGCCAGTGCGGAGACTCTGGCCGCTGCTATGACCTTTCTCACAAACACAAACGCTCTGATCATTGATCTACGGGGAAATCGAGGCGGAGACCCCGCCATGGTCGAACTTTTTTGCAGCTACTTTTTTGAGAAAAAGACAAAAATAGGCGACTTCTATTACCGCGACACAGGCGTTACCGAAGAAAGCTGGACGTTAGAGGCTGTCGCTGGGAAACGTTACGTCGGCAAAGACGTCTACGTCCTTACCAATAAGGCATCATTTTCCGCAGCAGAAGCATTCGCTTACATGCTTCAAAGCCGCAAGGCAGCCACCGTTGTCGGCGAAACCACGGGCGGGGCCGCCAATCCAGAAACGGAAGTCCGTTTGGATGACCATTTTTCTCTGTTTGTGCCACACGGAAAAGTGACAGACACGGTGACCGAAACTAACTGGGAGGGGGTTGGCGTCAACCCAAACGTGGAAGTGTCTTCGGCTCGGGCGTTCACCAAGGCTTATTTGATGGCTCTCAAAAAGAATCTCAAAAACCGAAATCACAGTGATTTGAGCGACTCGGAATTACACGAAAAGCTAGCCACTTTGGAGAACGAATTACACAGAGCCGGAGGGCAGTAAAGGCCTTGCCGTTGAGCATATTATGAAGTGCCAACAATGCTCAAGTCAAACCAGGTCAACTGCGTAAGTCTTGTACGAGAGGCTTACCCATTTATGCCCCCTAGGAGGCATTCCCCATGTCCTACGAAGGCCAAGCCGCCGTCCTGAACGAAGCCGGGCGCGATGTCGAAGTCGAAGACATCACCATAGACGACCCCGGCCCCGGCGAGGTGCTGGTCAAGCTGGCCGCGTCCGGCGTCTGCCACACCGACCTGACCGTGAAGAACCTCAACGGCAACGGCATGGCCTTCCCCATCGTGCTCGGCCACGAGGGCGCGGGCCATGTCGAGGCCGTCGGCGAGGGCGTTCAGGGCTTGGAGAAGGGCGACGCGGTCGTCATCGCCTATCGTGCGCCGTGCGAGCAGTGCCCGGCCTGCAAGCGCGGCGACCCCCGGCACTGCTACCAGGCCCTGCGCGCCGGCCCGCGCGTCCGCCGCAAGCGCGACGGGGCGGTCTGCTCCCAGGTGCTGCGCTGCGGGACGTTTGCGACTTACACGGTGGTTCACGCCAAGGCCGCAATCAAGATGCCCGCCGAGATGCCGCTGGATCGGGCCTGCCTCATCGCCTGCGGGGTCGTCACGGGGGTGGGCGCGGCGATGAACACCACGCCGGTCTTCGCCGGAGCGCGCGTGGCCGTCATCGGCTGCGGCGGCGTGGGCCTGTCGGTCATCCAGGGCGCGCGGTTGCGGCACGCCCGGCAGATCATCGCCGTGGACGTCAACGCGAAGAAGCTGGAGCAGGCGAAAGCGTTCGGCGCGACGGACACGGTGAACGCGAAAGACGGCGACCCCGTCGCGCGGGTGCGGGCGCTGACCGAGGACGGCTGGGAGGGCGGGGTCGAGTACGCCTTCGAGGCGACCGGAATCCCGGCCTGCACCGAGCAGGCGGTCAGAATGCTGTCCTACGGCGGCACGGCCACGACCATCGGCTTTCCCGCTTCAGAAGATGCCGTGACGCTTAATTTAGGAAACATGGCGACCGGCGTCTATTGGAACAAGGCCGGCCTGCGCGTCTGCCACTGCGGCGACGCCCTGCCGTCGCACGACTTCCCGCTCCTGGCCCAGCTTTATCTCCAGGGGCAGCTCAAGCTGGACGAGATGGTGACGGAACGAATCAATCTGACCGAAGTCAACGAGGCCTTCGAGGCCATGCACGGGGGCGACGTGCTGCGGAGCGTGATCGTTTTCGAGTGAGCCTGCCCATGCCTGAACTGCCGGAGGTCGAGACGCTGCGGCGGGGCTTGGAACAGCATCTGACGGGGCGGACGGTGGGCGAGACGCGCGTCCCCGTCTCGAAAATGCTTAAGGGAACCGTCACGGACGCGGCGGTGTTCGGGGAGAGTCTGCGGGGTGCCCGCATCGAATCCGTGGGGCGTCGCGGTAAGCACTTGATAATTGCATTAGATTCGGGGTATTATCTACTGCTTCACTTGAATATGCGCGGCCAGCTTTTGGTCCTGCCCGGCCATGCGCCCGATGGCAAGTATCTGGCGGCGGCGTTCGCTCTGGACGACGGGAACGAGCTGCGCTTCCACGATATGTGGACCTGGGGCGAGATGCGGCTGGTGACGGCCCAAGAGCTGGCGGCCCATCCCGCGCTGATCGGCATGGGGCCGGAACCGCTGGAAGAAGCTTGGCTGCCATCGCAGCTCTCGGCGGGCCTGG
>JAABUQ010001312.1_pt1 | contig 54349 bp, 27 predicted proteins | sample 5560001 | NCBI WGS metagenome assembly JAABUQ01 (sample SAMN10711888, study PRJNA513371) | rock metagenome | isolation source: Antarctica rocks | place: Antarctica: Victoria Land, Finger Mt nord | collected 2015-12-18
AACAAGACTTAGAATGTTCATTGTCTATTATCTAATTACGAATGATTAAATAGAGCGAACAAATTAGAGTTTAAAGCAATATCTACGATACTACGTCAACAATACTTACAACAATTGGATATTACTTTTATCTATGACACAATTAGCACTAAATGCAAAGGTTTCGAATATCACTAAAATAACTTCATTCTTCGTCAACTATAACAAGGAATTCAATCTCTTTAAAAAAGAGCGAAAACATTTGTTAACACAATTAGTTATCGAAAGAATAGCGACATTAAAAAAGATACACGACAACATCTCGAAAATGCAAGAAAGATCAATTAAGTATTAGAACAAGAAACGAAAAACGACGTCTCAACTAAAAGAAAGAAATAAAGTATATCTTTTTACGAAGAATTTGAAGACAAGGAAGTTAAGCAAGAAATTAAATCATGTCAAAGACGAATCGTTTCTTATTAAAAAAGTTAAGAGATTAGTCAACTACGAGCTTGATCTACCTAAGGACGCTAGAGTATTCCTAGTATTTTATATCTTATTGTTGGAATTAGCGAATTTAATCACGTCTTTACAAGACACATTTTATTTTCATTTATAAAAAGAGAAACAATATAAGGTTAAGAAAATTCTACGACAAGAAAATCAAGAGTATTTTATCAAATAAAAGAAATATTCTATCTTAAAGAACACATAAGAGTCAAAAGAGAATCTTAATCGTTGTCGAAATCTTCTAAGAAAGTTTTATTAAAGTTAGGCAAAAAAGTAGTAGCCCAATTCCAATTAGTCGAAAGTTGAAACTATTCGAACGACACATCAAATAGCAACTCAAGAATCTTCGCGACAAACTTAGTGAAGTGTGCTTCGTTCATCTTTAAATCATCGATGTTTTTTCACTTCGTTACGATCATTTCTTTCTTCTTATTCTCTAGAAAATCAAGTTGCTTTTCTAGTCGACTTAGCTTTGCACGCGCTTCGCGCACTTCTTTCTTTAAGCGCATTCGTTTCTCATAAATTTGTTTTATCGAAGTAGAAGAGATTGCCAAGTCATAATCACGACTAGATCGCACACACTTTACACACTTCTTGAAATCATTATTCACACAATAGATTTTACTAGACGTCGCACAATTACGACAAGGACGCATGACTAAAAACCTAAATTTTAGAGCGTCGAGAAAATCTTTCTTGCGAAGAGAAGAATTTTTGATATTAATCTTTCTTGAAGGCATGATAAGAAGACATTGAGTTTCGAGACAAAAACTCTAAAGAAGAGAGATAGTGTTACGAGCTTACTTAAAGTTGTACTAGTGATTCAAGTTCTACGTCTTAAGAATAAATTTGTTATTATATTTGACATGTTCGAGAAGCAAGCATTCTAAGTATAATGTTTAACATGTTCGATGAGCGAACATTGCGAACAATTATGCTCGTTATGTTCGACAAACGAACAAGGCGAGCAATTAGTATTTCTTTTGTATATAGAAACTAAAATACGACTCCCTTATGAATCGTGTTCAACTTATCTTAAGTCTTGACTTATTGTTACGATTGCTAAAGTTGCAAATCCTTGTTATCAAGTGATTGCTTGCATTGTCTAAAAACGTCTACAAATCTCTTCATTAATAAATTCTCTCTAATATCTTCGTGGGAAGTACTAGCGTAACAAAGTACTACACTTATATATTAATAGAATTCGAAATAATATTAAATAACATAAATCTTCGACGTATTATTTAATCTTTTGTTGTTGAATTAAAACTAATTTTGATAATTATCGATAAAATTTATCTAGTACGATAGTAAAAATAAAGAAAGAATTATGTTAAACTTGATAAATTTCGAAGTATTGTATTTTGTTAAGTGTTGTTTTTCGTTATCTTTGTTACGTTGTCAATAATTCGATTAAAAGAAATCAAAAATATATTAAGATTTCAAAACATTATTATTGTTGTTTGAAAAAAACTTAATCGATTTAAGATATTTATTAATGCGCAATCTATTAAAAGCTTCGCAATTTTCTTCGAAGATCTTCGTTTTTCAATTGAAAATCTTAATGCTTTAAAAAAGCGAAAAATAATTGTTTATAATAACAATTAAAAGCATTTTCGCATTATAAAATGTAAATTTATAAAAATTTATATTAAGCTAAACAAGACTCGCGTATTTGCTAAATTTATAATTCGAACATATAATAATAAAATGTCGAAAAACGTTAAAAAAAGATTTATAACTAAGTTTAAAAAGTTTAATTCTTATATTAAGATCGTATATGCAATAAACGCTCTTAATTTAAATATAAATATTTCGAACATTAATATAATCGTTTAAAAAAAGATATCTTCGAATATAAAATTGCTTTTGCAACAATTTGATTGCGTTGCGCGAAAAAAAAAAAACACAATAAAATTATATAATTTTATTAAAAATCTTTACGAAAAGATTGATATCAAGATATAATAAATAAATTATAAAAAGATTTAGATTTTAGTAAACTTCGAAAAATTATAAATGCGAACAAGTTAAATAGCGCAATTATTTTCGAAACAAAGCGTAAAAGACTAGAGTTAAAAAAAACAATAAATTCGAAAAGGAAAAAAAAGTTAAAATAAATTTAGCGTCAAGTAAAAGTTAGTATAAACGATTGTTTTTGAAAAATTATCAATAATAAAGATTGTAAGAGAATTATAATGTTAAAAACGTATAACATTATGCTTTTGAAAATCGACATTATAAAATTGCTTAATTATAAAAATAACTATTGTTTATTTTACATATTTGATAAAGGTTTTATAATATCGATTGTAAAATCGAAGAAATTGAAAAAAAGATATATTACTTTAAAGATTAACGCATCTTAAAGAGCAATTGTTGTTCAATAACTTATTAAATAACGAGATAAACTTAAATTTATTAAGTTTGCGAGTACTATTATTGTAAAAGAACGTTAATTCGAGATCTTTTTATCAAAAAAGAATTATATAATCGATATTGTTAAAGATGTTACAAAAATCAAGATCGCAAATAACTTCAAAAAAATTACTTAAGTAATTAAGTAAAATTTAAAGTAAATTAAAAGATATGTCGAAAAGTTAATAAAACTAATTGTTCGTACTATTAACAATACATTATTGAAAAAAAATTAAGATATTAATATTTAAATTGCGAAAACTTAAAAAAACTACACAAATTACAAAGTTAATCAAGATTGTAAATATTAAAGCAACAAGTTAGACAAAGTTATTTTAAGCGAAATTTTAATTTTAATTTTAATCTTAATTTTAGAATTTAACGCAATCTTAGTCTTGACTTAATGTTTCGAAATATAATCTTAATAATTTAAATTATAATTCTTAAAATAATATAATAATTGTGCTCGAATTAATGTTTTTAGAAACGTCTTAAAATTTTGTTAAAGTAGCGATTTTTTTTACAATATTTCGAACGTTTTTAAAATGTTTGAATTTAAACGTTATAACATTCGAAACATTATTAATCAAAAAGAGAGATCGAACGAATTTTCAAACATCTAGTATGTCTATTTTAAAGAAAATTAAATCTAAGAATATTGTTACGAATAGACTAAAAAAAATTATTAATCAAAACAATATATAATCGAAGATTCGAATTAAGTTAAGAAGATTTAAAAATTATTATTTTCGATAAAGAACAATCTTCTTATGTAGCGATGTTGTAATTAAGACTAGTTTAAAAAAAATTACGATATATAGTTGTAATTAATATAATTTGTTCAATATAAATCGAGATTATGTTTTCAAGTTCAAGTTGTAAATTAACGCATAATAACTTTTCAAAGTATTTTTGCTCGTAATTAGTTATATAATTCTTGTATCTAAACTTATTTTTGTGTAATTTATATACTTTAAAAGTCTCTCGAACATTAAACAAGTTTTAACTTTATTATATTAAATTCAATTTTGTTTGTTTAAACAATGCACAATAAAGTAATATATAATTGTAATTTTATAAAAAAACTTATTTGCGACTACTTCGTAGAGCTCGTCGTAATAAAGATCCCTAGATAATTGATAAATCGTCTTCTTGTTGCTATTAATTACATTAAAATAAATAATTTTTATCGAATTAAAACATGCAAGAGACTTTATTATTAGTCTAGTATTTACTATCTTCTTTTCGTTATTTTTCAAGATGTCGCAATATTAAATTACGTCGTTTTTGTTAACGTTGTCGTAATTATTGCTTTCAACAACAATTAAAAATACTTTTTAATTTAACTTGTCGCAAATTTCGATCTTTACTTTCTCGTAATCGTTGTTACGAATTAGACAAATCTATAATAATTGTTATTAATTGTTAACGAAATCGTTAGCGTTGATATAATAAGCGAAGATTTTAAAGACGTAATTCTTTTTAAAATTACGCAATTTAAAGAACTTGTTGTTAAGCTAAACACAATTCTTGAACTCAATGTCGTATAAAAAATTAACATCAAATAAATTCTTTAATTATCTTTGACAAAAAACAAGACTATTATTAATCAAATTGTATAAAAATTGCATTGTATTAAATTTGTCGAAAATCTTAAATAAATCTTAAGACTTTAAAAGCTTGAAATTCTACATTAATTGAAAGCATAAATTGCTATTAAATTTTACTTAATAAAAATACTTACGTAGTTTATTTAGTAACTTTATAATGTCGTTGTTGACAACAATAGCGTTCTTAATAAAACAAATTAATATAAGAATATATTTGAGATTAACAATATCGTTACGAAAGTATCGTTATAAACTTCGTATATTTATTAACTTTCTAATAAGATAAATTAGTTAATAAATTTTTTCTTTTGAGTCTTTCTCTTATTTTGAGTTAATAATCTTCTTTATCTTAGTTTTACGCGACGCTAAGACATAAGAGTACTTGCTAACTTCTAAAGAATTGTTCTTTTTCTTTTGCGTTTTACGTTTGCGAAATTTAGAATTCGTAAGATTTGCAAAAAAATTGACACAAGATATAGCAATTATTGTTTTCTATTTTATCTTTAATTTTCAATAATATTAAGACAAATATTAAGAATGTAATTAAGATTAACAACAATAAAGAGAAAGAGACGATATAAGATAACAAATAAAGTAACATCTTCGATGCAATATTTAAATGTAAAGATTTGCTTAATTGTTAATTTAAGTTTATTATTTCAAGTAAATGTAAAATAGCTAACAAGAAAGAGCATTAAAGATAAAAGCAAATAGTAACAATCTTTTTGTTAATTTTTCTTGTAACAATAATAAAACTGTAATTGTCTCTAACTAAAAGATAATATTAAAATTAGAGTGCAAATAGAGTAATAGCGTTTAATGTAATATGTTTTAGTGCTTACATTTAATATTTAAGTTACACAAGTATAAAAAGATATCAATAATAAAAATAAGAACTTTTCTTTTATTTTATAATTATTTACTAATTTAAGATATATTATCTAAGTATGTTCGTAATCTTTTGCTAACACATTAGCTTAAATCTTTTGTTTTTCACTTTTCTTCCTGTCTTTCTCAATCTTCTTTTTTAACTTAATCGTCTTCTTTTATGATTTAGTCGTTTTCTTGGTTGACTTAATCGTCTTCTTCTTCTTCTTGTCGAACAAATTAATAATTATCTTGTAACTAATTTTATTATATGTTGCTACAAAACGAGAACAAGCAAAAAACAAATTTTCGAGATTTCGAGTATAATTTATTTTTAATCGTATTTTATTGCGTTTAACGTAAGATTCTCCATTAATTAAAGGAATAAAATTTTGATTAAGAGTCTACGAAAATCGATATTATACTACCTCATTATACGAGAAGAGACAAGAGAGAAGATCTCATTAGCAATAACGCTCACGATTTATCTCGATCGTCAAAATCAAATAAACGTAATCGACGCGACGTTAACAAGTAATTAAGACGCTCTCAATGCGTTTCAACGCGACTTATCACAAATTGCGACAAAGATTATCGCGAAAATAATAAAAATCAAGAAGCTCTATAAATCTAAGAAAAAAAACGCGTTCGAAATAATTTCGATAACGACGTTAATTAAGTAATGCATTTTTGTCCAAAAACTTACGCGCAAATTCAACGAATTTTTCGCGAAAAATAAACGAATTGACATAATTTTCGTGTTAAAGAAATTAAAAAAGACGACAAATCGATTAAAAAAAGTAAAAAGAATTAAGAAAGACACACAAAATGCAAACACATAAGCGAGCATAATATAAAGCTCGTCATTAGTTGCACAAACAAAAATTAAAATAAACGTTAAACAAGCATTTTCAAAGCGACGATCAATTAGAAAGATAAAGTTAATAACGTAAATTAAGAAAGAGAAAAAGACGAAAAAAATACATAAGATAAGTGCAACGAAAATAATTGCATTAACGTGCGACTTAAATATTGTTAATACATTAAATGCGCAAAAAGACATACAAAAAATAAAACGCTTTAAAAAGATAATAGTCTTCAAAGTTAATAACGAATGCAATAAGAAAACTTTGAAATCAAGTAATTTCTAAGTTAAGAACGTATTTATCGCAACGATTTTGCGTCGTAAATGCGCAAAAATAATAATGCACAACATTAAAGTAAAGAGCATGCTCGAAAACATAAAGAAGAAGAAGACAAAAACAATAAAAAGATTATGCAAAGTTATATATTAAGAATTGAAGATTAATAAGATAATTTGACTCACAAGAGAAAGTAATAAGAAGAAATACGTTTTCATCGTAATGTAAATAGATTGCGCGAAAACGACGAACAAGTTAATTTAATTTAACGTAATTTATAAGTCGAATATTAAGATAACAAAATATTACAATATAAGTTGCAAAATAAAGCAATACATAAAGTGTCAAGAATATAATTACTTAATATACGAATGCAAGAACGAGCAACAATGCGCTCATTATGTGCGAAATTATTGCTTCGATCAATGTTCGCATTAATTAAATTTATTAAAATAAAAGTGCGACGTTTGCAAGAATGCTTACAAAGCATTCGATTTCAAGTGTTTTTAAAAAATAAAACGAAAAACTAAAAATAAAAGAGATAACGAAAACAAAGTTACTATATTACGTCGTCAAAACGACGAGAGCAAACAAAACGACAATTACTCTAATAACTCTTGAGAGCGTAGCGACGTTCCATTAAACGTTAAAGAAAAAAACAAAACGCAAAACGAAAACAATTAATCGCTCGACGCAAGCAAGTCGTATGCAAAACATTCTCGTAACAATAAAAAAGAGTCTAATTTAACAATTAATTAAGAAAAGACGCTCTAACGAATCGTTAAATAGTTAATTTATTCTAATAAGACAAAATAACGACAAAATAATAATAACATCGTTATAGAACATATCTTTTACGCAAGAGATGCAAAATTTAATAAATATCGACATCATAAATTATACGAAGCAACTTTAATAAAGACATAAAACGAGCTCAAAATATTATAATATAACGTTCACAAAATAAGAAATAAAATAATAATTGCATTGTTTCAAAAAAATTAAATATAAAATTACGACATATTAATAATACAAAAGTCGTAACAATATTATGTTAAGACGAAAATATACAATTTAAGACGCGCAAACTTTACGCTCGTAAATAACGACGAAAAAACATACTTTTACGTTAATAAACGCATTGATAGCAATAGTTAACACAACACATAATATTTCAAAAATGTAAAAACAATAACGCTACAACTATGTTTCGACAATAACAACACAAAATATAATCTCGTTAACGTTCATAACGTTTACAACTCGTTTTCGAATAATTATAACAAAATTATTAATTAAAATAGTCTTTTAGCAATGAAGCTAATTTTGCGCATGCAAGACGAAAGTGTTATCGTAAAAGATTTTAATTTGCATTATTTTTTCTAAACAAATTTTTTCTATTTTAGATAATATTTGTTTTTGAAGAATTTGTTAAATATAATGCGCGCAATCGACGCAATGTTAACTCTTTTTCGAAAAATTATAACAAGAAATTATTAAGACGTTTAAATCACAATTGATTTATTGTTCGTTACAAAAAAGATAACAAATCGATTAATATATTGCAATATAAACGAGAAAATAAAAAACTTATTCGATTATCTTTTAATAAAACGATGCTAAATCTTTGAACACAAAAGAAGTTTTAACGTCGTTTTAAACAAAATTAAAAAGTTATAAACTTAGAAAAGTTCGACAACATATTAAGAAATTTATTATTTAAATCTAATAAGAAAAGGCAACATCAATAAATATACGACAAAGCTACTTAATGCTCTAAAAAAGACTATCGAAGACTTTATTTCATAAACAAGATTACACGAAAAAGTCAAATTCGAATAAACAACGAAGTGCACAAAGATAATTAAAAAAATCAAAAGATTACATTGACAATGTCGCATCTCTAATAAGTAAGTAACGTACGTTCGAACATGCGACAAGAAGAACAAGATTTTAAAGAGATACAAACGAGACAAGTTTCGCAAACAAATAAAAGCTTCGAAAAACATTATTAAGAATCTCTTCGAAATAACAAAGTAAATTAGAAATGCGACAATAAAAATGTTAATCGAATTTACTATATTATTATTACAAATCGACACAAACATCGCAACAACGACGAAGAACAAAATCGAAACAATGTTTCGATTTTATTTTTCTTCTTTATTTACGATTTTAGTAAACAACTTAAACAAATTCTCTTATTTGATCTTTATAAAAGACAACAAGATAATATCGAAGCGCGAAGTAATAAGAGCAATGCACAAGATAACTTCTAATAAGACATCAAGAATTAACGATGTAATTAATGATGCGTTGCGACAATTAATTTGCATTGTCTTATTTTAAGTAAAATCTTTATTTAATAGATACATTAAAAAAGAAATGCAATCGTTTTATTTTAAAAAGACGATCACAATAATGTTGCGCAAATCGAGAAAAAAAAAATATTCTAAATTGTCATTCTTTAAGTTTATCGCGTTATTAAATACATTAAATAAGATATTAGAGTTAATAATATCGAAGCATCTTCGCTACATCGTAGAGACGTACGACACTCTATTAAATACACAAATAAAAGTTAGAAGACAATGCTTAATCGACATGACGTTACAATTAATTACGAAAAAGATTCACACAATATAAAGCAATCAAAAGAAGAGAGTAGCATCTTTATTTAATTTCGATGTATTAGATGCATTTAACAATGTGTCGCACATTCGATTGCTTCACAATATAAAAAAGAGATAAGTTTCTACTTGTTTACTTAAATAAATAGAGAATTTTCTAAAGAAACGTCGTATTATCTTAATTATAGACGACTACACAATGAAGAAACGCAATGCGAACGTAAATATATCGCAAATTTTTTTTCTTTTTTTAGTTTTATATTTGTTTTACAATGCGAATCTATTAAAAATGTGCAATAATATCAAATTGCGAATTAGCGTTACAAGTTTCGTAAACGACGTTAATATATTAACGTATAAAGAATTGATCGAACGTAATTGCAAAATGCTAAATTAAATGTACAATAAATACGAACAATAAATACGAAGTTACGAATTCAAGTTCGCAAAAAAGAAGTATAAACTAATTTATTTTTTGCGAACTTTAAAGAGATTCGATATAAACATTAATATAACGTTGACAAAGTACGAGATAATTGTTAAATCAAATATTAAAATATTAAGAGTTTAACTAAATTTAAAGCTAAGATAAAGAGCTCATTTGCGTTAAATAAAAATCAAGCTAATAATTAAATACAAAAACGCGTTAATAATAAAAAGTTCAATATTTGACATTTCGTTAAAGACAAATAAGCGCAAATACATTATCATTAAGAAGTCAATAATAGCTCACGATATTGTCGTATAATATACGTCTAAAAATATTAAAAATTTAAGAAAAAAAATTATTTCGAAGTTGCGATCGATACAAAGTTGCGCGCTTCGACGCATTACAAGTGTTTACAAAACGACATTTACAAAAGTTTTACAAATCGAAATTAACGTATTTTTTATCGATGTGCATTTCGAAAAATTAATACAAAGATCGATAACTATTATAAATGTACAAAAGTTAAGCAAAATAATAGACGCAATAATTTTGCATATACGCAACGACTTAATGTTAAAAAGAAAATAAAAATTAAAACTTAAAATAATATTTTTGCAACTTAAGAAAAAATAAATGCGAATAAAACTCGAATTGACGACGATATTGCGACAACAATTCTATATAGTTATTTTATAAATAAAATTTTCTAAAATAGTTATCGCGTACAACAAGAAAATAATTAAGAAAAAGCATAATGCGAACAAGTTCAATTAATATTAAAGAGCGTACTTCGACGAAAGCGATCGCGATAAAGACGTTATCATCGTTTTAATAAAAGCGAATTAAAGAATTAAGAAGCGACTAAAAGACGTTAATGTTGTTCGTCTATTCGTGATTAATTAGGTTCAAAAATCGTGAAAGTATATAATTCTCGCATAAATTCTTAGGGATGTTAAATCGAGTATAAAAAAAAACCGTAAGATTCTCAAACATTAATTTAAGATCGCGATAAATCTTTTTAATCGACATTGACAAAATAATAGATTTAGAATTCGAAATCGAAATCGAACTTGTTTACAATATTATAATTGCGTTAATCTTTAATTTAAAGAACATTAAAATCGAAGTATATATTTCTTTGACTTTCGCTTCGACGCAATTACGCTTTTTCTTATTTGTTTTTATAACTAATTTTTGAAGAATTTTACTTAAATATTTATTAGTTAAAATAAGAGCAAGAATGTAGCAAACAAAAGATGTGCGATCGACAATACGCGAGAAAAATTCAAGAATTAAGACAAAAGCATTAAGAAGCAAAAACGCGAAAATTAAGATTGCTAATTAAATTTGAAACAAAATTGTTCTTAAATCCATTTTTATACAATTAAATGCATTGCTTTTGATGCGAATAACAAGACTTAAAATTAGTTAAATTCGATTTGCGAATATACTTTAACAAATTAAAGATTAGCGTCTTTTATTATAGTGCAAGAGCGTTCTTATTAAAGCGCAATCGCTTTAAAGTAGCAAGTCGAAATTACACTAATCTTAACATATACGTTTGCTCAAAGCATTTTTGAAGCGAGTCTTACACATTGCTTCAAATATAAATATAGTTAGCTCTTCGCTTTGTCTTACATATAAATAAAGCTAGTTTTTTGCTTTGTCTTAAATATAAATAAAGTTAACTCTTTATTTTACTTTAGATATAAATATAATTAATTTTTTGTCTTGTCTTAAGTATAAGTAAAGTTAACTCTTTATTCTGCTTTAAATATAAATGTTACAAGTTATTTATCTTGTCTTAAGTATAAACGTCGCGAGTTGATTATTTTGTTTTAAGTGTAAATATTTAAAGCTTTTTATTTTGTCTTAGATGTAAATATTTTAAGTTATTTACTTTACTTCAAATATAAATATCTTAAGTTCTTAATTTTGTCTTAAATATAAATGTCGCAAACTTTGCATATTATTCAAAATATAAGTAAAGCTTACTTAAATAAAGTGTTTCTCGAAAATGTTAAAGTTTAGCGCTCTTTCTTGTATAATTGTTGCATCTTCGAATATGCGTTCTTTAATCAAGATTATCAATTAATATATTTTTGATGCTCTTAAGTCTCGAATTAGACTCTATATCGAACAAGAATATGCAACACGAGCAAGAAGAATATAATAAGAAAAAGTCGAAAGTAAAGAAAGAGAACTTTGCTTTCTTTCGAATCCACTATAAATAAAAAGACGTAAAAGAAAAAATATATATATATATATTTATTTTTTAATCTTGATAACAATATTTTTTTTGCGAAAGAGCAAATTAGTTTTAGCGCTTTTAAAATCTTATTGTAGAAATTTACAAATTAATAAGTTTACGCGAAATAATTAATTGCTTAAACAAAAAAGCTTTAATTAAAAAGCTTTAATTAAAAATATAATAATTATTTTGCGAAGCAATTAAACAAACTTTAGTATCGAATCTAAATCTCGAATCTTTAATATACTTTTGAACGACAAGTAAAAAGATTATTTACTTAAGATAATGTTGCATCGATTATCTTCTCGATATTGTAAATTAATATAAAGAGAGAGAGAAAAAAAATTAAATTGTAAATAAAGACTAATTTAATAAAGAATAAAGAGAATAAGCAAACAAGATAAGCAAGATCTTAATTTCTTACTTTGCATATTTAAGATACATTTGCACAAAACGCATTATTTCTAATTTAACTTCTTGACTTGCATTATTTTATCTATGCTATTATTTATGTTATTCGACTAGAATACATTAAGACTCTCTATAATAAAGTAGAATAATTGTAATTAAAATTAACAACTAAGTTTAAATTCGAACAACTCTTCTTTACTTATTGAGCATAGACTATTAGAAAACAATTATCTAAAGTATTGTTCTTCTTTTGTTAATTATAACGTCGCAATTTCTTTTAATAAAAAGCGAGTCAATCAATTTACAATTCAAATTTAATAAGTTTCGAATTGTATTCGATTATAACGATAAGATTAGCTAATTGTTCTTTGTCTTCAAAATAAAAATACTTGAATATAAATCAATCAAAGTCGATAATAAGAACGAATATCGTCGTAAAAATACGAACGACTTCTTAATTTAAATTGACTTAATAGCGTTTAAACGTTATATTAAATGCGAAGTTCAATCGAAATAAATAATTTAGTAAAAACTTATTATATTCTTTGACTTTCTTTGAAACTCTTTTACTTCTCTTGTTTATTTTAGTAAATTTATAAATGTCAAGATTCTATTAATCAACAAAATTAAGTTTCAAATTTAAGATTGCACGTTAAATTTTCTTAATCGAAATAATTAATTCTAGTTGTCTTGTTATTTTAATATTAATATTCTTCTTGTCGATTGTATTGTTCGAAACAAAACGCTTTTTTAAACGCGACTTCGACGTTATGCTAATTATGTTGCTTATTATATAAAGTTTATTTGCGATTTAACTAATTTGTAATTTTATATTTGTGTAAGCATTCGTTATAAAGAAGATCTTAATTTAAATATATATTTGAGTCTTAACTTTCGTCTCGACGCGATTACGCTTCTTCTTATTCGTTTTTATAATCGACTTTTTAAGAATTCTATTCGAACATTCGTTAGTTAAAGTAAAAGTAAGATGTAATGTTAGCGATCAATAATCTAATAAATACGTTAGTGTTAAGTTCTTGTAATAGCGACTTAATGTCGTGCAAAGTTTTCTCTCCAAGAATTCTTTTCTAAAATTCTTACAAATCAATGTCTCTTTAAATTATAATTTTATATGTCATGTAATCTTGTTTTGTGTGCGTCGATGCAACAATGTCTTGTTATACGTTTATATATAATCTTAAAATATTAATTTGTCTCAATCTATAAGAACAATTGTTTAACAAAATAATTAATACGACATGCAATACAAGACGAAATCTAGATAACAACAACAATGTTGCGACGTTTTAGCAATCGAAGAACAAAAGCAATACAAAAACTTAATTTGCGTCAATTACGAATCTCGAAATTATATTACAAGAAAAATCTTCGCAAAACAACAACACTATATTGTTGTTATTGTTCGATAAAAATATTAATTATAAAAAGTTACTTGTTAAGAAGCAAGCAAAGAAACGTAAACTTTAAACAAAACAAAATTTTTATATCGCTCAAGCAAGAAATAAACATCTTGAAGAGTCTCTTTGTTAAAACGAAGTTAGAACATCTAGTTTGCGTCGCTTTCGCAAATACAATTTTAATAACAAAAATAACAAATTGACGTTTAAGAAGCAACGTTTCGCACGATTTATAAAATCGATTAATCTAAATTTATATTATAAAAAGAATTTTAAAAAATTAAAAAATTAAACATGAAGTGCTAGAAATTCTTTCAAAGTTAATAAAGAGTAATTTATAAAAGAAATTACAAAGATTTGTTAAGTTTAACAATTTCTTCGCGATGCGTTTACGTCGCGATAAAAGAATTATAAAAACAAAATTAAAAGCAAAATTAAGAAATAAGATTAAAAATAATTTATTAAGTATCTAATCAATCTTATCGAGAACTTAAAGAATTGTTATTTTGCTTCCTTTCAAAAATATAAGAACGTTAAGTAACAATCGTCGCAAAACGTTAACAACTTCGTAATATATTTTGAAACGTTCGAAGCAAATTTCGACAAATATATTAAACATTAACAACGTAATTATCTCTTGCATAAATTGAGAAAAAATCTTCAAGAAAAAATTAATCAAGTAATTTAAATTTTTAAAATAAGAGACACGTTTGTCGCGCTAACGCAACGCATAAAAAGCACAATACTCTTAAGATTCAAAATACTAAATAAAATCTTTAAGAAAAAACTATTCTTCGAATTTCGCAATTTTAGAGAAAATTCTTACAATTAAAGACAAAAAAAGATTGTGTTAACAAATAAAATTCGCGATATCTTTGCGATTGTAAATTGTTTAAAAAAGCACAAACAAACTTCTTCTTTATAACTCAAAAAAAATTAGCAATATTGCGCAAAATAAGCGTATCTATTATAATTGCGAGAAGAAGAAATATATCGCGAGAGATTGTCTCAAATCTTTTAAGAAAATGTAAGTAAATATAGTAAAGAACTTTTAATCGAGTTTTGCGATAAACGTTTAGAATGCGCTTTTGTCGCAACTTATTATTAAGAAACTAAATAAGCTTGCAACAATTGTAATCGCAATTGCAAATTAAAAATATAAGACAAAAACGTTCTTCGCAAAGTTTTTAATATTTGTCGACACAAAATAACACAAACAAAGAATTTTTTAATAAAAATGCTTACGTCAATTGCATTAATAAACAATTAACAAAGTCGTAATATCTCGAAGATATTTAATATTTTATTATTAAAGCGAAAGCATTTACAACTTAGAAGACTTAATTTGCAAAATCTTATATTGCAAAAATTAAAATTTGCGATAATAATAAATGTAAGTACGTCTTAAAGCAAGTCTTTTACGTTTTTAACAACGTTGCACACAATATTATTATCGATTTTTCTAAATAATAAAGACAAATTTATATATTAATTAATATACGTTAACTTGACGCTATTAAGTTATTAAGAAAATAATTGTGCTAAAATTCTCAAAAGATTTTTTAAAACTTGAAAAATTTGTCTTTGTGTTTGCTTTTATTTGTTATAATTTAGATACAAACAAAAAACTTTAATTGCGCGACGTTCTTAAAAAAATGCGAAACATCAAGAATTATAATAACGTTCTTGACTTAAAGAACGCATTTACTTTTCTTAATTATAAAAAAAAGAATTATAATATTAATTTATTGTTAAATAAAAAGTTTCTTTACAAATTATTATACTTTTTCTTCGAGAAAGAATTAAGTATTTTGCAAGAATATCTTTTGAAGAATTTGACGCTAAGCAAAATTGGAAGTTTATTAATCTCGTTAATATATTAATATTGTTTGTACTAAAAAGCAATAATAGCTTAAGATTGTATATCGATTATTGTAATCTTAATATTATAATTATTAAGAACAAATATTTTCTATCTTTAATTAAGAAGACGTTAAATTGTTTAATTGACGTTATTTACTTTACAAAGCTAAATCTTAAAAACGCTTATTATTAAATTTGCATTTGTTAAAACAATAAATAAAAAATCGTTTTTCGAATACAATACAATTATTTCGAATATGTAACAATGTTATTTAATTTAATAAATGCATTAATTATCTTTTAATTTTAAATTAATAAAGCATTGCGAGAATTAATTAATTATATTTGTGTAATATATTTCGACAATATCTTGATTTACTTAAAGTGTTACAAGTCGCGTACTAATTAATACTATTTGTCGCACATCGTTCTTCACAAGATAATTAGAAAGAAAAGATCTATTAATAGAATTAAGATAATTAAGATGACTTAACTCTTGAGTATTTTGAATTTCGAATTAAGATAATTAAGATTTTAAACATCTTAAATATCTTAAATCTTAAATAATGAAAAAGTATATAGCTTTCGAACGCGACTTTTTTATGAATTGTATTCAACTTATCTTAAGTCTTTACTTATTGTTATTTTAATTTATTAAATCACTTGTGAAGATTTATTAAACATAAGATTGTTTATAATTGTAATTTTTGTTATCAAATAATTGCTTGCATTGTCTAAAGACGTTTACAAATCTCTTTAATAACATAATTCGCTCTAATATTTTTTACGAAAGTATTAATTTAACATTTTGAACACTTTAAGAATGTTTATATTAGATTAACGTGTTTCTATCTCAAGCAATAGCTCAATAGCATCACGTCGATTCTTTATTAATAAAGACGACAAAATAAGAATTAACAAATCTAACGTCTACTATGAAGATCATATTAATCTAGAGAATTAACTTATGCAAGTAAATATTTATTTCATCTTCTATCTTGTTTTAACGAACAAAAAGACGATTTTCGCATTAACATTTTTTAAAGAAAGAGTTTAGCATTGATTTAAATTAAATTTACGCAAGTATTTAAAGAATTATAACAAAAACTCTCGTGCGATGTTCACGAACTTCGATAATTTCAAAAAAGAGCTTCGAAAAATCTTCGAAACATTTAACGAAAAACAAATTGCGAAAAGAGTAATTTAGCACTTAATTTAACGAATTTTTGCAATAGACTACGCAACAAGATTCTAAAAATATATCAATTTTATCAAATAAGACGATGTCGCACTTATAATAATATTTCGACAAAATTTTAAGAACAATCTTAAAGACAAAATTATGCGCGATGACAAATTCATTAGCGACATGTTTAATTTTATCGAAGTAGTTATTAATTTCGACGACAAACTATATGAAAGAATTATGAAAAAGCAATACGATTAATTTTACAAAAGAGCAAGAATTTTCTTTGAATTAACAATTAAATATCATTAGAAAGAATTTCGTTCTAATTAGAGATATAATAATTTAAACTATCGTAAGTTTGCATCTATAAAATTGAATTTTACTCAATAATGCAAAAAAAAGAACTTTAGAGAAAAGCAAAATAACAAATTCTAAAAAACGTATTATTTATGTGACAAATTAAGTCACTTCGCAAGAGATTGTTAATTACGAAACTTAATAAATCGTCGACAAATTAATGTTATGTTAAGAAAGAAATTTAATAGTTAAAACAACATTAAAAGGCAAATTAACACAAAGACAAATATCTTTAAAATTAAATCATACAACAATTATTATTTAATGAAGAATCTAAATTAATTACAAAAAGTTCTAAATAAAACATTATTAAATAAGGCATTCGCATTTACGCAAAAAGTTAATTAAGCACTTTAGAAAATTATTAAATTTTATAACTTAATTATCGACTTAAATAAAAAGTATAATTGAAAGAACTTTCACGAATGCATAGAAGACATCACAAATCATTTCGAAACTTTAGTTAGCTTATCGAAGATCGTAAAGGAATGCGAAAAAAAACTAAAAAACAATGTCATTATAAAAAAAAGAACATATTTAACATTACAATAAAACAACTAAATTTTATAGTATACGCAAGTCTTAATTAAACAACTTGCTACAACGACTTATGCTAGACTTATCTAAAAGAAAAGAATGAAATTAATTAATTTTCTAGAAAGTCAAAGTTAGCAATTTAGCAACAAAAGAAAGCTTAACGTAGATAGACGTTTAAAGTAGAAATTATAGCGCAAGAACAAAGAAAAGTTTAGATTTTTTAATAAAGAATATATTAAAGAAATGCAATATATTAGCTTAATAATAATAACTAAACTTAACAACGTACGCACGATGTTTTATCACATTAATTAAGATCAACGATTGTTGATTCACAACAATGATCGATTCTAATGCGATAAATAATTTTATAATCAAAACTCTTGTAAAAAGAAAAGAGTATTTTATTCAAAAGAAGCTTAACGCTTACAACTTAATAATTGTAGATAAAAACTCATTATTCGTAAGAAATGAAAGAGTAAACAAAGAAACGAAATCACTACTAGTAGCTATTTAACAACATTACAAGAAATTAATTTTTAATATAGTAAAAATAATTATATACGATATCGTTTTAGAAATATCTTAATTAAAGCAACACAATCTAGAAGTTGACTAAAATACACAAGTACTTAGATTTGCACAATATGATTACGCAATTCACATTCAATCTACGCATCAATAGCGTTCAATAATAGATAAAAGATTAAATTGAAATTCGATCGCAAGTAACGAATTTGCATTTTTGTAAAAAAAACAATCTAATAAAGTTTAACTTAATAAACATTAACAAAGATTAATTAAATTATAAAGTCAAAGTAAATGAAAAAAATTACGAATCTTTTAAGAGTTTTAAACTATTTAGTATAGCGAGAAAATCGCTAAAGCACATATTACAAATATACAACAATTAGAAACATTTATTCTAGAAAGAAAAAACGATTAAGACTTTATTTAAACATCAATCGTAAAATTATAAGATTAGACTTAAATTAAGCAAACAACTTACGTTTGAACTTATATATGTTTTATTTGAAAAAAAGCTAGAAACTCTTCGCGAATACTTAGCAAAAAACAAAAAAAAAGAATTTTTAATTTTTTTTAATTATAGACAAGATACTTGATTCTTTTTGTATTTAAAAAGAACAAAACTTTTTATTTATGTGTTAATTATTAGAAGCTAAACAATATTACGATAAAAAATTAATATTTATTACTTAACATTAGCGAACTTTAAGATCAATTGTTCGAAGTAAAGTATTTTATCAAATTAGACTTACGAAAAGCATACAATTAAATTAGAATAAAAATAGAGAAAAAATAAACGACAACTTTTCGTATACGATATAAATTATACAAATATATAATAATGTTGTTTAAACTCACAAACGTCTTGACAACGTATTAGAAAATAATCAATAATGCATTACGACAATATTTAAATCAATTTGTTATAATATACTTAAACGACATTATAATTTACTCAAATACTTTGAAAAAACATATAAATTATGTTTTCAAAGTATTGAAATGTCTAAATAAAAAAAAATTACATCTTAAATTAAAGAAATGCGAATTTTATTAAAAAGAAGTTAACTTTCTTAAATTTGTCATTAAACGACATAAAATACACATAAGTTTTAAAAAGTTACGAGCAATCAAAGAATAAAAATCATCTATTAATGTTAAGAAAATTTAATTCTTTCTAAATTTTATAAATTACAACAAGAAATTTATTAAGAACTACTTCGCTAATGCAATATTATTAACGAATTTTACAAAAAAGAAAACGTCATAAATATAAAAATAAATAAAAAAAATTATTTTAGAATCTTAAACTAAAATGCTTAAAGAAACTAATATTAAAAATGTACAATTTACAATTATTAAATAAAGTTAAAATTGACGCATTAAATTTAGTTATCGATGTATGCTTTAGTTAAAAACATAAAAACATATAACACTTAATAATATATTTCTTAAGAAAATTCTTGTTAATCGAATAGAATTATAATATTTACGACAAGAAGCTACTCGCTATTGTAATTTTTCTAAAATTATGAAAAATATACATCGAAAAATTATTAAAACTTACGATTCTTACAAATTACAAAAATCTTCTACATTTTACTACTATTAAATAGCTTAACAAAAGACAAATGCAATAATTAAAACGACTTAAATAATACAAGTTTAAAATACAATATACATTAGATAAAGATAATGACAAAGTAGACGCACTTAGCAAAAAAAATAATTATATAGAAACGAAAAAGTCGTTCAATTATAGTATACTTAAAGTTAACAAAAACGAATTACTATTAGCAAACAAATACAAGCTAAATGCTATTTTACGAATACTTAAAAATAATAAGAAAGAATTTTTAATAAAGAAAGAAAAGCTCTAGATATCTATTAACAAAATCGACGAATATATAAAGAAACATCATAATAAATCATTGCAAAAGCATTCGAAAGTAATCAAAATTCTTCAATTTTTACGTTAGCATTGTTAGTTTTCTTAAATAAGACAAGTTGTCGAAATATACGTTAAACGATATCTTAGTTATTAGCAAAACAAATATAATACATATGCGAACTATGACGAAATTTAATATTAGAAATTATTTAAATCGTTATAAGATAAAGTTACGATAAACTTTATTATTAAATTGCTTAAATTAACGAATTTAGCAATTAAAGACAAATATAATTCGATACTAGTAATAATTAACAAACTTATCAAGTATTTATATATTATCGTATGCAAGAAAAAGTTCATAATAGAGCAATTAAGATACATTGTATTGAATCGACTTATATAATATTAAAATATATTTAAAGAATTAACTAGTAATAGAGACAAGCTCTTTACGTCTAACTATTAAAAGACATTTCTATTAATGTTAAAAACAAGACTTAGAATGTTTATTGCTTATTACTCGATTACGAATGATTAAATAGAACGAACAAACTAGAGTTTAAAACAATATTTAAGACATTACGTCAACAATACTTATAACAATTAAATATTACTTTTATTTATGACGCAATTAACATTAAATGCAAAGATTTTAGATATTACTAAAATAACTTCATTCTTCGTCAATTATAACAAAGAATTTAATTTTTTTAAAAAAGAGCGAAAGCATTTGTCAACTTAGTTAGTCATCAAAAGAGTAACAACACTAAAAAAGATATACAATAACATCTTAAAGATGCAAGAGAAATTAATTAAATACTAGAACAAGAAACGAAAAACGACGTCTTAGTTAAAGAAGAAAAATAAAATATATCTTTTTACAAAAAATCTTAAAACAAGGAAGTTAAGCAAGAAATTAAATTATATTAAAGTCGAATCGTTTCTTGTTAAGAAAACAAAGAAATCAATTAATTACGAACTCGACTTACTTAAGAACGCCAAAGTATTTCTAGTATTTTATATCTTATTGTTGAAATTAGCGAATTTAATTACGTCTTTACAAGACACATTTTATTTTTACTTACAAAAAGAAAAACAATATAAGATTGAGAAAATTCTACAATAAAAAAATAAAAAATGTTTTATTAAATAAAAAGAATATTTTATTTTCAAGAATACATAAGAGTTATTTAAGAACTTAAAGAAGTGCTCTAACAAGTTGCGACGATTTTGTCAACGACAAAATTACTTATAAGAGTTGACAAAGCATTGAAAAACAAAAAAGCGAACAATAAAGAATCGATAATAATATCGAACAAAGTCTTGAGCGTCTCTTTAATACATTCGATCTCTTTTTTATTTTTCTTAATCTTTAGAATATTTTTCGATTTCGCATTATTTATATTTTTTAAACGACAAAGTCAATGTTTTTTTGTTTCGTCTTTCGCGTAATTCTTAGACGCAATTTTGTTATTTCATCATTTAGCTTTTTAGTCTTTTAAATAGCTTTATTTATTTCTTAATAATTAAAAGCTAGATCGCATTTTCGATTCTTTTAATAACACTTTTTATACTTAAGATATTTTTAATTTACTTGACAAGATACGTCGAACGCGACACAAATTCGACAAAAACGCATTATGAGAAAAACGTATTTATAGCGACGATTAGCAACGAAATTGCGACGTTGTTCAATAATTAATTTAATTAATATAATAAAAAAGAATAAATGATTTCGAAACAACAATTCTTGAAGAGAAGAGATAGTGTTACAAGTCGCATGCTAATAGATACTATTTGTCGCGCATCGCTCTTCACAAGATAATTAGAAAGAAAAGATCTATTAACAAAATTAAAATAATTAAGATGACTTGATTCTTAAGCATCTTAAATTTCGAATTAAGATAATTAAGATAATTAAGATTTTAAACATTTTAAACATCTTAAATTTTAAATATTAAAAAAGTATATAGCTTTCGAACGCAACTTTCTTATAAATCGTATTCAATTTGTCTTAAGTCTTTACTTATTGTTACTTTAATTCATTGAATCACTTGTGAAAATTTATTAAATATAAGATTGTTCATAGTTGCAATTTTTGTTATCAAGTAATTGCTTACATTGTCTAAAGACGTTTACAAATCTCTTTAATAACATAACTCGCTCTAATATTTCTTATGAAAGTACTAGCGTAACATAAAGATACAAAAGAAATAATAAGATTGCGTTTATTAAATTCTTGAACGTTTGCAATTGTATAAGCTTTATATTAAGTTATCGAAATGCTTCTTTATAATAATTTCGATTAAATTTTTGAAATACATTATAAGTAATTACGATATATTAATAAATTCGCATTATATAAACTTTATTACAATGTAATTTAAATTAATTACTTTTTGTAAACTTTAAGTGTTTCTAGAATTTACAAACTTTTATAAACAATTTATTTAATATTATGCAAAAATTACTTAAGCATTAATAGAGTTACTAAAAGACAAAAAACAAAAAAATAAAATAAATCTTTTGTATTTAATAAGAACATTATTGTAGCGTTTAAGAAGTTTGTTTTTGTTTTTACGCGAATATTTATGTTAGTGCACTTCGATTTCAAGAATTATATTTGTGTCGAAATAAATATCTTAGAATTTGTTATTGTTATTATTTTCTTTTAATTAATATATTTTGTAAGCGAAGTCGAACAAGCGACGTAATACTTAATTATATTTTATTCGAGAAAAATAATTTTTGCAAAAACACAATACAAAACTTATAATTAAGAGTTGCTCGCAATTGTTATAAGATTTAAGCAATAAAAACACTATTTTAAAGAAAGTTATTATTCAATTATTGTGTTAACAAATTTTAACAATTTACGTTATTTTATAAAGATAACGGTTTTAAATTATTGTCAAACGCGATAAGTTCTCTTTCTAGCGAAATATAATTTCGAAATTAAATATCGCATAGAAAAGATCAACTTCGTAGATAAGTTGTCTTAACAATTTAATTATAAAAGAACTACAAATAACAAGATTTGCTTGCTTATTCTTTAAAATAAGCTAAAAAACATTATAATTGCAATTATAAAAATAATTTCGATACTAATTCGAAACGTTGTTAGAGCGCAGTTCTCGCACTCTTAGAGCAAAGTTAAGACTTTCGTAATTGAGAAGCTTAACGATAAATTATTTAAAAAACTCTCTTATAATATATTTACAAATAAGAAGATTACAAACATTAAAATAACGAAAAAAGAAATTGTAAAAATTGCTTAAAGCGCTATAATATAGCAATTGCGTCGATATAACGTTTGTTTAACATACAAAGAAAAAAATTACTTAGAAAGTTTCTTCTTTTTATTGCTAATTAAGATTAAGAAGTTTCAAAATAAGAACTTAATAACTCTTAAGATTAGAGAACAATTAATGTTAAACAACACGCGTAATGTTTGCGTTAAACAAAGAAAATCAATTTATAAAAAAATGTTATTTTTTTACGCAATTCTTATTCTAGATAAAGTATTTTTTAAAGAAGAGCTTCTTAAATTATATTACAATAATTCGTTAACAAAGCATTTCGAAATCAAGAAAACAAGAACTCTAATAAGTAGAAAGTTTTACTAATTTAGAATAACGTTAAATATTAACGCATACATCAAAAGATGCAATATATGTTAACGTAACAAAATATTGCGTTATCGCTTATATAATAAGTTGACATCGTTATTAGTTTTAGCTCGATTTTAAACAGAAATCTCTATAAACTTTATTATCGAATTGTTTGTCAATCGTTGCGATAATAATATTTACAACGCTATTTTAATAGTTGTTAATTAATATTCAAAGATGTCGTTATATATAATCGCAAAGTCTATATAAATCGCAAAAAGTTTAGCAAATATACTATTCGAAAAGATGCTACTTATATATTTCGAAATTCGAGAAATTGTTTTCGATCAAAAATCGCTCTTTATTAATAACTATTAATTCGCGATATATTATTGCATTTATATCAAACAAAAGTTAAATACAACTTTTTATTTTTAAACTATTAATTAAATAGAACGACAAAATTAAATATTAAAACATTATTTGCAATATTATTGCAATGATAAACAAGATAGTTAAGACTTGCTTTTAGCTTTAGTTTAATATACGTACAATAGCGTCTTGCATGCGTTTATTAAATTGTTGTTCTTTAAAATAATGTTTAATATCGTCGCGAATTTCAAATTCAACTAAGATAATAAAGATTGTCTCGACATTTTAATTGTTCGAAAACGAGTTTAATTTTTGTAAGACAAACAAAATTAACTTGTAAATCGTCTTTAGTTTATATAGCAAACGCAAGTTTGCAATTACGATAAAACAATTATTTCCAAAAAATATTAAATAAACAATAAAATTATGCTTTTAACAAAAAATCTTTTAAACATTTGTTTAAAGAAAAAATTATTTTATAAATTTACAAAATTATTCGAAGTTAAAGACGTTATTAAGAGACAAATATATTGTCTTTGTCTTTTCAAGAAGTAACAAATTTATTTCGTCTTTTACATTTTATTGTTAAAATTGTATTATCAAAATGCGAACATAATCGCATCAAAAAATTTAATACTTGTTAACAAAAATATTATAAATTATAATATTTTGTTTAATAAAAAGAATTTTTATTATATAAGAACAATTAAATTTCGAGAAATTACTTAACGTATGTGCAATAAAAACTTAAAGAATACAAGACGAAAAAAAATTTCAACAAAAGAATATTAAAGATAAGAAAGTTAAAGCTTTGCGTTCGCAAGAGAAACTTCGACGAAAATAAATAACGTCAATAAACAATATAAAATCGCGCAATTAAAGCGAAAGAATAACGCAAATAACGCGTAAATTAAATTGATACTCTCTTAATAAATCTATTAAAGCATTAGAAAGTTATAAAAAAGTTGCATAAAATGCGTTTAAGTCTAACTATTTTTCTTATTTTTATTTAATTGCTTTTTTTACTTTATTTTATTAGTAAAGATCTTCGTATACATGCTATACAATGCGAATAAATTACGTTAATTAATTATCTTGTTTCTCTTCAATAATTTATTATTCTTATTTCTATTTTTTTTGTTATCGTCTATAAAAGATGCGAAGATGCAACGTCAATAAAGCGCATAATTGAATTGATGTTCGTTGTTTAGAAAATTTGTTAAATCAATTTAATAGATTGAAAAAACAACATATCTTGAAGCTTTTGAAGCAATTAGACAATTTAATAAAGATTTAAGCGCTAACAATGCGACGGAAACTTAGCATAATAAAACTCGCAATATAATAGACTTGTTAAATTTTTTACAAATTAGCAATTGCATTTCTTATTTTAAGAATAATTTATTTCGATTGTTAATCTTATTAATATGCAATTTGTATTATATAAAAGTTCAAGTTATATAAGTTATAAAAACAACTTATAATATACGAGAAGAGTTTTGTTTAAACATTTACGTTACTCTTCTTTATAGAAGTTTGATTCGAAAATTAGAAACGAAACAAATAATGTTGTTCTTAATAAGTTCTTCGAGTTACGCAAAATTTACAACGTTTTTTCGTCAAAAGCAAAGTCGTCTTTCGCAACAATCGAATTAGACTTAAACTTTTTGTTTTTATCTAATTCTTTCAAAGAAAGAGCATTAAGATTGACGCAATAACGCATTATGTTTAGTATTTTTATTGAATTTTGCAAAGATGTGGCAAATTCGCATCGATGCGAGTTAACATCTTTTAACTCCAACGCAAAGTCAAGTTGTTTTGTCTAATTTATGCGTACATAAATTGTAGATAGCGTCAAATTTGCGAAGCGAGTTCGAATTAATTAATTTTAATATTCTTGTTATTTAGAACATGTGCGTAAAAAATTAACAAAATATTGATTTGCTTAACGAATTATTAAGAAATCGCAATGCATTAAATTATAAATCGAATATATAATTAAAAAATAAAATGTACAATCTTGCGCTTTTTAGCGCAATAATTGTAGCGACAAATTTTTGTCTTGCGACATTAAAAGCGTAAGCAATTATTAAAAATTAAAAATAAATGTTTACAATATAATCGAATTTCTTTTCGAGACAAAAAAGATAGCGAAAACAAAGAAAATAAAAAAGCTTGCGAAAAGTAACGAAGACGCGAACAAAAAAACTTAATAAAGACATATTTGTAATAAAATACTATATTGTTAATTTTATACGCAACGAAGTCGAAGCACTTGCATAGACTAATCGCGCTAACTCGAAAATGTCACGTGCAAATGCCAAGACTCGAGTCAAAAAAAATCGAAGAATCGAATCGCTCAAAGTAGTTTAGTCGATTACTATAAGTAGTTTAGCGCGCTTCGCGCTAAACTACTTTGAGCGATTCGATTTCAGAAAATTGTCACGACTCGATCTTGGCGTCGAGTCGAGTTAGAGAGATAATATCATAACTTGACTCGACGATTAGTCTAAAAATAGTAAATAACATTAAAAAAGAAGTTTTAGAATTAATAGCGTCGAATGTTGTCGCATTGTTGTAACATCAAAGTAACAATATAATAACAAAAACAAGATTAAATATTTTTGTTAAGAACTTAAATGTCTTTTTGCTTGTCAATATATAGTTAACTTACGATAAAACTTTATTAAAGAAGATAAAACGTTTTACGATAATACACAAGAGAAGTTAAGATTGTTGCTTGATCTCTCTTGCATAAAATATTAAACAAAGATAAAAAAAAGAAGTGCAAAAGATCTTTTTATAAATACGACTAGATAATTAAGATAAATGCGTAAACTCGACGCGATAAACAACATTTATCAAGAAGATAAAAAAAATCTATAAAAAGATTTTTTTAATAATTCAAATTCTTCTTTTCTTTTATACGACGATAAATCGAAGCGAATTATCGTCGCACATTTCGCGAAAGTATGCATTTATAAAAAATAAAAAAGCAAAGCATTATTATTGTAACGTTTGAAGAACTATTGACATTGTAAAGAAAACGAAGTCGTAACGTCAAATACACATTTTAAAGATCAAAATTCTAAAGAAAAGAACAATTGTAACATTAGCGATTAATAATTTAATAAACACGTTAATGTCAAGTTCTTGTAGTAGCGACTTGACGTTGTGCAAAGTTTTCTTTTTGAGAATTCTCTTTTAAAATTCTCACGAATTAATGTCTCTCTAAATTATAGTTCTACATGTTATGTAGTCTCGTCTTGTGTGCGTCGATGTAGCAACGTCTTGTCATACGTTTATACACAATCTTATATAAGAACACAACAAATAGAAGATATGCGATCGATAATAAGTAAAAAAGAATTAAGAATTAAGACAAAAGCATCGAGAAACAAAGACGTAAAGACTAAGATTATTAATTAAATCTAAAACAAAGTCGTTCTTAATTTAGTCTTTATGCAAATAAATACGTTGCTTTCGATACAAATAACAAGACTTGAAATTAGTCAAATTCTATATGCAAATGCGCTTTATAAAATTGAAAATCAACGTTTCTTATTATAATGCAAGAATGTTCTTGTCAAAACGCGTTTATACTAAATCAATAAGTCGAAGTTGCACTAATCTTAATGTATATATTGTTCAATGCGCTTTTGATGCAAGTCTTGTACTCTATTTTAGATATAAATAAAGTTAGTTTTTTATTTTGTCTTGAATATAAATAAAGTTGATTCTTTACTTTGTCTTAAGTATAAATAAAGTTAGTTTTTTATTCTATCTTAAATATAAATGTCGCTAGTTCTTCGTTTTGTCTTAAATATAAATGTCGCAAGTTCTTAATCTTGTTTTAAATATAAGTGTCGCAAGCTTTTCGCTTTGTTTTAAATATAAATATTGCAAGTTCTTAATCTTGTCTAAAATATAAATATCGCAAGCTCTTAATTTTGTCTATAATATAGATGTCGCAAGTTACTTATTCTATCTAAGATATAAGTGTCGCAAATCTTGTATATTACTTAAAATATAAATAGAGCTTACTTAAATAAAGTGTCTCTTAAAGATGTTAAAGTATAGCGTTGTCTTTTGCGTAATTGTTGCATCTTCGAAGACGCGTATTTGCGTTAAAATTACTAATTAACAAACTCTTAATATTCTTGAGTCTTGAATTAAACTCTTTATCGAACAAAAGCATGCGACACGAGCAAGAAAAATATAATAAGATAAAATCAAGAATAAAGAAAAAGAACATTGCTCTCTTTCGAACGCGTTATAAGTAAAGAGAGATAAGAGAAAAGATAAAAAAAGAGATATGCTAATCTTAATAAAGATTGCTTCGAATTCGTTCTAATAAAAAAAAGTTAGTCTTAACATATTAATATAACATTGTTATTAAAATTTATAAATTTACAATATTATTATCTTTATTGTCAAGAAGAAATCGTTATTGAAATAATTAATATGCATTTAAGCTAAAAAGTAATGTTGTCGAAAAAAATAAAAACTCGAGCTTAAATCTTAATTTTTTGATGTTCGTCGCAATAATAGTTAAGAGAACAACTTATTTTATAAAAACTTATTATAATAAAGTTTGTATTAATTGATTGAAAATATGTAAAATAAATATAAAAATAAAAAAAATTAATATAATCAAGATAGAATAAAGATGGAGATCAAATATTTCGAATGTAAATTGCAAACTTAACAGATATTATATTTACAAAGATTAAATTATATATTTACTCTTTTGCTTAACAAGACTAACTAATATGTATATTAATTGTTGTTCTTTAAATTTCGAACTCAAATTTAATACATTATCTTAATAACATTAGCTTTAGTTTTGTTGTTAATATTAAAAAATTTTATTGAATTAAATAAGTGCTTCTCTATATTAAAATTCAATCGCTTCTTAATATTTAGTTTTGTTAATTTACTTATTTTTTTTTATTAAAAGCATTAACTTTGTTTCTTAACATAAACAAGCTCTTTTTTACAAGATTAACGACTTTCTTCGAAGTAACTCGATTTGCTTAAAATATTATCTCTCGTAAATAATTACGAGCTAGCGAAAGAATATTTAACTTAATAGAGATTTTGAATTAATGCAAATTGATATAAACATTAAGAAATTATCTTATTTGACAAAAATAATTCTTGCAATACGTAATTAGCTTGCAAGCATAATAAAAGATATATTGTATTAAAATACTAAAAGTACGACAATCTTAAACAATTCTTTTTACGTTTTTGTTAAGATATTCGTTATTTAAATCGATTAAAAAGAACTTGTCGCTTTTGTTAACTTAATTAATTAAAAATATTGTCAAGATAATTTTTTTAAGTTGCTTTAATATTGCATTAATAAAAATTAATTAAATAAAATATAAAGTCTTAAATGCGTACTTAGACTAATCGTCGAACTAGATTATGATATCATTTCTCTAATTCGACCCAACGCCAAGATCGAGTCGTAACGATTTTTTGAAATCGAATCGCTCAAAGTAGTTTAGCGCGAAGCGCGCTAAACTACTTATAGTAATCGACTAAACTACTTTGAGCGATTCGATTCTTCGAATTTTTTTAACCTAAGTCTTGGCATTTGCACGTATTATTTTCGGGTTAACGCAATCAATCTACGCGTACTTAATCTTGTTAAATTTATAAAAAAGAACAATTGTTTAAACAAAGCAATCAAATATAAGATTAATGTCTTTATACTTAATTGCATACTTTAAGAGCATATAAATTTTTATTTATTAAAGATATAATATATAATTTCGCAACTCGCGATCTTCGCATAAATTAATCTAAATTTCATATATATTATTCTAAATCTTATTAAAAATATTGAAAATTAAAGTTTAATTTTTATTATTTAATAATTCGTACAAAGTCTTCTTTTCTTTAAATAGAATATTCTTATCGTTTGCGTTTAATACAACAAGATAAGATTTTACTTTAATTTAAAAAAGAATTACAAAACAAATTTTAAAATTGTTAACAATTAACGTCTTTAACGCATAAAAATCTTAATTGTTTAAATGTACTTTCTTGTAACTTAAGCACTTCTTAATTTAACTAAATTTCGATCAATTTGTTTAAGTCTTAAAACTAATAACAATAGACTTTTCGAATTTATAATAATATATTTGAATTATATAAAGCATAGTCTACTATAAATAAAACAAGATTATAACAAATATTAATTACTTGTATTTGTAATATACAATATCTTCTTAATTGATAACAAGCAACTTAAGATTGCAAATTCGATTTATTGTTTTTTAATTATTGTATATAAGTTGAAGTTAAATTTTAAAAACAATTGACTCTTTCGAAAACTCGAATTTACGTAATTATATATTGTTAATAATAGCTTAATTGCTCTTGTCTATGCTTTCGTTTTCTAAAAATCTTATAATAAACGCATTAATTTAATAAATAAAATAACGTTCTTTAAACGAAAACTTTATTAGAGATTCGAAGTAATTAAAATTTACAACTTTAATATAAGATTTTGCAAATATATGTTACGCTAATACTTTCGTAAGAGATATTAGAGCAAGTTATGCTATTGAAGAGATTTGTAAGCGTCTTTAGACAATGCAAACAATCATTTGATAACAAGAGTTGCAACTATAGACAATCTTATGTTCAATAAATTTTTATAGATAATTCAATGAATCAAAGTAACAATAAGTAAAGACTTAAGATAAGTTAAATACGATTTATAAGAGAATCGTGTTCCTAATTCCTATATACTAAGAAAATATAGATTGTTCGTCTTGTTCGTTTATTGAACATGATAAACATCATTATTTGCGATGTTCGTTCGTCGAACATAGCGAACATCATGCTTGAAATGTTCGTTCTTCGAATATGTCGAACATAATGATAGATTCGTTAATAGCGTGTAGAATCTAAATCATTAATACAACTTAAGTAAGCTCATAAAATTATCTCTTTTCTTTAGAGTTTTCGTCTAGAAAATTCAATGTCTTCTCACAATGCCTTCAAGAAAGATTAATACTAGAAATTCTTCTTTTCGTAAAAAAGATTTTTTTGACATCTTAGATCTTGTGTGTCTAGCGATGCGTTCTTGTCGCAATTGTACGATGTCTAGTAAAGCTTGTTGTGTAAACGATAATTCTAAAAAGTGTGTAAAATGTGTGCGATCGAATCGTAATTATGATTTAGCAATTTCGTCTACTTTAATTAAACGAATTTATGAGAAACGATTACGCTTAAAGAAAGAAATGCGCGAAGCGCGTGCTAAGCTAAGTCGTTTAAAAAAACAATTAGATTTTCTAAAAGATAAAGAAGAAGAAATGATCGTAACGAAGTGAAAGAACATTAACGATCTAGAGATAAATAAAACGTTCTTTGCGAAGTCTATCGTAAAGACTTCTAAGTTGCTATTTAATGTGTCTGTTACGAACCTAGCAAGAACGTACCAGTATAAGGAATACGCTCAGGCGTAGTACGAGATACGAGTGCCTGCATGCTCGCTCTGCTCGACGAGCGAACAAGACGAGCAAGGTATGTTCGCTTTGCTCGACGAGCGAGCAAGACGAGCAAGGTATGTTCGCTTTGCTCGACGAGCGAACAAGACGAGCAAGAGAGAATCTCCTTTAGTATATAGATCTCCTAAACACGACTTTCTTATGAATCGTGTTCAACTTATCTTAAGTCTTGACTTATTGTTACGACTACTAAAGTTGCAAACCCTTGTTACCAAGTGATTGCTTGCATTGTTTGAAAACGCCTACAAATCTCTTCAAAAGCACAATTCTCTCTAATATTTTAGATCGCTAGATAGCAGCGTAACACTTTGAACACTCTAAGGATGTTTGTATTAGGTCAACGCGCCTCTATCCCAAACACTAGCTCATCAACATCACGTCGACCCTCTATTGATGAAGACGACAAGATCAAGATCAACAAACTCGACGTCTATCATAAAGATCAAATCGACCTAGAAGACTAACTTATGCAAGTGAATATTTACTTCATCTTCTATTCTATTTTAGCGAACAAGAAGACAATTTTCGCATTCACATTTTTTAGAGAAAGAGCTTAGCACTAGCTCAAGCCAAACTTACGCAAGTATCTAAAGAATTATGACGAAAATTCTCGTGCAATGTTCACGAACTTCGACAACTTCAAGAGAGAGCTTCGAAGAATCTTTGAAACATTCAACAAGAAACAAATCGCAAAAAGAATAATTTAGCATCTAACTTAACGAATTTTTGCAACAAAGTACGCAATAAGGTTCTAAAAGTATGTCAATTTTATCAAGTAAAACGATGTCGCACTTATGACAATGTTTCGACGAAGTCTTAAGAACAATCTCAAGAACGAAATTATGCGCGATGACAAAAGCATCAACGATATGTTCGATCTCATCGAAGTAGTCATCGATTTCGACGACAAACTATATGAAAGAGCTATGAAAAAAAGATACAATTAATCTCGAGAAAGGACAAGAACCTTTTTTGAATTAACGATCGAATATTATTCGAGAGAATCTCGTTCTAATTAGAAGTACAATAATTTAGACTATCGTAAGTTTGCATCTATGAAACTAAATTTTACTCAACAACGTAAAGAGAAGAATTCTAGGGGAAAGCAAGATAGCAAATCGAAAACGTGCTATTTATGTGGCAAATCGAGCCACTTCGCAAGAGATTGTCGTTCAAAGAATTTAATAGTTTCACGACAAATCAATGCTATGTTAAGAGAGATATTCGATAGCTAGAACAACATTAAGAAGCAAATCAACACAAAGACGAACACTCTCAAGATTAAATCGAACGACAACTATTGTCTAATAGAGAATCCAAATTAGTTGAAGAAAGTTCTAGATAAAATATTATTAGGCAAGGCACTCACATCTACGCAGAAAGTTAACAATGCTATTAGAAGAATATAGCAAAATAAACATTCAAGAACGTTATATTCGCACAGCCCAATTATAGACTTCGACGCCAAGTATAAATGGAAAGACTTTTAGGAAATGCTAGAAGAAATTACGAAACGACTCGACGCTTTAGATAGCTCATTGAAGAAAAGATAAATCAATCAAATCGTAAATAAATGCGAGGAAACGCTAGAAAGCGATGCCAATATAGAAAAGAACGTTCTTAACGAAATCGAATAACAACTAAGTAATGTTAGTCTATCTTGACAAAAGATAAAGCAAGCAAAAAGACATAAGACTTTTAGTTGAACAATTTGCTACGACAACTCATGCTAGACTCACATGGAAGACAAGGAAGAATTAGGATGATTTCCTAGGGTATCATCGAAGTCAAAGTCATTGTTCTAGCAACAAAAGGAAGCTTAGCAAAGAAAGAAGCTTAAAGCGAAAATCGCAACATTAGAATAGAAAAAAGTCAAAATCTTTTAGTAAAGGGCATACCAAAAGAGTGCAATATGTTAGCCCAATAGTAGCAACTAAACTTAATAGCATACGCACGATGTTTTATCACACTAGTTAAGATCAATGATTGTTAATTCATCGCAATGATCGATTTTGATGCGATAGATAATTTTATGACCAAAGCTCTTGTTAAGAAGAAAGATTATTCTACTTAAGAGAAGTTTAACGTCTACAACTTAGTGATTGTAGATGAAAACTTATTACTTGATAGAAATGAAAAAGTAAATAAAGAAACAAAGTTATTATCGATAGCTATTTAGCAATATCATGAGAAACTAATTTTTAATATAGTGGGAATAATTACTTACGATATCGTTTTAGAAATGTCTTGATTGAAGCAACACAATTCAAAAGTCGATTAAAATACACGAGTACTTAGATTTGAGCGATGTGATCACGCAATTCATATTCAATCTACGCATCAACAACGTTCGATAATAGATAAAAGACAAAGTCGAAACTTGATCGCAAGACGCGAACTTGCATTCTTGAAAAAGAACGATTAGCATATCGAGTTCGACTTAACAAGCATTAGCAAAGATTAGCTAGATTAAAACGTCAAAGTATGTGAAGAAATTTGCGAATTTTCTAAGAACCTTGAAATATTTGATAAAGCGAGAGAATCGCTAAAACACATATTACGAATATATAATAGATGAGAGCATCTATTCTAGAAAGAGAAAACGACAAAGGCTTTATCTAAACATTAATTGTAAAATCACGAAATCAAACTTGAACTAAATAAGAAACTCACGTTTGAATCTATTTACGCTCTATCGAAGAAAGAATTGTTAATACTTCGCAAATACCTAGCAAAAAACGAAAAGAAAGAATTTATTAAAAAACCTTAATCACGAACAAGATACTCGATTCTCTTTACACTTAAAAAGAACGAAGAATTTCGCTTATGTGTCGACTATCGAAAGCTAAACAACATAACGATTAAGAATCGATATTTACTATTCAATATTAACGAGCTTTAGAATCGACTATTTGAAGTTAAGTACTTCATCAAATTAAATTTACAAGAAGCGTATAACTAGATTAAAATGAAGACGAGAAAAGAGTAAAAGATAACTTTTCGTACACGATATAAACTTTACGAATACATAATAATGTCGTTTGGGCTCATCAACGCCTTAACAACATGTTAGAAAATGATCAACGATGCGCTACGACAATATTTGAACATTTTTGTCATAATATACTTGAACGACATCATGATATACTTAATTACGTTAGAGAAACATATGTAGCATGTTTCCCAAGTATTGGAATGTTTGAACAAAAGAGATTTACGCCTCAAATTAAAGAAATGCGAATTTCATCGAAAAAAAGTGAATTTTCTAAAATTCGTAGTAGGGCGACGTGAAATTCGAATAAATCTAGAGAAAATTAAGGCAATTAAGAAATGATTAATTTTAATCGATGTTAAAAACATTTAAATCTTTATAGAATTTGTTCAATACAATAGAAAGTTCATCAAAGACTTTTTGAAAAGATCAATATTACTAACAAACTTAACAAAGAAAGACAAGTCTTAAAAATGAAGATTAAACGAAGAAGCAACATTTTAAGAGTTGAAAAAAGAGTGCTTAAAGAAATTAATACTCAAGATGTTCGATCTTAAGAAATTAGAACGAATGAAAATCGACGCATTAAATCTAGTTATCGATGCATGCTTCAATTAGTTATATGAAGACATATAACACTCAATAACATACTACTTCAAGAAACTCTTATCAACGAAACAAAACTACGACATTCATAACAAGAAACTACTTGCGATAGTAGTAGCCCTTAAAGCATAAAGAATATACATAGAAGAAGCACTAGAGTTCACTATTCTAACAAATCATAAGAACTTATTGCACTTCATTACGATGAAAAAACTTAACAAAAGACAAATGCGATAATTTGAGAAACTAGAACAATACAAGTTCAAGATATTGTATATTTTAGAGAAAGAAAATGACAAAGCAAACGCACTTAGTAGGCGAAAAGATCATATAGAAACGAAGAAATCGTTCAATCATAGTATACTTAAGGTCAACAATGACGAATCACTATTGATTAATAAGCATAAGATAAATGCAATCTTACGAATTTTGAGAGACGAATCAAAAGAGTTTTTGATCAAGAAAAGAAAACTTCAAATACTAGTCAACAAAGTCGACGAATGCATAAAAGAGCATTATGACGAATCATTGCAAGAACACTTAGGAATGATCAAGACACTTTAGCTTTTATGCTAGCATTGCTAGTTTCTTAATATGAGGCAAGTTGTCGAGGCATACGTTAAACGATGTCTTAGCTATTAGTAGAACAAGTATAATACACATGCGAGCTATGGCGAAATTCAATATTAGGAATTATTTAAATCGTTATGATATAAAGTTACGATAAACTTTATTATTAAGTTGCTCAAGTTAACGAATCTAGCAATTGAAGACAAATATAATTCGATACTAGTAATGATTAACAAGCTTATCAAGTACTCACATATTATCGCATGCAAAGAGAAATTTATAGCAAAACAATTAAGATACATCGTATTGAATCGATTGATCAAATATCATAATATACTCAAAGAATTAACTAGTGACAAAGACAAGCTCTTCACGTCTAATTATTAAAAGACATTGATATCAATGTTAGGTACAAGGCTTCGCATGTCAATTGCCTATCATTCGATCACGAATAATTAAATAGAGCGAACAAATCAAAGCCTTGAGCAATATTTGAGGCACTACGTCAACAATATTTAGAACAATTGAATATCACTTTTATCTATAACACAACTAGCGTTAAATTCAAAGATTTCGAACACGACAAAGAAAACGTTCTTCTTCGTCAATTATAACAAGAAGTCAAATCTTTTCAACTCGCAACGAGAGCATCGAACGACTTAGTTAACCATCGAAAGAATAGCGACACTAAAAAAGATACACGACAACATCTCGTTAATGCAAGAACGATCGATCAAGTATTAAAACAAGAAGCGAAAAATGGCATCTTAATTAAAAGAGAGAGATAAGATGTATCTTCTAACAAAAAACTTGAAAATTAAGAAGAAAAGCAAGAAGCTCAATCACGTCAAAATCGAATCATTTTTTATTAAAACAATCAAAGAATCGATCAACTACGAACTTGATCTATCTAAGAACGCTAAAATATTTCTAGTATTTTATATATCATTGTTAAAATTAGTCGACCTCAATACGTCTATACAAGAAACATTTCATTATAAATCACAAGAGAAAAATCAATTTAAAGTGAAAAGAGTTTTGAAGAAGAAAGATCAACAATATCTTGTCAAGTGAAAAAAATATTTTACGACGAAAAACACGTGAGAACCTAAGGAGAATCTCGATGACTACGACGATCTCATTTAGAAATTTTATCAAGATCGAACGAACCAACAATTAGAGGCGACCAATCTAGGAAGTCCAAGAATTGAAATTGCTCGAAGAAGACATCGAAGAAAAACTTAGAAACTTTAGACAATGAGATCTTCTTCTTGTTTTTTAGCGTGTCGATGACACTTCATTTCGAGAGCATCATCTTTTTTTTCTCATTTTTTAGTTGTCGCAATTGATGTTTTAATCGATAGAGCTTAGTCTTCACCTCACGAATCGCATCGCGTACGCGAAGTCGCTTCTTATAAATTCGACGAAGTTTGATTGGCGAGATCGCCAAGTCATAGGGCTTGCTCGCCTCCACACAACAAATATATTTCTTCAATATCTTATCAAGAGTACAAGTCTTTTCTAGCGAAAAACAACGCTTACAAGGACGCATCGCAAGAGATAGAGAATCGACGAAGTTAAGTAAATCTTTCTTGCGTTTGAAAAAATTACGATCGTTGATTTTGCGAGAAGGCATTAGAAAGAATGTTTTCGAGACGAAAGCTTAAGAAAGGGAAGATAGTGTTACGAGCCTAGCAAGAACGTACTAGTATAAGAAATACGCTTAGGCGTAGTACGAGATACGAGTGCTTGCATGTTCGCTTTGCTCGACGAACGAACAAGACGAACAAAGTATGTTCGCTTTGTTCGACGAACGAACAAGACGAACAAGGTATGCTCGCTTTGTTCGACGAACGAACAAGATAAACAAGGTATGCTCGCTTTGTTCGACGAACGAACAAGACGAACAAGAGAGAATCTTCTTTAATATATAGATCTTCTAAACACGACTTTCTTATAAATCGTGTTCAATTTATCTTAAGTCTTGACTTATTGTTACGACTACTAAAGTTGCAAACTCTTGTTACCAAGTGATTGCTTGCATTGTCTAAAGACGTCTACAAACCTCTCCAAAAGCACAACCCTCTCTAATATCCTAGATCGCTAGATAGTAGCGTAATAGATTTATGCGTACTTTATATCGTTTATCGACAAATTTAAGAAAGTTAATTTCTTTTCGATAAAATTCGCATTTCTTTAATTTAAGATATAAATTTTTTTTATTTAGATATTTTTATATTTTGAAAATATAATTTATATATTCTTTTAAAGTATTTAAGTAAATTATAATGTCGTTCAAATATGCTATAACAAATCGATTCAAATATTGTCGTAATGTATTATTAATTATTTCTTAACACATTGTTAAGACGTTCGTAAATTCGAATAACATTATTGTATATTTGTATAGTTTATATCGTATGCAAAAAGCTATTTTTTATTTTTTCTCTATTTTTATTCTAATCTAGTTATACGCTTTTCGTAAATTTAATTTAATAAAATACTTTACTTCGAATAATCGATTTTAAAGTTCTTTAATGTTAAGTAATAAATATCAATTTTTTGTCGTAATATTGTTTAGCTTTCGATAATTAACACATAGACGAAAAATTTCGTTCTTCTTAGATACAAAGAAAATCAAGTATTCTATCTATAATTAGAATTTTTTTTTAAATTTTTTTTTTTTCGTTTTTTGTCAAGTATTCGCGAAGAGTTTTTAGCTTTTTTTTGAATAAAACAAATATAAATTTAAACGTAAATTGTTTTCTTAATTCAAGTTTAATCTCGCAATTTTACAATTAATGTTTAGATAAAATCTTGATCGTTTTCTCTTTTTAAAATAGATGCTTTTAATTGTTATATATTCGTAATATGTGCTTTAGCGATTCTCTCGCTATATTAAATAGTTTAGAACTCTTAAAAGATTCGCAATTTTCTTTATTTATTTTAACTTTATAACTTAATTAATCTTTGTTAATGCTTGTTAAGTCAAACTTTATTAAATCGTTTTTTTGCGAAAATGCAAACTTGCTACTTGCGATCGAGTTTCGATTCAATTTTTTATTTATTATTAAACGCTATTGATGCTTAAATTAAATGTGAATTGCGTAATCACATTGTGCGAATCTAAATACTTATATATTTTAATTAACTTTTAAATTGTGTTACTTTAATTAAGACATTTCTAAAACGATATTATAAATAATTATTCTTACTATATTAAAAATTAGTTTCTCGTAATGTTGCTAAATAGCTATCAATAATAATTTCGTTTCTTTGTTTATTCTTTTATTTTTTGCGAGTAATAAATTTTTATTTACAATTATTAGATTGTAAGCGTTAAACTTCTTTTAAGTAAAATATTCTTTTCTCTTTACAAAAGCTTTAATTATAAAATTACTTATCGCATTAAAATCGATTATTGCTATAAGTTAATAATCGTTAATCTTAATTAATATGATAAAATATTATACGTGCGCTATTAAGTTTAGTTGCTATTGTTGAATTAATATATTGCATTTCTCTAATATATTTTTTATTAAAAAATTTAAACTTTTTCTTGCTTCTATGTTATAACTTCTATTTTAAACGTCTATTTGCGCTAAGCTTTCTTTTGTTACTAGATTGTTAACTTTAACTTTCTAGAAAACTAATTAATTATATTTTTTTCTTTTAGATAAGTTTAGCATAAGTCGTTGTAACAAATTGTTCAATTAAGACTTGCGTATATTGTAAAATTTAATTGTTTTATAATAATATTAAATATGTTCTTTTTTGTAATAACATTGCTTTTTAGTTTCTTTTCGCATTCGTTTACGATTTTCGATAAATTAATTAAAGTCTTAAGATAATTCGTAATGTTTTCTATGCATTTGTAAAAATTCTTTTAATTATACTTTTCGTTTAAGTCGATAATTAAACTATAAGATTTAATAATTTTCTAAAATGTTTAATTAATTTCTTGCGTAAATGCGAATGTCTTATTTAATAATGTTTTATCTAGAACTTTTTGTAATTAATTTAGATTCTTTATCAAATAGTAATCGTCGTTCGATCTAGTTTTAAAAATGTTCGTCTTTGTGTCAATTTGCTCTCCAATATTGTTCTAGCTATTAAGTATTTCTCTTAACATAACATTGATTTATCGACGATTTATTAAGTTTCGTAATTGATAATTTCTTGCGAAGTAACTCGATTTGTCACATAAATAGCACGTTTTTTAGAATTTGTTATTTTGCTTTTTTTTTAAGTTTTTCTCTTTGCGTCGTTAAATGAAATTCAATTTCATAAATGCAAATTTACGATAATTTAAATTACTATATCTCTAATTAGAACGAAATTCTTTTTAATAATATTTGATCGTCAATTCAAAAAAAATTCTTGCTCTTTTATAAAATTGATCATATTGTTTTTTTATAACTTTTTTATATAGTTTGTCGTCAAAATTGATAATTATTTCGATAAGATTAAATATGTCGTTAATGAATTTGTCATCGCACATAATTTCGTTCTTAAGATTGTTTTTGAAATTTCGTCGAAACATTGTTATAAGTGCGACATCGTTTCATTTAATAAAATTAACATATTTTTAAAATCTTGTTGCGTAGTTTGTTGCAAAGATTCGTTAAATTAAGTGCTAAGTTATTTTTTTTGCAATTTGTTTCTCGTTAGATGTTTCGAAGATTCTTCGAAGCTCTTTTTTAAAATTATCGAAATTCGTGAACATTGTACGAGAATTTTCGTCATAATTTTTCAAATATTTGCGTAAGTTTGACTTGAGCTAATGCTAAACTTTTTCTTTAAAAAATGTAAATGCGAAAATTGTCTTTTTGTTCACTAAAATAGAATAGAAGATAAAGTAAATATTTATTTGCATAAGTTAGTTCTTCAAATCAATACAATCTTCATAATAGACGTTAGATTTGTTAATTTTTGTTTTGTCGTCTTCATTAACAAAGAGTCGACGTGATGTTATTGAGCTATTGTTCGAGATAGAGGCGCGTTGATTTAATACAAACATTCTTAGAGTGTTCAAAGTGTTACGCTAGTACTTTCGTAAAAGATATTAGAGCGAATTATGCTATTGAAGAGATTTGTAAACGTCTTTAGGCAATGCAAGCAATCACTTGATAACAAGAATTGCAACTATAGACAATTTTATGTTCAATAAATTTTTATAGATAATTCAATGAATTAGAGTAACAATAAGTAAAGACTTAAGATAAGTTAAACACGATTCATAAGAAAGTCGCGTTCGAAAGCTATATACTCTTTTATCATTTAGAATTTAAGATGTTCAAGATGTTCAAGATCTTAATTATCTTAATTATCTTAATTCGAAATTTAAGATGCTTAAGGATCAAGCCATTTTAATTATCTTGATTTTGTTGATAGACCTTTTCTTTCTAATTTTCTTGTGTAGAGCGATGCGCGACGAATAGTACCTATTAGCACGCGACTCGTAACAATAATTTTCGAATAACTTGAGAACGACAAGAAGAGATAACAATCGACTAATTGATAAATTATTAATTAAAAATCGATAAAATAGAGAGCGTACAAAATCGAGAAAAAGAAGAGTTAAAGAAAGAGAATCGTTTATTCTTAATTATAAAAGACAAGTCGTTCGAAGATTATGTTGTTATACTTATTGAAATCTTTATTCTAATAAAATTGTGTAGCGAAAAGAAACTTATAAAACACTCGACGCGATATTAGAAATATATCGAGAACTTGACGCGTTTCAAAAAACTCATTTACACGATTATTAAGCAAAAAAGATCAAAATCTATTTTGCATAAGAATTAACAAGAGTTTTTAGATGCTCGACGATTAGATTAACATTCGTAATGTTGTTTTTAATGCTAGAATATAAGATTTAATCTCGAAAAGAGTAGTCTCGCAAGAGAAATGAGACTAGACATAAACTAGCATGTAAACGTTGAGCTTAAATACATCGAGACTAGATTATGAATTTAATAATAGAGCATTTTCATCACGAGTGTCAGTCTGATCTTATGAAGCAAAGTACTAGTATTGTTCTTAGTATTCGAGTTCGAACAACAAGATAGTACTAAACGGTACTATTCAGATGTTTGAAATAGTACTGATTGATCGTGTGTACCGGTAGTACTAATTTCCATCGAAAACGAGTTCGAACAGGCCCTTACGGAGGAACCCTTAATGACTTCATTTATCTTATCCATATCATCCACCTCCTTAGTATGCCCAAACTTATCTCACGAGCTACCAAAATACCATTCACTTTTCGGCTTGCAGAAGTTGATGGTCTGCGTCTGGAATAGTGTATGTTGGAGAGGCGGAGCCGTCCTTGAAGGCTTTCCTAATCCTACAGGCTCCATTCTCGCAATTTGTTTATTGATACACATCACAATGGATACAAGTGTATCTGTTTCAGGGTACGTGTGTAGCGTAAAGTTCCTACCTACTTTTTCACTGTTCTCAAATCATGGCTCATGGACCAGACATCCCATAGATCTCTTTGGACACAATGAGACCACTATTGCCTAATGGTGAGGAGATTCCCGATTGCGCCTTTCGCATAGAACACAGATTGCCAGAGTCGAGGGTTTACGTTGTAAAGCGTCTGGAACCTGACGATCCAAATCTTGTCCGGTGGCATACTCTCGACGAAGACCTTTCCGCAGACCATCGCATGGTTCTAAACATGCCTAGACAGGAAGTTTCGCTTGATGATACTTGATTTAGTGGAAGTATAGCCAAATGACTCCACGTTAAAGACTTCAAAATTCGTATAACAAGCATAAATGACTAACATTGATTAGAATGATGGTTTGATTCACAGCAGAAGAAGTAACGGAAATATCGAAATGTTAGTTTCACGTAGGCAAGAAGCCAACACGACACTGTACACAAGTGTGCAGCTCCGGGAAGACATTTTGAATCATCTATTGGATATCCTGTCTAGTGAGCGGTCCTCAGCTTTGATCTCAGACCATCAGAATATTTACAAAAGTCTTATCTTGAACAACGGCGTTGAACATGTCCGCAGCAATATTTTACATGCGTTAGTTCAGGATATAAAGGTGTTGTTCCAAAAGGGTGTGCTCACCTTCGAAACATTGAGCAGTCTGGACCGGAAAAAGGCCGAGGAGTACAATACAGCAGGAGTCTATCTGCACGCGATCTACGAGTTAGAGCAGCCAAGCATTTACTGGCTCTATGTTGGCGCTGGTATGGATGTGCAAAATCGTGTCGAAGAACATAAACATTTTAGGACAATCCCAAGCCGGACTCTCTTCATTATCGAATCTGGAATCAAGAGGGTCGGGGCGATTTCTTCATTTTGTTTGGAGGATTCTCGGATATCCACGTCCCAGAACGAGACCAGGTGGCCATGATCAATCTATTAGAAAACTTTGGCTGTCAGGTATTTCAGACACTTCCAAAGAGTGTGCTGCAAAAAGCTCTCCCAGAAAACAATTAATATCATCCAACCTGGGATACATTTAAATCGTGTATCGCCGTTGCGCCAGGTGTATAACTTCCATCAAGACCACGTCGACCCCGGAAAGGCAGCTGAATTGGCTCAGAGCGCATATGAGCTTTCAAACTTAAGTGATCCAGAAATAGTCGCCTACTTCCAACAGCAGCAAAGGTTCAAAGATCTCGCACTTTGGCGGAAAAAGGAAGTGCTGAAGCTTGGACATTTGATCCAGAATCAGACTTACTACATTGCATTGACTCAGGCGGCTCGGCGGCTCCAGGCGAAAAGCAGTTTTCACGACCTCCTCAGAGACCCGGATCCAGGAATTGGAGACAAGCGTCACGTTCTGATACGGTGCAAACGATGTTAGCATCCAAAGACTCGGCACATTGACCCAGCGCCTTTGTACGAGATAGCCACAGGGCGCTTCGTTACACGAACAATGCATTGCAGCATGTGTCCATCCACAGTTGGTAGACATGGTCGGTGGTCTGGTTCCCTACCAAGCGAAACGGAGGCTTTAGATCCAAGGATATCAACAACATCGAAGAGAATACTTTATAATCAGTGGCGCACAACGACCAAGTCTTTGAAATTGCCATGTTAACCCTTATTTGATGATATTGGAAGGACGAAAAAGTTTGATATGAGAAACATATAAAGTTCAGGTATTAATATATTAAGTTATAAGTCCAAATACAGAAACGCAAAGGTGGCCGAGCGGTTAAGGCGTGTGGTGTGTTAGGTCCTGGTTTATATTACGATTTACCCAATTTAATTATTTTCCTAGACTCAAGCGATTTAAGCTTCTCCTTGGAGGTTTAACCAAGGTGTTCTCATATCGAAAGATGCGTGGGTTCGAATCCCATCCTTTGCATTTTGATCCCTTTCCCTTTTTATACGTTGAATTCATAATGTCCGATTCGACTCAAAGTATAAGAGTGGATGCCCACCTCCTGTCGCAAGCGCTAGTAGGTCGTCGGCCCTGGGGGATCCACTGTTAAGCTACTCCGTATCGGTCCTGCGTGTGTGGGGCGAGTCCCACCCTTTCGGTGCGAAGCTTTTCTTTTGGAGCTGAACGCTGAATTAAAGCTACAGGGTTCCGGTTAACATACGTCGGTAAAAGACATGAATATGTCCTGTTTATACTCCGTTTTATGTTGGCTCATAGTTCGATTTAGTTCCTACTTGTTTCGCTACTAAGTAGAATCATTGAATGATAGCAAGCTCCATAACATATTTCTCGCTTGACTTGCAGATGATGCAGCGCCCTCACCTTGTCGGCTCTCTTGCCCATGGAGACCGGGGCCCAAAAGAGGCTCCAACCCGTACCTTATACTCTACCTGCTCTCTCGCTGCTCCATTTATAGCGGCCTTTCTCCCTTGCGAACCCTAAAACCTAGCTTAGCGGTGAATAAAAGACACATCTCTCTTTGTATCGATTGCACAAGCGCGCGCTGGCTTGGATTTTTGTGTTATGTATTGGTTGGTGAAAAGTTGAAGGGTGCCGTAGACCACCGAAACAAGGTGCTAATCACCTGGGGTGTAATGCTGCCTCACCCCGGCCTCCCCGCTAAAATTCGGGCCGAGCGGGGGGGTACATTTTCGATGTCTTGTGCTGCCAAGATTGACGTATCGTGGGGCAAATCATCGATCGAAGAGAACAATCTCAATCACAGCAACAGCAGACGCTGGTATTGTATATTGGGGGAGGAAAGCAGATATTTCGTACACATGATGTCTATGGATATTGACGCCCCAGTCTCAATCGCTCATCGACCCTCGATACCACAAAGCAGCGCTACGTAAGTAGACCCTTCGGCCCATGTGGGAAACAAGCTGACGGTCTAATAGTATACTCTGCTGCAATTGCGGCGCTCCAATAGATGGCACCGCTTCTGCAGGTGCCCTATGCTATGACTGCGTTAGGCTTACAGTAGACATCTCCCAGGGTATCCCGCGAGAAGCCACAATACACATGTGCCGAGACTGCGAAAGATGGCTTCAACCCCCAGCGCATTGGGTCACCGCGGCACTAGAGTCAAGGGAATTGTTAGCATTATGTCTGAGGAAGCTCAGAGGACTTAACAAAGTGCGCATCATTGATGCGAGCTTTACATGGACCGAGCCGCATTCGCGACGAGTAAAAGTGAAGATCACGGTACAGCAAGAGGCGTTCCAGGGAACAATACTCCAGCAGACCTTCGAAGTCGAATACGTGGTAGCACATCACCAATGTCCGGACTGTGCCAAATCCTTCACGGCGAACACTTGGCGAGCTGTAGTCCAAGTGCGCCAGAAAGTACCCCACAAGCGAACATTTCTCTACCTTGAACAGCTGATCCTCAAGCACTCGGTGCACAAGGATACAATAAACATCAAAGAGACTCAGAATGGCCTCGACTTCTTCTTCTCAGCAAGAAATCAAGCCGAGAAGTTTGTCGATTTCTTGACATCCGTCGCCCCCGTTCGCAGCAAGAAGTCACAAGAGCTCATTTCAATGGATATCCACACCTCTACCAAATCCTATAAGTTTTCTTACTCTGTCGAACTTGTACCCATATGCAAAGATGATCTAGTAGCTCTGCCTCTAAAGCTCGCAAAACAGATTGGCAATATCTCCCCGTTGACTCTCTGCTACCGCGTTGGCACATCCATCAACCTCATCGATCCGAACACCCTACAAACCACAGACGTCTCCACTCCGATATACTGGCGATCGCCCTTTGCCTCCCTAGCCGACGTTCAAGAGCTGGTAGAATTCGTCGTCATGGACATAGAGCCTGTTGGCCCACCAAAAGGCCGCTTCCTGCTCGCTGAGGCTACAGTCGCCCGCGCTTCAGATCTTGGCGTCAACGACACCACATACTTTGTCCGGACACATCTTGGTGCTGTTCTACATGCAGGAGACTCGGTCGTGGGTTATCACCTGACCGGCACCAACTTCAACAACCCTCAATTCGAAGCGTTAGAAGATAACAGCGCCTATGCATCGCAAATACCCGATGTTGTCCTCGTCAAAAAACACTATCCCCGCAAGAAGAAGTCCGGGAAGAACCGCAACTGGCGACTCAAGCGCATGAACAAAGACGAGGGCGAGATGTTGCCCAGAAAGCAGGATCAAGAGCGTATGGAGAGAGACTTCGAGATGTTCCTCCGAGACGTGGAGGAAGATACCGAGCTGCGGAGTACTGTAGCCCTCTACAAAGCGCAGCAGGAGAAACGCAGAGCCGAGAAGATGGAGCTCGATGCAGTCGAGGCGGCGAGTGTGGCGCAGACGGAAGAGACGGAGGAGGGTGAGGATGAATTACCGAAGATCGATATGGAGGAGTTGCTGGATGAATTTGACGAGCTGAATGTTAACGATGAGGATGTCATACGGCCAGAATGAACTAGCTGCAAGCTAGCAAATAGATGCATAGGCCCATAGCCATCCATCGAACGTCCACAAAGTTTCAAGCAACCTAGAAAATCTTGCTCAGCACCCTCTTCACATCCTCCGACTGTTCCTGACTTTTCCCCTTCTTCTGCTTCACCTCATTCTGCCTGAATCTGCTCTCAAACTTTCCCCTCCCCTTACCATCCACATCCACATCTCCATCTCCAGTCCCATCCCTCTCCTTCATCCCTCCACCGCCCCCTCCTCCACCACCCTTCCCCTCCCTCTTCCTCCTCCTCCCCTCCTCCCCCTTCCCCCTCTCCACCCCCCTCAAAAACTCCCTCCTCTCCCTCCCCTCCCTCCTAACCCCCACCCTAACCCTCTCCTCCCTCTCCCTCTCCTCCCGCCTAACCCCCTCCATCAAATCCCCCCACGCAAACCCCCTCAAATACCTCGCATTCCACACATCATCCCTATAATACCCCCCCTTCTTCCCGCCCACAATCCGTCCATTAATACTCTCCACGCAAATCCTCGCGTCGCGTCGCCGCGAAAATTCTACCCACCCGTCGATGAAGCTGTGTTTCCGGTTGCCGCCGGACTTCTTGCGCGAGAGGTAAGTGGTGGGGGGCTCGGGCGTGAGGAAGAGGCGGGTGATGGTGCCGTGGGGGGAGAGGAGGGTGCGGACTGTGGAGGGGCGCATGAAGGGCGGGATGCGGGAGAGGTAGATGACGCCGCGGGTGTGGGCGGGGGGTTTGGGTGCTTTTGAGGGAGGGGTGGGGTGCGGAGGTGAAGGAGGTTGCGCAGATGCTGGTTGGGGCGGAGTGGGCGTTTGGGTGCTGAGAGGAGGTCCGGGGTCGGCGGGCAGAATTTCGATGTCGGAGTCGTCGTCGTCGCTGCTGGTGCTGGAGGCGAGTTTCTGTCGTTTGGGACGGGGGACGGTGGTCCGGCTGCAGTTGGCTTCGTGGGCGGCTTCGGAGTCGTAGCCGGAGCTGGCGTCGGAGTCGCTGAGATCGGGGTCTAGGTACTCGTTGCGCTTCCGGGTCGTCATTTTGGCTTAGGGTGTCGTATTGGGGAGGATTGTTGAACTGCGGAGGACATTATACATCTAAGCGAGGTTTTGCGGCGAAAGGCCCAAAAGGGAAAGGTGCGCTTCTGTCGACTTTAGTGACGAGCACCGATGACCTCCGGTGAAGGCTTTTCTGATCAGGTATCGGCTCATAAATAATCAGAGTCCGTCTAGCATGAGTCCCCAGAATGAATTGCTGAAGAGCTTATTCGAACGTCTAGACGATGGTGCTTGTACATTGAAGAACGTACGAGACGAGGTGGACGGTCTCGCTGCGTATATCAACTACAACTCGGCACACGGGCATTTCATGGGTCAAAAGCGTTTGAACAAGGAATTACAGGGCTTGCGGGATAACCTGAGGTCTTGGGAGACGGACTATAACGACATCTTGATCCAAGTCGTGAAGTAGGCCTCGTCCTTCCCACAGTGACAGCCATGTCTGACCAAGGGGGGGTAGTTGCATCGCTCAGAGGGAAATACAGAGATCATTGCCTGCAGAGATTCTTGGTATGATAGAGCGGTTACTGTGATCAGAAGCTGGAATCGCAGGCGGAAACCATTGTGGGCAGGAAACTCGTAGTCAGATGTCTCGGTGCTGATCGCCTTGCTATGCCGCTGACTGTGGTAGCTCGTATGCCTACGGATCTCTGTGAAGTCATCTCGATGTATGTGGATTCTCCTGAGAATTGTTGTTCGTAAAACTACCACGTGGTCTCACCACACAATTTCCGAAGCGAGGCGGAAATCGTGATCACAGAATATTAAGTGCACGTACCCATGGTGCACGATTTGTACTGAATAGAGACATCTGGGCGCAGAGCTTGTGGAACCCGCAAATATGGCATCCGAAATAACAAGTCCGATATTCAAAATAGAACGAATTGATGCCCAGAATCTTCAAGATTTCCCTCGGCTCTCGGAGCTCAAAACTATGATCGGTGATGGCTTTAGCCACTCAGTAAATAAGCACTCTTTCATACTCACGCCTGGCGCGGAGAGCTACCTTCAGAGCGAAGAGCGATTGCTCGATCGCCTAGGTCCGGACGCAGTACTTTTCCTGATGACTGTGAGAACTCCGAATGGGCGGGCGAACGGGGACATTATTGCTACAGCGAGCTACAAACCTTATGAGAAATCTTGGCCGTTGCGAACTATATGCGACGATGAAGGGAAAAAGGCATGGAAGACTGCAGAGAGGCGCAACATGACCGAAGACGACATACCAGCCGTACAGGAAGCCCTGGCATTGCTCGCGCGAGCGGATTCGCGAGAGGAGATTTCGGGTTATCCCATGGAAATTGTGACGGTTGTAACTTCTCCGGAGTGGCAGGGCTACGGACTTGCATCACGGCTTGTGCAGCAGATTACCGAAGAGGTGAAAGCTAGAGCCAGAGAGGTGGAAGTGGAGATGTGGAAGCCGATATTCAAGCTCATGGTACGAACGGTACAGGAGGTGAACGAGCCATTCTGGAGTAAGATGGGCTTTAGGACAATCAGGTCGAATTTCTTCGAGCCAGGGTCATCTGGGAGAGTTGAGGGGTTTCATCTACTCGAAATGGTCAGAGAGCATGCAATTGCTTGATCGCGAATTCATGGGTGAAAGTACTTAGGTACCAAAGTCCCTATTGGCTGAATCAGTACTCCAAGCTCTGCGTGTTAAGAACGACGTGTTGGTTGCGAAGTACATCTGGAATCTAAGCAGAAACATACGACATTGGCATATTCCATCGAATTATCTAAACGCTCATACTTTTTAGAACCGATAACGACATGAAATAATCGTGACTATTCGGACGCTCGGTCGAGATTGGGAGGGTACCTGCAATGTTGTTTGAAGGACTTGTGCGGATTGAGTCCGTCAAATGTCAATACAGAAGTGATCTGGCATCGAACACAGAGAGCCAGCAAGAAGATCGCATCAATTCCAAAGTGACAGATGTCACTCTGAGGTTAGGAAAGACATGACTGGCGGATGTTAGCATCATTGGGTCTGTGAGAACCAATCGTTAGCTAGAAATTAGCATTCTGGGAGGCGGACTAATCAAAGAGAAGAGAAAAGCCCCCCGATTCTGATTAGGAGCAGCAGGTCTCGTTTGCCAAGTTCTGTAGAGAAGCAACCAGGCGTGCCTCAATCATACGAACACAGATAGGGAAACAAGGAATGACCATACGCAGTCAGTGGTACGGCCTTCGCAGCCACCGCTATGCGTAAGACTGGTACAAAGAACCCTTTACTCGATGACGCTGTCGCTCACAACCCAACCTTGCCATTTGAGTAGCGAGGCATTCCAGACAATTCCATGGGCTTACACAAACGAACCTTCCACCTACTCCAGATTGGGACGCTCGTGGTGGCTCATGGAAAGCATAAATGTCCTGCAATAGGAGAATCAAGAGCTGCATAGCATTCTTGCTAGCACAGTGGTGATATTTCTCCTGAAGGCCCGAATTCATAGCAAGACTCCGCAGCCAGCGACAATATGTTCGCAATGACTTGGATTTGCCGCGGCCCGCCGCTTTCTCTGTTTAATCTATGCCAAATTTTCCATGATTGCTGAATAATTATGATTAGCTTTTGCAAAATGTTGTAGAGATCGACTGGAAACCCTATGCTGACGGGCAGTTCAATGTTTCTCTTGGCTGCCCAATGAAGGTCCAGCCGAACAGCAACCCCGTTTCCATGCGGCCAGTTTTTGCAGCTGTAAACTCGGACGTCGTGCAGCTTCAACTGCGCTAGGTGAGATGCAAGGAGGCAAACCGTCAAAGAGCTTCGCCTGATAAATGACCACGCCTGTTGGGAGGGTCCGAATGACACACGAGTACCGAATGTCTAGTTTTGTTGGCTGGAAGAGCGCCTGACGAGTGCACCATATCAGCGGGTAGGATGGAGTATTCGGGTTCAATTTGAGTCTGTGGGCTTGCTCTTGCTTCCCATCACTGCAAAATAAAGCTAGATATCTCAAATTCAGACTTCGAATGGCTCAGTCACAAGGTATGAAGATTATCGTGACCTGGATTTCACATCCAGGCCACTTGGTTACTCGGTATGCCAGTGAGTGTGAAGCAGCCATTCGTCGAATTTTGAAGTAATAAACAGAAAGAGCGACATTAGAAGAAATTATGAGCGAAGACTTTTAGACTCGTTGTCTTCTCGATCCTGCTGCGGACACAGAACTATAGGATATGGAAGTCTGCATTGATAGTTTGTGTCTGGTCGCACGAAGCACTTGCCTGTAGGTGGGCCAGAGTAGATCGTGGAGAAGGCATTCAAGCCGCGATCAGAGCAGTACTGTTCAAATGAACGACATGAAATTATACACTCTTCGAAAATGCACTGTGACGCAAGGAAAGAGGGTACTTGCGTTTGCGAAAGACTGTATAGGTGCTTGAACACTCTCCCATCATTGTTATGAGTGAACTCGTCACAGATAGGATGAGATGAGGAAATGGATAAATGGTAATTGTCGGAATAAGGTACTTGTACGGAGTATTGAAGTACCAGTAGTCACTAGCGTTGGAGCTCGGGCCGAATTACCCGGCTTCTTGGCATGGAATCCCCAACCTCACAGTCTTTGTCTTTGTCGCCAAAATGATCAACTCTATGCGACCGAGCTTGTTCTAACATTCCGTCTTCCAATTTTTACTACCCAGAACCGTGGTCATAAACGCAAACGACTAAAGCTTTGTTCATGGTCATAGACAACATCCACGGGGCTTAGATACGCGGTACCGCTTGCCATGGATCTTTCCAATATCTTGTGAGCCAGCTTTTCCTGATGCTCGTGGTGGGCGCGCAAAGCATTGCGCTCGCAAAGCGGCTCTGCGCATCAATTGCTAACCTTGGTTGTGTGTCTCGTCCAGTCGCCTCGTGAATTTGGCTGTCGGCGGACTGATGATAGTCGGTGGAATTGGCCAATTCTTCCCCATCGGATTGTGAGTTCAATGCGCCATTGGACCAAGCGAGGGTAGCTTCTGACAATCGCGACAGCCAAAGTGCAATCATTGGAAGCTATGTCATCATCTTTGGCGCTGGTAGGCACCCAGAATATTCTGCGCTCGAGCTTCTGCTGACAGCCTCTCCCAGCGACGCTACTCCTAGAGTTCCAGATTCCTCCATACATCTCGAGATGGGCCCCCTTCCTCTTTAGCTTTCTCGGCAGGGGAATATGTAAGACTCTTTGGCCCCTTCGGTAGAACCGCTAGCTGATCTAATGCGCCAGTCTATATTTTTGTTGGTTCTATCCTACTACATCAACCTGTTATCCGGATCATTGCCGGCTCTGCCATAGGGATTATAGGTCTTGGCTACGTGGTGCTCGAATACATTCCATCGATTGAGCCGCCGCAAAATATGCGAGATGCGAATGCCGAATGGGGTGCGGAGCAGATATAAGTCAACGGTCGAAGGGAAGCTGTATATCAGAGCTAGTCACTTGGGATATGTAGGAATACTTCAACGATTTGTGCAATTAGTGCACACACTGTGGTTCTCGCGCAGTCTGCGCCTTGAGATGGTCCTGTGAGGAAGAACGGGTTGATCGTAGGGTAGAGTAGGAGAAAATTAATATCTCCATCCCATCTATGAGTCTGGCCTCTTCATCAAGTATCATGAGGCATTTCGCTGGGTCTCGAGCTTCTAAGGCGCGGCGGCTCGAGTATTCAGCTGTTGGCAGGCTCCAGCTGGCCAATCAGAATCGCCGGATTCCACTGCCACTTTCACACCCGATCGCTTCCCCAGACTGGAAGCCCAAACCCCATATACAACGCGCGCGCGAATAGCGGCTCTCGATTAGTGCACCTTCTCCAGATATCTTATAGTCCGTCGCTGCCGAGGATATCAGCCGTGGACGAGCTTTCCAGCACCCCTTACACCGACGCTCACGGCGCATCGTTCTATCACGAATGTTGTCGCACAAGGTTTTCTGGTTCTGCTCTGTCAAAGCAGCCTTGACTGCCTGATCCGTACTAGGGTTTGTATTAGACGCTGCTATACGCCCTAAACTCTTTCGACATCTGTATCTATTTGCATGCAGTAGGGTCCATGCTTGCCGATCTTGCCGACAAGGCTTGATTCCCATTCAGTTCTGACGTTTGGAAAGCTGCTCCTGCTCCGATCCATTTCTCCTCAAATAATCAGCATGCGCCGATAACCAGCGTTCTATCGTCAGAGAATTCAAACAATGGCGGCGCAAGATCACTCAGTCTCACAGCATGAGCAGGTGTCACTCTCAAGGCAATCATCGGGGATTGACCCAGCAGACTATGAGGTCGCTGCGCAGCTCATTCATCATTCTCAAGGCCGGCGAGAGTCAGGAGAGGGCTATCTCGGAAGTGTACTGCTGGACCCCAAGGAACCTATAGATGGGACTGTGGGACACTCGGATACGACGAATGAAGGCAGTGGTGACACCGAGGGTCAAGAGAACGCTCGAAGGTCCTCTTCGCAAGATCGGTTGGGGGAGTCGCAGTACTTACCCCTAAATCTTGCGCCCACTAATGGGCAAAGATGCAGGTAAGATCAGAATTACACCTCGAGCCAGGGGACAGATTCCTGACATGCCTGTGCTGAGCAGTAATTGCGGGACAACTTCGACTCCCTTATGGCGGAGATCGCCAACCGGTTCTACCATTTGCAATGCTTGCGGACTGTATTACAAAGCTCGCAACACATTGCGTCCTACCAATTTCAAGCGGCCTCCGTCAGCACCGGCGTCTGCACCTGGCTCTGACCTTAGCAACGGAGATCACCAAAGAAGCCTGTCGCCGGCCACCGCAGAAGGCTCGGCGCAGCCTGTCAGATCTACATATGTCTCTGCCAGTCAAGTTTCCAGAGGGACTTGTCCAGGTGGTGGTCAATGCGATGGAACCGGGGGTGCTAGTGGCTGCAATGGGTGTCCAGCGTACAACAACCGGATTTCTAAGACTACCCAGGTGTCCATTTCGCATGCCCCGACGGCAGTGATGCAGAATGCTCCTCCACAGCAATACCAGCAAGAAACGAGCACAAGGTCGACGTCCCAGGGAATGATCAGCGTTCACCAAAACACTACAAACATGGTGCTTTCTTGCCAAAACTGCGGAACTACCATTACGCCTTTGTGGAGACGTGACGAAGGTGGCCGAACGATATGCAATGCTTGTGGTAGGCTTCACCTTGACAATCATGACTAGCCTAGACTGACAAGGTGTAGGCTTATATCACAAGCTCCATGGCGTTCATCGACCTGTTGGGATGAAGAAATCCATCATCAAACGGAGAAAGCGGGTCGTACCAGCCATGCAGGATCAGTCTGCAAACAACTCACAAGTCACCTCATTCCCAGTATCCCACGCCCCCGACCAGCAAAATCACGAAATGCCCCATCATTTACTCCATGATAACCTTTCCGACCCCCAAAACCACCAAGAACGCCCTCCTCAAGACTTCGACCCTAACGAGCCACCCGATCCCATTCACCACCGCAACAACGAAACGCCAGACCTCCAACACCCCTACTCCCCACCACCCATAGGCGTAGACTTCACCGGCTACCAACTCGACCCCCATCGCCGCCCCTCCTCCCAGCAAATCCTCCAAGGCATCCACGACGCCGCAACACACCCCTCCCCCTCCGAACCCCCCTACAGCCTCGGCCCCCTCAGCCCCTCCCATGGTCGCAAACGCAGCTACTCCACCACCGGCGACCACCCCTCCCCCTCCACCCCCGACTCCACCC
>JAABUQ010001313.1_pt1 | contig 54335 bp, 4 predicted proteins | sample 5560001 | NCBI WGS metagenome assembly JAABUQ01 (sample SAMN10711888, study PRJNA513371) | rock metagenome | isolation source: Antarctica rocks | place: Antarctica: Victoria Land, Finger Mt nord | collected 2015-12-18
TAATAAAAAAATTAAAAAATATATAAATAAATATTATAAAAAAATAAATAAGATTTTTATAATTTTAAATTAAATAAAATTAGAGTTAATTTATATTTTTAAAAAAAAAAATTTTAAATAAATAAGTTTAAATATAAATATAATAAATATTATTATAATTAATTAATAAAACTTATATTTAACTTTAAAAATTTATATTCTATATATATAATTTCTTATAAATTTTCGATAAGATTAAATTTATATATTATATTAAAAATTCTTTTACTTTTTATTTAAAGAATTTTAATTATTTAATTATCCTTTTAAGTGACCTAAAAATCTTTTAAAGTTAAATTTAAATATATAATTAATAATAATATATAAGAATTTATTAATTAATTAATTAAATTATTTATTTTAAAAATCCCGAAAATAAATACCCGCTTTCTACTCTTAACTCCGATAATAATAACGATAATATATAAGTTTTCAATATTCTAATCTCGTTAGTAATCTTTAAGGTAGATATTAATTATATATAAGCTACTTTTGGCTCCTTGATTTATTTTTGACTCCCTTATTCTATTTCTAGCTCCCTTAATCTATTTTTGATTCCTTTACTTTATTTCTGGCTCCCCCAATCTACTTCTACTTACCTTGCTCTATTCTTGGCTTATATAATTATATCTGGTTCTTTAACCCTGCTTTCTCTGCTCGAGAACTAAAATAGGAATTTCCTAATTAATCTTATATTTAAATATTTAATTAGTTTTAATTAATTTATAATAATAAGTTTATAATATAAAGACTTTTATTTTTAATATTATTAATTAAGAATAATTTATATTAAATTATATTAAATAAAAGAAGGTATAATTTTATTAAAAAAATAATTTTATAATATTAAATTAAAATATAATAATAATAAATAATTTTTAATAAATATTTAATATAAAATATTAAATAAAAAATTAAAATTAAAAATTATTAGAAAATTTTGCTTAAAAGAAATTAATAAGAGTTACGAAATATTATTATAAAATATAAATAATAATATAATATAATAAAATATTTATAAAGCGCTCCTAATAAGTATTAAAGCCGAATAAATTTTTATTTTATTTTCCCTGATTTTGATAATTATAGAACGGATAATGATAAAGTTTGATATTAATATTAATATTGATTTTAAAACTGCTATTTTCTACGCAGCTATAGTCGGTATCAATTATCGTTAATATTATTAAATAGCTTATTAGATTATACTAGTTATTATTATTTGAATTACAAAAGACAGGATTATATTAGCTTAAATTGATTAACTAGCTCCTAATTATATAACTCCTAACTAAGCGACTTTTAATTAGGTAACTCCTATTTAAAGAATTACTAGTTAGTTTATTACTAATTAAATAATACTTAGCTATACAAATCCTATTTAAGTAATACTTAGTTGTATAAATCCTAGTTAAGCGATTCCTATTTAAGTAATTCCTAACTAAGCTAATCTTAATTGAACGATTCCTAATAGAACGATACCTGGTTGAACGACTCCTATTTAAGTAATTCCTGGCTAAGCCAATCCTGATTAACCAATTATAAATTAAGCCGCTTTTGCCGCTTTAAATTAATTATTTTTGATTTGTTATATTGCCTTTATTTCTCCGTTAAAGAGTCTAGCTTTTATTTATAATATTATAAAAACTTTTTATTTTTCGAATTTAGTTATTTTACGGTATAATAGATAATTTAAAAGATCTTAATTAATTTATACTTAACTAATTATTTTAATAAAATTACTTTGCGATAGAAAAGTATCTTTTAAGTCTCCTAATTATTTTATTATAATAAATATATAAGGATATTAATTAACTTTTAATATTATAATATTATTAACTAATATAACAATTTAATATATACTTTTATATTTATATTTATATTAAATAATAAATTTTTTTTATTAATTTCCTAATAAATAGAATATCTTTAGGTTTTAGATTGCTATATAATTATATCGATTTTTATATATATAATTCCGATTTCTCTTTAATTAGAAATTGGAAAATTTAAAAATTTTAATATTCAAATTCAATCGGCTTGCTATCCAAAATAAGTTTATTTATAATTTTAATTATTTTTATATTATTATTATTAAAAGATTTTATTCTAATAAATAAGGTTTTTATATTATTTATTTTTATATCCTCGCTATTATTAGAACTAGAACTAGTATTAATATTAATAATATTATTAATACCTGATTTAGTATTACTATTTCCAGTACTTAGCTTAATCCCAGAATTATTAATATTGCCAGTACCAGATTCAGTACTATTATTATTACTAGTATTAATAGCAGAATTAAATTAAGGCTCCTTGGCCTTTGAAAGCTATAAAGGTTCTTTATTAATATTAATATATTATTAAGTTTATATTTTAAGTAAATTATAATCTTTATAGAATTCTTATATTATAATATAGAAAGCCTTAAAAATAATAATTAACTCCTTTTTTTATTTAAAATTAATTATATTTTTATATATTATCCTTAATATTTATATATTTTAATATTTATTTTAAAAGTATTTTAAAAGAAATTTTCTTTAACTTAAATTATAACCTTTTTCTCTATTATAAATATTAATATTATTATTAACCTTTTCGATAAAAATAAATACTTTTTAATTAGAAAGGTTAATTTATAATTAATAAATATTTCTTATAAAAGATATTATATTTTAAAATATTTTATATTATTTTTTAAACCTTTTTATTTCCTTTAATATAATAATAAATAAGTTAAATTTATCTCGAGTATTATTTAAAATTATATTATAATTAATTTATTTACTTTTAATTTAAGGCTTTTATTTATTTTATTATATTTAATTAATCTTTTTTTTCTATTTTTTAAGTTATTTATTAAAATAAATAAAAGCAAAAAGTTGTTTATAAACTTATATTATTATAATTTTATTTATATAATAAAATTATTTAAATATTTTATTTAGGTTATTATTAATAATTTAATTAATTTTATAATATTATTATTTGCAAAGTTAGCTTTAACTTAATTTTTTAATTAAATTAAATAATTTAAAGGCGATTTTTATCCCTTATTTAAATAATCTTATTTATTATATAATAACAAGGTTTTAATTAGATTTTTAATTTACAGTAATATTAAAACTTCTATTTATAATATTATTAGAAATATTATTAATATTATTATTAATATTTCTATTTAATATATTATTTATTAAATTTTATATATTATTATTTATAATTATATTATTATTAAAGGTTCCAGTTAAAGTATTTAATATACTTAGGAAGGCAAAATATTAAATATTATTATTATTAAGGGGTTTTAAGCTTATAATTAAAGAAATTATAAAATAAAATTAATAATTATAAATTTATTTTATAATTAAGTTAATTAATTTCGATTATAAATATATTTCGGATTAAACGATTTCTAATAATAAAATATATTATTAAGTTAATAAAACTTTAAATCTCTATTAAAATAGAACATATAAAAATATAAAAATATAAAAAGGATATTTATAAATAATAAAAAGAATAAGCTAGCTAATTTGTATTATTATAAATATTGATTTTAACTAAATTATTAATATAATTAATTATAATTATATTTAAATCCAAAATATATTTCTTAAAAAATATATTTATAATAAATATTTATAGATCCAAAATAAATATTAAACTTATATAATTAATAAAAAAATATTTTTCTTCGTTATTCCTATTCCTTATATTACGAATATAAAAAGAATAAAGCTTTTAATACTTTTAATATTATATATTATTATAAAATATATATTCTAAATTTATAATAAATAAATTAATATACTTTCTTTAATTATATAAACGAAATCTTAGAAATTATTAATATCGAAATCGATATATTATAAAATTTAATAAGTATTAATATTAATATATATATACTTATTAATAATATAAAACGCTTTCTAATATAAACTTTAATATTACTTTAAGAAAAATTATAATAATAATTATATTAAGTAAATCTAACGGTTATATTAAACTTATATTTATAATTATTTAATTATTAGAAGCAAAGCTATTAATCGGGACTCAAATAGACTCTTTTATATTTATAAGTTTAGTTTAGCCTAATTATTATAATTTGATTAATTTAATTCTAATAATAAATTAATTATTAAGTTTAAAGCAATTAAATAATAATCTTTAGGCGATTAATAGCCTAAAATCGATAATACAAGTTATTCCTTCTTTATTCTTTAAAAAGGTATCGGCAAGGAAAGTATAAAAGGAAGATATTAACTTGCTTATTATCCTTAATTATATTATTAAAATATTCTTATAAATAGACTATAATAAAAATAGAACCTAAATAATACGGAAAAAAGTTTCGACAGGCTATTAAATAATCTTATTGATAATCGTTTCGTTGCTCTTTTGTATACGGTTTTCCTTAAACCTGCTAAGCTTTATTCCTTCTGTTTATATTTTGTCTTTTTTTATTACTTCTCTTCCTTTTACTTCTCCTTTCTTATTGTCCTTATTATTATTATTCTTTTTATTTATTATTTCAAAGTCTTTAAAATACCAGCGGAAAAGGGGTAAAGCAAGGTTAATCTAATAAGCAACTTATAAGTAATCTATATTATAGCGATTTGGGATTAACTTATAATATTTTATTTTAATAAAAATTATTCGGGTCAATCCGTTAATTTATAAATATAATATCTATTGTTGTAACGAATAATTATATAAATATCTGCTCCTATTACCTACGTTAATTTATTTCCTTTTTTAAATTAATTTGAACTTTGTTTTTAGAACTTCTTATATATAATATATTAATTATTTTATTAAATTGTTATAAAGTAAATATAAAAGTATATATAATCTACTCGAATCTATTTAATATAATAGATTAATAACGCTATTTTATATTATAAAAGTTTAAGTTAATATTTAAAGGAGTTATAATTAAATATTATATCCAAAATTAAAATTTTTATTAATAAATAATATTTGATTTATAATATATTTTCTTTATATTAAAAATAAATTATATATATTAAAGGATCCGGATAATAAACCTTATTTTAATAATATTAAAAATAAATATTTTTAAATCTAAATACTTTTTAGTTCAATATAAATTAATTATTATAACTTAACTTTAAATAATAATATTTAATTAATTTATATTATTAAAAATTATAAATATTATTTAAATATATATAATTATTGCCAAAGTTATCTTCGGTTTAATATTAATAATTAGAGTTATATCCTTTTTTGTCCGATTTCTTCGACTTTATAGCGTATTATTCGTAAAGTATTTCCTCTACTTTAATATTTTATAATAATATTATTATTTTAAATTATATATTTAAACTTAAATATTATTATACCTTTTCTATTTAATTATTAATATATTTACAATATATTTAAAGTTTCCTCTATTAAAGAGCTAAGTACTCGGACGGGGACTTTATTATTAATTAATATAATATTTTTATACTTCGGTTATTATTTAAACTTCGTTAATAATATATTAAATCTTTTTATTATTAATTATTAACGAATTTATATATCGATTAAAGCTTTATTCGTTTTTCTCGGTCTATATTATATTATCGTTAATATAATTAACGTTATAAAATCGAGATTATTTAGCGCTTTAAGTTAATTAGTTAAGTTTATAATAAAATTATAATTCTTCTAGAAATAATACAAAGACTGAAATATTCCTTTAGGCTATATTTATTATTAATATACTTATTCTTTAATTATTATAGTTATTCTAAATACTTTCCTATAAACTTTTCTTATATAATTATTAAATTATTATATTAACTACTAACTATATTCTTTAGAAATATACTATTTTATATTCGAAATTATTATATTTATATATATATGTTTTAACTAGCGTTTTCCTTGCTATTTCTATCTTATATTATTTTATTATTCTATACCGGAATTTCAGCTTCTAAAGGGGCTATTTACAAGCCTTGATTTCGAAATATTATAGTAATATTAAAATAACTATCGATATTCTAAAGTCGTTAAATATCAGAGCTAGCTAGTACGTAAATATATATATATCTTTTATTAGCTTTTAGTTTTTCCTATAGAGTTATCCTTTCCTAATCGCTTCTTAAGAGGTTAAAGACGGAGTTATTAATCTTAATCTCCTTATAAATCCAAGGAAAGGCTTAATATAAAAACTATATACTTATACTAAATATTATAGGAAACGCCTTAGCAAGGAAATAGATAAGATTTTAAACAAATATCCCAAAATAATTATTAAATTGCTCAAACCCTAGGACGTATTATATAAATCAGTTAAATAGGAGTCTAAGAGTACCGCTGTTAATTAAATTATGAATATTGCAAAGACGATCCTCAGAGGTCTGATTATAGAAAGGTTTTGATAATTGCTACCGGATTCGGTATTATCGCTCAATTACCGTATTTGAAACAGCTAATACAGGGTTTGAACAATTACTAAGTCCGGATATAGGAAATACGCTTGATTTGGCAATTACTAACCGTTATATAAGTACCTTTGCCTAAATAAACGAGGTATATTTTTCTGACCAGAATCAGATATTCTATATCGAAATATATTACAAGTTAGGAATTTCAGCGAAAAACTCTATAATAGTAGGCAGGTATAGCCGTCTTATTTATAAAAAGGGTACAATAGATCTATTAAAATTGTTAAATAAATAATTAGTCCCTCGATTAATTAATATAAAGGAAATTATATTAATTATAGGTAAGTCAGGAATTAAATTCGTATATAATAAATTTATATTTGCTAATATTTGCAAATAAACAAATATAAAATAAATTATAAGACTTTATTTAATTACGTTTAAATAAAATTACCTTATTTGAATTAAATTATTAATTTACCGAAAATTAATATTTCTGGAACTTTATATAATAAAACAAGTTATAAATATAAATTTAACCGGTAAATAGTTGTTTGCAAAATATATTTATAATTATTTATTTTAAAATATTAAATTTAGATTTAAGAATAGCAAGCTTCCTTCAGAATATATATATTATTATTTATATTTATAAGTCCCTTTAGGAGCAGTCAAATATATTATTTAAATAATTTTATTTTAAGTATAAAGACTTTAGCAATTAGCTTTAATAAAATATATATTTAATAAATATAATATATAACTTATAAGATTATATTCTTCAAAACTTAATATAATATTCCTTTCGAGTAAGAGTTATTAAAAAATATTATTTTTGATATTTCTATTACCTAGGTCGATATTTTAGTAATTTAACAGAATAGATTCTATATCTGTTCGAGCCTTTGACTTCTCTTCGAAAATATAATTAAAATTTGCTAAAATATTATTTATATTTATATAAAATTTAATAACTTTCTCCAAGAAATTTATCTTAACTGTTCGAATATTTTTATAATATATTAGCTCTTATAATAAGAAATTATTTATCTTAATAAGTTTTATTACTTATTTTAATAATATTATTAATTAATATTTCTTAAATATTCTAAATCGATAAAGTAATTTTTTATAAAATAATATTATCTTTTTATATTTTATAATCCGATTATTTAAAGTATTAATATTGTTTATTTTGCCGGATCTAAAATATTTACGAAAAATTAAATAAATTATTATTTATTATTAAATTTTAATATTTTGAAAAATTATATAACAATTAATAGATTTCCTACTCCTTACGGTTTGGAATACCTTTAGACTCTAATTACATTAATAATTACGGCCGGTTGGAGGACTTATATCGCTATTTAATAAATTATTTATAATAATATAAGGTTTCGATATATTTAATAAAAGTATAATATTTATAATCTCTAGCGAAACGTTTATAATAAAGTATTTAAATCGCTTTAAAAGATATAAAATAGTTATTATGTTTTTGCAAAGGGAACAAAGAAAATTATTTATTAAAAAAGGTATAATATATATTTAATAATATAACTTACTTTTAGATACTTAAGAGTATCCGCTTATAGATCCTGAACGAAAAGCCTCAAGTAAATACTCGAAAGAGTTACAGAACACTTTTCGCTATATAACGGAGGCTAATTAGTATCAAAAAAGTCTCCCTTTTCAATTAGTAAAAGCTTGTTAACCTTATATTTATATCTCTATTTTATATATTTGAAGATAAGAAAGGGCTATACTTCTAGGCCTTAGTTTTATTTACTGTTCCAATTAAGCTTGCTTGCTTGTTGTAATATTTCGTTATAAATATATCCTTATCTAAGAGACTACAGGGATAGTATATCGTCCAGTATATACCAACAGAACCTGTTTGCTAAAGGGAACTTAAACCAAGTTGAAGATATTATAGGAACAAGGTAAATCTTACGATAATTATTACTAAATAATGGTTCTTTGATTTACTTCTTACCCTTATAATATAAAGGAAGTCCTGAAGAATATTAGCTTAAGTTCCAAAAGCTCAGGAAACGCCAATTACTAAAGCCTTTATATAGGTTTTGAAATAGTATATCTTTTTGACACTTACTTCCTTATCGTCTAATATTTATTTATTTTCGAGCAAAGCCTTCGCCTTTGCTATTATTCTGCTTTCTTCCTGCCCTTCGCTAAGCTTTAAGTATATACTTGAGATAATCGATTTTTGCTTTGATATATTGAAGTTGGTTAAACCCTAATATATTCGAAAAATACAAAGCGGGGTAATATAAGAGTATATCAACGGAACAATACGGACGAATATAATATCATTAATAGAAAGGCCAACTATTGGTTATCTTATATCTTTGTCGAGAAATAGAAGAAGCGAATACTGCTGATAATACAATTATATAAATAGGTAATAGATCAGATACAGGTTTCCCTGCCTCTATTTAATTAGACTGATTATTGCGTTTACCTAAAACCCTGTCAAAGCAATCAACGGAAAATTTCCTTTCCCAAGTACTAATATATTGCAGCTTGGGCCCTAAAATAGTAGGTTTTAGGGGCGGAAAGATTCCGAACAAGATATAGCAACCAAGGTAATTTAGTTTGAACTATATACTATAGCAACTATAGTAAACATAGCCTTGAAGAAGTAGCAAGGAAGGTTTTATATATATAATTACCCTCCAAGATTGCTTTGTACTAAAACTGTTGAGTATATTACTTTATTAATTACGTTTCTATAGATTTAATATGCCTACCCGGTCAATAACCGTATTTTCAAAACTATAAGCTAACCCTATACTGCAAGAGTTGGTATCCAAAAATCGTATATCCCTTTAAACTATATTATTTCTATATGTTTGAAGGCCGCCTGAGCTTCCTCGATATCGCCAGATTCGAAACGTACAAGCAAAATAGAAAGATGAATAATTGTATACGTAAATCCTTTACCTTCAAAGCTTTTGTACTTCTGTATATAGATTAAAGCAACTTCTTATCTCTAGAGTATTTTATAGAACTGCGATTTATAATAATAAAGCCGAGCAGAAGCAACAAGAATACGTATATACAAGAGCTGGTTACTTACGTCCAAATTCAATAGATAATTGAAGGTATCTCCGAGCTCTGCAATAATATTAATTGTATTATCGTAGTAATATTATTAAATATTAATATCGATCAATATAATTAGTAAACGTCGAAATAGTTTCGTCTTCGAAACTTTCTTCCTTTCTTTCTTAATATCCCAAATCAAAAGCTTATAAGCCTTATTTAGTAGGCGCAGGTTGTAATATATATCTACAAGGCTACAAAGAACTTAATATCGAATTATATCTTGAAGGAAAAGCGTTATTAGATAATTCTCGAGTCTTGACCTAGCTTCCGTAAACAGTCCCTACAATCGGTATATCTTAGCTATAGTTATAACTCTACTTAGAAGCATACGATATTCTATTAGTAAAGAAGGTTTCGAAGTTCTTTAATTATTTACTTCCTCAATCGCAGCGCTATATTGCTCGTATTGGACCAAATTTTCTAGGTATAAACTATAAAGGCGTCTATATAAAGTATTTAATCTCTTACTTACCTACTTTGGTTGAAGCTGACGATAGAATCGCGGTATATATTAATTGCAACAATATTTATAACGATAACAGAAGTTGTATATAAAATGTTCAGATTAAACAAAGTTTGCAGTAAGGCATAATAAGTTGCTTTGCTAATACGCTATATCGGTATATAAGTCTGAAGATAATTCGTTGTCCAAGAATTGAATTGCTATTGTTAGCGTATCTCGTCGACTTTGCAAACTTCCAACTTTGGATACTATTAATAATATTTCTAAAGCCTTATTCCTAATGCGAGTTGCGATACTTCTTTACTTAATTCCTTATAAAATATAATTTAAAGGAGTTAATAGCAACTTTACGATAAATATAAAATTGGGTTATAACTCTTATAATTAGTCCTGTAGGAAGATAAAGCAAATTTATTTAAGGGCCTTGATACTCTATTTCTCTTTTTCTTGGTCGCCCAGGAGTTGAGATATTCTGGACTAGAAGTAGCCTTTAAGAGAAAGGGTCCAAGAGCTATTTGTTATATTCGATTTTACAATAGTATTAGCTGTAATGGCCCTTATTTTCCCCTTAATTCTATTTTGCTTTCTCTAGGGTTATTTGGACCCTTAATTATATTATTAAAATATTATTATTATACTACTTATTTTCCATTTTATCAGGCGAAGCAATTGATATAAAACAGTATTAGGAATGTTTATTTACTACCTACTTAAGACCTTATAATTATATATATTAAGGTACTATGTACCATTATTTATCAATCAGATGATTTAGCCCTGAGTGCATCTGACAAATAGGCTCAACTGCCTATATTCGTCGATTTATATCTAAGAGAATATTTAGTAAATAAGGATCGAGACCAGCATTGACGGCTGTAATTTTGTATTCTATTCCAGAAGCGTTCTATTGCCGTTGTAACTATAATATACGGTCGAGTAGTAATCCGAGAATTTGAGATCTACCTATAATATACAATAAAAGAAACAGATAAGTAGTATCCTTAATACTATCGTTTATTAACAGCTTTTCCTATTTATCAGAAGAATTCTGACTTGGAGCCGAGTTTGGAAGAAGAGGACTATATTCCTGGGACGATAAAGGAATTAGAGAATATAACCTATATTGGGTCTTCGATAATGATAAATGGTAAAGGTTCCTATCTTTCGATTCAGACTCCGTATATAAGAGGCTTGCTGGATTACAGTCCCTTAAGATACTATTCGGTTCTATAATATACTCTTCCGGCCCAGAAAACGCATAGTTATAGGATTTACGACCGGCTAGGCCAGCTTCTGGTTAAAGCAAATAGCGCTTTTTAACCAAGGATTGCTCGTAAGGACTCCTGGGTACTCTGGATCAAATGCTGGTCTATTTCGGTTGCTATTATCCTTGATTTCGCCACCTCCTACCGTAAAGTTTAGCTTTGAATCTATATTATACTAGGTACTTGTTATAATTAGATTGATAGTGGAATCCGTATTAAAATCTATATTATCAAAGTTATATACTCTATTTTTATATATAATTAGTAATTTAGCATCCTTAAAGATAGCTCCGTTTGCTGGAGATTAGTTACAATCCTATAATAGATCGTTGGATTTTAGCGATAGCTAGCTGAAAGCTACAACCTAATTTTAAAGCTAAATAATAATATTATAATTAATATCGTTGCTTAATATAGTCAAGTTGGCGTTTTTATTATTATTATTACTTATATTTGAATTTAGAGTAAAAATACTACTATTAAAGTCTGTTTTAAGCTAGGTTAACCTGTTAACTTTATTAAGGTAGTAAGAATTAAGCAAGTTTATTCTAACTTTTACTTTTTATTTTACTTGCCGAAATAAGTCGTAGATTTTAAATAAACTATTTCTATTAAAAGAGACTAATACTGGATCTATTTATACGATAAAGGAAGCCGTATTATATTAGGGAAGGGGAGGCTTATATTTGTTACAAAGACCAAATTCGTTTGCCTTTTCCTCTAGGGTACAACTTGAGAGCGAATTATAATATCGCGTTATATATTTTATAAGAACTGTATTCTGAAATAAGTTCAATCTTTCTATTATATATCTTGCTACGCTATATATAAAGAGTAAAATATATATAAGGCCAGCTACTCTTGAAACTAATTATAAAAACTGTTTATATATTATATTACCCTTTTGAGTCTCACGAGTTTGAAAAGAGTCGATATAACCATTTTTAAGCGCTTTTAGGAATATACTTGCTCCAAAAACGCTCTGTTTTTATTACTTTATACTTTTATATTTTTAATTGTCCGAGCTTTTTCTTGGAGTCTTGTATAGCAATCTTCGAATTCAATATCTACTTGTAGGTTCTGCCGAGCTACAAGTTCTGCTTCTAATAAATATAATATATTATAATACTCGATAATAAGTTGCTCTAGCTCAATATCTTTAATATTTTCAAAGATATTTGTCTATATAAATTTCAATTTCTTAGGAATAGAAAATATAATATAAACAAAGTATATAGCGAGGCTGACCAATAGTCAGCAAGGCTAGAATAAACGCGATATAAGGCGTAAAAGTAATTTAAGATAATATACGCTAATTTCAAGTCGGGAACTATATTTTATAAAAAGTTTTTTTCTGACTCCTTCTTAGGGAATTAAGTCTATATTCGCCCTTGACTTTATTTTACAGCGATCCCTAAACTATTGGACGTAAATATATTATATCTAATATCAATTCCTAATATCAGCCGCTGAGTAATCCAGAGGCCATTTAAGAAAGGATAGTAAGCGAATAGATTCTTAATCTTTTCTCGTACCCAAGCTGCAGACCAACGATGTTAACTACTTGTAACTGGCGACGAAGGGTGATTGCCTAATATATCAGTAATATATAGCTAATAATAACTAATAATAGCTAATAATAGCTAGTAATAGAGACTAGTATAATCTGAATAAATAATTATATTATTGTAATAATAACTTTAAACTTATATTATATAAAATATTTTAAGGCTTTATACTATCCGGTCTATCTAGCAGTATTTAATTATGTAATATACAAACTTATATCTAATACAATACCCTGTTTTGGAAGTATATAGTTACAAAGTATCGATATCCGTAGAATATTATATATAACTAGACTTTACGGAGCTCGCTATTATAAGTATTAATAAATAAAACTTTTATAGGTTCTCTACAAGAGTTTGATTACTTTGCTATTAAATTATTATAAAATTTATCGGAGAAGCTAGAAGATAGTATTAATAGGCCTTTTGTCCTTAGGTCGCCGCCTGATTTAGCTAAATTATAAAAATAATCCTATTCTTTATAATAAAGTTTACAAATCTTAGTCAAATTGCGAACCCTTTATTCTAATTTAATAATATTATATATATTCTCAAGTTCCTTCTCCTTTCAGTACTACCGAAATCTTGCTAAAATACTTATATTATGCTTTTGTTTCTCGTCGTTCGATCTCGAACCAGACTCTAGGTCGATAGGTATCTATATAAGGCCGTTGGGAGTTTAAAAGGAGTAGTTGCTCTGCGCCCGAGAGCCTACGGTATTATAAAATAATAAAGTTAATAGTTCGACCAGTATTTGAAATAATACCGAATAAGTTAATACTTGATAGGTTATTAAGGATTGCTAGAATACTAGTATATTATAATAAGGGGTAATTAAGAGGTAATTATTATAATTGGAAAAAGATTGCAAGGTATATCGATTTGTATCTTATAAATATATTAATTGTATAACTTTTATATTAAATATCCTTAACTTAGGTAAAAAGGTAGAAAACGGAGGTAACAGGAAAGGTCTAAACTTTATTATATTAACCTCTCTTACGATAAACGGATATTATTACGGTTTGGCGGTCTCTAGGCGACTGCTTCGGCCTAAGGATACTATATATAGAGCTATCGCTTAAGGATACGATTTTTGGCTAGACTTATAGATCAATATTCCAATCTAGGCTTGTTTAGGAAGTAAGTCCGTTTAATCTACTTAAGACAATTCAAAATAGGGTAAATAGCAAAGACGATATAGATCGCTCCTTCGTTAAGAAGCTCTATCAAGTATAATCGATTAAATTAGATTGAAAATATTATAAATATTCGAGGAGGAATACGATTTTGCTATAGACTATATATTTATAGCGCTTAAGGGCTTGAAGGACGTTATACCGAAAAGTAGGAAAACCTAGAGCGCCGAAGCTTTCTAGGATTTTAATCAGAAACACTTTATAGCCATTGCGCTCCTCGCTTAATAGATACGAATAATAAGAAGATTAATAACCGTCAAAGCATTGTTATAAGGGGAGAAGAGAGAAGTTAGGCAAAAGTACGATTTTATTAGGATCGTAATATAGTTGGTAATTATTACCTACTGAATCCTTTGTCTTATTTTATCGACGCCAAACTCCTTTACTGTCTACGCTAATCGTCGTAGAATTATTTTGAGTATAAAAATAATTTATTTTGTTAATACAATATCGTAATCGAGGGGAGATTAAATTTATATATATTTATAAGGCTATTATATATACGGATTAATAAGGATTCCGTTTGCAAAGTATAGTAACATAGAGCTATCGATAATACCCGAGAGTATATTGAAAAAGTTCCCAAAATTTGATAGTATTAAGATAAATCGCAAACTGTTCAACAGATAGCAAACCGTTTAACAAACAGAAAACGGCTAAGTATAGGAAATCAGCCCCTAGTCTTAACGCGAAAAGCTTAGCCCGGTCCGCGTAAAAGCTGTATTCCTTTATAACTGAAAATAATATAATATATTATACTTTGCCCCTTTCTAAACAGGATAGGGTAAGGTTATTAGGTAAAGTAGAGCTTATACCTTTATTTGGAGATTCAGTTCTTAAATTATAATATCGCGTATAGGGGGATATATTTGGTCCGGAAGTTATATACCTCTAAATTATATTATTAAAAATATATATTTTTTTTACTTAAATCCCCTTCCTATTGTTTTTGTTATCTTTTCTTATATCCGACTTATCTAAACCGTTCTATATTTATTATAGTTATAATAGCGAATATAGTATTATATTTGCCGGAGATTAATTTTGCTTAGTTAACTTTTAAAAATATTTAAATTAATAAGGAAATTGAAACTATTTATAGCTTATTAAGAATAAATAAATATATAATATACTTTAAGTTCTTAGTTTTAAGAACCTTTATTAATATTTTGCAACTTTTCGTAAATATTAAAAATACTTCTATATTAATTTAGAGAATTATATCCCAACTTTAGCAACGGGCTATAAACTCTTATTTATTTTTTTATAAATAAATTTTTATTAAAGGGTTTCGATTTAAATTAATTCTTTTTGGATTTAAGTAATATAATTAATATAATCCTTTATATTATAAAATATAAATATATTAGGTTTTATAAATTCGTTATTATAATATTATATTTTAACTTATTTTTAAAGAAATTTCAGGATTTTAAATTAATTATCGATTATAATTTATTTAAGTTAATTAAAAAAAATATATATATTTACGGGATTTAAAAGGCTAAAAAAAAGCTCGAATTAATATATTTAATAATACTACGGAAATAACTTATAATAAATAAAAATATAAACTAGCAAAATATTATTAAAGAATTATCAAAAAAGCTAGCCTTAAGATAAAACTTAAAAGAGTAATTTTAAATTAAAATATTTAAATAAGTTATTTATATATATACCTTCCGATATACCTGTTAATAATATTTAATATTCTGACCCTCGGATCCTTAAGTAATTTACGAAAAACCTTATATATTTTGATATAAGATATTATAACTAATATAATATCCCTTCCGATATCCTTAAACAGGAATAAAACGATTAATTTGAACTTTTTCTAAATAGTTATATAAACTTCTTTAGGCTATTAATAGCGGCAAACTTCCTTATTAGAATCCAAAAAGGATTAGGGTAGCAGATAATTTTATTATTCCAGAGCTTTCTTGAACTCTCTGATAATAGGTTAAATTATTAATAATATAATTTCGGAATAAATTATATAATAAACTAAAATATATCCCTTTATACTAGTTTTCTGAATATCTTTTATTTATATTAATTTAAATATTTTGACTTGGAAGAAATATAGGCTATACTTTTTAAATTAAGATTTTTCGCGGAATAATTAAAATTAAATATATCAAATATACTTAATTAAGGCTTTTATATAATAATATATATACCTATTAGTTTTCCTAATAACTATTTAATATAATATTATTAAAATTAAAGTTAATATATATTAATAATAGTTTAGAATCTTCTATTATAATTATTATACGGTTCTAATATATAATAAATCGATTAAATTCGTTTCTACTTATAAATTACTATTTTATATATAATAAAGAAATAATATTAATAGAAGATAATAAATATATTTATTATTAACTTCTATCCTTTTGGAAAAAAAAGAATAATATATTCGTATTTTTTATTTAAAGCTTTATATATTATAATTAAATACTCAAAATATTAAGTAATTAAATAAAATTAAAAAAAAGCTTAAATTTATACTAAAAGTTAATTAAAGGCTTTTAATTCAAATAAATACCCGAAGTATTTATATTAACCTTAACTGCTTTATTATACCGCAAGCGATTATTTCTATATATTATCAATAATATTATTTAACTTATTAAAAATAGTTATTTAATAAATTTTAATATTATTTTAAACAATCAAAATATTAATAATAAATAAATAATCTTTAAACAAATAATTTTACTATTCTTATATATATTAAATATTTTTAATATTAATAAAGAAATAATTCGACTTTTTGCAAAAGTCCTTAATAAAGAAATATTATTATTAAAATTATTAAATAATATTATAAATTAGTATTATATTAGGAAAATTAATTAATATAATTATAATAAAACTTTCAAAGAAGCTAAAGAAAGTCTTTGAAATACGTAAAGGCAATATTAAAGAAAAATAGGAATATTAATATTAAATAAATAATAATACCGAGATTCTTTCTATAATTAATTAATATAATATAAATAACTAGGAATTTCCTTATATAAATAAATATTTATATTATTAACGGAGAGGTAACTATTTAATTAACTTATAAAAGTTATTATTCTTTAAAAAGCCGAATAAATAATATCCTTTAGTTGGCTAGACCGATACTCAATTGTTAATTACTTTACAATTGTTATCCTCCTAATCCTTATTATCGTTATAATCCTTATTATTACTGTCTTCCTTATTATTAGTCTTAATATTTATATAATCTTTGTTCCCAAACCTACTTTTATTGCTCTCCAAAAAAGTTTTATGATTTAAATACCAAAAGCTATCCCTATTACCTTCTTTATTATTATTATTTTTACTTTCGGTATTAGTATTCTTATTATCTTATTTATTAAGTTCAATCTTTATAGCCTTCCTATATTCTTCTTGTTTTAGTAGTTCCTTAATATAGGAATATATAATCGTTTTAAAGATATTTCAATAAATATTAAGCTTTTTTATCCCTTCTATTTCTTATATTATTTTAAATTAATTAATTTAATCAAGAATTAATTTTTATGTTTTTATTAATTTTATTAAAAGAATAATATAATATTAATTAATAAAAGGATACCGAGACTCGAATAAAGGAAAATTAACTAAATAAAATAATATATTTAGAATTCTTTCCTTTTTAATAATTTTATATTTCTTTGTCTCTTTTTCCTATAAAGAATTATCTTATTTATTAAATAAGATAAATCGCTTACCCTTTATAATTAACAGGGGGTAAGGAATATATAATAAACTCGTTTTATAGTTTTTAATTAATTATTTTAATAATTTAAGCTTTAAAAATTATAAAAATAATATATTAAACTTTCGTTTTAAATTTATAATACTCGATTATTTTATTTTATTTAAGGTTAAAAGAAGATTCGGAAGAAAATATAATATTTCTATTTTTAATTAATAAATTATTTTTTATTATTATTATCTGATAAATTTTCTTAAATTTTTATATTTATTTAGTTTTAGCTCCTTTCCTTGTTTAATCAGAAATAGATATTTAAAAGGGAGCCAAAAGTAAATAATAACTTAATAAAACAAATCCTATTGCGTATTACGATTATATTTCGGTTACGTTTGATTTAGAAACTTGAACCTATATTCTAAGGATTTAAATAATATATAAATAAAAATATATAAATTCGGCCTTATATTTGAAAAGGGCTTTGCGAATAAATATCTAGGCTATATACTACTAAGCCTCTCTTATTTGATACCGACTAGGGAAAGGTAGTAATAGATCTAGTAGAATATCTATAACTAAAAAAATATAAATACAAAATAGATACTGGAGCCTAAAGAAAATACTAATACTCGAATTAGAAATAAATATTCGAGCTAGAAGTAAATACTCGAGCTAGAAATAGATACTCGAGCCAAAAGTAAATATTATATTAGGATTAAATATTATACGAGAACAAGGATTAAGAAATCTATTAAAAAGTAATAATTATTAAGGAACGGATTAATTCAAATATTTATATTTTTTAGAAAATTTATATTTAAAATTAAAGTTATAAAAATCTAATTTATAAGTTGCTTATAAAAGTCCGATATAATATAATTTATTAATATATTATAATTATATTTATTATATTAAAATAATCTATTATATTTAAATCTTAAGTTTAATATAAATAAAGGACTAAAATTTATAAAAAAATAAAAAAAAATAAATTATCTTTAAAGAAAATAATAAGGTATTTAAAATAAGAAAATTTAAAAAAGGAAAAAACTTTATATCCAAAATTAGGCAAAACAGTATAAATATCTTAATAAATTATTTACTTTGAACCCGGAAGTCTTAAAAATATTAAATATAAAAAAATATATATTAAAGATATAAAGAATAATATTAGGAAAGCTCGCTACCAAAGAAAATCGTTTAAAAGGATTAATAAAAGATTTAAACCTATTAATTGCAAATTTCGATAAATAAGTTTAAAAATTAGAAAAAATAATATAATTTATATAATATTAAATATTTTAATTAAGATTCGAATTCAGAGAATAGAAATAAGGAAATTAGAATTTTAAATATAATAATAATTATTCTGAATAAATAATTCAAATATTGGTTTAAAATATTACGAAATTATAAGAATTATATTGTCTTAGCCAGATAAGCTATCCGAATCTAGTATTTGAACCGCTTAACGTATTGCTATACCTAAATAGCAACTATAGAGCTATTCCTTGGGTCTATATTATATATAGATTTGCTGACGTATATACGGTTAGTTGAATAAAAGTATATTAATAATAATAATATTAATTAAAAATTGAATTACGGCAAAGGACGTAAAGGTATATAAACGAAGTTTATAAAATTTATTTCTTTTATATCTGATCTTTTATAAAAATATTATTATTAATAACTTTCTTTTTAATATTATCTTTAAATAATCTAATATTATTATTTAATTAGGAAGCAAATACGGCGAGTTATTAGGATATATAAATTCTTCCTATTGAAAATAAAAAAATAATATATATATTATTTATTATAACAGCTTTAAAGTATTCCGAGGGGTATAATAATTAAAAAATTATATTAAATAAATATCGTCCATCCTTCATATATTTTTCTATTATAAACTTTATTAAAAAAGAAAGAAATAAATTAAAAAAGTATTCTTTTATTATAATTTAATTATCTTTATTATAAAAGATAAATTTGAATTATTTTCAAAAGGTTTCGTCCTTTTCTATAATTTCTATAAACGTTAAAATAATTAATTAAAAAAGAGTTTCTTTAAATAAGATCTTTTCTTCGAACAAACCCTTTTCGGACGAAATCTTATTTAAATAAAAACTTAATAAAATTATAAAAAATACTATCGAATTCTATTCTCTTTTGCTATTATATATTATTAGCTTCTTAATATTATTTATTGGTTAAGATTCCTAAATATTATATAAATAGGGCGGACTTTTAAACAAATAATTTATATCTCCTAGCTATTTTATATAATCTTATTATTCGCTTATATTTCGATCTTTTTACGTTTCTTCCGCGTTTGGTTGCTTTTAAGGTATATATATTTAATTTATACCTTTTTGCAAAAGGTCTTATTTTTATTTTTAATTATTATTTTTTTTATTTTTTTTATTTAATTCAGGTTCTAAATAAAATATTTATTTATTAAAATAAATTAGATAAACGGACTTCTTTACGAAAATGGGTTAAATATTACTCCTTTAATTTTTATTTATTTTATATATATTATTAAGGAAAAAAAAGTCTTCATTTTATTTATATATTAAATCGAAAAGATATATTTTTTTTTCTCTAATACTTTCTAAATTTATCGATAATATATATAAGTTTCGATTATCCGAATAATAATTATCCGTTTATATAATTAAAATATTTCGCTTTTAAATTATTAATTTTCTTCGATTTAAATTTTAGCTATTCTATTAAGTTAATTAATTTATATAATATAAATTTATTAAAGTTCTTTATTATCCGGATTTTTCTTTTATTAAATTTAGGTTTTAACTTTATAAAGCTTAATAACAACTTATAAAAGTATTGTATAATATAAAGGAATATTTATTAATAATATAAAGCTATACGGTTTTAAATAATATTAAATCTAAAAATAAAGGCCGTTTTTATTTTTTAAATAATATATTTATTTCTTTTCTAATTTATTTCAGAAAAGCTTTATATTATCGTTATATATAAAATTCCCTTAAGTATTTTTATCAATTTCTTTATTTAATAAATATAAACTTAAATATATTTGAAATCTTGGAAGAAAGTTTAAAAAATAAAAATAAGACTTTTTTATATTTATAATTTTGCTTAAATTTTTATATAATAATTTAAATTAAATATATTAAATATCTCCCCTTTCTTTAATTAATAATATAAAATTATATTATTAAATATTAATATATTAAATATTTTAATGTTTTAATATTTTTATTATAATATAATTTATCTTTTATATATTATATTTATTATATCGAATTAAACCGGTTTAAAATTTCTTAATATAATTAAGGTAATAAAATATTTTTTATAATTTGATAATTTAATAAGCTTATAATATATAAGAAAGGCTGACTTATTTTATTATATTTCGAATTAATTATAGCTTTTGTTATACCGAATTGTATTTTATTTAATTATAAAGTTAAAAAAGGTAATAAAGTATCGAAAGCTATTATATAATTTTCTCTTCGAAGCAGTTTCTTTAACTCCTATTATTTATTTTCTATTAAATATATTTATTATTAAACTGTTATAAATAAGTTAAGATAATATTAACAGATTTTATAATAAACTTTATTATCGATAGGTTTCTTCTTATTAAATAATTATTTAATTAAATAAATCTTTAAATTATTGCTTAAATCTAAAAATATAAATAAGAAATATTTTGCTTAAACAAGGATTAATCGATTATATTTATTAAATATAAATTTATAATTTATTAAAGTTAGAGAAAAGTTATTTCCTTCCCTGTTTAAATTTAATATTAATTATAAAAATATTCAAACCGAAATTCTAAAGGAAATTATAATCTAGGCTATTCGGTTTATATATTATCGAATAAAACAGTAAAAGAAATCCTAATAGAATAGATAATAAGGTCTAATTATTCCTAGTTGATTATAACTATTATATAATATTAATTATTTTATTAAAAATAATTTTTACCTTTAAAAATTAATATCAAATTCTTCATATTAGATTTATTAAGTATATTAAGTTTATTTTTCGAAAAATCAAAATACTTAAACCTAATTTATATTAAGTTTATATATTTTATTTACTTCTTTTACTTTAAGTTTTCTTCTTAAACTTATACTCGAGTATATTATATTATAAAAATATTATTTAATAGCTAATATTATTATCTCCGTTTATAGGAGGGAAGCTTTAATATTAAAAGATTATTAACGAAAATTTATAATTAAGTTTAAAGAAAATTAAATTAATTAAAAACTAAAATAATTAATATCTCTTAAGAAATAAATATATTATTATAATTAATAATTTAAGATATTAAAAATAAATATTATTTTAATTATTAAATAGCTTTATATTATTTTATAAATAGAAAAATATATCTATTGATTTTCTATTATATTTTAAATAATTCTCTTATACCTTTTTTTATATACTTTCCGTCCCTATACTTTATAGCTTTCCTATTTATCCTTTATTAGTTATTGACGATATTTTATTATACGATATTTAAAATAGTTTCTTATTCCGCTAAGTAGTATATATAAGTTAATCTGAAATATCCTTAAGATTATCTACTTATTTCGAATAATATATTATTAATTAATAATAATCCCTTATTAATTAGAAATACTTAAAACTTATTAAATATTTATAATAATATCGTTATTAAATTAATAAGAAATAGAATATACCTTAATAAAGAAGGTAATAAATATGTTATTAATTCTATAAACCGAAAATATTTGACTTTTAATAGGCTTAGTATTAAATAGGATATTAGAAAAATAGAGTTATTTTTATTAAACGGTCTTTATCCTCTTAATTAAAATTTATTCCTATTAATATAATATTTAGAAAAGATAATATTATTAAGAAATTAAATAGAAAGATATTTTTTAAAGTAAAAAAAGAATCCCTTTAATAATTATATAATAAAGGCTATAATCTTAAAGTTAATAAGCTTATTATTATAACAAAAAAGAAAAATTTAAGTTTTAAAATAATAAAAAATTATTTAACTTTAAAAGTAATTATAATATAAAAGTTCTTAAACTTAAATAGGAATATTAATCCTTTTATATTCCTTTAAGTTTAAAGGGAATATTTTATTAAATATATAAATATTTATAAATTCGGAGCCGAATTTTATATTATTTTTAAATATATATTAATTTCTTTAGTTTAAATTATTATAATATTTATTTATTTTAAAAAGATTTATATAATAATAATAATTAATTAAATAAGATTCTAGCTTATTTTACTTAAATATTAATATTAATAAGTTTAAATATTCAATAATATTGAATTCCTCAAGTTTAAAGACCTGATTTATAATAATATTATTTGCTTATTTATCTTCTTAAATAATAATAATAAGGTTAAAATTAATATATAAAAGTATTATATAATTATATTAAAAGAAATCAAAAAGGGGTATTTAAATATTTAAACTATTAAAGATTTTATAATATAATTATTAAAAAAGTATAAAAGGAGCAAAGTAAATAATTTATATTATTAATTTTCTATAATTAAAAAGTTCTTATTAAAAATTATATTTACTTTTATAAAAAAGCTTTTATAAATTAATAAATTTAACCCTCTTTAAATAATAATAATTTTAACTTTTAAAATATATTTTCTTCTATAATTGGAAGAAGGATAATTTCGGTTTATTAATATTAATTATTTAAGTCTTATTATACAGATTTTATATAATAAAGTAATAAGCTATATTATTTTTGCTTCTAATATAATTTATTAACTTTTTATATAACTTTATATTTTATATTTTATTTACAATTTATTAAGTTATATTATATATAAATATTAATTATAAGTTAAAGTTTCGCTAAATTTATAGCGTAAATAAGCTATTATCTTAAATATAGTTTAAAGTTTATTTTTCCGGAAGTTATAATAATAATTATAAATATTCTAATATTTTAATTTATAATTAATTCTAAATATTTTATAATTAATTCTAAATATTATAAAGTTATTTCTTAACTCCGCTTTTTCCTTTTAATTAAACTTAGATTTAAATTCTTTATTATATTTAATATCTTCTAATATTTTTTAATATTTAATTAATTTTAATTATTTTAATTATTTTAATTATTTTTTATATTTTTTATATCAACTTTCTTTATATATTCTTATTATGATATTAACTTATTATAAAGATTATTTAAATCTATATTATTATTATAAACAGCGTCTTTTTCCTTTTAATATATATAAAAAGTATTTTATTTATTTAACAAGTTCTCTAAATATTTAATATTATTATATTTAAGTATTTTATTTATTTATTAATTATATAATATTATTATCTTTTTAAGGTTATAAAATCTTATCCATATTCTGTTTTAACTTTTAAATATTTTATTTAATATTTTTTATATTATTTTTTATATTTTTTTTTTCGATAAAGCAAGAAATAAGGCAGGAATTCTTTCGATAATTAATATAATACCGTTTTTCTTTGGTCTTTATTTAAGTTTCTTAATCGATTTATTAAATTTATTATTATTTAATTCCCGATAAATTTATTATTTAATAAAGATAATATTTTTTATATTTATTATATTATATATATTTACTATTATTTATTATAATTTTATATATTTTTTATATATATTAAGGAACCTTTATTTGTTTATCGTAAATTATATAATTATTTTTATTAATATTTTATTTATAAATTAGTAAGGTATATTTATTTTTAACTTCTTAATAATATTTTTATTATATTTTATTTATAAGCTTTCATACAAATTCTTTTTCTATAGCTATTAAATACTAATGTTTTTAATTAAATATATATTCTAATATTATTTGAGTTCTAAATTATTTATTAATTAAATTTATCTTTATATTTTAGTTAAGATTTTCGGTTTTATATTTATAATTTAGCTTTTTATTATTTTTTATTAGAATAATATATTTCGGGGATACTTTTTACAAATAATAATTATTAAAGCTAGCGGTAGCTTTAAAATAAGCTTTATTATTTATAATAAATTGAAAATTAACTTAGAATAATATATTAAATTATAAATATTATTAATTGGTTTTTAATCCTTCTTATAAAGTTATTTATTTATAATAATATTTTATAAGGAAGGTAAATAAATAAATTTAAATTTATTAATTAACCCTTAAAAAAGATTTACTTTCAAATTTTAATAGCTAGCTAAATATAAAGGCAGATCTAATTAAAGCGATTTCTATTTAATATTATTTATTAATTTGTATAAAATTAATATTCTTTTAAGGGAATTTAAAAGAGTTCTTATAATTATTTCAGGATTTGGAATAGTCGTTTAATTACCGTATTTATAATAATTAATCCGAAGCTATAACGACTTTACTACTTATATATAGCGAGTTTGCTTAATTTAATAATTAAAAAATATTAATAAATATATAAATTATTATTAATAAATTAATTATTAATAATAACAAAAGATAAAATACCGGTATAAAAGATTTTGAATTAAGCCTTAAAAGATAATATATTAAATAATAATTATATATATAAAATACAAATTTTATTTTAAAATTAGTATTATTAATTTGTTCAGATTTTATATATTTTTATTTATTATATATTCAAATATAATAAGTATAGCTTTTTAAACAAAGACTAATATTAACGAGTCTTTATTTATAAAGGGATAATAAATTTAAATAATATTTTATAAATAGAAATATTAAGAAATTATAAATCAAATAAATTAATTATAATACTTATAATAATAGAAAAGGGAGGAGAAAATTAGGATAAAAATATATTCATAAATAGAGTTTCTAGACCTAATAAAGCAAAGCTAATACTTATAAAAAGAATATTAAATAAGTTAAAGGAAAAGAAAAAGGGTAATAAAATATTTATTATAAATAAGATTCCTTACTTAATCAATTATAATAATTTATTAATAAACCAAAATATTTAGATCTTAGGAAATTCGAAATGATTTGCAGAGGCTTATACGAAATTATTTAAATAACAAATTGAATTTGTTAAAAATAAATTATTAATTAAATAAATAATATTTAAGCGTTAGCCTCTATATAAATAAATTCAAAGTATTCTACCTAATTAAGTTTTATTTTGATATAAGATATTTTAAATAATTAATAAATCTATTGCTGCCGCAAGCGGTATATAATTCTTTGGTATAAATTATACTTTGTAATATAGACTACTTTTGGTATATACTACTGATGATAGTATAAACCATACTTTGTAGTATAGACTACTTTGGGTATACGCCATTACTGATAGTATAAACTACGCCTTATAATATAGACTACTTTGGGTATACGCTACTACTAATAGTATAAACCACGCCTTATAATATAAACCATTTTGGGTGTATACCATGCTTCATATTATAGACTACTTTGGGTGTACGCCACTGCTGGGGGATTTTAATTTGATTTAATTCCTAGTACCCGAGCCGCCCAATCAGGTTATTTATATCGATATAACTAGTCCAATCTATTCAATCAGATCGCTGTATAACGGCTTGGATCTAGCTATACTTTACGGTGTTTATTACCGATTATATCTACAATAGTATATATCCTGTTCTTCGTCGAGGGTTTCGTATTATTAGAGAAAGCCTATTTCCTTTATGATATTAGTCGCCATCCCGGCGTAATCTGTTAGCTAGGTTAAGGGGGGTACATCTACTTTTATACAAAGGAAATAATAATCTGCGAGAAGATTATAATTTACGCTAAGTCTTCTTTATTAGGTTAATTAGTAAGGCTATAGCCCTTCTACCAGTAAATTTTTACTAGATTCCAATACTTTGCTGCTTAAGTTAGTACAATATTGAGTATATTAAAGTAAGCTACCTCCTCTAAATATCCTAATCTCAACTAAAGGCGTAACCTTAGATCCAAGCTTGTACGATCGAAGCGCCGATTATAGCAAAACTTATCAGTACCTTCAAAACTTTGCTAAAAGAGCCATTCCGAGTAAATAACAGGCTATCGATAAGCCTCTATACCTCGCCTACAAAACCAAAAGGCAGCTATAACCTTTTGACTAAAGCTGGCAAGGTCAAGCCTAAAGCTCTTAATCGAAATACTTATATAGGTAAGATATCGACTATTGATAATCAAAGTTCGGGCATAGCTAATTAGATTCAGCTCCGAATAGTACCTCTATACGTCCTAATACCGCATTCCAAAAGCAGTTTGTTACTACTTTCAAAGGATCTAATATAATTATCTATTCGGTACCTACAGGTATATTTATTCAAACTATATTAAAGTACAGGCTTTCAAATCTCTATAGGTACCAAATTGCCTAGGGATCTTTTACTTGTATACAAGTATAGCGACTACTATTCTTTACAAGCCGCTACGGAAATGACCGTCGAAGGTATACTATATTTAATACTTTAATACCGGCTGAGGATTTACTGTCTCTAGAGTTCAACTCTAAGATAATCACCTTCTTGACGACCTATAGGAAGATACTTATAAAGGATAAATAGCTTAAAAACTATCCTCAACCAACAGAAATATCGTAAATATAGAATCAGGACTCTGCATCAATATTAAACTTAGCCTACAATAGTAAACTATACAGATCTTTGCTACTAATAATAATAATAAATTTTATTCCGCCCGGAGGCACTAAGCCTATAGGGCTCTAGCGTTATGAACCTATGGATCTATTGCTATGCTTAAGTCCTATAATAACCTATATTAAAACGTTTCTAATCGCCGTCCTTTATGTTCGTTCTTTGCTACTACTATTATAGTCGTAACCCTAATATTTTGCTTTGACCGGTATTGACTAAACAGCAAGGGGCCAAAATTATAATTCGGCCAATCGTAGCTCTATAATATTATCCGGCGTATTCAGGAATCTGTTACTCGTAATAAGATATAGAACGAACTGATATATTATACAATATATTCTACCGCTTCTCGTACTCTTTAATAAGGAGAATTAGTTATCGTCCTAGTAAGATCTTTAGTCTACTATAAGAATCTTAACAAGCTATATTTATAATCTTTGTCTATTTTATTTTCCCGGCCCTACTGCTTTATTTTTAACCTTTCGAAAGTTTTAGCTTTTTCGACTTTAATATATCCCGTAGCTAAGAGCGTATCGTTGAAGATAAAGTAACTATTTTAAAAAATAAGCTAGTTTATTTAATAATATTAATAAATCTTCTATATATATATTCTTGTCGGGTTATTAATATATAATATTTATTAATAATTTTTAATTTTTAATAGAGCTAATTTCTTCCTTAATATTTCTATAATATAAAAGCTAATCTGAACGTAATTTAATTAATATTTTAAAAAATTTAAGAGTAATAATATTTTTAAGTTTCTATTAATATTTTTTATTCCTAAAGGTTAAAGTTCCCCAAAAAACTTTATATTATAATATTAATTTTTCTGTTAGGAGTACCAATCCCTATTACGTTTACTTTTTTTTAAGAATATTTGTATCGATTTTCTTTATAATCTTTATATCAAATACCGTTAATTAGTAGGTTAAGTATATAAAATATATAATCAAAAAGTCGATTAACCCTATTTAGAATTAAACTCCTTATTAAATATATTTTATTCCGAATATACGGTTAAAGATAACCTAGAATAATAATTAAATAATAATTTATTCGAAAATATTATTATAAACGATATTAAATTATAATAAATAGTTAAATAATTTTATATTTCGATATAGATTTATTCCTTTTAAAGCAAACTCTTAGTTTATATTAATATTTATAAAAAGGAAACAAGGGTATTATTTATAATATAATATTTTTATTTTATAAAATTATTTTATATAATTAATATATAAGAATAGAATTATTAATCAACCTTTTATAGCCCTTCTTAAAATTATTATATATATAATAATAAAGTTTAATTTTATAACCGAAACCTTTTAAAAATTTAATAAAATATTTTAAATATAAAGATTTATTTCTAATTTGAATAAAATTAATATAAATATTACCGTATAATATAAAAGCTATATAATTCTATAATCTTAATAATAATCTTATTTTATTTTTAAATTAATAACGAATATCTTAAAATAATTGAATATTAAAGAAACCTTGCCCTTTCAACTTTATTATTAATACTTGAAGATCTATTAAGGGCCTTAAAAATCTATATATTATTCTTGTTTAAGGTAATAGCTTTAATAGGAAACTTGTAATCCGGAATAGTAGCTTCCGATATAGTTATTATTCTATTTACTTATATATCCCTAAATACTCTTTGCCTTCTATTGTACTTTGTATTAAACGATTTGTAAACGAGTTATCTGCTAATATCTATATCGAAGTCCGGTATAATTTAAATAATAAAATATTCTTATATTATATATTATTATAAGAGTTAGTAGCTATTTAAACAGATAATAAGCAGATTTTTAAATTTAAAATTTAAAATTAAAATTTAAAACAAAATTTAAGAATTAGAAATAAATTAAAGATCCAGAAGTAAATAAAGGAGTTAGAAGTAGAGTAAGGGAGCTAGGATTAATTAAAAAGTTAAAAATAAATAAAAAGGTTAATATTATTATTAATTAGCAATCTCTATCCGCGTATATAATTATTTGATTATTAACTTTTATTCGGTATTATCCCTAATAATATTCCCGAATACTTTATATTTATTAGGGTATATTAAGAATATCTATTTATTATAATTTAACCCTAAGCTTTATAAGAATCAAGGATATTGAAAAATCCGTAATACGTTATTAGCAAAGCTAAACTTTGCGAAGTATATACAGATATAAATAGGTTAAGTATTATATAATATACCAAACTCCGAAGAACGCAGATAGATAATAGACTATATCGTATTTAGAGGTAAATAAAAAAGGCGTCTAGAATATATATTATTAATAAAGAACAATATATAATATTTTAAAGGCTCAAGCTTATATTTAACTAATACGATATTTATTTATATTATTTATATAATTAAATTTATTAAATTTTCTTAACAGCCGCTTATCGTCTAAACCAGTAGATTTGTATTATTTTAGTCTTTCCTTATAATTTGTTAAATTCTGGTCTATTTACTTCCTCGCCTTCTTAATACTTTTATATATAAGATATTCGAAGTATTAAAGGGTATTAGACCGGGCGTCTATAGGCAGGACGAAGCTAACGCATCGATAACTATAATTTTATAAGTTATATATTTATTTGCCGGTATTAAATATATAAAATAAAGTATTACGATAAGGCCCTTTGCGGTTCAAGCTCTTAGGGAACTAAATATCTACGTATTTTATAATAGCCTATTCGACGTATTTATAAATTCTATATTCTTTATCTTAAGGGAATAATTGCCGAAAAATATCTTTTAGAAATCTTTTTTATTTATTTAGATTTTTAATCGGTATATTTAATAATACCTTTTAAAACCTTTTATATTTTTCTTCGGGATATATTTTAACAAATAATATTATTTATTTCTTAAAACTAATTAAGATAAAACTTAGAATATTTAATCTCTAATTGTTTTATTTTTAAATAAAATAATATTAATATTTAAAGTCTTTATATATTCGGGAAATTAACGAATATATATCGAAAATAGTTAAATATTATATTAATAATATAGTTAATTTATATTATATAAGAATATATTTAATTAGAAATATATTTCGTTTTTTAATTTAATAATTTTATAATATTTTATTATTTTTGCCGGTATAATAATAATATTATAATAAGGTTCGTAATTTTTTATTTATAATATATTATTAGCTATAGCTTATTAATATAGCTTTTAAAAACTTAAATATATAATATATATTACTAATCCTTATAAAAATTAATTAAGTTTAATTATAAATTAATTATATTTATTAAATAAAGATTTTTATATTTTTTTAAATATAATTATTTCTTTATTTATCGAAAGCTTTAAAATATATTTCGATATATTATAATATTTATTATAATATTTATTTATTAAATTTTAAAATAAAGTAAATATATCAAATAACCTTAAAGAAGTTAAAGTATATTTTCGCTAGCTTTCTGGCCTATATAACGAATTTATTAATAAATTTTAAATCGAAATATAATTAAAAGAGTATTTATATTTTTGAAATAGAAGAGAAAAATATATTCGATATAATATATTAAATAAGGTCGCTAAGATAGTTAATAAGTAAAGGTAGGATAATTTATTATACGGTAGGAGAAGGCAAAAAAGGGGGCAGAAACGGTTTTAAGAAAATATTAAATTTATATTCTCGAATACTCCGCCTGATTAGAGTTATAATTAAATATTATAAATATTATAATTATTTCTCCGTAGAGATATTAACGATTAAGCCGAAAAATAATATCCGCTTTTGTAAATATAAAGGAAATAAGGCGTAGTTAAATATTCTTAACTTTATTAGGATTAGAGCAAATCTTTGCTTACGAACCTTTAAAGTTATAATCAACTCGATTATTTATACTTTGAAGTCTTAATATTTATAATATTAATTATTTAACTTTAAATATCCTTTTCTTTATTTTTAAATAACGTCTTTACGGCTTATTAAAACTATATTATTATTATTATTATTATAAGGCTTAGCTTTTACGCTCTAATTTTGGCTCCTTTAATATTAACTAATTCCAATCGTTAATAAAAAGGAATTTCTTAATTGAATTTTCCCTTTTTCCTATTAAATAATAATATAATTAATAATATTATATTATTTATATTTAATTTTAGAAAATAATTAATAGTTTTCTCTTTTGTTTATTAGAATATTTAATAATTAATAATATTATTAAATAAAGTTGAAAAGGCTTTTCTTTTATATTACTTGTTATATATAAATTAATTTATTATATATATAAATTTTATTTATAATTATTATAACCTTAAAAAAATATCGAAGTTTATTATTTATATTAAGGATAAATAAGAAAAACCTTTATATAATAATTATTATAACAATATCTTATTTATTTCAAAGAAGTAAAGCAAAGTATAATAATAATTATATTAGGTTTTAATTAGGAAAATTATATATTAAAATAATTATATTAAAATATTTTAAAGTTTGGATTTATTTATATTATTATTAATATTATTTATATATTTTTATTTTTTATAATATAACGGTATTAATTATTAATATAATCGAAACTTTTTAATTAAAATATATTAGCCTTTTTTATTAAAAGCCTACCTTTTTAGCTTATAATCTATAATAATTATATATAATTTATATAAGCGATTCAAACTTTTATAATAGGCTATATTAAATAGAATATTAAAATATTATTAATTGATAAATTATTATATTATTTATAAAAAAGCGTTAATTTTCTATCGAAACCTTTTTATATTTATTATATATATATTAATTAGCTAACCTAAATCCTGAATAATAAACTTTATAAATTTCTGGTATTATCGGTATAATAGGCAAAAGTTGCGTTTATTAAAGTAATATCTTAAGGCCTTGCTATACGTTATAAAGGATAAGTAAGAAAAATAGATTCGCTTGAGCAATTCTATTATAACTTTATTTAAAAGATAATATTATATTATCTTAAGATAGTAAATCCGATATTCTAATAATAAATTTAGGATATAACTTAATTTAAAATAGAAAGATATTATTAGCAAAATATATATTATCTTTTTATATTTTTAAATTATTTATAAATTTAAATAAATAAATTAATATAATTTATCTATCCGGTTACTATTATTTATTATTAATTTATTTTTTAATAAAATAATATTAAAATATTTATAATCTTTATAATTTTCGTAATTCAAGTTATTTATAATATCTCTAAAGTTATTTTCGCTATCAAAAAATAATATATAAGCTTATTATAGCCAAGGAATAAAGCTATTAAATAGAATATAACAGAAAAAAGCAATTCTTAATAACTTTATTTTTATATTAATTCTTATTTTTATAAATATTATAAGATTAAGTTTAAAGAATAAAAGATTAATATATAAGCTTTCTTAAAATATAAGCTTAATAAGATTATTATATCTATTTATATCTTTATCTTAAATTAAGCTAATTATATAAATATATATAGATAAATAAAGATTATAAAGATTAGTAATAGGTAATAGCAAAAATAGTTGAAAACGTTTATATTAGAGTTATTAAAGTTATTTAGCTTCTAAATAACTTAAGTTTATATAATTATAAAATAAAAGAGACTTATATTTGCTAAAGGTATAATTTATCTTTTATATTAATTAAATAAATAATTTATAACCTAATTTATTATTAATATAGAATTTAAAAGGAAAATTCTTTATTTATATTATATTTCTTATTTTATTTATTTAAATTATTATAATTTGTCAATGAAACCAGGATATTTTTATTAATAATAATTATTATAATACCAATTTTTATAGCGAAGAAACTTTAAATATAATTAAATAATTAGCCTTAAAAGCCTAAGTTTTCCTATAAATAGGATTTTAAGGTTTTTATATTATAATATTTATTACGGTATTACAATTTTAGAATATATTAAAGATAATTAAGAAGGTTTATTCAATTAAAAAAGGGAAGAAATAAATATTTAATTAAGATATTAAATATCTTTATATATTCCGAAACTAATAGCTAATATAGGAAGAAGATTAATATAATAAGGCCTCTTATTCTTATATTAACTAAATTAAAAGCTAATATTAAATTATCGAATTTATTAATATTAATATTATATATAATATCGAATAAATCTTGGATTCTTTAAATATTTCCTAGAATATTTTGTAAAATATTTATAAATCTTATCGTTATTACCTTAAGAGTCCTTTTACTATTTATATTCAAAAGCCGTAATTCAATAATAAGCGGCCTTAATCCTATTAAAAGCTTTCCTATATAATAGAATATATAAGCGTTAATCCGATATTAAAAATCAAAGGCCGAAGTTTTATTATTAATATTTCGAATACAAAATTTATATATAATATATTTATAAGAAAAAGTTATTTTAAATATTTATTAAAAATAACAAGAGCAGATTTTATTACTTTTTATTTATATTTAATTAATATCGAAAAAAACCGTCTTTTCCCGGTATATTTATAAAGTAAACTTCTTAGATATAATTATAAAGAAATAGAGTTAAATTAGCTAGCTACAAATAAAAATATTCTAATATTAAATAAAATTTTATTATTTAATTAAAAGAAATAGTATAAATAATTATTAATAATTTGCTAATTTTCTTTTTATATTTATATATTTTTAAAGCCTTTATTCTTATTATTGTTACGGTTATATATATATTATTAATAACTGCTGCTCCGGAGTAATATATTTTTTATTTTCCTTTTTTTGCGCTTTTATCTTCTTATCTTTTTATATTAGCGTATAGTAATTATAAAAGCAAGAAATAAGGTAATCGTTATAACTGTTACCTTTGATATTATATTAATAATATATATTATTCTAGCTAATTATTTAGCAGATATTTTAAAAGGAATAGAATAAGAAAATAGAATAACTTATATATTAATAATAAGAGGAGTTATAATTTATAAAGAATAAAAAAAGAAAATATATATTATTATTATAAAATAAAATATTATAGTTATTATCTTTATAAATCTATATTTTATTATAAAAAATATATAAATATTAAATAGCCAAGCAGCTTAATATTATTATATTAAAGTATTATTTTTATAATCTTAAAGACTTATATATACCGATAAGATTGAAATAGTCAAATAATATATAATTCTATAACTTTGATATTTTTAATACTTCGATAGTTATTGCGTTAGAATTCAAAGAAGATAAATTACTTCAACTTTTTAGAAGAGTATATAAAAAGAAAATAATAGTTAAACAAGAGAGCGTTCAGATATATATTAAGTATAGATATATATTTCCAATCCTTAAGGATAACTGCGGTATATCTACTTCGGACTCCCTTGCTTTAGTTTTGGCTCCCTGCTCTAATTCTGGCTCCTTTGCTCTAGAAGTAACTCCTCTGCTCTAGGACTAGCTCCCCGGCGTCAAAAATAGCTTTTTGCTCCAAAAGTTAATCTTTTACTTTAAATTTAACGCCTTATATATAATAATATATTAATTAAAGAAATCGCAATACCTTTAAATAAAGAAAGCTAATTTAAATCTCTAATATTCTATAATATTTCTTAATTATATTTACTTAAAGAACTTTATAAATATAAAACTAAATATATAAAGAGTAATATATAAAAGATAAAGTATCGAATTATTTATAAAGCTTAACCTTAAATAAGTTTAATATATATTGCGCCGAATAATATAATAAAAAAGTTTAACATATTAATTTTTATTATAAAATATAAATCTTTATATTTTATTAAATATTAATTATTTACTTTTTAATTTATTAAATCCTTCTAATTATAACTTTAATCGTTTTAATAACTTAATAACTTTATTTATTAATATATTCTAAAAGAGGATTATAAATTAAGAACTTTATAATAAAATAATAATTTATAATAATTTAATAATATTTTATAAGTTTGATTTTTTTAATAAATATAATAATATTAAGCCGTTAAAATTAACTTTCATAATTATAAATTATAAATAGAAGATTTAGTAATATAATATTTATTAAGTTAATAATTATTTTAATAATTTCGAAATAATAATATTTATAATATAATATCTTCTCTTATAATATAGCTAATCGAAAACAACTTTTATTTAAATTAATATTTAAAGAAGAAAACGTTTAATTAAAAGGAAAAATAATTTTTAAAATAATTTCAGTTTATTTTCTTATATATATAATATAATTATTATATATTTAAATAAAGTCTAATATAATTATAGAATAAAAGATAAAGATTTCCAAAATAATTTAAATATAAAAGAATAAATTATCTTTATTTTCGGTAATATATATTTTTGTTATAAAGAGTATAATAATAGAAGCAAAAGTCTTTCGACCGGAAATAGAAAGCTTTTATAATATATTTTATAATTAATTAACCTTTTTATCTTGCTGATATCATAATATTATAAATAATAAATTAATTAAAAGGGAGCATTATTTATTTATATTATTATTTTTATATAGAAAAGAACGCCAAATCTACCGGATTGCAAATATCGTCTAAGTTATTTTATATAATTTTATTATAAGAATACTCTTATACTTAAAAGACTAGTTAATATATAATTAATTCTAATCTAATATATTTTATATAATACTCTTTTTACGGATATTTCTCTTATATATTGATTTTTATATAAGAACCCCATATTTCTAAATGTTCGTTTCTAGAGCCCTTTTGGAATTATTTCTAAAACCCTTATAAAATAGCCCTTTTTGGAGTACTGCTAAGAGTCGTATATAAGTTATTAACTTTTGAAATTATATTGGTAGATATTTTAATAAAAAAGCCAAATAAATTAAATATTCTATATTAATATTTTTATTTTTATATATACTTTAAGAATCTTCTTTTGCTTTTTTTTTTTAGTCCTTAATATATTAATAGATTGCTACCTTTACCTTTTGTCAAGGACTAGCGTATAAGTCGTCCGGACTATTACGTATTCGGGCCCTTGGGGGCTTTAATATATAATATTATTAATATTAATAATATATATATACTTAATATATATAATCTTAATATTAGATATATTAATTTTATTATAAAATAAAATTTTCCTCTTGATCTTATATTACTACTAACCCTTAGCTTATAATATTATAATTCTAGTTATTTAAATTTATATAAAATAATAATCCGTAATTAAAATATTAAGAATATAAATATAATCGTAGTATAATAAAAACGCTACCGATATATTACCGAATATTTTATTTAATAATCGAGAATTTAATAGAATCGCTAATTAGAATAATAATATTAGCTTAATTAATAAACCAGAATACAATTTTAATTCTAATAAAAATTAAGAATTAATTATTATTCCTTAAAAATAAAGTAATAATTAAATGATTCTACCTTTAGACGAATTTCTTTTTAACGAATATATAATATAGGCAAAACGCTGCCGAGATAATTTAAGGAAGGAGCAAGAATTAGAACAATTTAAAAAAGAAATTATTTCTCTAGAATATCAAAAATATATTTTAAATATTAAATCAGATAATACCGGAAATATTCGATTAAGCTTATATATAATATCAGGATTTTATATTAAAAAAATAAATAAAAATATATTAACGGATTTTATTTTTGAAATATATAATTCGGGTATATAATATCAATATTTTAATTTTAAATTTATATTTAAGTCTATTTTATATCCTATTCTATTAAAAGAATATTAAAAAAAAGACTATTTATAAGCTTTGCAAATAAAAGTATAATATAATTATTATATTTTATTTAATATTTAATAATTTTCTAATTAATAAAAATAAAATCTTATTTATAATATAATTTTTCTAAGGTAATTTTAAAGAACTTTGGTATAATAAAAAGGATCTTTGCTTAATATTTATATATATATAAGATAATTTTATTATATTTTTAAAAGATTTAATTAGGGATTTTATAAATCGTACCTTAAATATAATTTAAATATATATAAATATATAATAACAAAAATCTTAAATAATTCGACAATTTGAAATTTATATTTAAACTTTGGAAACTTAATTACCTTTTTATATAAAAGAATAAAGGATAATTCAATTTTTTATTAAATTAAGAGAAAAGCTTTATATTAGAATTATTAATATCAGTATTATTTTATTTAAAATAGAAGATTTAATCGCTTTAGTTTTATATTTAAAGCAAAACTAACGTAAAATAAATATATTTATAATATATAAGTTTTGCTAATATAATATAAAATTTATTTATAAAAGAGGCTTTATTAGAAAGGAAAATTACTTTTTTTATTTTAATATTTATTAAATAAATAAAATAATTAATTAAATAAGAATATTTAAATTAAATAAAATTATTTATTATAATTATAATAAATTAAAGTATATATAATTTAATTGCCCGAATAAGATAAATAAGTCTTCTAATTTTAATTATATATAAATCGTAAATATAATAAAAAGGGAAACTAAGATTAAAGAAAATTCTAAATCAAAAAAAAAAAACTTTTAACGGAGAATCCGCCTTACCGGGGGAAAAGTAAAGAATAATCTTAATATTTACCTTTATTTATAAAAGGTTTGTCCTTATATCGATACAAAGAGTATTTAAAATATTAACGAAATTCTATTTTGATATTAAAATTAAAATAAATATAATAAACTAGTATTTTATAATTATTTTAAGTTTAATAAAAATTGTAAATACGGAACTTCCTCTCTTTACTTTTATAAATAATTAAAATATTTATTATTATAATACGTACCGTATACGTTACGAGCTAGAAGATAATTAAAGATATAAAAAAGAATATAAAAATATTTTCTATATTATTAATAAAGATAATAGAAATCCGGATTTAATATTAAGAATACTTATTTTAAATAAATAATAAATTAGAATTGATATTACCGAATAAACTTAATATTATAATATCGAATTATAAATTTTATTTATATTTATTATAAAATAATTTATTAAAACAGTTTATAAAGAAAAAGTTTTATATATTTTTATTTATATTAATACTCCTTTTTTATTAGGTTTTGAAACCTAAATTAATATAATTGAAATATAACCTTTATATAATTAGAATATAAACTTAACGCCTACGATCTTATATAAATATTCTGATTATAAAAATATATTTTTAATAAAAAAATAAATTATCTTCTTTTTTATAAAAGAAGTAATTATATTATTAAAATAATATAAAATCTATTTTATAACTTATTATATAATTTATTAAATAATAAGCTTATTATTTTACAAAGCTATTTAAATAATATTTTAATATATAATTAAATTTAATATTCTATTAATTTAATAAGATTTCCTATTTTATTTATATTAAAAAAGGATAAAAGCTTAAAATTTTATATAAATTATAAAAGGTTAAATAAAATAATAAATAAAAATCGTTACCTATTACTTTTAATTAGTAAAACCTTAAATTATTTAAATAATATAAAAAGGTTTGTTAAGATAAATTTAAAAGATATTTATTATTATATTCGTATTCGGTAAAGTAATAAATAGAAAACTATATTCTATATATATTATAATTATTTTGAATATATAATTATAAATTTTAAATTAATTAATATATTTATTATATTTTAAGTTTATATTAATAAATTTTTAATAAAATATATTAATAAGTTTTATATAATTTATTTTAATAATATCCTTATCTTTTCCGAAAATTAAAAAGATTATACAAAATATATAAAAATAATTTTGAAATAATTATATTAATATTAATTTTATATAAATCTAAAAAAATATAAATTCTTTATAATTAAAGTCGAATTCTTAAGATTTATTATATTTATTAAAAATATTATAATAAATAAATATAAAATTAATATTATTTTAATATAATTTATTTTAAAGATATTTTATAATATTCAAATCTTTTTAAGGTTTGCAAATTTCTATCGCCGTTTTATATATAAATATTCGAATATTATAAAACCTTTAACTAGCCTATTAAAAGGTAATAAAATAAGCAGAAAAATAAATTTAATAAAATAAAATATAAATAAAGAATATATTTTTTATATATTAAAAAATACTTTTATATATATATTTTTGTTAATTTATTTTAATTTAGAATCGAAAATTCGGATCGAAATAGATATATTAAAATATATTATAATAAAAATTATTTCTTAATTAGATAAGAATAGTTAATAATATTTAATAACCTTTTAATTCTAGAAACTTATTCTTATAGAAATTAATTATAAAAAATATAATTAAAAACTCCTCGCAATCGTAATAACGTTTAAATACTAATATTATTATTTAAAAGGAAGTTATAATCAAATCGAGGTTTTAATAAATTATAATAATTTATAAACTTTTATAAATATTAAATAATTAAATAGCTACTAAGCTCGATAAGCGATAAAGTTTGCTGCTTATAATTTTATAATTATTTATTATTTTAGGAAAATTAATTTAGTTAATATACTATCAAAACGCCCTGATTATAAAAGTATTAATTAAGTAATAAATAATTTCTTATTAACCTTGTAACAGAAATTATAAATAAAGATAATATTAAAAAGCCTTATTATTATAAATATTCGAGTATTTTATATTAATATATTATTTAATAACGAAATATTAAAGTTATATAAAGAAGTTAATAGCAAAGCAAAAGGGAATACCTTATTCTTATAAGCTAAATTAAGCTCTTTAATAATTTAAATAATATATAAATTATATAAATTATTAATATATCGTTTAAGGTTTAAGGAACTTTAACTTAAACTGAAATAGTTAAAGAATATAAGCGAAACGCCTCTTTAATAATATTGTAATATAACTATTATATAATTTAACCTTATTATTAGAATTGCTAATTGCAAATAATTCGTTTTATATATAATAATTAAAATAATAATTATTTATAAAATAATATATAATCTTAATTATAAATTTATAATTAAACTCTTAAAGAAATTATAGCAAAAGGATAAAATTATATAAAAATAAAAAAATACTTTAATATAAAAGTAATATATAAATAATATTAATAAATAAATATTAGACCTATAAAAGCTTCTAAAATATAAGGAAAATATTTATATTCCTTTAAAAAAATTTATTTATATAAAATTAATATATTAATATTATAATAATTCCTTAATAGGTTATTTTGGAATTTAAAAAACTTTTAAATTATTTAATAGAAAATATTATTAAAATAACTTTAATAAAGACGTTAAAGAATATATTAATATATATAATATTTATTAAAAGATAAAGATATATCGATATTATTCCTATAACGAGATATAAGCGTTATTATATTTATTAGAGCTTTAGAAAAAAATTATAATAGATTTTATAATAAATTTACCGCCAAATATATATAATAGATGTATTTATAATATAATCCTAATAATAATTAATCAGTATATTAAAATAATAAAATATATATTTATTACAAAAACAATTAAGGTTTACGATTTGACCGAGATCTTTTTTTAAGAAATTTATTTAAAATATAATATTTTAGATAATATTATATTTAACTATAAGTTAATCTTTATTAATATATTTTAATCAGAAATATATTTCTATTCGAAGGTAAAATATAAGTTTAATATAATATTCTATCCTTAAATAGATAAATAAATAGAGTATTAAAATTAAATATTAGAATATTATTTGTATATTTTTTTTAATAAAAATTAAAATAATTAGTTTTCTTTATTATTAATAGCCGAATTTGTTTATTAAAATAATAAATAAAGTTTAATCGGTATAACCTTATTTTATATTATATATAATTATTACCTACGTTTTAATAGCGTTGAAAATAACGCTTTTAAAGGGAAAATATTAATAGCAAAAAAAAGAATAAAATAGTTATAAACTGCTAAACAAATAATAAAGAAACGTTAATATAATATAAACAAAATACAAGTTAAGTATTATAATATTAAATATAAAGTTTAATCTTTTAATATTAATAATTTGATTTTGCTATTTATAAAGAATTTAAAACTTAAAAGGCTAAAGAAGAAAATTTCTAATCGATTTATTAAACTTTTTTATATCCTTGGGCCGATTAGGAAACAAATATATTATATTTTGTTATTAAAAATATATTGAATTTATTTAATATTTTATATTTCTTTATTAAAGCCTTATAAATATAAGCGAAATAATAATAATCTACCTAAACTTTCTTTATCAAAACTTATAAATAATAAATTTGAATAGGAAGTTAAAAAGGTATTAAGCTATATAATAAAAAAAAGGATAATATATTACAAAATTCAATAGAAAGGTTAATTTATAAAATATAATTAATAAATCTTTGAAAAGGATATAAAAAAAGTATAAAATTTATATAATATATATAATAAATAATTAAAATACAGACGAAAAGCAAAATAAATATTTGATATTAAGAAAAGATCGAATATTAAATAAAGTTAATATAAAAGCTAAGATATAGCCGTAAACTAAAAATATATATATTAAAAATAATATGATATTAACAAATAATAAAAAATATATAATTTAAATATATTATTAATATAAATATATTACCAAATCAAGCTATATCCTTTATTACTTTATTACCTTTTATTTCTCTTTTTTCCTCCTCCTCTTTATCAAAGGATAGGGCCGGTATAATAAATAAGAACTTAGTTTAAAAATAAAATATATATATTAGTTATAATATATATATAAAATATAAATAAAATATAAAAAGATATACCGAAAAATATATAATATCATTTATATTATTAAGGTTTTCCTTAATATCTTATAAGGTCTTGGTTATATTTATTTAAATATTTAATATAAAAGGCTTTTTCTTACCGCTTTAGCGACTTATTGCTTATTAATAAATATTTAATATCTTAATAAATTTACGTTATTTACGTATAAGCGTATTACCTGCCTCTTTAAAACCTTTATTATCGGCAGGAAAGGTATAGAAAATATAATATAATATTATTAATTTATTAATATTATTAATAACTTTAAAATAATCTAATAATTATATATTAATTAACTTAGAATTATATTTGTATATTAATAGCAAATAATATATAAAAATTTATTTAAATATAATTATATTATTAAATTATATAATAATTATATTTGCAAAAGATAATTTTATAAGAATCTTATTTGGCTCTATAAGGACTAGGATTATCCTTTATAATATAATATAAATAACGAGTATAAAAAAGCTTTAATAAAATAAACTTAATAATAATATTATAACTAGCAATTTTAATAAAAGTTAATTATAAATATATTAAAAATATATATTTTATATTAAATTAAAAAATTTATATTATTAGATTTAGAAGCCGAGCGTTTACCCTTTAAAACGCGGATCTAGTTATGCCTTATTTATTCGCTAAGCGTATTTAGGGCGTAGGAAGGAAGAAACCCTTTAAAGGTAGGAATAGTAAGAGGTCCAATAAAAACGTATATTTAATACTCTAAAAATATAAATAATTTGCTATTCTTATATAAATTAAATATAATATTTTCCTTAAAAGCAAAGAAGCTTCGATAATTAAATATAATAACCTTTGAACGTACTCTGCTTTTAAACTATTTCTTTATTTAATAAAAACTATTTATAATAGCAGAATCAAATATAAAAAGGGGCGTATTAAAATAAAATTCTTTTTCTTTTTTAAGATTAAAATCCTTCAAATTAATAATAACGCCCTTTAAATACTCGGGAGATTCGAATATAATATAATAATTATATATAATAAATATAATATTTTTAAAGTTTAATATATTTAACGAAATAAATAAGCTTAAATAAGGAGTTAATATTTTCAATATAGAAAGAAAAAAGAACGAGTATAAACGCTATAAATATATAAAAATTATATATATATAATATAAGAAAAGGTAATAGCAAGCAAACCGCAGTTAGAATATTAAGGAGAAAAAAAATATAAATAAAATAAATATATAAATATTATATTAATATATTTATAATTATTAATATTATAAGCTTTATATATATAAATTATTATAAAATATTAATAATAATATATTTAAAATATTTTTTCTATATAATATATTAAAGCAAAACTTAAATATATTTATATATAAATATCAATATATTAATATTATTTATATTAAATAACGTATATACGAAGTATTATTTTTATATAAGCTATATAAAGCAGATATATATATAATATCTTTCCTTATTTTTAATAAGGTTGAGGGTTTTTTTAATATATTAATATATAATTCGAGGTTGAATTTATAAAAAGGGGAGGTAATTATTAAAGATTAATGTATAAATCGTCCGGATTATTATATATTCAGGCCCTTAAAAGCTTTAATATATAATATTATTAATATTAATAATATATATATATTTGATATATATAATCCTAATATTAAATATATATTAAACTTTAGCCCCTCTTTCTTCTTCAATAATTAATTCTACTATAGAATAAAACCTCCCTTTTGATCTTATATTGCTACCAACCCCTAGCTTATGGCATTACACTTCTCTTATTATTCTTTTGTTCAATATATTTACAATTTCGTAAAATATACTTAAATATATTAAAGGGTATTTCAGGATAAATAACAGGATATAAACTGATTCTATTATATTAAATATATATATAAACGAAAACGATCTCTAATTATATAACGTTATTCTTTATTCGTTAATAAATCCTAAACCGAACCTTTATATTTATATTGTAATAATTAAAAGACCGATCAAAAACTTAATTTAATCGAATACTAATTTGACTTATAAAAGGATCTCTCTGAAGTATATAGAGAAGTATTTCTATTTGCTTAGGGAATTATAATAAAAATTACTTCCCTATTTCCTTAAATAAATATATTTATAAAAGTAATATCGAATAATAATATTTGAAATAGTTTATCAGAAAATATATTATAATTTTCAAAGAGGTATAGGAACTTATAGCGTAGCTATTTACCTAATAAACTTCTGAAAGGTTTAAAGGGGTATTTATTATATAATCTTTATTAAAAAATAATAATAAAGTATATATTTCTTAAATTAGCTTTACTATTATTTTTAATTAATAGTTTTATTACTATTATTATAATAAATAGAACTTATTAAATATATATAAAAGCTTCTAGTCCTTATATATTAATTATAAATACCGTTATTTCTAAATACCGCTAATTATAGATATTGCCAATTCTAAATACTTTTAATTATAAATACTTCAAACTATAAATATTGCTAATTATAAATACCGCTAATTATAAATACCGCTAGTTATAAATATTGCTATTTAGTTTACTTTTTAATAATATAACCAATTCCGAAATATTTAATAATAGTTTTTAATTATTTTATATTAAATTATCTTAGAGATATTATATAAGGTTATTGATTTCTTTATTAGAAAATATAATAATATTTAGCAAATATAGTAATAATAAAAAATAAATAACTTTTTCGAAAAAAGCTTTATAAATAGAAGATAAATTTATTTAAAAAAGCGAACAAGTTAACGCAGATAACTACTTCGAAAATATACGTAGTTGTTTAGTATAATAATAAATATTATATATATAATTTAATAAAAGAATCGAATTAACTATTTCCTAAAAGAGAAATTATAAATATATTTAATTTATTATAATTAAATTATTATTAAGGTTAATAGGGGATATATAATTATAAATATTATAAATATCCTACTGATTTTTACGGTCCTAAATTATAAGAAACTCAGAAAATATAAAAAGTTAATCGATTTAATATAGACCAAGTCGGCTTTAGGTTCTTTAATAAAATAGAATATAATAGAGATTACGCCCTTATTAATAAATATACTTTGATTATAGCCCAGAACAAATTATTATTATAAAAAGAGTTAGAAGGTATAAAATTTCCGATAATAATATAATTAAGCTATATAATAGGCTTGCAACGGGGAGGTTAAAAGAAGTCTAAATATAAATAATAAATTTCTAATTTATAAATAAAATATATTTATAAAAGCCAAAGATACTTTAGAAAACGTATATTACCCTTATATTATATAATTTGCTAATTTATATAGTTAATTTATAACTTCTTTTAAAAATTTATCCTTAGTCTATTTTATTAAATACTCTACGTTTATAAAGAAGTCCTTAAGCCCGCTTAAAAGAAACTTATAATACGTTTTAAATATATTTATATAATAATTACGTATATTATCCTTCGATAAAATATAATATACCCAGAATTCGATTTGGGGCCTTTTTATATATATCGAAAAAGCAAAATATATTTTTCCTTTTTTAAAATTAGAAAAGATACCTTCGAAAAGATCAGTTGGTTATTATCGGAGATTAATTATATAACTTCCAAATATTATAATTTGGTTCTGTACTTCGAAAATAATCTTTTTAATAATATATACTTTATTTTTAATTATTAAGAATAAAAATCGGATATTTAAGAAATTTTATATAAGATCAGAGTAAAGTTTCTGTTCGTATTATAAACCTTTTAAGAAATTATCGGCCTTAAATTTGTTAAGCCTATACTTTATTAATATATTAAATATTATAAAGTAACGAAAACCAATTATAAAATCCGGACGAGGAGTTTTAACGGCGTTTTATTTAAATTAGGATAAAACTATAAAAGGCGGTATAATCGATTATAATATATCCGGAGAGGGGAAGGATTACTCCTTTTATTATTATTTATTAAAATAATTAATATTATTATTAGTTTTGTTATTAGATTAACCTAGAGTATCCTAGTTCCAAACTTTATATTAAATATTAGGTTTGAAACTTAAGTCCCAGTCTAAGTAAAGATTAACATACAACGACGTATATATTAGAGTTAAAAGGAATATAATACTTGCTTTCTTCGAAAAGTCGAAAGTCTTGTCCTTGTATATTATATAGAAAGTTTTATAAATTGATTTAACCAAATTATCCTCTTTATAAGCCCCTCGAAAGTTATTAATAAAACTTTGGGATATTTTCTTTGCTATACCGGAGATTTCTCTCCTCCTTTTCTTAGGGATCTTATATTCGAATATAATATTTATCTGGGCTTAGATATCTATTAGAGGAGGTTTAAGGCGAATATATATTCTAGCCTAATCGAAAGTATAATAGCGGTAAAAACTATTCGAAACAGATAATTTCTGCAAGCGTAACGATATTATATCTTGGTTTAGGTCCGAAAAGTTTGTTTACTGCGATAAATCTCTCTTCTGTATTCGATTTCGAATTATAATACTAGGATCTATTTTATTAAGCGTTCCTTTTTCAAGTTTTTCCAAGTCTCTTTTAAGCTTTTTCAAATTCTCTTCGGATAGTTAGGATTCTAGTACGGATCCCTAATATCGTTTATATAAATACTCGTCTTTAGAATCGTATAATTGCTTCTTTCCCTTAATCTGCTAGATACCGACTAGATCTTAAGAGGCCGCAGCAGGGACTAATACAGATAGTAGATCTTTCCGTAATCGCTTTTGCGAGTACTCGTTTTCGGCAGTGTATTTTCACTTCTATATTTTCTGCGGGGGGTCGATTAGCTCTTAGGAGGTTTCAAAAAGCTTTTAGAATACTTCGGACAGAGTAAAGTTGGCAGCTGCTATAATAGAAGAATATAATTCTCGCGGACTAGCGTTCTTTAGGGGAGAAGTAGGCTTATAGTCTTTCTATATACCTATAGAATTGTTCTCTTAAAGCTGTTAGTATAGACGGCTAAGGAAAGGAAAAGGGAAAGCGAATCTTTTATATATTCTCCCTAAATCGCAAGTTTATATCTGAGAAGTATATCGAATAAAAGAAAAAAATAACAAAGCAAGTCAAGGTTATATTAACGCCGAGGCTAGTATTAGAGAAGCAAAATATCGAGATATATATTTATATTAATATAAGGGCTAAATAGCTTAGCGTTGGATAATTAAGTCCGCAATAGCTTTCTTATTAAGTATAATTGCCGGGTTATTATATTTGGTTTATTTCAGAGCAGTTAGTATTTGGCTTATATTAGAATCTTTTGTATATAATAGCCATTACCTCCTTACCTACCTTGGAAGCTAACTTAGCTTCCTATTACAATAAAGTTTTAAATTATTATATTAAAATAGTTAACTAAGGTTCAGGCCGACTAGGGGAATAATTTTTCTAATTTTATTAATTTAAAATTCTTTATAATCGTTTGAGTTATCAGGAATTATCTGTTTAATAATTAATATTAGTAATAAGGCTTAGTTAATATATAATCTTTCGGTTATATATATTATAAGCCCTTTTTATATAATAATAAAATATCGATTCTATTACTTTGGACCAAATTAATTATATATTTATTACGATTATTTTTATTAAATTAATTTAAATATATTTATTATTAAGGTATATATTTTATATATAATAAATATAAATCGTATTATATAAATTATTTAATAAAACTTATAATTCGCCTTATAAGGAAAGCAAAATTCTAACCTTAAATATTATAATAAATATAATTTCGAATAAATATATAATTAAACTTCAAATCTTGTATTCTATTTAGCCGAATACCTTATTTTATATTATAAAAGTCGAAATCCTAATAAGTTCTATGAAGTATATAAAATATTCGATTCTAAAGTTCTATAATTAACGATATATAATATAATTATATTAAGATAATAGAGTTAGTTAATAAATCCTATATTATAAAGATATATACCGAATATTTATTAAGAAAAATAATATAATAATATTTATTTCGGCCTTAGAATATAATAATATTAATAATTAATTATAGGATATTACTTTTAATATTAATATAATTTAAGCAAAAGAAGGTTTATTTATTAAATTCTTATTATTAATAATTATAATATTTTTATCCTTCGTCCTTATTATTTTTGCGATATATTTCTTTATATTATTTTTTATAATTTCGATATAGAATTGGCCTTTATTAGAAGATTTGCTATTTCTGTAAACCCGATTTTAATTCCTAAGAAGCGTCTATTTTCCTTTATTTAAGTTGTCTTCTATAATATTATTAAGATAATTTTGAATTATAGAAATATTCTTCTTTTGCTTCTTATCTTTTTTATTAAATTATAAATAATTATAAATTAATAATATTCGAAAGGTAAATAATATAACAAATTATAATAAAGAAGGATAAAGAATAATAATTTAAACTCTTTAATTATAAGCCCTATTCTTATTTAATAAAGAGTTATCGAATCTTTTAAAAAGGTTCTAAAGGTAATAAATATTTAAGGTAAATATAATAAAGTTTACTCCGAAGTATATTTTTATAGCTTCCAAAACAACTTTCAGCTTATTAAGAGCCGGGGAAATACGCTAGTATATATTAAACGGTAACAACAGCCTTTACCGTAAAACTTAGTATTATTTCTTAAAATCCTAATTAGTTATTTCGACGGAAGATATAACTTTAAAGCTATTATTATTCCTAGCTTGGAAGAAAAATCGGGAATATTAATAATTATTTATATATAAACGGTTTAAGGCGAATAATCCGAAGATAACAAAGCAAAGCTTAAAAGTAGAGCTTATTATCAACTTAATTATATAAAACGAGACTAAGAGCGAGTAAATAGCAATACAAATAAAACCCCGAAAGCGAATAGTCGTGAATAGAAATAATTAATAGCAAGGTCGATTCTCGGCCCGGTTGATCTAGCAAAATTCTCTAAGGTATTTATTAAAAAACGAAGCCCTTATTAAAAAATAAGTTTCCTATATAATATATTATAGGAAACGGAAAAAACGATTACTGATTCCGAACCTTTTAAGTCTAGAAATAAATAGGCGTTTAAGGTCAAAGATATAATGCCTACTTTTCTTCGCCTTATTTATTTATTTAGAGTTTTTAAGCCTGCTAGAAAATAGCTAATTAAATTCTATAAGAATAGTATAAAGTTATTATTAACTAGCAAATACCGGTTAATAAGAGAAAATAATTTGAATATATTATTAAACTTATTAATAAGCAATAGAATAATCTAATAATTTAATAATATATCGTTATAAAGGAGTATATAGATATTAAAGCCGCCTAAGAGATTTTGTATAATTTATCTTATAGATATCTTGTACTTACTATTAGTATTACTGTAGAAGACAAGATTAAAGTTATTGTAGGGCAACCATAACCTTCATGTGCCCTTTAAAGGCTGCCCACTCCCAAATCTGCAATGCGTATCCTAGATCATATCTATTCACCTCGTTCACATTGTTGAAGACGAACCCTGCCCTTAGCATCTCAAGCATAATGGGTTCGACATTGCCGCTGTATTTGAGAATATTGTCGAGAGCAATATAACCCTGCGGTGTCAGATTGGTCCCCCGGTGTCGATATTGCAGAGGCATTTCATCTTGCTTCGACTCATAGTCAATAACGAACCCTACTAAGCAGGATATAGATTTCCGGCACATTCTTGTTCTTATTGCAGAATAAAATGAGAAATTGTGTAGATGGAAAACAGACATCATCCAGGCATCGAACCGTGGTAGCAGGACATTCGGGATGGATTGGGTTGCTAAAAAGCCAAGACTACCCCAGATTATATTTAGGAGAAGGTTTCCTATCCAAATATTGTTGAATCGATGCCACCTGTCATCCGAAAGAAAAGCGCGAAATAAAGAAGATATGCTCGAACTATTTACTGGTTTTTCCTCCCGGAAAAGATAAATATAAGGGATCAGGAGGCAGGCGATTTCGTTTTCGCCATTCCTAATGGCTGCACATAGTGGAGTCAACCCATCATTACCCGGTCTGTTGACATCGCAACCGCTATCAACACATTTAGTGATCAAGCTCGCATCACCCTTAAGAAGAGCCTCAAAAATGTCGAGACTCTCTTGATCCGAATTATCCACAATGGGACTTTTGGCAGCCATTGAAGACCCAGATCATGCCCTGGAGTAAAATTTGCCGACTAGTTCGTCGGCCCGTTGAGGTCAGTCTGCAGCTTTGTATCGAAGTGTATATGACGCAAGGCCTAAATAAATAAAGGTATTTAGAATTGTGATAAGGTACTGAGGGTACCACGGTAGGTACTCTCACATGCGTGAAGTCGCGAGGTTGTGAAAAGCCCTCCGTGAGGCTGACCTTAGAGCGTGAAATAGTGCTCTCTAAATTGGTTAGAGTGGGGTGAGATATTAGCATAAATGCCAAGGAATTGCGCCGATCGTGCTCACGCCAATAGTACCTCGCAAGGCCCCTGTAAACCTTTTCTTACCTAAAAATTGAACCCCGGTCAACTGCAAACTCATTACGGAACTGTTCGCAGTTCCCCTCGTCTTAGCTCTATCCGTCTCTTGTCGTCGACTACCGAAGCGTGGTCTTACCACCTTACTCATCGTCCGACGTAGCCCGGTTGGCTGCTAAAGGTATGCTCGGAAGCCTTTATTTTACATCGCTGGCAACTGCGATTGCGGTATTGGGTTGACCTTAGAGTAATGTCAGCGTGCACAACCTCAATAAAGGGTAAAGGCTATATTGAGTGGCTATGACGAAGAACTCTAAAATAGAGATCTATATACAGGTGAAAGGCCAGGTGTAAGTAAATCTCTTCACCGGATAATAGTATCTCCACCTCCGAAAGCTTGGCAATCCTTGCCCAGTAGGCGCAGTGGCCAGCACCCTTACAAGAGCAAGCCACAGAAATGCCAGAATTATTAGAAGAGGCCATAAAGACCGTCGCGTCGGTCGCGTTGTACGGGGGGTGTCTTCTATAATATTAGTCTTATTGTTCCAAAGCATTGCGACACCTCTCTTATTGCTTAATGCCTATGCGACACGGGGTCAAGGTCTAGTTAAGGCGTTAAGGTCCCCCTTGAGCTCTTTCCTTCTATATCTTTGAGCTCCTTGTTACATAGAGCCTTAGGTAGTGCAATACAGCCTGAGATGACGCCCAACACCGAAACCCAGATTGAACGTCCTCGAAAATACTTATGTAAAATTGATTAATATATACTTGTCAGCTCTAGCTCTACGCCTCAGCTCTGGGCCCCAGCTCTAGCCTTTCGCATTAGTAGTATACTTGCGCATTCCCTCCGTATACACGTATGCCTTTCCTCGTATTCTAGAATATATCTCCACCAATACTCAGCTCTGGGCCTTAGCTCAACGCTTTACACCTCAGCTCAACGCTTTATACCTCCGCTTCTCCACTTATTCTCGTATATAGTTTCTGCATTCCTCTTTAGGGTCTTAGGTCTAGTATAGCTCTAGATTATTGGCTCCTGTCCACTCCTTTCTATAAAGTCGGGGCCTATCTGTCAGGCGGATAATACTTGACTACACGATAATGCTTGTGTGGCGGTCTACCGGCGGTAGGCCGGCTGACCGCCAGGGTTATCTAAGCCAGACTAGAGTACTTAAACACCGTCCCTCCGCAGAGGGAACGGTAGCAATTAGTCTTCCTTACACACCACACCTATGTTCTATCTCATCCTGTGTCCATCCTGTGACTCGCCCCTTGACCGACGTCGAACCACTTGCGTCACGCTGTTACAGAACCCTCGAGCCTTGCTGCTCACACTATCCCCTAATACAAAAGCCAGACGATTTTCCCCTGATTTCTCCCATCCTATAGCTGTCTCCACCAGCTGACAATACTCCTTTCTGAAATCAATTTCACAATAGAAATCTGCTATGCTATTATATTTCGTCCGCGGAAGGAATTCAGCGGCAGTCATTGTGTCAGCATGAAGCCACCATCTGCTACACAATCTGCTCAACCATCTGCTCAACCATTTTTGCCTTTCTTGGCTGATTCGTCATATTTGTGTACCCTCATCCTTACCTAATGGAGCTTCATGGAACAATAGCTCAAAAGTCATTCCTTTGCCCCTAAAAGTTCACTATTTCCTACCTATGTACATAAAGGGCCAAAACCCCCATTATCTAGTAATTCAGACGATTTTCTCCTGGTTAGATTACCATCCAGCTATTCAAGCTGACACATTGTCTATAGTGCTTCTGTATGACTCGGAATATAAATCAGGACAATCTCCTTGGTAAGGCTCATTTGGTTTCGGGTCAATTAACCAATCATCAGCTGGCTCACGATAAGCCGCCTTATCAAAGGCTTGGCATTTGAAATTTTCAGGGTGATTCAAGGAAACACAAAGTTTCTGCTCGCACATAAGACCTCAGAAAATCAAAGCCTCTTTTCCAATACCAAACTTTGAGTTCTCGTTGGCTTATCCTACTAAGGATCCTGCCAAACTCCACACCGTCCGCTAAAATAACTGTCTCACTTTAACAACATGGCGAAGGGAAAAGTCTGCTTGGTAAGTGATCGTCTAGAGGGTCAAAGACCACATGCGGGATGTCTCTCTAACAGTAGCTAGGCCTACAGTGGTGGGATTCAGTCTGGAAATCCCTCGAGAAGTCAACCGCTAATCCTATTACACAGGCGGTCTGGACACAAGCTGCATCCTGAGGTGGCTACTTGGTAGGATCCTCATAATCTTGATGTTCATGGGATAGTCTTAAGGGCTGACGAGCCATACATATAGATGAGGGATATGAAGTCGTTTGCTGCCTTGCAAACGTTGGACAAGAGGAGGATTGGGATGCCGTGGAGAAAAAGGCGCTCAAAATTGGCGCACAGAAGATGGTGATTGAGGATTTACAGAAGGAGTTTGTGGAGGAATTGTGTTTCAGGGCAGTGCAATGCAACGCTCAGGTGCGTGTACCTCATTTGCTAATTTGAATTATATCTAGGACACGGAGACTAACTCAGACTCACAGTACGAAGGACGCTACCTGCTTGGCACATCGCTTGCACGTCCGGTGATCACGCGATGTCTCATGCGAACGGCACAGCATGAAGGTTGCGACTACGTAAGCCACGGTGCAACGTTTAAGGGTAACGATGGAATCCGCTTCGAGCTCGCCGCGTATGCACTACAGCCCTCTATCAAGATCATTGCCCCATGGAGAGAGAGCAGCTTCTTCAACAAATTTCAAGGTCGGAATGATCTGTTGGACTATGCTGCAGAAAAAGGCATACCAGTTACGTCAACTAAAGCAAAGCCGTGGTCGATGGACGAAAATTTAGCTCACTGTAGCTATGAAGCGGGATGTTTGGAACAGCCTGACCAAACGCCTCCAGATGATATGTGGACTATGACTAACGACCCCCTGACAGCTCCTAACGAGCCTACCGATATCACAATTAGCTTTCAACAAGGAATTCCGATTAAACTCGTCACGCCACAGAAGACATTCACAGAATCCGTACAGCTCTTTAAAGAGCTAAACCGGATTGGCAAAATCCACGGTACGTAAAGTATACTCAATGATCTCGGATTCATTGCGAAATTAAGTTTTGAATTACTAATATTTGTGCTGACGATTTAGGTATTGGTAGAATTGATATTGTAGAGAATAGATTTCTTGGCTTGAAATCTCGTGGATGTTATGATGTAAGTCAATTCAAGCTTCTGATCGCAAAATTGCCTTAAATCCTGAAAACGTTTTCTAATTTTTTTTAAACAGTCTCCAGCTATGACTATTCTTCGGCTTGCCCACCTTGATATCGAAGGATTGACTCTCGATTCCCAAGTTAGAGCTCTTCGGGATCAGGTAAGCCATGCATCCTACCTAGCGGATTTGTCACAATAATGGCTGATGATGGAACCAAGTTCGTGACACACAACTGGAGCACTTGTCGTAAGTTATGACCTTCGCATTTCGATGGCATCTAATCTTCTCTATAGTATACAATGGATATTACTTCGCTCCCGAGAGACTCTTTCTGGAAAACTCGTTGGTCTTTAGCCAAAAGACCGTGAACGGCGAAGTCCGATTACGGTGCTGCAAGGGAGCTGCCTACGTTCTTGGTCGTTC